>Ga0066794_10000082_pt1 | contig 16299 bp, 12 predicted proteins | sample PersoiDNA2013190_FD_70945 | JGI IMG/M metagenome (GOLD analysis project Ga0066794, IMG submission 70945) | Permafrost soil microbial communities from the Arctic, to analyse light accelerated degradation of dissolved organic matter (DOM) -... | ecosystem: Environmental > Terrestrial > Soil >... | reverse complement strand
GCCTCCGCCGCAGGCCCCGACCACGAGTGTGAGAACGGCCGCGAGCACGATCACTACGCGCGAAGTCCGCATCAGAACCTCCTCCAGGCGGCACCGCCGCCCACTACGCGCCGTTTCTCATCAGGCTGGCGACCCGCCCCAGACTGATGAACTTTTCAGCTTAGCTCAATCGTGGAATTCGTCAAGCCGCATACGTGTGCGGCGCTCCTCGGATGGCTCCGGTACGTCGTCGGGGTCGGTCAGTCCGGCCTTCACACCCGCTAGGCTGAACTCCCAGCGGGATTCGGGCATGGTTGAGATCAGATCGGTCCGATTGAGCTGCGGCGTTCTGCCTACATTCGGCTGGGCGAGACTGCGGATTTCACGGGTAGTGGCCACCCTGAGCCGAGCTTCTGCCGGGCACGCCCATTCTCATCCGTCGCGGCGGCTGCAGGCCATGAGGGTCTGATTCGTCGTGTCAGCAGCCCACCACCGGCCAACGACCGGTGGATCAGGGGTAAGCGAAGGCGTGCCGTCCGGGCGGCGACGAATCGCTCGGCGTCACTGGCCTGGGGTCGCGGGCCGGTGGACGGCTGACCATCCAAGCCCTGCCCTCAACCTGCCGGTGTGTGCGTTCCTCGGCCTACCCCACGATCTGCCGCAGCGCGAAGAGCACGTTGGCCGGCCGCTCCGCGAGCCGGCGCATGTACCAGGGATACCAGGCAGGGCCATAGGCGATGAGGTCGCGCACTTGGTAGCCGGCAGCGGCGAGGCGCCGTTGCTGGTCCATCCGGATGCCGTAGAGCATCTGGATCTCGAATGCCTGCTGCGACAGCCCGAGCGCGTCGGCGTGCGCGGCAATCTGCTCGATGAGCGTAACGTCGTGGGTGCCGATGGCGATGCGGACTTCGCGCCCTGCGGCCCGGGCCCCCAGGAGCGCGATGGCCAGCGCCGCGTAGTTCGCGTCGACCTCCCGACGGCTGCGGTAGGCGATCGCTGCCGGCTCGTCGTAGGCACCCTTGACCAGGCGGATCGCCGGATCGAGCGGGAGCAGGCGCTGGACGTCGGCGGCGGTGCGGCGCAGATACGCCTGCAGGCAGATGCCCGTGTTGGCGTGCTGCGCCTTCAGCCGCTCGTACAGCGCGACGGTGCACTCCGTGTAGGCGCTGCCCTCCATGTCGAGCCAGACGACTCCGCCGTTCTGTGCGGCGCGCTCGGCCAGACGCCCCATGTGGGAGAGCGTGCGCTCCTCGTCGATGTCGAGGCCCAGCTGCGTCAGCTTGACCGAGAGTTCGCCCGGGATCCCCCGCGCGGCGATGTCGTCGAGCAGGCCCAGATAGTGCTGCGCTGTCGCGTCCGCTTCCTCGAGCCGGCCGACGTTCTCGCCGAGGCGGGTAAAGAGGCTGCCGATGTGTTGGCCCCGGAACGCCTCGGCCTGGGCAAGCGCCGCCTCTGGAGCCTCACCGGGCATGAAGCGACGGACGGCGCGCCGCGCCAGCGGCAGATGCGGGATCCGCTCGCGAAGCCACGCACTACGTGCCATCCAGAGCAACAGCCTGCGCATGCGACCCCCCCTTAGCTGTCTCGCCGGTGGGTGCACCTGACTCGGCGCGCGTTTCTACTTCGCCGGGCACGGTTTCCGCGGCCGGCGGGACTCGAGAGACGGATCAGGAGCAAGCGAACCGGACCCTCCGGACCCTAGGCGGCTGACGCACGACGAACGCGGCCCTCCGTGTCCTTGACGACGAGCCCGGCCTGCATCACGAAGGGAATGGACGTCGGGTCCGCCAGCAGCTCGATGCAATCGAGAGGCTCCCCGGCAACGAGGATCAGGTCCGCATCCTTGCCGGGCTCGATGGTCCCGATGCGATCGCTCAGGTTGAAGAGCGCGGCGTTCGTGCTGGTGGCGCTCAGGATCGCCTTGTGGGCCCCCAAGATGCGGGCCTTCAGGACGATCTCCTCCCCGCGACGGCCCTGCCAAGGTCCTACCACATCCGAACCCGAGCCGATGGCGACACCGGCCTCGTCCGCGATCCGCACGCTCTCGGCGGCATGGTTCGCGATGGACCGCAGGCGCGCCACTTTCTCGGGTGCCAGGCTCCAGCGCTCCGGATACGTCGCGAGCATCTCGAGCGCCTGGAGCGTTGGCACCATGAACGCGCCGTGGTCGGCCATTCGTCTTGCGGTCTCGGGGCTGAGCACCGACGCGTGCTCGATGGATCGCACGCCCGCCTCGAGCGCGACCTCGACAGCCGGGGACGTGTGGCAGTGGGCCAGGACGTACGTCCCCCAGTTCTGCGCAACCTCCACGGCCGCGGCCATCTCGTCACGACTGAACTGGAGGCTGTCGAACGGATCGGTAGGCGACACGATGCCGCCCGAGGCCAGCAGCTTGATCTGCGTGGCCCCCTTCCGCAGCTGTTCACGGGCGGCACGACGTACTTCGTCAGCGCCATCGACGATCTCGGGACGCGCGACCAGGCCCGGGATCGAGGCGCCCGCGTGGACTGCATCGTGCTGCGCCCGCAGGTCGCCGTGGCCACCGGTTTGCGTAAGGACGGACCCCGATGGCAGGATCCGCGGTCCCCGCAGCATCCCGGTCGCGACCGCGCGCGCCCAGGCCGGATCTAGGCCGCCAGCGTCGCGCACGGTGGTGAACCCTTCGTCGAGGGCACCCTCGATCATGGCGCGCACCCTGAGGACGTGCGACACCCACGGCTCCGTGCCGTGGTCGCCGCGCGGCCCGATCAACGCGAGGTGGATATGGGCGTCGGTCAGGCCGGGGAGCAGCGTGCAGCCAGTGCCGTCGATCGTGAGCGTTGCGACGGGAAGCGGGCGGGTTCCGGCCGGCTGGATCGCAGCGATCCGGCCCTCGCGGACGAGGACATCCATGCGTCCCCCGGGTTCGCGCTCGGTGCCATCGAGCACCGCCGCGTCCCGGATCACGGCGTCGCCCACGCCCGCGCCAGACAGCGGCTCGTTCATGCGTGCACCTCCACCAGCGGCCGCAGCCCGGGGGCATCGCCGACCGGAGCGGCGTCGGGCGGAGGCGGGAGGGTGCGCAGGCGCGCAGTTTCGACCTCGTCAACCGTCCAGCGCTCGAGATCGATCGCCACGCCGTAGTCGCGTCGCGCCGCTTCGGGCGAGACGTATCCCTCGCGGACGTCGGCGAGCACCTTGGCCGGATCGCGGCGGAACGGATCACCCCACCCGCCGCCACCGCCCGAGTTGTTGACGAGCACCTCGCCGGCCGGCATCGGCCGGTAGAAGCCCCCACCGACCCGCTCGCGCTCGGTGCCAGGGTTGAGGACGACGTGGTTGTTCTCGCCGGTGCGCCCCCCGCCGATCGCCCACGGCCGCGTGCTCGTCTTGTACACGATCATCGCCGCCGTGGAGTCCGCCAGGAAGCGATAGGCCCGCGAGATGCCGAGACCACCGCGATGCAGGCCCGGGCCACCCGAATCGGGGCGCAGCGCATAGTGCTCGATGAAGAGCGGCGCCTTCGTCTCGAGGACCTCGACGGGGTTGTTCCGGCAGCCCGGCTCGGCCAGCATCATGATGCCGTTCTCACCGTCTCCGCCTGCGGAGCCGCCGAAGCCTACCCCCTCGTTCGTGGCCTCCAGCCAGGCTCGTCCGTTGCGCGGGTTCACGCCGAGGCCCATCATCGAGCACACGTCTCCGCCGGAGCACGCGGGCACGAGGTCCGGCATGCCCTGCGCGAGGGCCTTCAGGATGACCTCGCCCGCGAGCAGGCCGGTCCACAGGGTGAACGTGGGGGCGGGCGGGACCGCGTGCATCAGGCTGCCGGGCGGCGCGATGACCCGGAGGGGCCGGAAGTTGCCGTCGTTGGCGGGCGAGCCAGGCGTGGTGACGGCCTTGAACACGAGGCTCGCCACGCCCACAGTCTGGCCGAACGGCAGATTGATGGGACCTTTGACCGCCGGATCCGAGCCCGTCCAGTCCACGACCATCTCGTCGGCCGTGACCGTCACGGTGGCCTTCATCTTCACGAGGCGATCGTCGATCCCGTCGCCGTCGATATAGTCCTCGGCCGACCAAGTGCCCCTGGGCAGGTCGGCCAGCTTGCGGCGGGCCAGCCGCTCCCCGTGGTCCATGACCTGTTCGATGGCCGCTTCGTAGACATCGAGCCCGAACTGGTCGACGATCTCGGCGGTTCGCTTCTCGCCGATACGACAGGCGGAGATCTGCGCGTGCATGTCGCCGAGGATCCGGTCGGGGAAGCGACTATTGAACTTCAGGATGTTGACGACATCCTCGTTCAGTTCACCCCGCCGGTAGATCCTCGTGCAGGGAAAGACGATGCCCTCCTGGTACATATCCGTCGTGTCGAGGCAGTAGCCGGCGTATCGCGCCTTCAGGTCGAGCCAGTGGATCCTCACGCCCGTGAACCCGACCAACCGGCGGCGCAGGAAGATCGGCGAGCAGACGAACACGTCGAGGGTGTGTGCCGAGCTCCAGTACGGGTAGTTGAGCAGGAAGACGTCGCCCGCGTGCATGTTGTCGAGCCCGACGAAGTCGATCACGGAGCGCAGGCCGAAGTCGTTGGCGCGCAGGAAGATCGTGAGCCCGGGCGCCTCCGCGACCATTCGGCCCTGCCGGTCGTAGACGCCGAGTCCGAAGTCCCGGATCTCGTAGACGATGGTGTTGTAAGCGGTCCTCATCAGGTTCGTGGCCATCTCCCGCGCCGCCGAGAGCAGGCGGTGGCGGATGACCTCCACGGTGATCGGATCGACGGTCTTCATCGACGTCCCCTGCGCGTCCTGTGTTCCTGCGCCCCGATGGTGATCGTGAGTTCACCGTGGTCGCCGACAGTGCACACGTCCGCCGCGTGGACCACCGTCGTCGCGGTGTACTCTTCGATGATTGCCGGACCGTGGACGATGTCGCCCCGCCCGAGGTGTTCGCGGCCGTAAACCGCGTAGTCCAGTGATCCCCGGGCCGCCCCTAGGTACACGCTCCGCGACCCGCGGCGAGCCCGCGACCGGTCCCCCGGGCCGGCGAGCGGCAGTTCCGGCCTCGGCACGCGACCGATGGCTCGAATGCGTGCCGTGACGAGTTCCACCGGGTCCTCCATGCGGTGTCCGTAGCGCTCCAGGTGCAGCCCCCCGAACGTCTCGCCGAGGGCCGCCAGCACTGCGCGCGAGAGTTCTACGCCCGGCACGGACACCTCGACCGTGTGCTCCTGTCCCGCGAACCGCAGGTCGGCAGTGCGCAGGAGGACGCCGTCACCGCTGGGGAAGCCGTCCGCCTCGAGCGCCTGCCGGCCGCGGGACTCGAGCTGTCCGTACAGCGACATGATGTCTTCCGGATCGGCCCGGTCGAGTTCGACGACGTGCGTCTGCGCGAAGTCGTGGATGACGTCGGTGAACAGCATCCCGAAGGCAGAGAACGCACCTGGCCCCGGGGGCACGAGAACCTTGGGGATACCCAGCTGTCGGGCGACGTCGCTCGCGATCAGGCCACCCCCGCCGCCGTAGGCGAGGAGCGCGAAGTCGGCAGGGTCGTGACCCTGTTCGACGGTTATCTCGCGGACCGCACCGGTGACACGGACGCCGAGGATTGTCCAGATCCCGTGCGCCACGGCGTGGGCGTCTAGTCCAAGGGCCCCGGCCAGGCGCTCGATCGCCATCGTCGCCAGATCCCGCCGCAGCAGCAGCTCTCCGCCGAGTGCCGTGCGCTCGCCGAGATAGCCGATGAACAGGGCGGCATCGGTCACCGTGGGCTCCGTCCCGCCGCGGTCGTAGCACGCGGGGCCCGGGACCGCCGCGGCGCTCTGCGGACCTACCTGCATGTGGCCCGCGTCGTCGATCCAGGCGATCGACCCACCGCCCGCCCCGATCGTCTTGATGCTCAGCGACGGCACCGAGATGGGCAGGCCCTCGAACGTCGCCTCGCTTGCGGTCGTGGGCACGCCGCCGATCACCAGCGACGCGTCGAGGCTCGTGCCGCCCATGTCGATCGTGACGAGATTGGGCTCCTCGACGACGGAGGCGAAGGCGGCCGCCCCGATGACGCCACTGGCAGGTCCGGAGAGGACGAGATGTGCCGGTTGCTCGACGGCCGTCTCGAAGGTCATGGCACCACCGCCTGAGCGCGTCACCAGCAGGCGGCCGGCGAACCCGCGCTCCTGGAGCGAGCCTCGCAGGTGATCGAGATAGCGCCGCACGATCGGCTTGACGTACGCGTCGATGACCGCCGTGCTGGTCCGCTCGTATTCCCGGTATTCGCGCACGAGTGCATGGGAGAGCGTCACTTCGAGGTCCGGACACCGCTCACGGAGGATCTCCGCCATGCGCTGCTCGTGCTCGGCATTGGCGTAGGAGTGAAGGAAACAGACCGCCACCGCCCGGACACCGGTCTTGGCGATCTCGTCGGCCACGCGCCGCGCGCCGTCGAGATCGAGTGGCGTGAGCACGTGGCCCTCGAAATCCATGCGCTCTCGGACCTCGAAGGCCAGCCGGCGCGGCACGAGGCTGGGTGGCTTGTGGTACGTGATGTCATACATCACCGTGCGGTCGGTGCGGCCGAGTTCGTACACGTCGCGGAACCCCTCGGTCGTGACCAGCGCCGGGGCCGCACCGGAGCGCGTCAGGAGCGCGTTGATGGCGAGTGTGGTTCCGTGGACGAAGTAGGACACGCCTTCGGGGTCCGCGCCTGCCTTCCGGAACGCGTCGAGCACCCCGATGGCGGCGTCGGCGGGGGTCGTCGGGACCTTGTCGAAGTGGACCCTATGCGCGGTCTCGTCGAGCACGGCGGCATCGGTGAACGTCCCGCCGACGTCGATCGCCACCCGCAGTGCGCCCTGTTCGGATTGACCCACCGGTCGCGTGTACCCGGCGCTCATCGGGCGCCCCGAACGGAAGGCATGAGGATGACAGCCGTGCTCATCATGGTAAGGGCCCTCGTTGCTCCGCCGTCTCGGCCGTGTCTGTCTGCCGTGAACCCCACCGCATTACCGGGTTCGCCGTGACGCGCTGAGCGCGACGGCGGCCACGATGATGATTCCGGTGGTGAGATCGATGAAGAAGGGGTTGGCGTTCAGGATGTTGAAGCCATTCCCGATCAGCGCCAGCAGGTAAACGCCAACGAGCGAGCGCCAGATGGCGCCTGCCCCACCGTAGATGCTCGTTCCCCCCAGGATGATTGCGGCGATTGCCTGCAGGGTGATCTCCGAGCCGGCCGTGGGGACTGCACTTGCGATGCGCGACACTTCGATCGTCCCGGCGAGACCCGCGGCCAGGCCACTCAGGGCGAAGGCACCGACCTTGATGCGGTTTACCCGGACGCCCGACAGCAACGCCGCCTCCTCGTTCCCCCCCACCGCGACCACGTACCGGCCGAAGGTCGTCCGATTGAGCAGCACGACCATGACCGCAGCGAACGCGGCGAGCACGAAGATTGCGATGTAGATGGGACCGACCTGGCCCCGCCCAAGCACGGTGAAGCCGGTGGTCTCGCTGACCGTGATCAAGAAGCCACCAGTGATGAAGAGCGCGAAGCTCTGGTACATCAGGCTCGTCGCCAGCGTGGCGAGGAACGAATGGATTCGGAACCGAGTGATGATGAGGCCGTTGACGATGCCGAGGCCGGCGCCGACGATGGGAGCCGCCACGAGCCCAAGGAGCGGGTCGATGGTAACCGCGACCCACGCTGCGACGCAGTTGGCAATCGCGAAGATGGCTCCGGTCGAGAGGTCAAAACCCCCGCTGATGATGACGAACGTGCCAGCAGTCGCCACGATCGCGAGCGGGGCGTTCTGATTCAGGATGTTGATGATGTTCTGCGGCTTCAGGAACGCGCTGCTGGCGAATGAGAGCCAGGCGAAGACCACGACGAACAGGACAAGGACCCCATTGCGGGTCGCGAAGTCCAGCACGGTGGCGGCCCTGCCGCCGCGCGAGGTCTTGCGCGCGATGACGGCCTCCTGAGCGTCTCCGGAGGTGTCTGACGGGGCGCTCATGCGACTTGCGCGTCGCTTGGCAGGCCGAACAGACGAAACAGGATTTGGTCGAGCGTCGTCTCTCGCGGGTTGAGCTTGCCGATCGTCCGCCCGGCATGGATCAGATAGATCTGGTCCGACAGGCCCATGACCTCCTCGAGCTCCGAAGACACGAGAAGCACGCCCAGCCCCTTTGCCGCGAGGTCGGCGATCATGGCGTAGATTTGCCGCTTCGCGCCCACGTCGATCCCACGGGTAGGCTCGTCGAGGAGCAGCAACTTCGGACCGATCCCCAGCCACTTGCCGAACATGACCTTCTGCTGGTTGCCGCCCGACAGGGTGCTGATGTCCTCGTCCACGCGTTGGGGCACCACCGAGAGGTCACGTAGCAGACGAGCCACCGCCTGCTTTTCCTTCTCCCGATTCACGAGTCCCCAAGGGGCGAAGCTCTGGATGCTCGGGAGGCTCATGTTGCCGCGCACGGACATGGTGGAGACGAGACCCTGGCCGCGTCGGTCCTCGGGGATCATGCCTATGCCCAGCTGGAGCGAGCGCAGCGGGGAACGCCGGTCGTAGCGCGTGGCTTCGAATTCGACGACCCCGCCGTCGGCGGGATCTGCCCCGAAGACAGCCCGCAGCGTCTCGCTGCGGCCGCTTCCGACCAGGCCCGCCAGACCGACGATCTCGCCGGCGTGGACCTCGAACGAGACGTCGAGGACGGTGGGACGGGCGCGCAGATGGTCAACGCGCAGCAGCATCTCGGCCTGGCTCGCGCGGGGTTCCGCACGGTCGGGAAACGTGATCTCCATGGGTCGGCCCAGCATGGCCGTGACCAGGCTCTGCTCCGATTCGTCCGAGGCTGGCGCGGTCCGCACGATCTGGCCGTCGCGCATCGTTGTGACGCGATCGCATGCCCGCAGCACCTGGTCGAGGAAGTGGCTGATGTACACGACCGTGCGCCCGTCGGCTGCCAGACGCGCGATGATCTGGTGTAGGTGGTCGACCTCGTCGACGGTGAGGGCCGATGTCGGCTCGTCCATGACGATGAGCTGGGCGTTGCGCGCCAGCGCACGCAGGATCTCGACCTTTTGGCGGTCGGCGAACCGAAGGTCGCCGAGTCTCTGCCGAGGCTCGAGGCGAAAGCCGGCGCGGGCGTTGAGCTCCTCGAACCGTGCCACATCGCGGCCGGCCAGCAGTCCGAGGCGCTGCTCCTCGATGCCGAGGAACACGTTCTGCGCGACGGTGAGCTCGGGCACGAGCGAGAGTTCCTGCTGGATCATGGCGATCCCATGCTCGAGCGCGACTCGCGGCGACCACCGGCGGACAGGGTGGCCGAAGACGACGAAGTCGCCGGAGTCGCGCTCGTAGATGCCGGTCAGGATCTTGCCCAGCGTGCTCTTGCCGGCCCCGTTCTGACCGACGAGGCCGTGCACGCTACCCTGTTCGATGTCGAGCTCGACGTTGTCGAGGGCCCGCGTTGCGCCGAAGTGCTTCGACAGATCCCGAAATCGGACCGTGGGCTCAGCCAACGGGCATTAGCCCTTCCACTCCCCGATGAAGGTCGGGTTTGCCTTCAGGATGTCCGGAGTAAGAAGCGGGCTGAAAGGCTCGAACGTGTCTTCGTTGATGACGACGGGCGTGGTGTTCCCTTGAAGGTACTTCACCAGCGTGTCGACCGCGCTGCTCCCACAGGAGAACGGATAATCGGCCAAGGTATTCGTCCATTCACCGGAACGCACGGCCGCGACCGCCGTTTGCGTGGCTCCCGCTCCGGTGAGAAAGACGGACTTCGGATTGATTCCGGCAGCCTGCAGGGCCAGCACCGCACCTTCGGTCTGCTGATCCGCATTGGAGAGCACGGCATTGATCTGCGGATGTGCCTGCAGGATGTCCTGCATCGCCTTCAAGGACGTGTTGCGATCGTAGTTGCCCGATCCCATCGCCACGACCTGGATGTTCGCGTGCGGCTTGAGGACGGACACGTATGTGTCGTAGCGCAGCTTGTCGAAGGGGTACTGCAGCTGGCCGATCAGGATCACGACGCGGCACGGGTTGATGTTCTGACAGTACTGGATAACGGAATCCGCCTGCAGCTTCGCTCCATCTGCCGGAGGCCGAGCAATCGTCCCGATAATGCCAGGCACCTGCGACTCGAGCGTAGTGAGATCCGGCCCGATCGGGAACAACAGGGTCACGGTAGGGATCTTCGCCGTCTGCCATGCGCTCTGGATCGCACTTGCGATCCCGACAGTGTCATTGGCCACGATGACGAATCCGTTGAATTTGCCGGACGTTGTGGCGTCTTCCATCTGGCTCAGCTGAACCGAGGACGAGAACTGCCCGTCATACAGGGTTGCGTGGGCGCCGACCTTGGCGGCTTCACTCTGGATCCCCTGCCACGCGGATGCGCTCCACCCGTTCGCGCTTGACGCGGCGAAGAAGGCGACGTTCAGGTTCGCGCCCGACATCGCGGATGGCGCAGCGGATGGCGCAGCGGATGGCGCAGCTGATGGCGCTGCCTGGCTGGCGGGCGCTGCCTGGCTCGCCGGCGCCTGGCTCGGAGGACTGGAAGTGCTCGCGGAGCTGCACGCGCCAGCGACGAGCGCGACAGCAGCGACCAGCGCGACTAGACGGTGCGTCATCGTAGTGGACCTCCTCCTCGGCCCCGTCGGCTGACGGGAACCCCCGGTGCTAGCGAGTCTACGCTCACTTGTCAACCAAGCTGAACAGCCAATGTCGTTGGTCCGTGAATCTGTCAGTGCCAACTGATCAGTGACTTTGCCAATCTCCCGGGATGCGGGAGACCATCACGATGACGACGGGTGACCAGCGACGGGCCTGGGTGCTGACCAAGCTCCTGTGCGGAGAGCTCTCGGTGCACGAGGTAGCGATGTTCCTGGGCCTCTCGGAGCGCTCGGTATGGCGGCTCCGGGCCGGCTTCGCTCGCGAAGGCCCGGCGGCCCTCGTCCATGGCAACCGGGGCCGATCGTCGTCGCGGCGGATCGACGAGACGACCCGGGCGCGGGTCCTCGCCCTGGCCCGGACGAGGTATGCGGGTGCCAACGACACACACCTCCCCGAGCTGCTCGCCGAGCGCGAGGGCATCGATCTCAGCCGGGTCACGGTGCGCCGGATCCTGCGGGCCGCGGGAGTCCCGAGCCCCCGCAAGCGCCGGGCACCCCGCCATCGCAGCCGGCGCGACCGGATGGCCCAGGCAGGCCTGCTCGTCCAGGTCGACGGCTCCCGGCACGCCTGGCTCGAGGACCGCGGGCCGCGCCTGACGCTCGTGGGCGGGATCGACGACGCGACCGGCATCCTGACCGGGGCCACCTTCCGTGACGAGGAGGACACGGCGGGCTATCTCGTCGTGCTGCGCGACACGGTCCGCCGGCACGGCGTGCCGGGAGCCTGGTACCGCGACCGCCACGGCATCTTCGAGACGCCCGAGAAGATGGCCCTCACCCTCGAGGAGCAGCTCGCCGACACGCGGCGCCCGACCCAGCTCGGGCGGGCCCTCGCCGAGCTCGGGATCGGCTCCATCGCCGCCCGGAGCCCTCAGGCCAAGGGCCGCATCGAGCGCGCCTGGGGGACGCTCCAGGACCGCCTGGTCACCGAGCTGCGGCTGGCAGGGGCGACCGACCGCGACAGCGCCAACCGGGTCCTGGCCCGCTTCCTGCCGCGCTTCAACCGGCGCTTCGGGGTACCCGCGGCCAACCCGCTCCCGGCCTGGCGGGCGCTGCCGGCGGGCGTCGTGCTCGAACGGGTCTGCGCGCTCCGCTACCGGCGGGTCGTCGCCGGCGACGGGACGGTCCGGGCCGGGCCAACGATCCTGCAGTTGCCGGCCCGGCCCAACGGGCGCAGCCGCTCGGGCGCCCGGGTCGAGCTCGAGCTTCGCCTCGACGGTCGGCTCGTCGTGTGGGGCGGGGAGCGTGCCCTCGTCACCACCCCGGCTCCCGCCGACCCGGTCCAGCTGCGGGCCCTCGCTGGAGCGCGGAGCCAGCTCGGCAGCACCGCCCCCAGCGTCGCCTCCTCGGCCCTCCCGGCGGCCACCCACCCCTGGCGACGGGTCAAGCCGGGCACCAAGCTCTACGAACGCCAACAGCGGGAGCGACTGACAGGATCACGGACCAGCTGACCTGACGGATTGACGGATCTGCGACACCAAGCTGAACAGCCAATGGAGCAGGCGCGGGCTGAACGTCGCACGGACTGCAGGACTGGCCGCGTGCTGGGAGGACCGGCGGGTCGATCGGCCCGCTTGCGTCTCAGGCCGAGCCCGCGGGCTGACGATCGGCCGACGGCGCGCCCGCCCCCGCACGAATGGCCGCCTCGATCGCCTGAGGCGTGATCTCCTCGGCCCAATGACAGGCTATCTGGTGACCGATACCCAGTTCACGCAGCTCCGGCTCGGTGGCCACGCAGTTGCCGGGGCGCCCCAGCACCTCGAATAGCCAACAGCGCGTGTGGAACCGACAACCTGACGGCGGGCTGGCGGGGCTGGGCACGTCACCCGTCAGCACGAGCCGCCGTCGCCGGACGCGGGTGTCGGGGACTGGAACCGCCGAGAGCAGGGCGACTGTGTAGGGATGCCGTGGGTCACGGTAGATGGCCTCCACGTCGGCAAGCTCGACGACCCGCCCGAGGTACATCACAGCCACCCGATCGCTGATATGTTCGACCACGGCGAGGTTGTGCGCGATGAAGAGGTAGGTGAGCCCGAACTCCTCTTGGAGATCCCTGAGCAGGTTCAAGACCTGACTCTGGATCGAGACGTCAAGGGCCGACACTGGTTCGTCGCAGACCACAAACTCGGGGTTGACGGCGAGGGCGCGCGCGATCCCGATACGCTGCCGCTGCCCGCCCGAGAACTCGTGCGGATAGCGGCTGGCGTGCCCCGCATCGAGGCCTACGCGGACGAGCAGCGCACGCACGATCTCCTGGCGCTGCTGCCGGCTCCGCATGCCGTGGATTAATGGTCCTTCGCCGATGATGTCGCCCACTGTCATCCGTGAGTCGAGCGAGGAATACGGATCCTGGAAGACGACCTGCATCTTCCGCCGCAGCTCTTTCAGCTCGTCGCCACTGGCTTCGAACACATTCCTGCCGGCGAAGCGGACCTCGCCGCGAGAGAGCGGCAAGAGGCGAAGGATCAGCTTCCCGAGAGTCGTCTTGCCACAGCCTGACTCGCCGACGAGCCCCAGCGTCTCGCCGCGCCGCACCTCGAAACTCACACCGTCCACCGCTCGTATGGCCCCGACGCGGCGGGCACCGAGGAGGCCGCCGCGGATCTCGAAGTGCTTCCGCAGATCACGGACCTCGAGCAGCGCCTCGGGTGCGGGAGTGGGCGGGGGCACCGCCGCAGGGGCGACATTTGGGACCACCTGACGCCGGCCCGACACGTCGGCCATCTCGCTCACGCCTAGACGACGCTCAGCGTGGCGGGATCGAGCGTGGTGCGGCCGGCGTCAGGCACGGAGAGTCGGATCGCGTCCTCCTCGGCAAGCTCAGGTGGCGCGTCTGGGCTGACCAACGCATTGTCGCCGTCGGGCGTCAACCAGCAGCGGGACAGGTGCGCCCCGCCCACTCGCTGCAATGGCGGCGGAGTGTGCCTGCAGATCGGCATGGCGCGCTCGCAGCGGTCGGCGAACAGGCAGCCGGCCGGCAATCGCAGTGGGTTGGGCACAACACCCTCAATGACCTGCAGCCTGCGACGGCGCTCGCCCAGGCGGGGCAGCGAGGCTAGGAGACCTTGCGTGTAAGGATGGTGAGGCCTCTCGAACAGTTCGTCGGCCGAGCCAGCCTCCACGACCTTGCCCGCGTACATCACGACCACGTCGTCGGCCATGTCGGCGATGACGCCCAGATCGTGGGTGATCAGCATGATCGACATTCGGCGTTCCTGTCGGATGCGCTTCATGAGTTCGAGGATCTGCGCCTGAATGGTCACGTCGAGGGCGGTTGTCGGCTCGTCGGCGATCAGCAGATCCGGTCGGCTGGACAACGCCATCGCGATCATCACCCGCTGCCGCATCCCCCCCGACATCTGGTGTGGGAATTGCCTCGACCGCCGCATTGGATCCGGGATGCCGACCGACTGCAGCATCTCGACGGCGCGCTCCTGCGCCTCGCGGGGCGTAGCTTCGTCGTGAAGGCGGATCGCCTCGACGATCTGGCTCCCGATGGACATCACGGGATTGAGACTCGTCATGGGCTCCTGGAAGATCATCGAGATCCGACCGCCCCGCAGCGGCCGCATTTCTTGCTCGGAGAGAGAGAGGAGGTTCGTCGCGTCGAGAACGACCTCGCCTGCGACAATCCGGCCCGGCCGATCGATGAGCCGCATCATGGAGAGGGCGGTGATGCTCTTCCCGCAGCCCGATTCGCCGACCACGCCCAGCGTTCCGGCGGCAGGGACGTCGAAGCTCACGCCGTCAACGGCCTTGACGACCCCTCCCAGAGTCCAGAAGTACGTGCGGAGGTCGCGGACACGGACCAGCGGCCGCTGGATGGCGGCCGCGGATCCGCCGGGCCCGGATGCTGCGGCGGTCAAGACGGCCGCAACCGGGGCGCCGACGACAGGGCGATCGTCGATGGCCGGGGGTCCAATGGAGCGGGATGCCGCTGGGCGGTCATATGGTCGTGTGCTCACGCAGGTAGGCGAGGACTCGGGGATCGATCCAAGATGCGGCAGCGGTTCGCTCCTCGAGGTTCTCCACGCTCATCCAGTCGGTAAGAGCGTTCTGCCACGCCTCGTCCCAACCGGCCGGGTACGGACGCGCTTCGCCCACGACGGCCGGTGCGGCCGGTTCTGAGACCTCACCCGGGCCCATCGGGGCGAAGACGGCCGTCCTTCGGTTGGCGCCGTAGCCTGCCGATGCGAGTCGCCGCCGCACCTCGGCCGCGAGCGTCTCGTCGAGGGGCAGCAGATCCGACGCCGCGGGTCGCTGGAAGTAGAGGCCCCAGAGGTTGTGAAGCCGACGCAACTCTCCAATCGGGTCCGGGTGGTCGTCCACACGCAGGTCGATCCAGCGGTCCCCGCCTCCCCCATACGCGCCGTTCTCGCGTACGACGAGCAGGGCCGCAGATTCGCGGCCGCGGCGGTCACCGCCGGCCCCGTCCGCCTCGACGAGGCATTGGATCAACAGCTCAGGGAACGGCCGGCCGCCGCTCATGAAGGTCTCGTACATGGCATCGACGACCGTCGCGCCGGCCAAGATGTTCCCCTGAACGGCGACGTTCTCGGCGGTCCTGCCCCCGGCCCAGGCGAAACAGCCACGGCCCGTGTGGTTCTGGGCGCGCCCCGCTGCGTCGACGATCGCAAGCTGACGGTGCTCGCGTCCAGCATCGGCCGCGATGAGTCGGCCGACAGCCTCTGGCGCGCTGAGGCCGGAAGCAAGCAAGGCGAGCCCGTCGGAGCCGTACCGTATGTTAGAGAACGCCTGAGTGGCGACGGCCCCCACGCCCGCGCGGGCCCACGGCACGATCGAGCCAACGCACATGAATTTGGACTGGACCGCAACGGCGAGATCGCCGGTCCGGGCGTCGCGGGCAACGATCGAGTATGTCATGAGCGGGCTCCATTTCAGAGGCGAACTCGTGGATCGACGATAGCGTACGCAATGTCCACCACTAGGTTGGCGAGCACGATGCACAGAGTGCCGAAGATGACGGTACCCATGATGAGCGGGACGTCAGAAGTGACGATCGACTGGACCGCGAGCCGGCCGATCCCGGGCCAGCTGAAGACGTTCTCGACAACTACGACCCCGCCAAGGAACACTCCGAAGTCGAGACCGAGTTGGGTTAGCAGCGGCGGCAGCGAGTTACGGAATGCGTGTCGCCAAGTGACGGTCCGCGGCGGAGCGCCCTTCGCCCGCGCAGTTCGGACGTAGTCCTTGTTCATCTCCTCGATCATCGTCGTCCGAGTCAGTCGGACGTAGTAGGCGGCCCCACTGAAGCCCAGGGTGAGGGCGGGCAGGGCAAGATAGCGAAGGTTGAGGGGCTCATACCCGCTGAGCGGGAAGATGCCGATGCCCGCGTTCACGAGCGGCTGAAATGCGAGGAAGTTGAGCAGGAGGTAGCCGACCCAGAACGATGGAGCGGAGATGAGGACGATGCTCAATCCCGTCGCCGCTCGATCGCTGTTGCTGCCTCGGCGCACAGCGGCCAGAACGCCGAGCGGGATGCCAATCAGGAGCTCCAAGACGATTCCGCCTGCGGCTAGCTCGAGCGTTGCCGGGAACCGTTGCAGGATCAGCGGCAGGACGTCCCGGTCCTGCTTTGCGCGAGATGACCGCGGACGAACTTCACGAAGTTCACGCCCTTGCGCAGCGTGAACGTGTAGGTCTTGCCGTCGGCGG
>Ga0066794_10000081_pt1 | contig 16497 bp, 14 predicted proteins | sample PersoiDNA2013190_FD_70945 | JGI IMG/M metagenome (GOLD analysis project Ga0066794, IMG submission 70945) | Permafrost soil microbial communities from the Arctic, to analyse light accelerated degradation of dissolved organic matter (DOM) -... | ecosystem: Environmental > Terrestrial > Soil >... | reverse complement strand
GCGTGCGCGCGGTCCACCCCGATGCCGCACACGACATGCTGCTCCGCCTCGGCGCTGTGGAGGGCACCGCCACCGAGGTGCTCGGCCTGCCGGCGGTGCGACGCGCGGTCGAGGCGGGCCTCGACGCCGACGACGACGCCCGGGTTGCCGAGGCGGTGCTCCACCTCGTCGAGGCGGAGTTGGCGGCGGGCTCTGGACCCGTCGCGGAGCGCCCGTGGCTCGGCCGGCTCGTCTTGACCGACGAGGATGATGGCGCCACGCCGGCGACCGAGCTCGCCCTGCCCGGCTCGCTCGCCGCCGCCGTCCTCGATCCGGAGATCGTCGGCGTGGTCGCATCGGGCCTCGCGGAGCGTTGGGGCGCCGAGGTGCTGCAGGCCGTCGGCGTCCGGGCGGCACTTGCCGTGGTGACGGTGCGCGACGTCGTCGCCGGCGAACAGGCGCCCGACGATGCCGCTCTGGACGCGATCGATGGCTGGCCGGAGTACCTCGAGGCGCTGGGCGCATCCTGTGGTTCGGGGGCGTTCATTGCCGAGATCGCCGCGGTCGCGGATCTGGACGCGGTCCGGCCGGACGCGTGGCCGCGGGTGCTCGGTGCGCTCGCGACCGACTCGGCGTTGCGTCGCGCCCTGCTCGAGCCGGTGCGTGCGGACACGGGTGCGTTGCCGGCGCCGTCGTACGCCGAGTGGTGGTTGCGGCACCTTTCCCCGGAGGACCTCGGGCTCGGCCCGGCGTTCGCCGCGCCCGGCGCTGACCGGGCGGTCGTGGCGCTGCTTCCGCCAGTACCGGCGGTCGTCGCCGGACTCGACGCCGAGGTCCTGCGGGCGCTCGGTGCGGTCAGCGACCTCGCCGAGCTGGACGACGCCGACTGGCTCGACGTGTGCGACGACCTGCCGTCCGTCGGGACCGATGTCGAGCCGGCACTCGCCCTGGCCATCTGGCGCGCACTCGCTCGTCGTGCCGCGGTCGGCGGCGAGCTCGACCCGCCGCCGGAGCGGCTCCCGGCGGTCGGCGCCGGGAACCAGATCTCGATCGTCGCGGCCGAGGATGCAGCGGTTGCGCCGGAGCCGATGTGGCTTCAGCGGACCGACCTCGCGGCCATGGTGCCGGCCGTCGACGTCGACGCCGAGGACCTCGCCCATCTCCTGGACATCACGATGGCCGAGGAGCTCGACCCCGCCGTCGAGGTCCGCGGCGACGGCGACGCCCGGGGTCCGCGCACGGTGCCGCCCGCGGTGCTGTCGCTCGCACCGGAAGCACCCGGGACCTGGATCGAGCACGCGGAGCTCACCGCGTCCGGGACACCGGTCGAATGGTGGGTCACCGGCGGGGGGCCGGCGGCCATCGTGCACGCGACGACGGTTGCCGGGCTCGCCCGCGGACTCGCCCAGGCGGGCGGGTGCTGGGAGTCGCGCGCGGTCCTGGAGCTCGCCCTCGCCGACCCGGAACGGCTCGGCCGGCTCGCCGTCGAGGCGGGCTTCGAGCGGGATCCCGAAGGCGCGTCGTCGTGACGCGCCGTGCCCCGGGGCGGCACGCGCGATGAGTCCGCCGTCCGCCGTCGGCGCGCGTTCTCCCGCACGGTCCGCCGCCGCCGGCGTCTACCTCCCGGCGCTCGTCTTCGAGATCGGCATCGGCGCGATCCTGCCGGTGGTGGCGCTGAGCGCGCGTGACCTCGGGTCGAGCATCGCGGTCGCGGGCATCATGGTCGCGCTGCTCGGCCTCGGCCAGATCCTCGGCGACGTGCCCGCCGGTGCCCTCGCCGCCCGGCTCGGCGACCGTCACGCGATGCTCGTCGCCGCGGGAGTGGCCGCCGCGACGCTCGCCACCTGCGCGCTCGCGCCCTCCCTCTGGCTGCTCGCCCTCGGAGTTCTGGCGACTGGCGCCGCGAACGCCGTCTTCATCCTGGCCCGGCAGTCCTACCTGACCGAAGTCACGCCGGTGCTGACCCGAGCCCGGGCGATGTCGACCCTGGGCGGGGTGCAGCGCTTCGGCACGTTCGCCGGACCGTTCCTCGGCGCCGCGCTGATGCAGGTGGCCGGACTTCGCTCGGTGTACTGGCTCGCGGTGGTCACCACCGCGCTCGCCGCGGTCGTGGTCGCCGTGGTCCCGGATGCGGCCGGGGCGCATGTCGTGCGCGCGAGGCAGGCCGCGAAGCAGTCGTCGTGGTCCGTGCTCCGGGACCATCGACAACTCTTCGCCACCCTCGGTATCGCCGCGCTCGCGGTCAGCGCGGCGCGGGCCGGTCGGCAGGTCGTTCTGCCGCTCTGGTCGGAGCACCTGGGCCTCGCGAACTCGACGACCAGTCTGGTCTTCGGCATCTCCGGAGCGGCCGACCTGCTGCTGTTCTACCCGGGCGGCAAGTTGATGGACCGGCGCGGTCGGCTCTGGGTGGGAGTGCCGGCCATGCTGGTGCTCAGCTGCGCACTTCTGGCGCTTCCGCTCACGCACTCGCTCGCCGGACTGCTCGCCGTGGCGATCGTGATGGGTCTGGGGAACGGCATCGGCTCGGGCATCCTGATGACCCTCGGGGCGGACGCCGCGCCGCCGGCGATCCGGGCCCAGTTCCTCGCGGTGTGGCGGCTGCTCCAGGACTCCGGCTACGCGGCGGGGCCGTTCGTGGTCGCGGCAGGAGCGGCGCTCGGCAGTCTGGCCGCGGGGATCCTCGGGATCGGAGCGGTCGGTCTGGCCGGAGCCGCCGCCCTCGCGCGGTGGGTGCCGCGGTGGACGGTGCACGCCAACAGGACCACGCGTCGCCGTGCCGGGCTGCGCGACGACGGTCGCGAGCGGGTCGGGGGACCGGGCCCCGACGAAGCCGCCCCGGGCTGACCCGCCCGCAGGAGCGATGACTCGCTGCGGACGGCGCGCCGCGGTCCGCAGCGCTGGCGCGCGTCCGCTAGACCTCGGTGCTGTGGTTCGCCTCGGGGTGCCGCCGATCCCAGCGCAACCCGACGAAGCCGAGCGCGAGGCCGACCACACAGATCGCGGCGCCACGCACCGCACCGTCGGCACCACCCGCCCACCGGATGCACTCGGCCGTGAGAGCGAGCAGCCACACCGCGATACCGACGAGGAAGACCCGCCGGAGGTCGATCCGCGCGGGCTCGGGGTCGGCCCTACGTCGCTCGGGGTGCAAGAGGAGCTCGATCAGGCGCGACACATCGGACAGGCTACTGGCCGGCCGCGACACTCTCGGTGGATTGCACACGAATCCTTCACAATCCGGGGCGGTCCTCTGGCAAGATTCGCGCCATGGCGACTTCTACCCCTGTGAAGCACATCGCGCCCGTGGGCGCGATCGACGGATACTTCAAGATCACCGCCCGCGGCTCGACCATCGGTCAGGAGATCCGTGGTGGCCTGGTGACCTTCTTCGCGATGGCCTACATCGTGGTGCTCAACCCACTCATCATCGGCACCGTTGCGGACAGCAAGGGTGGCTTCATCGGCGGCGACGCGAACCTGTCCATCCCGCGCGTTGCGGCAGCCACCGCGCTCGTCGCGGGCGTCATGACGATCCTGATGGGCGTGGTCGCGAGGTTCCCGATCGCGCTCGCCGCCGGCCTCGGCTTGAACGCTGTGGTCGCGTTCTCGATCGCGTCCCTCAAGGGCATGACCTGGCCGGACGCGATGGGCCTCGTGGTGCTCGAGGGTCTCGTCATCCTGGTCCTCGTACTCGTCGGACTCCGGAAGGCCGTCTTCCGGGCCGTCCCGCAAGAGCTGAAGACGGCGATCGGCGTCGGCATCGGTCTGTTCATCGCGTTCATCGGCCTGGTGGACTCCGGGTTCGTCCGGATCCCGTTCAGCAAGGCCACTCCGGTCGAGCTCGGCATCGGCGGGTCGCTCAATGGTTGGCCGGTCGTCGTGTTCGTCCTCGGTCTGCTACTCATCATCGTCCTCGTGGTGCGCAAGGTGCGCGGCGCGATCCTGATCGGCATCCTGGCCGCAACCGCCCTCGGAGTCATCATCGAGGCGATCGCGAAGATCGGCTCGCAGGCACCGGACGGTTCCAACCCGACCGGATGGAAGCTCAACAGCCCGGCCATCCCGAAGAGCGCCGTGGACACGCCCGACTTCTCGATCCTCGGGCACTTCAGCCTGTTCGGCGCCGTCGGCAAGATCGGCATCCTCGCGGTCGTCCTGTTGGTCTTCTCGCTCATGCTCGCCGACTTCTTCGACACGATGGGCACGATGGTCGCCATCGGCGCCGAGGCCGAGCTGCTCGACAAGGAAGGCAGCCCGCCGAACGCGCAGCAGATCCTGATCGTGGACTCGATCGCGGCGGCCGCTGGTGGTGCGGCCTCGGTCTCGTCCAACACGAGCTACATCGAGTCCGCCGCGGGCGTCGGTGACGGCGCGCGCACCGGTCTCGCCTCGGTCGTCACGGGCATCGCGTTCCTGCTCGCGACGTTCCTCGCGCCGCTCGTCGGGATGGTCCCGTACGAGGCCGCGACACCGGCCCTGGTCGTGGTCGGCTTCCTGATGATGACGCAGATCGCGGGCATCTCGTGGAAGAAGCTCGAGATCGCCATCCCGGCGTTCCTGACCATCATCCTGATGCCGTTCACCTACTCGATCACCGTGGGCATGGGTGCCGGCTTCGTCTCGTACGTCGTGCTCAAGACAGCCATCGGCAAGGCCAAGGAGGTTCACATCTTGATGTGGATCGTCTCCGCGCTGTTCGTGGTCTACTTCGCGCTCGGCCCGATCAAGAGCGCCCTCGGCATCTGATCGGCGCAGTCAAAGAGGTGTGGCCAGGGACCCTAACGGGTTCCCGGCCACACCTCTGTATCCCGTCGGCCGTGGGCGGTCAGCCGACCACGTTCGGCCGTGGGCGGTAAGCCGAGCGCCGGTTGCAGAGCGGCGTTCAGCCGCGCGCCGGTTGGCGGTCTCAGGCCAGGTGCTCGACGACGTAGTCGATGCACGCGGTGAGCGCCTGCACGTCTGAAGGGTCGATCGCCGGGAACATCCCGACGCGGAGCTGGTTGCGACCGAGCTTGCGGTACGGCTCGACGTCGACGACGCCGTGCCGGCGAAGTACCGCGGCGACCTGTGCCGCATCCACCTGCGCGTCGAAGTCGATCGTCCCGACGACGTTCGACCGGTACTGCGGGTCGGTGACGAACGGCGTGGTGTAGGCCGTCGACTCCGCCCACCCGTACAGGTGCGCCGCCGAGCTCGCGCTGCGCCCGGCCGTCCAGGCCAGGCCGCCGTTCTCGAGCATCCAGTCGATCTGCTCGGCCAGCATGACGAGCGTCGCGATCGCCGGGGTGTTCAGGGTCTGGTCGAGCCGCGAGTTCTCCACCGCGGCGGCGACCGAGAGGAACTGCGGGATCCAGCGCCCGCTCGACGCGATCTCCTCGACCCGGCCCAGTGCGGCCGGCGAGAGCAGTGCGAGCCACAGGCCGCCGTCGGAGGCGAAGCTCTTCTGCGGCGCGAAGTAGTACACGTCCGTCTCGGACACGTCCACGTCCAGCCCGCCCGCCGCCGAGGTCGCGTCGACCAGCACCAGGGCCTGGTCCGCACCGATACCCAGAGGCCGCGCGACCGGCGCGCGCGCCCCGGTCGAGGTCTCGTTCTGCGGCCAGGCGAACACGTCGACGTCGTCCACCGGGACTGGGAGCGCGACCGAACCGGGCGCCGCCTCGATCACCTGCGGCGCCGCCAGGAACGGTGCGTCCCGGGTGACGGCCGCGAACTTGGCGCCGAACTCGCCGAAGGCGCAGTGCTGGGCGCGCTCGCTCACCAGCGAGAACGCGGCGGCATCCCAGAACGCGGTCGAGCCGCCGTTGCCGAGCACCACCTCGTACCCCGCCGGGGCGCCGAACAGCTCCGCGAGCCCAGCACGCACCCGCCGGACCACCGCTCGAACGGGCGCCTGCCGGTGCGAGGTGCCGAGCAGGCTCGTCGTGACCGCGGAGACGGCCGCGACCTGTGCCGGGCGCACCTTGCTCGGCCCCGAGCCGAATCGACCGTCGGCGGGGAGCAGGCTGGGCGGGATCGCGAGGTCCGCACGGGGCACGGTCGAAGGCTGCGTCACGGATTCACTCTAGAGGTCGTGGCAACGCGAAATCCGTGAGCTGCGGTGGCTTCCGTCCGCCCTCGCGTCCTCGAGGACCACGGGTGGCTAGGCTGAGATGCCGAATCGAGAGGAACGCGATGTACCGCCTGGTCAACACCGCCCAGCGCTACGCGTGGGGCTCACTCACCGCCATCCCGGAGTTCCTCGGCGTCGCGCCCGACGGGGCGCCGGTAGCCGAGCTGTGGATGGGCGCGCACCCGATGGCGCCCTCGGTCGTCGCCGATCCGTCATCGGGCCGCGAGGCGTCTCTGCGCGAGCTGATCGACGCGGATCCGGACGGCGTCCTCGGCTCTCGCGTGCGGGCGCGGTTCGGTGCGCGACTCCCGTACCTGCTCAAGGTTCTCGCGGCCGCCCAGCCGCTCTCGCTCCAGGTGCACCCGCACCGCGAGCAGGCACGCCGCGGCTTCGCGCGCGAGGAGGCCGCCGGCATCGCGCGCGACGCGGCTGAGCGCAGCTACCGGGACGACGAGCACAAGCCCGAGATGATCGTCGCGCTCACGCGGTTCGAGGCCTTGAGCGGGTTCCGCGACGTCGCACGGGTCCTCGAGCTGCTGGCCGGCTTGACCGGGGATCTCGCGGAGCGGCTGCGGACCGCGCTCGCGGTCGAGCCGGAGGAGCTCGCCGTACGGGCCGCCTTCGAGCTGTTGCTCAACCTCACGCCGGCGGAGCGCTCGGCGCTGGTGCCGGAGTTCGTCGCGACATGCCAGCACCGCATCATGGCGGGCTCGCCGTCGCCGCGCGCGGACGCGACCGTCGTCCGGCTGGCGACCTGGTACCCCGGCGATCCCGGTGCGGTCGCGTCGATGCTGCTCAACCGCGTCACGCTCGAGCCCGGCGAGGCGATGTTCGTGCCGGCCGGTGCGGTGCACGCGTACCTGGACGGACTCGGAGTCGAGGTGATGGCCGGTTCGGACAACGTGCTGCGTGCCGGGTTGACGACGAAGCACATCGACCGCGCCGAGCTGCTGGCCTGCACCGGGTACATCCCCGCGCCACCGGCGCGGACCGCGGCCGAGGCTGTCGACGAGGTGTTGTCGGTGTACCGGGCGCCGGTCGACGAGTTCGCGCTTGCCGTCGCCCGGCTCGGCCCGGGCGCTCCTGGCGCAGTGCTCCTGGGCGACGGTCCGCGGGTCGTCCTGTGCCTCGACGGCTCGGTCGAGGTCTCGACCGGTGCCGCGAGCGAGACGCTCGGACGCGGCCAGTCCGTGTTCGTCCGTGACGACGAGGGTGGCGTCCGGGTGACGGGCACCGGCACGGTGCTGGAAGCCTTCGTCCCGTAGTCGCGACGGCTCGAGACGTGGGACTTCAGACCTCGCTGTGAACCCGGTCGAAACCACTACGGTTGACACCATGACTGAACGCATGACGGTCCTCGGCACGGGCTATCTTGGCGCGACCCACGCGGCCGGCATGGCTGAACTCGGGCACGAAGTGCTCGGCGTCGACGTCGATGTCGAGAAGATCGCCCGGCTCGCCGCCGGCGACATCCCGTTCTTCGAGCCCGGTCTCGAGGAGCTCGTCAGACGGCACCTCGCGTCCGGTCGGCTCCGGTTCACGACCGACATGGCCGAGGCCGCGGAGTTCGCGACCACGCATTTCGTCGGCGTCGGCACACCGCAGAAGAAGGACTCCTTCGCGGCCGATATGCGCTACCTGGACCAGGTCATCGAGACCCTCGGGCCACTGCTGACCCGACCGAGCGTGATCTTCGGCAAGTCGACCGTGCCGGTGGGGACCGCCGCGCGGCTGACGGCGCGGCTTCGCGTGATCGCGCCCGCGGGAGACCAGGTCGACCTCGCCTGGAACCCGGAGTTCCTGCGCGAAGGGCTCGCGCTGCAGGACACGCTGCACCCGGATCGCATCGTGCTCGGCATCGACGCCGCTGGCCCCCGGCTCGCCGAGGATGTCGCTCGACGCGTCTACCGGACGATGCTCGACGACGACACCCCCTTCCTCGTCACGGACCTCCAGACGGCGGAACTCGTCAAGGTCGCGGCGAACGCGTTCCTGGCGACGAAGATCTCATTCATCAATGCCATGGCCGAGGTCTGCGAGGCGGCCGGCGCGGACGTCTCCGTCCTCGCGGACGCCATCGGGCACGACGTGCGGATCGGCCGTCGCTTCCTCAATGCCGGCCTCGGGTTCGGCGGCGGGTGCCTGCCGAAGGACATCCGGGCGTTCATGGCGCGGGCGGGCGAGCTCGGGGTCGACCAGGCGCTCACGTTCCTGCGCGAGGTCGACGCGGTCAACCAGCGCCGCCGCGGCCACGCCGTCAACTTGGCGCGCGAGGCGAGCGGCGGTTCGCTGCTCGGCGCCCGGGTTGCGGTGCTCGGCGCGGCGTTCAAGCCGGAGTCGGACGATATCCGTGACTCGCCGTCGCTCGCCGTCGCGGGTCAGCTCCACCTGGAGGGTGCGGACGTCGCGGTCTACGACCCGCGCGCCATGGCCAATGCCCGTCGCGTCTTCCCGACACTCACCTATGCCGACTCCACCCAGGCTGCGTGTACTGGGGCCGACGTGGTCATGATCGCGACCGAGTGGGCCGAGTTCAGTCGTCTGGTCCCGGCGGATCTCGACTCGGTCGTCGCGCGACGGTCGATCGTCGATGCACGCAACTGCCTCGAGCCGCGCCAGTGGAGTGAGGCCGGCTGGTGGTACCGGGGGATGGGACGCTCCTGACCCGCCGAGGTCGCCGCTGGCTCTGCTGCGGTCGAGGTACTCATCGTGGACACGGGCCGCGCAAGCCGGCCGCAACGCCGTAGCCTGGGGCCGTAGTCAAGTCAGAGGGGACAGGGAGCAGCCGGCGTGAGTGATCTCATCGACACCACCGAGATGTACCTGCGGACCATCTACGAGCTCGACGAGGAGGGCATCGTCCCGCTGCGCGCCCGCATCGCCGAGCGCCTCGGCCACTCCGGGCCGACCGTCTCGCAGACTGTCGCGCGAATGGAGCGCGACGGTCTCGTCATCGTCAGTGGCGACCGTCACCTCGAGCTCACCGCGGACGGTCGGGCCAGGGCGATGCGGGTGATGCGCAAGCATCGACTCGCCGAGCGCCTGTTGACGGACGTCATCGGCCTCGACTGGGAGTACCTGCACGACGAGGCGTGCCGGTGGGAGCACGTGATGAGTGATCGGGTCGAGCGTCGGCTCCTCGAGCTGCTCGACCACCCGCGGCGCTCGCCCTACGGCAATCCCATCCCCGGCCTGCGCGAGCTCGGTGGGGACGGCCCGGACGAGGGCTTCCTGGACGGGGTGGTCGCGCTGACCGAGCTCCTGCCCGAGGGCTCGTCGACCACCGCGGGTCCGGTCGAGGTGACGCTGCGGCGCTTCGGAGAACCGATCCAGACCGACGTCGCGCTCCTCGCGGGGCTCTTCAAGGCGGGCGTGATCCCGGAGGCCCGGGTCGCGGTGCACCGGGACGGAGACGTGGTGGTCTCCGTGCCGGGGTCATCCTTCGTCCTCGCGCTGCCCGACGACGTCGCGCGCCACCTGTTCGTCGTCGCCTAGTCAACGGTGCACCGCCGTCGTGGCGGTCGCGATGCCGCCCCGCGCGAAGGGTCGAGCGGTCCGGCTGGGCCTCGGTCGGGAGGTGCGCATCCGGTGAGAACGAGGCGGACCAGGTGTCCACGATCGGGCGAATTTGCGGCTCGCCGCGCTCCCGGTGTGACATTTGGGTGGTGCGTCGGGTACCTTCAAAGTGCTCCTGAGGAACCCTCCTCCCCGGGAGTCCATGGTCGGACGCCGAGCCCTGCCGCCGCCCGTGGTCCGCAATCACTCGCCGGCAGGGGCGGGGGACCCAATGTGGGCACTGGTGACAGTGTCCTTGGGGTGAAGCTGCTGGAGCACTGGGAACGGTGCCACAGCAGCCGGGTGAACTCCCATCCGAACCCGACAGCTGACCTCGTAGGCGCGATGGAGAGGTTCTAGTGGCTGATCGTCCGAATCGCGCGCGTCATCGCACTGCGCGCCGACCGAGCACACCCCTGCACATCCTTGCCGCTGCCGCGGCCGAAAACATTGGCGCCGTAAGTCGTCGAGGCGCCGTCGTCGCTGCCTCGTCCGGTTTCCTGGTGTCGATGCTGGCATCACCGGCTGGTGCCGACCAGGGTGTGGCGGGCACGCAAGGGTCCGTCCCGTCCGTCGACGTCCAGGCGTTGACCGCCCAGGCTCGCGCCGTTCTCGGCTCCGCCCCGGCGGTCTCGGTTCCGGCCGATGCCGAGTGGAAGTTCGACGTTCCCCAGATCACCATCGTCAAGGCGGAGGTCAAGGCGGAGAAGGCGCCGGTCAGGACTGCGCCCTCGCGTTCGGTCAGGACCGCGCCCTCGCGTTCGGTGGCTCGCGCCGCGGCACCAGCCTTCGCGTCGGGCAACGTGCCGCAGGCCGTAGCCGGTAACGCGGTACTCGAGATCGCGGCTCGCTACGTCGGCGTCCCGTACCGGTCCGGCGGCAAGACCCCGGCAGGGTTCGACTGCTCGGGCTTCACCTCGTACGTGTACGGGCAGCTCGGCATCTATCTGCCGTCCATCTCTAGCGCCCAGCGCTACGCCGGTGTCGAGGTCTCTCGCGCCGACGCCAAGCCCGGGGACATCATCTGGACGCCGGGTCACGTGGGCATCTACGCCGGCGGCAACATGCAGATCGACTCGCCGAGGCCGGGCTTGACGATCCAGTTCCGCGGTATCTGGCAGACCAACCCGCACTTCATCCGGGTGACCGGCTAGTCGCACCAGTGTCGAGTCGGAGGGGCGGTGGCCATCGGTCACCGCCCCTCCGTTCGTCTGCCCGGGTTGCGACGGTCGGCGTCCGGCTGGCGCGCGTCGCTTGGCGCCCCCGAGCTCGGGCGAGTCCGAAGTCCGAGCTCCTCCCGCGCGACCCTGCCGCCCTCGCGTAGTCTGGTCCCGCTTGAACGTCCCCCAGTCGGGCCCGGCCATGCCAGTCGGGCTTGCACTCCGGTCAAGGAGTCGGCCGTGTTGATGCCTGCAGTCACCCCGCGTCGGGCCCTGCTGCTCAACGCCAGCCTCGAACCCCTGTGCGTCGTGAGCACGCACCGCGCCGTCGTCCTCGTCCTGACCGGCAAGGCGGCAATCCTCGAGACGGACGGCCGCTTGCTCCGGTCGGAGCGCGCCAGCCTCCCGCTCCCGCTCGTGCTGTGCCTGACCCGGTATGTCCGGGTGCCGCACCGCCGCGTCGTCCCGCCGTCCCGGCGGACCGTCCTTCAGCGCGACGGGCACTCGTGCGCCTATTGCGGAGCGACCGCGGACACCGTCGACCACGTGCACCCGCGGTCGCGCGGTGGTCGGCACGAGTGGTCGAACGTCGTGGCCGCTTGCGCGCGGTGCAACCGACGCAAGGCGGACCGCCTGTTGGCCGAGATCGGCTGGTCCCTGCCATTCCAACCCACGGCGCCGCGCGGCGCGGCAGCATTCATGGCGAGCGTCGCGACCTACGAACCGTCGTGGAGCGCGTACCTCGCCGCCTAGCTGTACTCGGCCATGAGGTTGGTGACAGGCGGGTGATCGGGTCGGCGAGTCCCCAGGTACCGGCCGCACCGCGCCCGACCGAGCGCCGCGACGCGGCGAGGCGAAGGGCCTGCCCCCGGACCTGATTCGGGGCACACTGGGAACGTACCGTCGGGAACCCGGGCGAGAGGACGAGCGATGAGCCACGATCAGGTTGTCGTCGCGGGAGTCGACGGTTCCGCACCCTCGCTGCACGCACTCGACTGGGCGGCCCTCGAAGCCCACGCGCGCGGCTGGGGCCTCGAGGTGCTGTGCTCCTACAGCCTGCCTTCCTTCGCGGCGGCCACCCTCGACGGCGGCTACGCGGCGGTGGACGAGGATGCGATCCACGCCGGTGCTCAGGCGGTCGTCGACGAGGCGCTCGCGCGCGTCGCCGACTTCGGCGTGCCGGTGAAGGGGCAGCTCGTCACCGGGGACGCGGCCGCCGCGCTGGTGGAGCGCTCGAAGACCGCCGGATTGATGGTGGTCGGCACCCGCGGCCACGGTGGCTTCGCGGACCGGCTGCTCGGCTCGGTCTCGGCGACGCTGCCTGCGCACGCGCGCTGCCCGACGGTGGTGGTTCCGCTCCGGACCGCGGTCCACGCGAGCGAGTCCGCGGACGCGCCCGCCGATCTTGTTCCGGTGAGCGAGGTCCGACGCATCGTGGTCGGAGTGGACGGCTCGCCCGCCTCCGAGGTCGCGCTCGCCCGCGCCGTGTCCGAGGCGGTGGCGTGGGATGCCCAGCTGACTGTCGTCGCGGGCGTCCCGGTAGCGGCCGGCGCGGGGATCCTCGCGTGGTTGCCGGCCGACGCCGACCACGACTCGATCCTGGCCGATGTCTCGGCCGGGCTCGATGTCGTCGTGGACCAGGCCGTAGCCGGGCACCCCGGGCTCGCGGTCTCCAAGGTCGTGCTGGACGGCACCGGAGCGGAGCTGCTCACGGAGTTCTCCTCGGCGGTCGACCTCGTCGTCGTCGGCTCACGGGGCCGGGGCGGGTTCGCCGGTCTGCTGCTCGGGTCAACCAGTCAAGCGGTGCTCCACCACGCGGCGTGCCCGGTGATGGTGGTCACCGTCCGTACCGGCGACAAGCCGCCGGCCCGGGGCATCAGGTTCGGCTGACCCTGGCCGGGTCGCCGGACGGGCGACCGCTCGGCTAGGGGCGGGGCTCGTCGGCCTGGCAGCGGGGGTCGTAGTTCGGGGTCAGGTGCGAGGTGGTCATCGCGCGCTGCGGATCTCGAGGGTGCAGCACTTGGCGCCGCCGCCGCCCTTGAGGAGCTCCGAGGTGTCCACCGGGATGGGCTGGTAGCCACGCTCGCGCAGGGCCTCGGCGAGACCGATCGCGCCTGGTGCGACGACGACATGGAGACCATCGCTCACCGCGTTGAGGCCCAGCGCGGTGGCATCACGCTCGGTGGCGAGAACCGCATCCGGGTAGCGACGCTCGAGCTCGACCCGCGAGGCAGCGGAGAAAGCTGGCGGGAAGTAGGCGATCTGCGGGTCGGCCGGGTCCGAGGAGAGCACGGCCAGCGCGGTGTCGAGGTGGTAGTAGTGCGCGTCGACGAGCTCGAGGCTGACCACGTCGCGACCCGTGAACAGCGCGAGCTCTTCGTGCGCGGAGCGCTCGGTGCGGAAGCCGGTGCCGGCGAGGATCACGTCCCCGACCACGAGCAGGTCGCCCTGGCCCTCGTTCGTCTGCTCGGCGGTGTGCGTGACGAAGCCGTGATCCGCGAACCACTTCTGGTAGGCCGGACCCTCGGGCCGGCGTTGCGGGTAGCGGAACCGCGCAGAGTAGACGAGGCCGTCGACGACGGTCGCACCGTTGGCGGCATAGACCATGTCCGGCAGGTCCTCGAGGGGGTCGATCAGCTCGACCGTGTGACCGAGCGACAGGTAGGTGTCACGCAGCACGTGCCACTGGGCGACAGCGCGCGCGGTGTCGGTCTCCTGGGTGACGTCCATCCAGGGGTTGATCTCGTAGGAGACGGTGTACGACGTCGGCTCGCACATCAGGTAGCGACGCGGGGTCGCGCCGGGCGCGGTCCGCGGCGCACGGTCGCTGATCATCTGACCTCCCGGTGGGGTGCTCGGCGGCGTCGGCCCCGCCCTCAGGGCGGTCGTCATCTAGCGTAAACGGCCCGGGTACGTTCGGATGTGATGTGTCGTTGTGTCCAAGGGGGCTGATCGTTGCGTGCGCACGCCGTCCGGCCGCGAATCGTTGTCGCCACCTGTGCGCCGGCGGCCTGCGCCGCTGTCCACGTCCGGCGCTGCGGCGCCACCAGGTTCGCGGGGAGCCGCCCGGGCGGCTCCCGACCTGCCCGGTCCGCGATAGCGTCGTGCCCATGGAGACTCGAGTGCTCGGCCGCGTGCAGCGGCCCGTCAGCGTGATCGGACTCGGCTGCTGGCAGCTGGGCTCGGACTGGGGCGACATCACCGAGGACGGCGCGATGGCGATCCTCGACGCGGCGGTCGACTCCGGCGTGACCTTCCTCGACACGGCGGACGTGTACGGCGACGGGCGGAGCGAGCGCCTGGTCGGCCGGCTGCTCGCCCAGCGCGGTCCGGACGCCGGGATCACCGTCGCGACCAAGATGGGCCGACGGGCCCAGCCGCACGTCAGCGCGGCGTACCACCTGGACGCGTTCCGCGGGTGGACCGATCGCTCGCGGGAGAACCTCGGCGTGGACCGGCTCGACCTGGTCCAGCTGCACTGCCCGCCGCCGGAGGTCATCTCGGCGGACGCGACGTATGACGCTCTCGACACGCTCGTCGCCGAAGGGCGGATCGGCGCCTACGGTGTCTCGGTCGAGACCTGCGCCGAGGCGCTCGCGGCGATCCAACGGCCGGGGGTCGCGAGCATCCAGATCATCCTCAACGTATTCCGGCGCAAGCCGCTCGAGGAGGTCCTGCCCGCGGCTGCCGCGGCCGGTGTCGGGATCATCGCTCGGGTGCCGCTCGCGAGCGGCCTGCTCTCCGGGAAGTACGACGAGCTCACCACGTTCGCCTCGAACGACCACCGCACCTATAACCGGCACGGCGAAGCGTTCGACATCGGCGAGACCTTCGCCGGGGTGCCGTTCGAGGTCGGGGTGCGCGCTGCGCGCCAGGTTGCCGCGATCACGCCGCAGGGCGCGACGACCGCTCAGCTGGCCTTGCGCTGGATCGTGGACCAGCCGGGCGTGACCACCGTCATCCCGGGGGCACGGACTCCGGACCAGGCGCGCGCCAACGCCGCCGCGGCCGGCCTTGCCCCGCTCGACGCCGGGACGCTCGACGCGCTGCGCGCGGTGTACGACGAGTCGGTCCGCGCGCACGTGCACGACCGCTGGTAAGCCCAGCGGCGCGTCAGGACGAGTTGCCCTCGATCACCCGGTGCGTGATCGATTCGATGGCCGGCCCCGCCGGCAGGAACGCCAGCGGGGGCGGGCCGAACGCGCGGGCCGCGCCGGCGACCACGGTCTTGCCCATCGCCCGCCCGCCGACCGCACCGATCACCGCCCCGATGCCGAACGGTGCGAGCCGGCCGACCGCAAGGGCGCCCTCCTTCGTCGCTTGTCGCCTGGCCAGACGCCGCGCGAGGATGCCGTTGACCCGCTTGATGGTGCCCGTCGGCGCACTGGTCAACAGCGCACGTGCCCACGCGGTCGTCGGGATGCCGCTCTCGGTCTGGACGAGCGTCGCGCCCGCGTCACCAAGGACCGTGGCGAGCAGCAGGGTGCGTCGCCGCGCGACGTCGTCGACCTCGATGCCGTGCACGCTCGCGACGGCGAGAGAGAACAGGGCGGAGGCGCCGAAGAAGGCCACGACCTCGCCGGCGCTGATCGCGATGCCGGCGCCGGTTCCCAGGCCCGGTGCCGCAGCGGCCACGCCGACGGCGCCGCCGGAGCCGGTCACGGTGCGCAGATACTGTTTCTCGAGGTAGGAGACGACGTGCTGCGGGGTCGCGCGCGGGTGGCGCCGACGGATCCGCTTCACATAGGCGTGCACCGTGGCTGACGGGATGCTGACCGCGCGGTCGAGGGCGCTGTTGAGCGCCCGGGTGCCCCGGGACTCGAGGCCACCGAAAGCCTCGATCTCGGGCGTGCCGCCCGCGGCCGCCGACAGCGACCGCGCGGATCTCCCGTGCTCGCCTCGTCGCTCGCGCCGCGTCACGTCGGGTCCACGATCCGCAGCTCGACGCGGGCACCGGCTGCCAGGGTGCGACGGACGGTGCAGTGGGCGTCGATCGCCCGGTTCACCACGGTGATGACTCGCTCGCGTTCCTCGGGTTCCAGTCCGGACAGGTCGACGATCAGCTCCTCCGTCAGCGCGGGGTACCGGTCGGCCTCTTGGTCCTTGAGGCCGGCGGCGGTGATCGTCGCCGGGAACTCGTCGCCGAGACGCCGGGCGAGGGCGGAGTCGGCGGTCAGACCGGCGCAACCGGCGAGGGCGACCTTGAGGAGCTCGCCGGCCGTGAACGCGCCGTCGTGGGTGATCGGGGCGATCTCGACGGTCGCGCCGCGGGAGTTCCGGCCGCGGAAGGTGCTGCTGCCGGTGCGCTCGATCCAGACGACAGCCGGGTCACTCGGGGCGGGCAGTGTTGGGATGCTCATGCACAAATCGTCGCACGGACCCCGGCTAGACTCGGCGCGGCTGCTGTTCTCGGCCCCGGGCCGGTGCCCGAGACGGGGATCTGCGGCCGAGCGCCTGTAGCTCAGGGGATAGAGCACCGCTCTCCTAAAGCGGGTGTCGCCGGTTCGAATCCGGCCAGGCGCACAGAGTGTTTGTGCAGGTCAGGGGCTATGACGGTGCCGTTGGTGCCACGGGTGCGGGGCCTTCGGAGGGCCTCGTGGTCAGTGAATGGTCAGTGTCACGGCCGTTTGCCCAGCTGCGTGTTCGGGAGTTCGAGCGCCTTGACGCGCTTGAGCAGCCTGGGCCTTCGAA
>Ga0066794_10000078_pt1 | contig 17279 bp, 16 predicted proteins | sample PersoiDNA2013190_FD_70945 | JGI IMG/M metagenome (GOLD analysis project Ga0066794, IMG submission 70945) | Permafrost soil microbial communities from the Arctic, to analyse light accelerated degradation of dissolved organic matter (DOM) -... | ecosystem: Environmental > Terrestrial > Soil >... | reverse complement strand
GTCAAGACCCGGTACTCGTACTGGCCGCCCTGGGCGACCCACGCGCTGCGCGTAAGCCGCCGTCGTGTCGGACTGTCCATCGGTCACCGTCCCCCGAGCGGATGTTCACTTCGTGCGATCGTGCCATTGTGCCCGTTCCGGCAGTACCGTCAGGGCATGACCGCCGATCCGCGCGCCGCGCTCGACCGACTCCTCGCCGCGCTCGAGGCCCACTACAACGCGATCGCGTCCCGTCGCGCCGAGGAGGACCCGGCCGTCGACGACGCGTACTACGTCCTGGCCGATGCGTTCGACGTCTACGACGAGGCGCTCGCGCAGGTGCACGGTGAGGCCTTGCCGTTCTACCTCGCGGAAGACGACAGCGACGGTGACGGTGACGATGACGGTGACGAGGACGACTTCGACGACGACGACCCGTTCGTCGAGATCGAGGACGACATCGACGACGACGAGGACGACGACGAGGACGACGACGAGGACGACGACGATGTCGACGAGCCCAGTTCCGCCCGCCACGGGAGAGCCTGAGGCCGACGTCGCGTCCTGATCGTCAGGCAGGACAGCAGGCCGGGGTCGGCCTCGCCGCACACTGCTGCTAGCGACGCTCGGGGTAACCCAGATCCGGCGCGCTGATTTCGTCCAAGGCGTCCAGGATCGCGTCCGGCAGCTCGAGATCCTCGGTGGCCAGCGCCGCACGGAGTTGCGCCGCGGTGCGCGCACCGACGATCGCGCAACTCACCTGAGGCCGGTCGCGCACCCAGGCCAGTGCCACCTCGAGCGGCGAGCGTTCGAGACCCTCGGCGGCGATCGTCACCGCCGCGACGATCGGCTGGTGGTCCGGTCCCAGGTACGGCTCGACGAAGCCGGCGAGGTGCGGCGAGGCGGCACGCGAGTCGGCCGGGATCGAGCGCTGGTACTTACCGGTCAGCACGCCTCGTCCGAGCGGGGACCACGCCAGCACACCGATGCCGAGCGCCGCGGCGGCCGGGATGACCTCACGTTCGATACCGCGCTGCAGCAGCGAGTACTCGACCTCGACCGCGGCGAGGCCCGGATCGGGCTCGAGCAGCGTCGCGGCGCGCGCGGTCTGCCAGGCGGGGTGGTTGGACAAGCCGACGTATCGGGCGCGCCCACTCGAGACCGCGAGGCGGAGCGCCGAGACCGTCTCCTCGAGCGGGGTGCGCGGGTCGGGCGCCTGGACCAGCCACAGATCGACGTGGTCCGTGCGAAGGCGGCGCAGGGAAGCGTCGAGCGAGTCCAGCAGCGCTCCCCGGGAGGCGTCGACGACGCCGCCGCGAGCGGTGCGCCGGACGCCGGCCTTGGTACACACGAGAACCTCGTCGCGCGCGACCACGTTGTCGAGCAAGGCGCCCAGGAGCTCCTCGGCAGCGCCGTCGGCGTAGGAGGCCGCCGTGTCCACCAGGGTGCCGCCCGCGTCGACGAAGTCGCGGAACTGTTCCGCCGCCTCGTGCTCGTCCGTGTCGCGGCTCCACGTCATCGTGCCCAGGCCGAGCCGGGAGACGCGTAGGCCGCTGCCGCCGAGCAACCGCTGTTCCATGGCTGAGGACGTTACCGGCCGACGGGCCAGGCGACGGCACGGCGCGCGGCGGTCGGGCAGTAGCCTTGGCCCTCATGAACATCCTGCAGGCGATGATTCTCGGGCTGGTGCAGGGGCTGACCGAGTTTCTGCCCGTCTCCTCGAGCGCACACGTGCGGATCATCGGCGAGCTGATCGGAACCGGCAGCGACCCCGGGGCGGCCTTCACCGCGATCCTGCAGATCGGCACCGAGACAGCCGTGCTGTTCTATTTCCGCCGCGACATCGCGCGGATCGCTCGCGCTTGGTGGGAGGCGATCCGCGGTGCGCACGGCACCGATCGCGCCGCCCGTCTCGGCGGGGGCGACCCCGACGCCCGGATGGCGTGGTGGATCATCATCGGCACCATCCCGATCGTGCTGCTCGGGCTGGTGTTCCAGCACTCGATCGAGCACACCTTCCGCAACCTCTACCTGATCGTGCTGATGCTCGCTGTCTTCGCCCTGGTGCTCGGCTGGGCGGACCGGGTGGGTCGCAAGGACCGGGAGCTCGACGACATCAACCGGAAGCACGCCGTGCTGTTCGGGCTGGCCCAGGCGCTCGCCCTGATCCCCGGCGTCTCCCGGTCCGGTGGAACCATCTCGGCCGGTCTGCTGCTGGGATACACGCGCGAGGCCGCGGCGCGGTACTCGTTCCTGCTGGCGATTCCTGCCGTCCTCGGCTCGGGACTGTTCGAGCTGGCCAAGAGCGTGGGCGACTTCGGCAAGCACGGGCACCCGGGCCTCGGTGTGACGATAGTGGCGACACTGATCGCCTTCGTCGTGGGGTACGTCGCGATCATCGCCTTCTTGAAGATCGTGACCACGTACAGCTACCGCCCGTTCGTCCGCTACCGCCTCGGCCTCGCCGCGGTCGTCGTGCTCCTTCTCGTGTTCCACGTGCTCACGCCGCTCGGCACCACCGTCGGCTAGCGCCCGTCGCGTCGTCGCGACGCGGTTAGGCTCTCGTTGTGCGCACCTGGCCTGCCCTGCAGATCCCCGCGATTCCTGGACACGGCGAGATCGTCCGGGTCCACGACACCTCGAGCGGCGCCCTGGTGGCGGCGGCCCGTGACGGTTCGACGGAGGCGACCATCTACGCGTGCGGGATCACGCCGTACGACGCCACCCACATCGGTCACGCCGCCACCTACGTCGCGGTGGACCTGCTGCAGCGGGCGTTGCGCGACCAGGGCCTCAGGGTTCGCTACGCCTCGAACGTGACCGACCTGGACGATCCGCTGCTCGAACGCGCGGCCGCCACCGGGGTCGACTGGCGTGACCTCGCCGCCGAGCAGACGGCTCTCTTCGGCGCCGACATGGCCGCGCTCGGTGTCATCCCGCCGGACGTCTACGCCGGTGTCGTCGAGAGCATCCCGGCGACCGTCGTCGTCGTCGAACGGATGCTCGCCGACGGCGCGGCGTACCGCGTCCCGCTCGAGGAGGGCGCCGGCGGCGAGTCGCCCGAGCTCGGCGACCTGTACGCGGACCTGGGTCGCGACGACGCCTTCGGCCGAGTCGCGAACCTGCCCGAGGCGCAGATGCTCGCGCTCTTCACGGAGCGGGGCGGAGATCCCGACCGGCCCGGCAAGCGGCACCCGCTCGACCCGCTGCTGTGGCGCCGTGAACGGCCCGGGGAACCGCACTGGGACGGCGGGTCACTCGGCACCGGCCGGCCCGGCTGGCACATCGAGTGTGCGGTTATCGCGCGCGGGGCGTTGGGCCCGGATTTCGACGTCCAGGCCGGCGGCTCGGACCTGCTGTTCCCGCACCACGAGATGTCCGGTTCTCACTTGCGGGCCGCGGCCGGCGCCACGGCGACGGCGCGAGTCCACGTGCATGCCGGCATGGTCAGCCTCGGCGGCGAGAAGATGAGCAAGTCACGCGGGAACCTCGTCTTCGTCTCCGCATTGCGGGCCGCCGGCGTCGAGCCGATGGCGATCCGGCTCGCCCTGCTCGCGCACCACTACCGCAGCGACTGGGAGTGGACCGGTGCCGAGCTCACTACCGCCGAGGCTCGGCTGGAGCGCTGGCGAGTCGCCTTCTCGGGCGCCATCGCACCCCCGCCGGACGACGCCGTCGCGGAGATCCGCGCGGCCCTTGCCGCCGACCTCGACGCGCCCGGCGCCCTGACCGCGATGGACGCCTGGGCCGACCGAACCCTGGCCGGACCGCAACACGGCGAGGAGTGGCCCGAGGGTGAGCCCGGCGTGATGGCACGCGCCGTGGACGCGTTGCTCGGCGTCCGGCTCTGACGCGTCGGCCTAGCTGTGCTGACCAGGACCGTTGTCCCGGCGACGCAGGTACCGCTCGAACTCGCGCGCGATCGCCTCGCCGCTCGCCTCGGGCAGGTCCGCGGTGTCCTTGGCCTCCTCGAGCTGGTGCACGTACTCGGCGATCTCGGAGTCCTCGGCCGCCAGCTCGTCGACGCCGACCTGCCACGCCTGGGCGTCGTCAGGTAGGTCGCCGACCGCGATCGTCTCGCCGAGCAGCCCCTCGACCGCGGCGAGCAGCGCGAGGGTCGCCTTCGGCGACGGCGGGTGCGCCACGTAGTGCGGCACCGCCGCCCACAGCGAGAGGCCGTTGAGGCCACGGTCGGCGGCCGCCTGGTGCACGACACCGATGATTCCGGTGGGTCCCTCGTAGGTGTTCGGCTCGAGGCCGAGTCGGGTGCGCACCACCGGGTCGTCGGAGGTCGTGGTCACCGGGATCGGGCGGGTGTGCGGCACGTCGGCGAGCAACGCGCCGAGGGTGATGATCGTCTTCGCGCCGAGACGCTCGGCGATGTCGAGCAGCTCCGAGCTGTAGTGGCGCCACCGCATCGACGGTTCGATCCCGTGGACCAGGATGATCTCGCGGTTCGTCGCGCGCGATCGCGCGACTGCGATCGTCGTCGTCGGCCAGGTGACCCGGCGCCGCCCTAACTCGTCGAAGCCGACGGTCGGTCGGTTCACCTGGAAGTCGTGGTACTCCTCGGGGTCGAGCGCGTCGACGTCTTCCGCGTCCCAGACCTGGTGCAGGTGCAGCAACGCCTGGGTGGCCGCACCTCCCGCGTCGTTCCAGCCCTCGAACGCGGCCAGCACCACCGGTTCGGGTGGGGCGGTCTCTTCGTGCGCGGCGTGGTCGTCGTCGCTCATGGACCCAGCCTAAGCGCACAGCGTCGGAGAACAGCAGCCCTGCAACTAGACTCGCCTGTATGCCCGACGACGCCGAGCCTCTCGTCCTGCCCGCCGCCGTCCTCTGGGACATGGACGGCACGCTGATCGACTCGGAGCCGTACTGGATCGCCACCGAGACCGAACTCGTGGAGGCGCACGGCGGCACCTGGACGCACGAGGACGCCGTTCAACTCATCGGGAGCGAGCTGACGTACACCGCTCGTGTCTTCCAGGAGCACGGCGTGGCCCTGAGCACGACGGAGATCGTCGACTTCCTGATCGAACGGATGACCGAGGAGATGCGGCGCGAGGTGCCGTGGCAGCCCGGGGCGCGCGAGCTGCTGCAAGCCCTGGCCGAGGCGGGTGTGCCGTGCGCCCTGGTCACGATGTCCTACCGGAGTCTCGCCGAACCGGTCGCCGAGCTCGCGCCGTCCGGGGCACTCCGGGTGGTCGTGCCCGGCGACGAGGTCACCCACGGCAAGCCTCACCCCGAGCCCTATTTCACGGCCGCGCGGAAGCTCGGCGTGGACATCCGGGACTGTGTCGCCGTCGAGGACTCACCGAGCGGCCTGCGGTCCGCGATGTCGTCCGGGGCGAGGACGATCGGGGTCCCGTGCATCGTCCCGGTCGAGCCGGCGCCCGGCCTGAGCCGGCTGCCAGACCTGCTCAGCCTCACCCTCGCCGACTTCGCGGCGATCCACGCCGGCGAGGTCATCGACCGGCTCGGTGCGCCGGTCGGCGTCGCCGCGCGGCCGCGCTGACGCGGCTCCGCGCTAGCCCGTTGCCGGGGTGACGCCGATCGCCCGAACGACGTCGGCTGCCGAGAGCTCGGGCGGTGTCCCGCCGAACGCCGGGCAGACGGCCTGGTGCGCGCACCAGTCGCAGAGCTTGCTGGTGCGCGGCTGCCAGTCGCCGGTCAGCGCCGAGCGTTCGATCGAGGACCAGATCGCGCGGATCTTCTGCTCGGTGGCGTCGAGCTCGGCCCCCGTCGGTTGGTGCCGGATCAGCCGGCCGTCGCCGAGGTACACGAGCTGGAGCATCCGTGGCACCTCGCCGCGGTTCCGACGCAGCACCACGGCGTAGAAGCGCATCTGGAACAGCGCTCCCGCCTCGTACCGGGGGTTTGGTGACTTACCGGTCTTGTAGTCGACGACCCTGATCGCGCCATCGGGTGCGACGTCGAGCCGGTCGATCACCCCGCGCAGCGCGGGTCCATCGGGGAGCACTGTCTCGACCCACAGCTCGCGCTCGGCCGGTTCCAACCGGTTGGGGTCCTCGATCGTGAAGTAGGTCGCAAGCAGCTCGTCCGCGCGAGCGAGCCACGGTTCGAGCTCGTTCGGGTCGGCGAACAGCTCGGCGTACTCGGGGTGGCGCGACTGCAGCTCGTCCCAGGCAGTGGGCAGGAGGCTCCGGGCGGCATCGAGGCCGCGGGCGCCCGCTTGCGCGTCGAAGAGCAGCTCGAGCACTCGATGCACGAGGGTGCCCCGGACCGCGCTCGGGCTGGGCGCTTCCGGGAGCCGGTCGATGACGCGGAACCGGAACAGCAGCGGGCATTGCTGGAAGTCGGCGGCACGCGAGGGGGACAGCCCGGGCCCGGCGGCCGGGCGATCGCCAGGACGGGAGGCGCGAGACTGTGGTCGGGACACGCGGCCCAGGGTACGGCGCGCCGGGGACACCGCGACGACGCTTAGGCTTCGGGTGTGGCGAACCAGGCGAACCCTTCGGGAAGCACGAGAGGCTGGACCATCGGGCGGATCCACGGCAGCCCGGTCGTGATCGCGCCGTCGTGGTTCGTGGCAGCCGCGGTGCTGACCTGGTTGGTCGCACCCACCGTGCAGTGGGAGGCGCCGGGCCTTGGCGCCGGGGTGTACCTCGTCGCGCTGTCCTTCGTGCTCCTGCTCTTCGGCTCCGTCTTCCTGCACGAGCTTGCGCACGGCCTGGTCGGCCGGGCGCACGGCATCCCGGTTCGCCAGTACGCGATCACCTTGTGGGGCGGGCACACCGAGTTCTCCGCGCGCAGCCTGACGCCGGGCAACAGCGCCCTCGTGTCCGCGGTCGGACCCCTCGTCAACCTGCTCCTCGCGGGGCTCCTCGCGATGCTCTGGAAGCTCGCTCCGGCCGCCAGCGTGCTCGGACTGGTGCTCCTCTCGGGCGCGGTCGCGAACGGCTTCGTCGGGCTCTTCAACCTGCTCCCCGGGCTCCCGCTCGACGGCGGCCGGATCCTCGAAGCGGCAGTGTGGAAGATCACCGGTTCGCGGAGCCGTGGCACGGTTGCTGCTGGGTGGTTCGGCCGGATCGTCGCGCTCGGCGCGGTGGTGTGGATGCTCAGCCGGGCGGCGCAGAGCGGCGGTCAGCTCAGCCTGGTGGATGTCGTGTGGGCGCTCGCCGTCGGGTCGATGCTCTGGAGCGGAGCGGGGCAGGCGATCGGCGCCGCGAAGCGCCTCGAGGAGCTCGACTCGATCGACCTCAGCGCGCTGCTGCGACCGGCCGTAGCGCTGCCCGCCTCGACGAGCATGGCCGACGCCGAACAGCGACTGACCAGCGGGGGAGTCGACCAGTTCGTTCTGCTCGGCGTCGACGGCTCCCCGGTGGGTTCGGTGGACGGCACCGCGTGGGCCTCCGTCCCGACGGGGATGCGTGCCCGGACCTCGTTGGCAGCGGTCGCGGTGCCGCTTCCGCCGGAAGCCGTGCTGCGCGATGTGCACAGTGGTTCCGCCCTGGCGCAGGGCGCCGCAGCAGCCGCGGAGCAGAGCGCCATGCTGGTGCTCATCGACACGGCCGCCCCGGGCGAGGTCCGCGGGATCGTCCGGGTCCGAGACGTCATCTCGGCGCTGCACCCCAAGCCCTGAACCGGGCGAGCGGAGGCGGCGCGCCGTCCGGTCTCGAGCTGGCCCAGCCAGCGGTGCGGGTGTCGGCGAGCAGCAAGGTGCTCGTTCTCACGGACGCGCCGGAGCCGAGCACGCTCCGCGGGATAGTCCGGGTCCATCAGGTGCTCTCCTCACTGCGCGCCTAGACTCGGCCGACGTGACCTCCGGACAGATCGACCCCACGCCCGAGCCGACTGGCGCGAGTGAGCGCCAGGGTCCGTTCCGAGCCGGCGACCGGGCACAGCTCACCGATGTGCGGGGTCGGCTGCACACCATCACTCTCGCCCCGGGCGGGGCGTTCCACACGCATCGCGGCGCCTTCAGCCACGACGAGCTGATCGGCAAGCCCGAGGGCAGCGTGGTGACCAACTCGGCCGGCTTCGAGTACCTGGCGCTGCGTCCGCTGCTCGCCGACTTCGTTATGTCGATGCCGCGCGGCGCCGCCGTCGTGTACCCGAAGGACGCCGGCCAGATCATCGCGATGGCGGACATCTACCCCGGCGCCCGCGTCGTGGAAGCGGGCGCCGGCTCGGGCGCGCTGACGATGTCGCTGCTGCGCGCTGTCGGCGACGGTGGGTCGCTGCACTCGATCGAACGGCGCGAGGACTTCGCCGAGATCGCGCGCGGCAATGTCGAAGAATTCTTCGGTCGACCGCACCCGGCCTGGACGCTGTCGGTCGGTGACCTCTCCGATGTGCTGCCCGTGACGTCCGAGCCCGGAACGGTCGACCGGGTCGTCCTCGACATGCTCGCGCCGTGGGAGAACCTCGAGGCCGTCGCGACAGCGCTCGCCCCGGGTGGCGTCCTGATCGTGTACCTCGCCACCACCACGCAGCTCTCCCGGATCGCCGAGGACCTCCGCGATGACGGGCGGTTCACCGAACCGCGAGCGTGGGAGTCGATGGTGCGCGGCTGGCACCTGGAAGGTCTCGCGGTCCGGCCGGAGCACCGGATGATCGGCCACACCGGCTTCCTGATCACCGCCCGGCGGATGGCTGACGGCATCGCGGCACCGGTGCGGCGTCGTCGTCCGGCGAAGGGCGCCTACCCGGCCGACGCCGAGTGGACGCCCGAGGAGCTCGGCGAGCGCCTGGTCTCGGAGAAGAAGGCGCGACGCGTTCGCCGCGACCAGTCCGGCATGACACCTGAGCCACGTTCGGGCGAATAGGGTCGCGGTGACGGCCTCGGCGGCTTACCGTCGAAGCCGCAGGCTAGTGACAAGGGGGCGAAGCGATGACCGAAGCACCCAGGTACCAGAGCGCGACGCCGGGCCGCGGCTCCGATGCGCGGCTCACGGCCCTCGAGGAGAAGAACGCGCGCCTCGCCGAGGCACTCCGGGTCGCTCGCGCGCGCATCGAGGACCTCAACCGCCAGCTCACCGACCTGGCCAAGCCGCCGGGGACCTATGCGCTCTTCGTCGCCGACCATGGCGACGGGACGGTCGACGTGGTCTCCGCGGGCCGCAAGATGAACGTCGGCGTCGCGGCCTCGATCGATGTCGCCGGGCTGCGCCAGGGCCAGGAGCTCCGCCTCAACGAGGGGATGATCGTGGTCGCCGTCGGTGGTTACGAGCCGGTCGGCGAGATCGTCACCGTCAAGGAGCTGCTTGACCCGGATCGCGCCTTGGTGCTCGGCCGGGCGGACGAGGAGCGGGTGGTCCGGCTCTCCGGCGCCCTGCTGGACGGGCCGGTGCGCGTCGGCGACGCGCTCACCATCGACACCCGCAACGGGTTCGTCTTCGAGCGCATCCCGCGGTCCGAGGTCGAGGACCTGATCCTCGAAGAGGTCCCGGACATCGACTACAGCGACATCGGCGGGCTCGGTGCGCAGATCGAGCAGATCCGGGACGCCGTCGAGCTGCCCTTCGCGCACCCCGAGCTGTTCCTCGAGCACGGTCTCAAGCCGCCGAAGGGCGTGCTGCTGTACGGCCCGCCCGGCTGCGGCAAGACGCTCATCGCGAAGGCGGTGGCGAACTCCCTCGCCCAGGCGGTCCGAGCGCGCGGCGGCGACGGCCCCGGCCGCAGCTACTTCCTCAACGTCAAGGGTCCCGAGCTGCTCAACAAGTACGTCGGCGAGACGGAGCGGCACATCCGGCTGATCTTCGCCCGGGCCCGCGAGAAGGCATCCCAGGGCACGCCCGTCGTCGTCTTCTTCGACGAGATGGACTCGCTGTTCCGCACCCGCGGCACCGGCATCTCGAGCGACGTCGAGACGACGATCGTCCCCCAGCTGCTGAGCGAGATCGACGGCGTCGAGCGGCTCGACAACGTGATCGTGATCGGCGCCTCGAACCGCGAGGACATGATCGACCCCGCCATCCTGCGACCCGGCCGCCTCGACGTGAAGATCAAGATCGAGCGGCCCGACGCCGAGGCGGCGCGCGAGATCTTCAGCAAGTACCTCACTCCGGACCTGCCGCTGCACGCGGACGACCTGGCCGAGCACGCGGGAAGCGCGAGCGCGGCGGTCGACGCGATGATCCAGCGGGCCGTCGAGCGGATGTACACCGAGAGCGAGGAGAACCAGTTCCTCGAGGTGACGTACGCCTCCGGCGACAAGGAGGTCCTCTTCTTCAAGGACTTCACCTCCGGCGCGATGATCCACAACATCGTGGACCGGGCAAAGAAGTCTGCGATCAAGGACCTGCTGGCCACCGGGGAGCGCGGCATCCGGGTCGAGCACCTGCTGTCCGGCTGCGTGGACGAGTTCAAGGAGAACGAGGACCTACCGAACACCACGAACCCGGACGACTGGGCCCGGATCTCCGGCAAGAAGGGCGAGCGGATCGTGTTCGTCCGCACGATCGTCCAGGGCAAGAAGCCGGGAGACGAGAGCCGCTCGATCGAGACGGTGACGAACACCGGTCAGTACCTCTAGGACTGGCCCATGACAGTCCGCCGGGTCATGGGCGTCGAGACCGAGTACGGCATCGCCGAGCCGGGACGCCCGATGGCCAACCCGATGCTGCTCTCGAGCTACGTCGTCGCGGCGTACGCGGGCACGCAGCAGTACCGGGCCGCGCGGGCACGTTGGGACTACGACGACGAGGACCCCATGCAGGACGCGCGCGGCTTCCGCCTTGACCGCGCATCCGCGCACGCCTCGCTGCTCACCGACGACCCGAGCCGCCCGCGACCGCCGGTCGAGGAGTACGACGACCCGAGCGCCGCAAATGTGATCCTGACCAACGGCGCGCGGCTGTACGTCGACCACGCACACCCGGAGTACTCCTCTCCCGAGGTGACCACGCCGCGCGACATCGTCGTCTGGGACAAGGCGGGCGAGCTGGTGATGCTCAAGGCGACCCGGGTGATGGCCGTCAACCCCGCGCTGCCGGACGTCGCGCTCTACAAGAACAACGTCGACGGCAAGGGCGCCACCTACGGCACCCACGAGAACTACCTGGTGGACCGGGCGGTGCCGTTCGCGGACATCGTCCAGGTCCTGACCCCGTTCCTGGTCACCCGGACCGTGTTCACCGGCGCCGGCCGGGTCGGCATCGGTCAGGTCGGCCAGGTCGCCGGGTTCCAGCTCGCCCAGCGGGCCGACTACATCGAGGCGGAGGTGGGCCTCGAGACGACCCTGCGCCGGCCGATCATCAACACCCGAGACGAGCCGCACGCCGACCCGGATCGTTGGCGCCGGCTGCACGTCATCATCGGCGACGCGAACATGCTCGAGGTGGCGACCTTCCTCAAGGTGGGCACCAGCTCGCTCGTCCTGTGGCTGCTCGAGCACCGGGACCAGGCGCCGCGTGCGGTCGCGGCGGTGCGCGCGCTTCAGCTGGTCGAGCCGGTCGCTGCCGTCCAGGTGGTCAGCCGGGACCTCGCGATGACGACGCCGCTCGCGCTGGCCGACGGGCGTCGGCTCACCGCACTGGAGGTGCAGCAGAGCTACCTCGAGGCGGTCCGTGCCGGACTGGCGGAGGCGGGCGCGCCGCCCGACGCCGCGACGGCCGAGGTCCTCGATCGCTGGGAGTCCGTGCTGGCCAGGCTCGGCACGGACCCGGCGTCATGTGCCCGGGAGGTCGAATGGCTCGCGAAGCTGCGGGTGCTGGAGGGCCTCCGGCGTCGCGATCACCTGTCCTGGGACCACCCGCGTCTCGCCGCGGTCGACATCCAGTGGTCGGACCTGCGCCCGGAGCGCGGCCTGTACCACCACTTGCTCAAAGCAGGGGCCGTCGAGCGGCTCGTCGACGCGGACGCGGTGGGTCGCGCGGTGCACGAGCCGCCGACCGACACGCGTGCGTACTTCCGGGGCCGCGCGCTCGCCCTGTTCGGCGCGGAGATCAGCGCGGCGAGCTGGGACTCGCTCATCTTCGACGTCCCGGGGGCGCCGACGCTGCAGCGCGTCTCGATGCGAGACCCGCTGCGTGGCACCGAGGCGCACGTGCGGGAGCTGCTCGACTCGAGCGAGGCGGCGTCCGAGCTGCTCGAGAAGCTGATCGGTCCGCGCAGTTCGACGGGCCTAGGATCACGGTAGGAAGCACCGGCGACGTCGGAGGTCAGCATGGTTGGACAGCAGAGGTCCGAGCGCCACCACGACGATGACGCGGGCGCACCCGAGCCGGTCGCCCCGCCAACTGCGGCACAAGCCCGCGACACCGAGGTCGACGCCCTGCTCGACGAGATCGACGACGTGCTCGAGGCGAACGCAGAGTCGTTCGTGCGCGGATTCGTCCAGAAGGGCGGTCAGTAACCGACGATGAGCCTCGACCCGTCCGGGCGACTGCCGCGCGCGTTCACCACGCCGGGGACCTCGTCCTTCCTGGAGTTCCTCGCCTCGTACTCGCCCGCGCTGCTCCCGGGGAACCGCATCCTGCCGGCCGGAAATGCGCCGGTGGCGCCGCACGCGACGACGATCGTGGCCCTGACCTTCGACGGTGGGGTCGTGATGGCCGGCGACCGGCGCGCCACGATGGGCACGATGATCGCGAGCCGCCAGATGGACAAGGTCTTCCCCGCGGATGACTACTCCGTCATCGGCGTTGCCGGGACGGCCGGGATAGCGATCGAGCTGGTCCGGCTGTTCCAGCTCGAGCTCGAGCACTACGAGAAGATCGAGGGCGTACTGCTCTCGCTGGACGGCAAGGCCAACCGGCTCGCGACGATGCTGCGCTCCAACCTCGGGCTGGCCATGCAGGGCTTGACCGTCGTGCCGCTCTTCGCCGGCTACGACCTGGACCGTTCGGCCGGCCGGATCTTCTCCTACGACATCACCGGCGGGCGCTACGAGGAGCACGAGCACCACTCGGTCGGCTCGGGTGCGGTCTTCGCGCGTGGCTCGCTGAAGAAGCGCTGGCGGCGCGGCCTCGGCCAGGACGACGCGGTGAAGATCGCGGTGGAGGCGCTTGTCGACGCCGCCGACGACGACTCAGCGACGGCCGGTCCGGACAGCGCCCGGGAGATCTGGCCGATCGTGAGCATCGTCAATGCCGCCGGCTATCTCCGAGTACCGGACGAGGAGCTGTCCGGGATCGTGGCGGCGCTCGCCGAGACGCAGCGTCCGAGCGGGAGCGGGGGAGGTGACGCGTCGTGAGCATGCCGTTCTACGTCTCGCCCGAGCAGCTGATGAAGGACCGGGCCGACTACGCGCGCAAGGGCATCGCCCGGGGACGGTCCGTCGTCGTGCTGGCCTTCGCGGACGGGATCCTGTTCGCCACCGAGAACGCCTCCCGCGCGCTGCACAAGATCTCCGAGATCTACGACCGGATCGCGTTCGCCGCCGTCGGGAAGTACAACGAGTTCGAGAACCTGCGGGTTGCCGGGGTGCGGTACGCGGACCTCCGCGGCTACTCCTATGACCGCGCGGACGTGAACGCACGCGGACTCGCCAACGCCTACGCGCAGACACTGGGCACGGTCTTCACGACCGAGGCGAAGCCGCTCGAGGTCGAGCTCGTCGTCGCGGAGGTCGGTGACACCCCCGACGGCGACCAGATCTACCGGCTCAGCTATGACGGGTCGGTGGCGGACGCGCGCGGGCACGTCGTGATGGGCGGGCACGCCGAGAGCCTCGCGGCCGTCGTCGAGAAGGAGTGGACCCCGGGGCTCAGCCTGCCGGATGCCCTTGGACTGGCCGTGCGGGTGCTGGGAACCCAACCGGAGGGTGAACCGCGGCTCGTCGGCGCAGCGCAGCTCGAGGTGGCTCTGCTCGAGCGGGCTCGACCGAGAAGGGCGTTCCGTCGCCTCACCGGCGCCGCCCTGGAGGACCTGCTTCCCGGTTCCCGCTGATGGACCGTCGAATCTTCGGCCTCGAGACCGAGTTCGGGGTGACCTTTGCCACCGAGGACGGCCGCCAGCTCTCCGCGGACGAGGTGGCGCGACAGCTGTTCCGCAAGGTGGTGGCGTGGGGGCGCTCCTCCAACGTGTTCCTGCGCAACGGCTCCCGGCTGTACCTCGACGTCGGTTCGCACCCGGAGTACGCAACAGCGGAGTGCGACGAGATCCGACAGCTCATCGCGCACGACCGCGCAGGTGAGCGGGTGCTCGAGGGCCTTGTGGTGGACACGCAGGAGCGGCTCGACCGGGAAGGTCCGGTGGGCCGGGTCCACCTGTTCAAGAACAACACCGACTCGGCCGGCAACTCCTACGGCTGTCACGAGAACTACCTGGTGCGTCGCCAGGGCGACTTCGGCCGCCTCGCGGACATCCTGGTGCCGTTCTTCATCACCCGACAGATCCTCACCGGCGCCGGCAAGGTCACGGTTACCCCGCGGGGCGCGACCTACTGCCTGTCGCAGCGAGCCGACCACATGTGGGAGGCCGTGTCGAGTGCGACGACGCGCTCGCGTCCGATCATCAACACGCGGGATGAGCCGCACGCGGACGCCGAGAGCTACCGCCGCCTGCACGTGATCGTCGGTGACTCCTCGATGTCCGAGACCACGACGATGCTCAAGGTCGGCGCGACGAACCTGGTGCTGCGGCTGATCGAGGCCGGCGTGCCGATGCGAGACCTCGCGCTCGAGAACCCGATGCGGGCGATCCGTGAGATCAGCCACGACATGTCCGGCAAGCACGTCGTCACCCTCGCGAACGGTCGGACGACGACCGCGATCGACATCCAGGAGGAGTACCTCGGGCGAGTCTCCGAGTTCGTCGCGGCGCACGAGGACCGCGCGCCGACGACCGCACCCGTGCTGGAGCTCTGGGAACGCGGCTTGCGGGCACTGCGCAGCGGCGATCTCTCCCTCGTGGCGCGCGAGCTCGACTGGGTGATCAAGCACGACCTGATCGAGCGGTACCGGGCCAAGCACGGCCTGGCGCTCGGCGACGTGCGGGTGGCGCGACTCGACCTCGCGTACCACGACATCTCGCGGACCGAGGGCCTCTACAACCTGCTCGCGGCACGAGGACTGGTCGACCGCGTCGTCACCGACCTCGAGGTCTTCGAGGCGACGGCCGTGCCACCGCAGACCACGCGAGCGAAGCTCCGCGGCGACTTCGTGCGCCGGGCCCAAGAGACGCGGCGCGACTACACGGTCGACTGGGTGCACCTGAAGCTCAACGACCAGGCGCAGCGCACGGTGCTCTGCAAGGACCCATTTCGGAGCGTGGACGAGCGCGTCGACCGCCTGATCGAGTCGATGTAGCCAGTGGCGCACCGGTCCCCGCGAGCACGTACAGTTGCGGGGTGCCGGGACTGACCGGACGCGTCTGGATCCGCACGGGCGGTTCGGAGGAGAGGACGATCGTGCGCCGACTGATCGCGGTGACCGCCGTTGCGATCTTGCTGCTGACCGGTTGCGTAGGCCCCTCTGGCGGCTCCGGCAAGGTGTCGGTGACCGGTGGCGTGGGGGCGGTACCAGTCCTCGATTTCGCGCATCCGCTGAATGTGCGTCGCGCCGAGACCCGCGACGTCTGGACCGGTGATGGCGCGGTGCTCGGCGACGGCGCCTCGTTGCTCATAAACTACGTCGCGGAGGACGCGAAGAACGGCGACCTCGTCGGCGAGACGTACTCCACCGGTCCGCTGCCGATGTCGTTGTCGCTCGACTCTCTCGGCCGAGACCTGTACGACGCGCTCAAGGGGCGGACGGTCGGTTCGCGGCTCGTCCACCTGGCGCCTGCCGTGTCGAGCGAAGACTCGGCTCTCGTGATCGTGATCGACCTGCTGCCGACGCGTGCGCTCGGCGATGCGGTCGCGGCGCGCCCCGGCCTCCCGCTGGTCACCTTGGCGGCAGACGGCAAGCCGACGATCACGGTCCCGAAGTCGGCGCCCCCGACCGACCTGGTCGTGCAGCCGCTGATCAAGGGTTCGGGCCAGCAGGTTGCCGCCGGACAGACCGTCGTTGTCCAGTACACCGGCGTGAACTGGACCGATGGCAAGTTGGTGGACACGACCTGGGCCGCGGGCAAGGGCCCGTTCACGATCGAGATCGGCATCGGCAAGGTGATCAAGGGTTGGGACGAGGGTCTGGTGGAACAGACGGTCGGCAGCCAGGTGCTGCTCGTCATCCCACCCGGGCTCGCATACGGCGACCAGACCCTGGTGTTCGTGGTGGACATCCTCGCCACGGCCGGCAAGCCGGTCCAGGGACCGACCGGCGCAGCAACGCCCAAGGCGAGCGCGACACCGAGCGCGACACCGACCGCGACGTCGACCGACGCCACCGGCTGAGCGGAGCGACGATGACGGTGGCGATCAGGGTCATCCCGTGCCTCGACGTGGACGCCGGCCGGGTGGTCAAGGGGGTGAACTTCGAGAACCTGCGCGACGCCGGTGACCCGGTCGAGCTGGCGCGGCACTACGACGCCGAGGGCGCCGACGAGATCACCTTCCTGGACATCTCGGCGTCGTCGGGCAATCGCGAGACCACCTACGACGTCGTGCGGCGGACCGCCGAGCAGGTGTTCGTGCCACTGACGGTCGGCGGAGGAGTCCGCAGTGCAGACGATGTCGATCGGCTGCTGCGCGCAGGCGCCGACAAGGTGGGCGTGAACACCGCGGCGATCGCGCGGCCGGAGCTGATCTCGGAGATCGCCGAGCGCTTTGGCAGCCAGGTGCTCGTGCTGTCCGCCGACGCGCGCCGGTGCCGGGACGGCGTCAGCACCGCGAGCGGCTACGAGGTCACCACGCACGGCGGTCGGCAGGGCACCGGGATCGACGCGATCGAGTGGGTGGCCCGGGCCGTGGGGCTCGGCGTGGGCGAGATCCTGCTCAACTCGATGGACGCCGACGGGACCACGGCCGGTTTCGACCTCGAGATGCTTCGCGACGTGCGTTCTGTCGTCAACGTCCCGCTGATCGCGAGCGGCGGCGCCGGTACCGCACACGACTTCACCCTCGCGGCTCAGGCCGGAGCCGATGCCGTGCTCGCTGCCAGCGTCTTCCACTTCGGCACCCTGACGATCGGCCAGGTCAAGGACGATCTGAGATCCGCGGGCATTTCCGTTCGCTAGCCCGACTGGAGCGTTGTGGCACGCGCCTGCGGCGTGTCCGTGACAGAACGCTCCACTTTGCGGCGGGTGCCGCGCAGGGCCGCCGGGCCAGCCGGTTCGCCGGGTCGGTGGGTCGGTGGCGTGTGCGATGCTGACGGGACTTGTCCGAGGAGGGGTGCTGTGCGCGGGGCTGAGGGCGCTGAGTCGGTCCTGGCGGACGAAGGCGTCGGGGCCTGGCGGCGGTCACTTGATCTGATCGGCCGGGGGCTGCGCGCGGAGCCTGCGTCATTCGCGGT
>Ga0066794_10000073_pt1 | contig 18120 bp, 17 predicted proteins | sample PersoiDNA2013190_FD_70945 | JGI IMG/M metagenome (GOLD analysis project Ga0066794, IMG submission 70945) | Permafrost soil microbial communities from the Arctic, to analyse light accelerated degradation of dissolved organic matter (DOM) -... | ecosystem: Environmental > Terrestrial > Soil >... | reverse complement strand
ATCCGCGCGTCACGTCGAGTTCCAAGCGGGCCACCTCTGCAGATCCGCGCGTCACGTCGAGTTCCAAGCGGGCCACCTCTGCGAGAAGCGGGCCAGCTTTGCGAGTGGGGGCCTTCCTCAGCTGAACTTTTCTGCTCAGATCCACCGGCCACCGATGCATCGTGGACTCCCAGTTGTCGTGCTCGATCCCTCTCACCTGGATGCCGGCCAGCGAGAACGCTACATTCGCGGACAGCTGGTCCCGTCGCGAGAATCGCAGGACGTGGTCGAACCACAGTTGCATGGCTTTGTTGACAGCCTCCGTGTGTCGTCTCGCCAGGATGCCATTCCAAAACGGCCGCTCGTAGAGAACCTCGGGATAGAGGTGGGCGTAATACATCAACTGCTCGTGAACTCGCGACGGGTCATCGAGACTCAGTGCAATGACCTCGTCGAACTCGTCAACGACCCGATCACGGAAACTGTGCAGCGAGACAGCAAGATCAGTTGACGCCAACCACTCGTCCAGAACAATGTCCGGCACTTGCTTCAGGGACACGGAATTGTCAATGTAGAGCGTCTCATCGAACTGAGTGAGCGTCTCGTGGCCCCGAATCTTGATATCCCGCTGACTGCGCACCATATCGAGGGGGGAGAGAGGGTCGACCAGGTGTATCTGCCAGGTCTCGCTGACCAGGTTGGGATCGTCAGTGAAGCAGATGAACGGGATGTCCGTGTCCAATGCGGTCGGCTGCTCGTTCAGTTCTTCATACCTGCCGAGCAAAGCCGTATACACGGCTCGTCGTGGGGGCATTGGTGAACTCTCCTGAATGAAGCCAGCGCAACGGTTGATGCGCGAGTGGTCGGGTGGCGCTAGCGGTGTTTCCGGGCGCGAGCCCGACCGCAACTCGGAACGTGTCGACCTTACAGCGAACTGGATGCGAGCGACGCGTAGTAAGCGGCGCACTGGTCATACCGGGGGAGCAGTCCCTGTGCGGCGGCCTCGCTCAGCGAGGGGGCCGCGGCGTCCCTGGCGGACAGCACCGGGGTGACGCCCTCGGGCATGGCGAGTCCGAGCTCGGGGTCGCGCGGGTTGATGGCGTGCTCGCGTGCCGGGTCGTAGGTGGCGGAGCACAGATACATGACGGTGGAGTTGTCCTGCAGGGAGCAGATGGCGTGGCCCAGGCCCTCGGAGAGGTAGATGGCGCGGCGGTCGACGGTGTCGAGCGGGACGCTGTCCCACTGGCCGAACGTGGGGGAGCCGACCCGGATGTCGATGACGAAGTCGATGAAGGACCCGGACAGCGTGGTGACGTATTTGGCCTGCGACGGCGGCAGGTCGGCGAAGTGCACGCAGGGCCGCCCAACGCGACATCCAGGCTCCGACCGACCAGCTGCTCACCTTGACCACGGCCAAGAAAGCACCCCGGACCCAACCCACCATCCGGGCAAAATAAGATGAGGCAACGAATCAAGCCACGCAGGCATCTTGACATGAGGCAACGGGCGGACGGCGACCGTTGAAGCCGCTTGCGGACATGGTGCCGGGACGTGCGCGCGAGCGCGAGGCGAACTCAGCGCCCGAGGTCCGGGAACGCTCAGCGCCAGAGGGCCTGTTCCGCACTGGCGGCCGAGTCGCACGCTCAGCGCCAGCCTTGCGCGAGCTCGAGGAGGAGGTCGTTGGCGGTCACCACGCCGATCGTGACGCGCAGCCCGTCGCCCGCAAACGGGCGCACCATGATCCCGGCCGCCTCCGCCTCCTGAGCGCGCGCCATCGTGCCCGGTCCGAGCGCCAGCCAGACGAAGTTGGCCTGCGAATCCGGCAGCACCCAGCCTTGCCGACGAAGTTCCGCGGCCACGCGTTCGCGCTCGGCGACGATCCAGTCCACCCGCTGCTGCGCCTCGTCCCCCTCCTCGAGCGCGGCGAGCGCCGCCCGCTGCGCGACGTTCGAGACGCCGAACGGCGTGGCAGCGACGCGCAGCGCGTTGGCGATCCGCTCCTCCGCGACGGCATAGCCGACCCGCAGCCCAGCCAGGCCGTACGCCTTGGAGAAAGTGCGGAGCACAACGACGTTCGGCCGGGCCGCGGCGAGCGCGAGCGCGTCCGGCGCCTCCGGGTCGCGGACGAACTCGACGTACGCCTCGTCGAGCGCGACGACGACGGTGCACGGGACGGCGTCCAGGAACGCCTCGAGCTCGGCCGCGTGCACGGCCGGCCCGGTCGGGTTGTTCGGCGTGCAGACGAGCACGACCCTGGTCCGCTCGGTCACGGCCGAGGCCATCGCCGGCAGGTCGAGGCGACCGTCGTCGGACACGGGAACGGGGACCGCGGTGGCACCGCTGAGCCGGACGTAGATCGGGTAGGCCTCGAACGAGCGCCAGGCGTAGACGACCTCATCGCCCGGATCGCAGGTCGCGGCGAGCAGGTGGCCGAGCACTGCGACCGAACCGCAGCCGACAACGACGCGCGCCGGGCTCACCCCGTGCCGCCGGGCGATCGTCTCGCACAGCTCCGTGGCGTACATGTCCGGGTACCGGTTGACCTCGGCAGCGGCGTCAGCGATCGCGGCGAGGATCCCCGGCAGCGGCGGGAACGGGTTCTCGTTCGAGGAGAGCTTGAACGCACGGTGCTCCGCGCTCGCGCGCTTCCCGGGCACGTAGCTCGGCAGGTCGGCGATCACGGGGCGGAGGTGAACCGGCTGCTCGATCATGGCGGTCAGCATGCCACCGGCGGGGCGCCAAGGGCACGCGCCGGGGTGCCAAGGGCACGCGCCCGGGCGCCAAGGGCGCGCGCCGTGACACGGGGCATTCACGCCGACGGGGTCGCGTGCCAGGATGACGCCATGAGCTTCCTCTGGCGCGTCATCACCAATGCGATCGCCATCTGGCTCGCGGCCGCCCTGCTGTCCGGTGTGTCGATCGTGAGCAAGGGCAATGGCACCGCCGACACGATCCTGACCGTGCTGGTCATCGGTCTCGTGCTCGCGGTCGTAAACGGCTTCGTCAAGCCGCTGATCAAGCTGCTCGCCTTCCCGGTCTACCTGCTGACGCTCGGGCTCTTCGGCCTCGTGGTCAACGCACTCATGCTGCTGTTGACCGCGTGGCTCACCAAGCAGACCGAGTGGGGTCTGCAGATCGACGGGTTCTGGTGGGCGGTGGCCGGTGCGCTGATCGTCTCGGTCGCCGGGATGATCCTGCAGGCCGTCCTGCCGGGGAAGTCCGGGCGGCCGCGCTGAGCCCTCAAGCAGCGGCGGCGCGGCGGCGCTGAGCCCTCGAGCGCCGCCGAGGCGCGGCTACCTGCCGCGCACTCCGGTGAACTCGCGCGCGGTCACCGTCGCGCGCCCATCACCCAGGACCTGCGACGCGGCGTCGCGCCACGCATCGAGCGAGGGGCCGTCGACGCCGTCGATCACCTCGGCGCTGCGGGCGTAGGTCCCGGCGCCGTGCGCAGCCCCCGCCGTGCGTCCGGCAAACCGGTCCCGCGGGTCCGGCGAGATCCTGAGATCCCTGCGCACGGTGGTGCGGTTCGGCTCGTCGGGACTTGGCACGCCGTCGAGCGCGGGGATGACGTCCTGGACATGCTCGACGTTGAGCACCTGGATGCTGCGCGGCACCGAGACAGTCCCGACCGGCGCACCCAGTGTCGCGACCGCCGCGACGCGGTAGCGGGACGTGAACGCCGCGGTCGCGGCCAGCGACATCGCGACCATCCCGCCCTGGCTGTGCCCGAGCAGCAGGATCGGCTCGTTGGCGCCCACCCCGGCCTGACGCAGCGCCTCCGTCACCAGCTCCGTGCCGTCGTTGGGGCGCGCGGCCATCAGCCGCACGTTCGTGCCCATGTCCAGCGGGTTCTCGCCGAATCCGAGCCCGAGCTCCTGGGTGCCGGGGATCTCCACGACCCATGACCGCGTCCCGTCCGGATGGTCCAGCCGCTCGACGCCGATCGTGCCGGGTCGACCTCCGGCGTCGGGGTACAGCGCACTGAGCCGCCGCGCGAGGTCACCGAGGTCGCGCGGCGCTGGCGGGTGCTGTGACTCGACCGCCGGAATCACGGTGAGCGCCCGACGCCGCCAGTGCGGATCGAGGTCGAGCGCACCACTGGCCAGGCGCGCGGCCGCCGGCACCGGTTCCGCAGCGACTGGCTGGACCCCGGGCGGAAGGGAGACGAGCCCGGATCCGACTCCGGCGAGGATGATCTCGATCCGGGCTGCGTCCTCGGTCAACGCGTCGTTCGCGAGCTGGGCGGCTCGTGCGCGCGTCGCCGCGACGAGGTCACCGGGCGTTCGACGAAGGACGACGGACGCACCCAGCAGGGCGGCGGGCGCGACGGCGATCGCGAGACGACCGACGATCGCGCCTGCGACCAGGAGACCGAGCGGGTGCTCACCGGCTACGCCGCCGACCGCGCGGCTGAGCCGTGAGACGAGCAGCCGCGCCGCGCCGTCCGCCTCGGCGTAGATGCGGGTCGTACTGAGCAGGGCCGACGCGAGGCCGGTGAGGTGCGCCGCGGCGACCGCGGGGCCCGTCGGACTCCGGCGCACCTCCGCGAGCGCCGCGAGAGCTCTGGCTCGGGCTCGGGCCACCTCGAGCTCGCCCTCGCTGAGGGTGACCAGGCCGTCGTGAATACCGGTCATCAGGCATGCGTCGTCGCGCGCGAGTGAACCGCCCGGACTGCCCGGACCAGTGAGCCGCCACCCGGCGGACGAACAGGACGTCGCCGCAGCATCGAGCTCGTGCGCGGCCGCGCACAACGCCCTGGTCGCCCGAGCGAGGTCCTCCAGGTTGGCTCGAGTCCCGCCACGCCCGCCGTAGACGGCGATGCCAGGGTCGCCCGCGCCGCCGGGGTCGCCCGCGCTCACCACGTTGGTGGACCCGCGCGGGCCGCGACCGCCGAGTGCTCGCGCACCGCGAGGTCCGCCGCCTCGACCAGCACCTGCGTGCGCAGCACGATCCCAAATGCCTCGTGGACCGCCGCCCGGTACCGGTCTGCCGCATCCGACACCCACTCGACCTCGGCCGCCTGACGGAGCAGCCTCAGCGCGCGCGCCACGTCTTCGCAGGCCGCCGCCGTTGCACGCTCGACTCGCACCTCCCGGCCTCCCCGCCGATCACAGCGTCTCGGTTCGCAACGCGGACAGCAGCCCACTGCCCGCCGGGCACGACGGTAGGCAGCGCGCTCGGGCGAGGCGCGGCGTCGTCGGCCCGGTGTGAAGGCGAAATCACAACGCCCACCTGGGGATGCCCCGATCGCCCGCCCGCACAGCCACCGTGGAACACTGGAGCCATGCCTGAGCACGATGCGCCGCAGTCCACCCCGCCAGCCGAGCGCACGTCCCTCGCGGCGATCACGCAGCCAGCCGAGCGCACGTCCCTCGCGGCGATCACCCCGCCGATCGCGCTCGGCCCGCTCGACGGCCGGTACCGGCGCGTTGTCGCGCCGCTCGTCGACCACCTCAGCGAGGCCGCCCTGAACCGAGCGCGCATGCACGTCGAGGTCGAGTGGCTGATCCACCTCTGCAACGGCCGGATCGTGCCGGGAGCGCCCCGGCTCGGCGGCGCCGAGCAGGCGTACCTTCGCGGCATCGTCGCGACCTTCGGCGCCGCCGAGATCGAGGAGCTCGCGACGATCGAGCAGGTCACCATGCACGACGTCAAGGCGATCGAGTACTTCCTCAAGGACCGGCTGGCTGCGGCACCCGCCGCGCTCGACCAGGACACCGCGCTGCCAACGGTCGGGGAGCTCGTCCACTTCGCGTGCACGAGCGAAGACATCAACAACCTGTCATACGCCGTCATGGTGCGCGGCGGCGTCGTCGACGTCTGGCTGCCCGCCGCCCGGGCGCTCGTCGCCGACATCGCCGACCTAGCCCGACAGCACGCCGCGCAGCCGATGCTGGCCCGCACCCACGGCCAGCCCGCCACGCCGACGACGCTCGGCAAGGAGCTCGCCGTCCTCGCCCACCGCCTGGGCCGGCAGCTGCGCCGGATCGAGCGGGCCGAGTACCTCGGCAAGATCAACGGCGCGACCGGGACGTACGGTGCCCACCTCGCCGCGGTGCCCGAGGCGGACTGGATCGAGATCTCGCGCGCGTTCGTCGAGCACCTCGGCCTGACCTGGAACCCGCTGACCACGCAGATCGAGTCGCACGACTGGCAGGCCGAGCTGTACGCGGACGTTGCCCGGTTCAACCGGGTGCTGCACAACCTCGCGACCGACGTGTGGACCTACATCTCGCTCGGCTACTTCGCGCAGGTTCGCGACCAGGGCACCGTCGGCTCCTCGACGATGCCGCACAAGGTGAACCCGATCCGGTTCGAGAACGCGGAGGCGAACCTTGAGCTGTCCTGCGCGCTGCTCGACACGATCGGCGCGACGCTCGTCACCTCACGCCTGCAGCGCGACCTCACCGACTCCACCACGCAGCGCAACATCGGCACCGCATTCGGCCACTCGCTGCTCGCGATCGACAACGTGCGCCGCGGCCTCGCCGGGCTCGACGCGAACCCGGCCGCGATGGCCGCGGACCTCGACGCGAACTGGGAGGTGCTCGGCGAGCCGGTCCAGTCGGCGATGCGCGCGGCCTCGGTCGCGGGCGTGACCGGGATGGAGAACCCGTACGAGCGGCTCAAGGAGCTGACCCGGGGACGGCCGGTGGACGGCCCGGCCCTGCGGGAGTTCATCGCCGGTCTGGGTCTGCCGGACGACGTCGCGGCGCGGCTTTCCGCGATGACCCCGGCGAGCTACACGGGCGCCGCGGAGCAGCTGGTCCAGTTCCTCGAGGACTGAGGCTCAGCCGCCACAAAGTGGAGCGCTCTGACACAGACACGCCGCGCGGGCGTGCCAGATCACTCCACCGGACCGGGGGGGATCACTCCACCGGACCGGGGGGGATCACTCCACCGGACCGGCGGATCAGTCCACCGGGGGGCGGGCGTCGATGCCGTAGAGGGCCTGAAGGGCGTCGAGGTAGTCGTCCTTCGCCCCGGATCGCACGTGCTCGCGGGCGCGCACCGTCGGCGTGTGCAGCATCCGTCGCGCGAAGCGCCTGAGCGCCCGTTCGGTCTCCTCGGCCACCGGGTCGCCGGCCGCACGGACCTTCGCGATCTCGTCGTCCAGGATGTCGAAGACGTGCTGGCGCAGGGCAACCACGGCGGGGTCGAGCTCGCGTGCCTCGACCGCGACAGCGAACTCCGCGGCCTCCTGCTCGACGATCTCGCTCGCGGCCCCGAGCACGTCCGGCTGCTCCCCCGGCGCTTCCGCCCGCACGGCCTCCAGGTCGATCAGCGTGACACCCGGGAGCTGAGCGACCACCGGGTCGACATCACGGTGCAGCGCCAGGTCGAGCACGACGAGCGGTCGGGTCGTCCCGGTGCGCGCGCTCTGCAGCATCGGGGCCGTGAGGCTTTTCCCGCTCCCGCCGGAGCACGCCACGACGACATCGGCCTCCACCAGTGCCTGCGCGAATCCGGCTGCGTCGATGCTGTGCACGGCACGGTTCGAGGCGAACGCCTCGGCCCGCCCCGACGGTGAGAACACGGCGATCTCGGCGACGCCGAGCGCGACCAGCGCCTCGAGGCTCGAGTCCGCGCAGAAGCCGGTACCCACCAGGACCGCGCGCGCCTGAGACCAGTCCGGCATCGCGGGGTGCGCGAGCTCGAAGGCCACCGAGACCACGGACCGCCCGGACGTGCCGAGCCCGGTTCGCATCCCGACCAACCTGGCCGAGCGCAGCGCGGCCTGGAACAGCCGATCCAGGGTGGGGCTGGCGGTGCCGGCGTTCCTGGCCGCCGCGAGCGCGCGTCGCACCTGGCCGGAGATCTCCCGTTCGCCGACCACCATCGACTCGAGCCCGCACGCGACCCCGAACAGATGCCGCGCAGCCTCCTCGTCCACGGCCAGGCCGAGCACCTCGGTGACCCGCTCGACCGGCACCTCGGAGTCCCGCGCGATCCGGGCGACGACCTGCTCGACGGTGGTGTCCACCTGGGCGACGTCGTCAATCTCCAGGTACAGCTCGAACCGGTTGCACGTCGCGAGCACGACGGCACCCGTGAGAGCTTGGCAGTCCGCCACGACCCCTGCGCCGAGCGAGTCGGCTCCGACGCTCAGTTGCTCCAACACATCGAGGTCAAGGTCATGGTGGCTGGCGATCAGCGACATCAGCACCACAGTGAGGCCGATTCAACCATCCGTCGGAATGTTCGGCACAATCGTCGGATGGCCCTTGCAGAGTCGCACCCGCTTGTCGACGGGCGGACGGCGGACTCCCCGCTGATCGCCGCGTTCCGGGGCCGCACCCCGAGTCGCCGCCCGGTGTGGTTCATGCGGCAAGCGGGGCGCTCGCTCCCGGAGTACCGCGCGGCGCGTGCGGGCGTGGCGATGCTCGACGCGTGCCTGGACCCGGCGCTCGCGAGCGAGATCACCCTGCAGCCGGTCCGCCGGCACGACGTCGACGCCGGGATCTTCTTCAGCGACATCGTCGTCCCACTCCTCCTGGCCGGCGTGGACGTGGACATCGCGCCCGGTGTCGGCCCGGTCCTGGCGACGCCGGTGCGCACCGCCGACGACGTCGCCCGGCTCCGCGACCTCGGCCCGGCGTCGTTCGAGCGGATCACCGATGCGGTCGAGCGCACCGTGGCCGCGCTCGGCAGCACCCCGCTGATCGGCTTCGCTGGGGCACCGTTCACGCTCGCCGCGTACCTGGTCGAGGGCAAGCCGTCGCGCGACCACCTCGCCGTGCGCACGCTCATGCACTCGGACCCGGAGACCTGGACGGCCCTCGGCGCCTGGGTCGCCGACATCACCGGGGCGTTCTTGCGCGCGCAGGCGCTCGCCGGTGCGAGCGCGGTCCAACTCTTCGACTCCTGGGCCGGCGCCCTCTCGCTGGCCGACTACGAGCGGTTCGCGGCGCCGGCGAGCGCCCAGGCCTTGAGCCATGTCCGCGACCTCGGCGTGCCGATCGTGCACTTCGGCACCGGCACCTCCGAGCTGCTGGTCGCGATGCGAGACGTCGGCGCGGACGTCATCGGGGTCGACTACCGACTGCCGCTCGACGAGGCCAACCGTCGCCTGGGCGGCCGCACGCCGCTGCAAGGGAACATCGACCCGGCGCTGCTCGGCGCCCCGTGGCCGGTGTTGCGAGCGCACGTGCTCGACGTCATCGAGCGGGGAACTGACGCGCCCGGCCACGTCGTCAACCTGGGTCACGGTGTCCCGCCCGACACGAACCCCGACGTGCTCACCCGTATCGTCCGTCTCGTGCACGGTGACGATGGTGTCTGAGCCCGGTCGAGTGCCCGCACGTTCCGGAGAGGTTTGGGACGCGGTCGTGATCGGCGGTGGCATCGCGGGCCTCGTCGCAGCGCGCGAGTTCGCCGTTGCCGGCGCTCGCACCTGCCTGGTCGAGACCGGCTCGGGACTCGGCGGCTGTATCGCCCGGCACACCGTGGCAGGTCTCGCCCTGGACTGCGGCGCCGAGTCCTTCGCCACCCGGAACCCGTCCGTGAGCCGCCTCGTGGAGAGCCTCGGACTGGCCGATCGCGTGGTCACGCCCCAGCCGGTCGGCCCCTGGGTGTACACCCGTCGCGGCCCCGTGCCGCTGCCGAGCGCAGGCCTGCTCGGAATCCCGGTGAGTGCGTGGTCGCGCGAGGTGCGTCGAGCGGTCGGCCTGGTCGGGACCTTGCGCGCCGGCCTAGACGACGTGCTCCCGCGTCGGATCGGGACCCGCGACTGGCGGGGTCGGCCGGCAAGCCTCGGCCGCCTGGTCCGCGCCCGGATGGGCTCACGCGTGCTCCGTACCCTCGTCGGCCCGGTCGTCAGCGGTGTCTATTCCGCCGACCCTGACCAGGTCGACATCGACGCCGTCGCACCGGGTCTGCGCGATGCGCTCACCCGGGAAGGCAGCCTCGGCAAGGCGGTCGGCTCACTGCGCACCCGGGCACCCCCCGGCGCGGTCGCGGCCTCGCTCGTCGGCGGCATGGCGGAGCTCGTGCTCGCCCTGGCGGCCGACCTGCGTGCCCGGGGCGTGCAGATCCGCACCAACACCACCGTCGGCGCGCTTCGTCGCGAGGGTGGGCACTGGCTGATCGACGCCGGGGACACCACCCTGCGCGCGGCCGACGTGATGGTCTGCACCCCGGGAGAGGTGGCCGCTGGACTCCTCTCCGCCGAGGTCCCCTCGCTCGCGGAGCTCGTACCGCCCGGTGCGCCCGGTCCGCCCGGCGCGCCCGGTGCGGCAGAGGTTGTCCTCGCCACCTTCGTACTGCGGGCACCCGAGCTCGACAGTGCCCCGCGCGGCACCGGCGTGCTGGTCTCACGCGAGGCGACCGACGTCGCGGCGAAGGCCATGACGCACGCGACGGCCAAATGGGACTGGCTGCGCGAAGCGGCAGGACCGGGGCGTCACGTGATCCGGCTGTCTTACGGCCGAGCCGGGGAGCAGACCCGCCTGCCGGACTCCGACGACGAGTTCGCGACCCTGGCACTGCGCGACGCCTCGCGACTGCTCGGGGTCGACCTCGACGCCGAGCAGGTCGAGGGCTTCGCCCGCACCGAATGGCCCGGCTCCCTGCCGTACCCGGCGCCCGGGCACCGCAAGCTCGCGCTCGCCGCACGAGACGAGCTCCGGCAGCGTCCGGGCATCGATGTCGCGGGTGCCTGGATCGCCGGGACGGGCCTCGCGGCCGTCGTGGCCGACTCGGGGCGGGCGGTCCGTCTGATGCTCACCCGCACCCAGGCCTGACCTTGCGCGAGCGCGCGACCTGACCTTGCGCGAGCGCACGACCTGACGCCGCGCCAGCGCACGACCTGACGCCGCGCCAGCGCACGACCTGACCCTGCGCCGCCACAATTTCGCGCCGCGCGGGAACGCCAGCACACTAGGTCCATGACCAGCACCTCCGAGGGGCCGCACAGCTACACGCTCTGGGCGGTGTTCCGCCAGGACGGCCAGACGCGACCGAACGCGGCCTCGGCCGCGGAGTTCGACGCCGCTGTGGCGCAGCTCGCCGACGACGGCGTCGTGCTTCGTGGCATCTACGACGTCTCCGGGATGCGCGCGGACGCCGACCTCATCCTCTGGCTGCACGGTCCGGTGCTCGAGGACCTGCAGCGGGCGCTGCGCGTCCTGCGCCGCACGAACCTGCTGACCGGACTCGAGCGCACCTGGTTCGCCGTCGGCGTCCACCGCCCGGCCGAGTTCAGCGTGAACCACGTGCCGGCGTTCCTGCGCAACACGGAGCCGCTCGCCTGGCTCACCGTCTACCCGTTCGTGCGGTCCTACGACTGGTACCTGCTGCCCGCCGAGGAGCGCGGTGCGATGCTGCGCGACCATGGCCTGAAGGCGCGCGAGTACCCGGGGGTTCAGGCGAACACCGTCGCGTCGTTCGCCCTTGGCGACTACGAGTGGCTGCTTGCCTTCGAGGCCGCGGACCCGACCGAGCTGGTCGACCTGATGCGGCACCTGCGGGACACCGAGGCCCGTCGGCACGTGCGCGCGGAGATCCCGTTCTTCACCGGCCGCCGGATCACCGCCGTGGAGGCCGTCGAGGTCCTCGCGTGAGCGGGGTGGCGCCCGTCCTCGGCTCGGCCGTCACCGCCCGCCGTGCCCAGGATCGCGCCCTGCCCGCGGCCGAGTACGACGCCGTGCTGCTCGTCTCCTTCGGCGGACCGGAGGGCCAGGGCGACGTCATCCCGTTCCTTCGCAACGTCACCCACGGTCGCGGGATCGCGGACGAGCGGCTCGAAGAGGTCGCGCTTCACTACCGCGCCTTCGGCGGGGTGAGCCCGATCAACGCGCAGAACCGCGCGCTCAAGGCCGCGCTCGAGGCGGAGCTGGCCGCGCGCGGGATCCCGCTGCCGGTCTACTGGGGCAACCGCAACTGGGACCCCTACCTGCCCCACGCTCTGCTCGAGGTGCACGACGCCGGGCACCGCAACGTGCTCGCGGTCGTAACGAGTGCGTACTCCTCGTACTCGGGCTGCCGGCAGTACCGCGAGGACCTGGCGGGCGCGCTAGACGAGACCGGCCTGGCCGGGGAGCTGCGGATCGACAAGGTCCGGCAGTACTTCGACCACCCGGGGTTCGTCGCGCCGTTCGTCGCAGGCGTGGCCGGAGCGCTGCGGAGGCTGCTCGAGCAGCAGCCCGGCCTCGACCTGGCCCGCGAGGTGCACGTCCTCTTCTCCACCCACTCGATCCCGATCGCCGCGGCGGAGTTGTCCGGCCCGCGCGAGGGCGTGGTGGGTGAGGGCGCTCACGACGGTGCCACGCTGGACGGCGGGGGCGCGGCCGACGAGCCAGCGCCGGACGGCGCCATCGTCGACGAGGGCGGCTGGTACGCCGCGCAGCACCGCGCCGTCTCCGAGGTCGTGCTCGCGGACCTGGCCGAGGAGTTCGGCGTCGTGCCGTTCTCGCTCGTCTACCAGTCCCGCAGCGGAGCGCCCGGCACGCCGTGGCTCGAGCCCGACGTCAACGACGCGATCCGCGACCTGGCCGCCGACGCCGCGACCCGGGCCGTCGTCATCGTCCCGCTCGGCTTTGTCAGCGACCACATGGAAGTGAAGTGGGACCTCGACGAGGAGGCCTCGACCACCGCGCGGGAGGCCGGGCTGATGGTCGAGCGGACCCCGACGCCGGGGGCGGACCCCGCATTCGTCGCCGGTCTTGTCGACCTGATCGAGGAGCGGACCTTCGGAGCGCCGCGGAAGGCGCGCACCGGGCTCGGCCCGTGGCAGGACGTCTGCCCGAGCGACTGCTGCGCCACCGGGCGAGCGCTCGCGCCCACCGTCGCCGGACTTCCGGGGTAGCGCCGTGGACCAGGTGCGGATCGGCACGCGGGGCTCGACTCTGGCGCGCACCCAGACGGGGCACGTCGTCGACGCCCTGCGTACGCTCGGCGACTTCGAGATCGAGACCGTACACATCCGCACCGATGGCGACCGGCTCACTGGGTCCTTGGCCACCCTGGGCGGTACCGGCGTCTTCGTCACCGCCCTGCGCGACGCCCTGCTCGACGGCCGCTGCGACCTCGCGGTCCACTCGCTCAAGGATCTGCCCACCGGCGAGGCACCCGGCCTGACCGTTGCCGCGATCCCGCCACGGGTCGATGCGCGCGATGCACTGTGCACGCGGGACGGCCGACCGTTGGTGGCCCTGCCCGACCGCGCGCGCGTCGGGACCGGTTCACCGCGGCGGGCCGCGCAGCTGCTCGCGGTGCGCCCGGACCTCGTGGTGGTGGACCTGCGCGGCAACGTCGATACCCGTCTGCGTCGCGTCGCGGACGGTGGCCTGGACGCCGTGGTGCTCGCTGCCGCCGGGCTGGAGCGGATCGGGCGCTTGGACGCGACGACCGTGCCGCTCGACCCGACGGTGATGGTGCCCGCGCCGGGGCAAGGTGCGCTGGCGGTGGAGTGCCGCGCGGACCTGGACCCGGGCTCCGCGCTCGCGCAGGCCCTGCGCGCGCTCGATGACCTGCCGACCCGGCTCGCGGTGACGGCAGAGCGCGCCCTGCTCGCCACCCTCGAGGCCGGCTGCAGCGCCCCGGTCGGGGCCTACGCCCGGGTCGACGGCCGCCGACTGGCCCTCAGCGCGACGGTTGTGGCGGCGGACGGCAGTGCGCGGATCCACCGGACCGCGAGCAGGTCGCTTCCCGTTGAGGACGGCGACGACGCGCCACGCCAGGACGGCGTCGCGCTCAGCCGCGACGACGCGATCGCCGCAGCACATGACCTCGGCGCCGATCTCGCCGCGGCCCTGCTCGACGCCGGGGCGGCGCGACTGATGGCGACCCGAACGGAACGACCGTGACGACGCGCGCCGGAGACGGACCCGACGTTGCGGGCACCGAACGCGACGGCGACGGCCGGGGCGTTGCCGCCGAGACCGAACCCCCCGCCGCCGCCGTCTCAGCCCTGTCCGGCGCACGCGTGCTGATCCCTCGCACCGCCAAGCGCGGCGCGACGCTCGCCGAGGCGCTGACCGCCGCCGGTGCCGAGCCGCTGGCCGTGCCGCTCATCGCGATCGAGCCGCCGGTGGACTGGGCACCGTTCGACGCGGCCATCGCCTCGCTGGCGCGCGGCGAGTACGCGTGGCTGGTCGTCACCAGTCTGAGCACGGTGGACGCGCTGGCGGAGCGCGCTGAGCTTGCCGGGCTGGATCTGCCGGTGCTCTTGGGGTCCCACTCCGCGCCGAGCGCCAGCGCGCCGAGCGCCGACGCGCCCCCCGCCGGGCAGCGGGAATCGCATGCCCCTCAGCCGGCCTTCGCTGCCCCTCCGCCGGAGCCGGCCCTCGTCGCCGCGGTCGGGGCGGCGACCGCGCGCGAGCTCGCCCGGCACGGGGTGCCGGTCGCGCTGGTCCCGCGGATCAAGCAGTGGGCCGGAGGGCTGGTCGCGGAGTTTCCCCGCCCGTCGGAGGATGCGCGGGCCGTCCTCGTCCCGCAGGGCGACCTTGCGGACGACACCGTGATCGACGGCCTCGGCGCACTCGGCTGGGAACCGCACGGCGTCCGCGCCTACCGCACCGTCCCTGCCCCGCACCCCGATCCGCATGTCGTCTCCCTGCTGACCACGGGCGGCATCGACGCCGTCGTGCTCACCTCGGGCAGCACGGCCCGACGTCTGGTCGAGGTGTTCGGCAACCCGCCGCCGTCGACGATCGTGTGCTGCATCGGGCCACGGACCGCTGAGGTCGCCCGCGAGTGCGGGCTGGCAGTGACCGTCGTCGCCACGACCCCCAGCTACGAGGGCATCATGGATGCCCTGAGCACCGCACTCGCCGACCGCGAAGCCGAGAGGTGACGTCCATGTCCTTCCCCCACGACCGCCCGCGCCGTCTGCGCGCGACCCCCGCGATGCGTCGGCTGGTAGCCGAGACGCGCCTGGCCCCGGCCGACCTGGTGCTCCCGCTCTTCGTCAAGGAAGGCCTGGCCGAGCCGACGCCGATCGGCTCGATGCCCGGCGCCGTCCAGCACAGCCCGGCCAGCCTGGTCCGGGCCGTGCGCGACGCCGCTGACCTCGGCCTCGGCGGCGTGATGCTCTTCGGCGTCCCGGCGGTGCGCGACGCGCGCGGCTCGGGCGCGACCGGCCCGAACGGCGTGCTGAACCGCGCGATCCGGGACGTCATCGCGGAGGTCGGGGACGGGATCGTCGTGATGGCGGACCTGTGCCTGGACGAGTTCACCGACCACGGGCACTGCGGGGTGCTCGACGCCGCGGGCATGGTGGACAACGACGCGACGCTCGAGCGGTACCAGGAGATGGCGGTCGCGCAGGCGAAGGCGGGCGCCCACGTGCTCGGGCTCAGCGGCATGATGGACGGCCAGGTCGGGGCGGTGCGCGACGCGCTCGACGCCGCCGGGTACACCGGAACCGCGACCCTCGCCTACGCCGCGAAGTACGCCTCCGCGTTCTACGGACCGTTCCGTGATGCGGTCGAGTCGACGCTTGCCGGCAATCGCCGCACGTACCAGATGGACCCTGCCAACCGCCGCGAGGGTGTGCGCGAGATGGAGCTCGACCTCGCCGAGGGCGCCGACATCGTCATGGTCAAGCCGGCGATGGCGTACCTGGACGTGCTCGCCGATGTCGCGGCGTCTTCGCCGGTGCCGGTCGCGGCGTACCAGGTCTCCGGTGAGTTCGCGATGATCGAGGCTGCCGCCGCCAATGGCTGGATCGACCGGAGGGCGGCGATCGAGGAGTCGGTGCTGAGCATCAAGCGGGCCGGCGCGGACATCGTGCTCACGTATGCGGCCGTCGAGCTTGCCGGGTGGCTGCGCGAGCCGCGATCGGGCGGGAGCGCCGGGTGAGTCACGTGGCCGCGCCCGACGACGCGGGCTCGACCGGGCGCCGGGCGGCGCCCGCGGACGCGGGCTCGGCCTGGGTTCGCGGCGCGGGCGACGGCGTCGGACCGCACAGCCGCGAGGAGTTCGACCGGGCCCGGGCCCTGCTGCCCGGCGGTGTGAATTCGCCGGCGCGGGCGTTCGGCTCCGTCGGCGGAACCCCGCTCTTCGTGGCGTCCGCGCGCAGCGCGTACGTTACCGACGTCGACGGCCGCGAGTTCGTGGACCTGGTCTGCTCGTGGGGCCCGGCGCTGCTCGGGCACGCGCACCCCAACGTCGTCCGGGCCGTTCAGGAGGCCGCAGCGCGGGGGTTGTCGTTCGGTGCGCCGAGCGTGACCGAGACGGACCTGGCAGCCGAGGTGCGGCGCCGGGTGCCCCCGGTCGAGCGGCTCCGGCTCGTCTCGACCGGCACCGAGGCGACCATGACAGCGGTCCGGCTGGCCCGTGGGTTCACCGGACGCGAGCTCGTGGTGAAGTTCGCCGGTTGCTACCACGGCCACGTCGACGCGCTGCTGGCCGAGGCCGGCTCCGGCGTCGCGACCCTGGCGCTGCCCGGTTCCGCTGGGGTCACCGCGGCGACCGCGGCCGAGACGATCGTGCTGCCGTACAACGACCTCGACGCCGTTCGTACAGTGTTCGCTGAGCGAGGCGAGCGGATCGCGGCAGTCATCACCGAGGCGGCCCCCGCGAACATGGGCGTCGTGACGCCCGGTCCCGGGTTCAATGCCTCGCTCGCGGAGCTGTGCCGGGCGAACGGTGCGCTGTTCATCCTGGACGAGGTGCTGACCGGCTTCCGGGTCGGGCCGGCGGGTTGGTGGGGGCTCGAGGGCGCGCTCGAGGGTTGGGCGCCGGACCTGTTCACCTTCGGCAAGGTGATCGGTGGGGGGATGCCCGTCGCGGCTATCGGCGGCCACGCCGAGGTGATGGACCGCCTCGCGCCGCTTGGGCCGGTCTACCAGGCGGGCACGCTGTCCGGAAACCCGGTGGCGACCGCCGCCGGGCTCGCCACGCTGCGTGCGTGCGACGCCGAGGTCTACCGGCGGGTGGATGCGGCGTCGGCCGAGCTGAGTGGCGCGGTGAGCGAGGCGCTGTCTGCGGCGGGGGTAGCGCACAGCATCCAGCGGGCCGGGAGCCTGTTCAGCATCGCGTTCGGGGAGTTCGCCGCGGGCGGGCCGTCCAACTACGCCGAGGTGCGCAGCCAGGAGGCGTTCCGCTACCCGCCGTTCTTCCACGCTCTGCTCGACCGGGGCGTGTCCGCGCCACCGTCGGTGTTCGAGGCGTGGTTCCTCTCCGCCGCGCACGACGAGGTTGCGCTCGGCCGGATCATCGACGCGCTGCCAGCCGCGGCGCGGGCCGCGGCTGGCACAGGCTGAGCCCGCGCACGTCGCCGGTACCTACCGCCAGCCAAAGTGGAGCGTTCTGACACAGACACGCCGCGAGAGCGTGCCACTTCACTCCACAGGGTGCGAGATCCGGAGCCCACCCGCCTAGACACCCCTACCCCCTAGGGGTATGGTTATGACATGACGCCGAGCCGCGAGCGCGTCGTCGGCCAAGCCCGAGGGAGGCACACATGCCCGGCTACACCGGATCCAAGGACAACTACCTCAAGCGCCTGAAGCGCATCGAGGGCCAGGTGCGTGGCGTCGCGCGCATGGTCGAGGAGGACGTCTACTGCATCGACGTCCTGACCCAGATCTCCGCGACGACCAAGGCGCTGCAGGCCGTCGCGCTAGGCCTCGTCGAGGGCCACCTCGGCCACTGCGTCGTGAACGCCGCCCGGTCCTCGCACGAAGAGGGCGCCGAGAAGGTCCGCGAAGCTGCGGACGCCATCGCGCGCCTGGTCAAGAGCTAGCGCGGCAGAGCGGCGGCCACGCGCCAACGCCCACCGCGCGCCACTGCCCACCACCCATCCACAGCACCGCTCATCGGAAGGACACCCCCATGGACACCACCATCAAGGTCGACGGCATGACCTGCGGCCACTGCGTCACGGCCGTCACCGGGGAGCTCACCGCGCTCCCGACTGTCACCAACGTCGTCGTGGACCTGCACGCCGGCGAGATCTCCACCGTCACCATCACCTCGGATGCACCCCTGGCCGACGACGAAGTCCGCGCCGCCATCAACGAGGCCGGCTACGCCGTCATCGCCTGATCGGAGCGAACTCATGACCGACGCACCTCGCACCACCGGCACGGACACCGCCCCGCCGCTCCCGATCGGCACGATCGACCTGACGATCGGCGGGATGACTTGCGCCTCGTGCGTGGCACGCGTCGAGAAGAAGCTCAACCAGGTGCCGGG
>Ga0066794_10000068_pt1 | contig 18950 bp, 8 predicted proteins | sample PersoiDNA2013190_FD_70945 | JGI IMG/M metagenome (GOLD analysis project Ga0066794, IMG submission 70945) | Permafrost soil microbial communities from the Arctic, to analyse light accelerated degradation of dissolved organic matter (DOM) -... | ecosystem: Environmental > Terrestrial > Soil >... | reverse complement strand
CGCTGTGGGAATGGCGGAAGCAAGTGCTGGACGGCGACATCGACACGGCCCGCCGCCACGGCTCCATCGTCATCAAGGATTCCCAGATGACCGAGGTGGCCCGGTGGAACTTCGAGAACGGCTGGGTCTCGAAGTGGACGGGCGCGGACCTCGACGCCGGGAGCAACGAGATCGCCACCGAAAAGGTAGTGATCTGCCACGAAGGCGTCGTGCGAGCATTAGCCTGCACACCTAGTACCCGTCCACATTGCCCAAGGGGCATGTCGACGGCCACGGAAACCTGCACCGCACCGGGCGTCGTTCTCCTTCACGCGGGGGTCGCGCAGCGGCGCGATCTCGCTCCCGAGCCCCACCACGGCCTCATCTTTGCCAGGCGACAGCGGACAGGCCAGAGAAACCTGGGTTTCGAACGCGGGCGGTGATCCTGGTAAACGGCGCGTAACCGAGCGCCCGTCGGACGTCGGACGGCGACCGCCCTTCACGCGGCGTAACTACCGCGGGAAGAACCAGAACGGCTGCCGGCGCGCATAGCGGGCAGCCGGCAGGACAGCGGCATGGGAGGCTTCAGCGGGTTATGGCGCTCGCACGCGCAGTCGCCATAATTTCCGCCAAAGCCGCAGCCATGCCGCTTGACGCCGTTCCGCGTGCTGTTCAGGCTCGCCAGTCGGACGCACCGGTCAAGGGGGGGACAGGAGTGGCCACGTGAGTGACAGCGGCTCGGAAAGTTGGGACTGGCCGTACCAGGAGCAGCCCGCCGTGGATCAGACACCGGCAGGCTCAGGCGCCGGACCGTCGTGGCTCGAGGCACCGGCCGGCGCCCCCGCGCCGTCACAGGCATCGGGTGGCGGCGGGACGGCCGGCGACCTGTTTCTCCCGGGCTCGCCCCCGCCCAACCCGCTGGCTGCGAGCCCCCGCCCCGTCCGCGTGGCCCAACGCCGCTCCAGCTCGGCGACCACATGGATCGTCGCTGCTGTGGCCTGCGCCGTCATCGCGCTCGCGGTCGGGCTCACCGCGTCCGGGCACCCGATCCGCGCCGCAGTCGCCTGGCTGCTCGGAGGGCTCGGCTGCGTGGCGCTCGTCGCGCTCCACACGCTCGCGGACAACCGGCGCCTGGTCGACCCGTGGCAGTTCGAGAAGCTGCTGCACGCGCGGTTGCGGGTCGCCGCGCTGGCCCTGGGAGTTCTCGCCGTGCTCGTCTCCTCCTGGCACTTCGCGGACTGGGTCGCGCGGAGATGACTATCCCCAGGTCCGTCCCCGACGGTCGCTCACGGTGAGGAAAACCGCAATGAGCCTCCCCCTACGACGCTCTCTCGGCCGGCGCGCACGCATCTTCCTGGCGGCGGCGATCACGGGAGCTGTGTGCGGATCCGGAGCAGCCGGGACGGCCGCGGCCGTCCCGGCGCCACCGCCACCGCAGCCCAGGCCGACGTCAGTCGGTGAAGCGGCGGGGGCGGCGGCCCCCGCCGCCCGGGACTTCAGCGGCTGCCTGAAGGGCCAGAGCCGCGGCGACCTGCTGCTACTGCTCGACCAGTCCGGCAGCCTCCGGCAGACCGACCCGCAGGGGGTCCGCGTTCAGGCGGCCTCGCTGCTGCTGCAGCGGCTCAGCGACCTCGCGACCAGGTCGGGCGTCACACTGAACGTCGCGATAGAGGGGTTCGACACCCGGGTCGACACCGTGTCGGACTGGGCCGCGCTGACGGCCGCGTCGGTGCCGGGGATGCAGCGAGCCGTCGACGCGTTTGCCACCCGCAACACCGGCATCGACACCGACTACTGGACTGCCCTCGACACGGTCCGCCAACAGCTGGCCGCGCGGGGCGCCAACCAGGACCAGCCGTGCCAGGCCGTGGTCATGGTCACGGACGGCAAGTTCGACCTCGAGGTTCGCCGTGACGGCTCGATGCGGTCGACATACGGCGACGAGAAGCCCGAGTTCGCGCCGGGCGTGCGCCTCGACGACCCAGCGTCGGTCGCAAGCGCGCTGGACCTGGGCCGCACGTCGCTGTGCCGGCCCGGCGGGGTGGCGGACCAGCTGCGCGCGCTGGGGGTGACGCTGTTCGCCCTCGGGCTGCAGGCCGGGCAGGACCCGGCCGACTTCAGCCTGCTGCAGGGCATCGCGACGGGGACCGGCGGTAGCGCCCCGTGCGGTGACCCCGGCACAGCGCGCGGAGACTTCCGACTGGCGAGCAACGTCGACGAGCTCCTTTTCAAGATCGACTTTACGCGCGACAGCCAGACCCATGAGAGTGGCGTCTGCGCCGAGGCCTCCCCGTGCCTCGAGGACCATCCGCTCGTACTTGACCCGTCGATCGACGCTGTCGACATCCTCGCCGGCGTGGACCAGCCGGGGATCTCGGTCGGCGTGATACCGCCCGGGGCGCAGGCGGAGACGCGGCTCGGCCAACCCGGCGCCGGGGTAGGCGACCTCGAGCTCACGGGCACGAAGCTGTCGTACAAGTGGCTCACGCCGAGGACCGTGAGCATCCACGCGCAGCGCTCCGCGGGCGGCCCGTGGACGGGCAAGTGGGCCGTCCACTTCGTCGACACCTCGGGCGCCCGGCGGGACACCCGGTCCCGCACGCAGATCACGGTTACCAGCGACGTGGTGCCGAAGTGGGACAACCGTCCCCCGACCCTGCGCCAGGGCCAGCCGATCGAGGGCGCGCGGTTCGTCGTGGTCCACGGCCCCGACGGCTCCCCTGCCCAGATCGCGGGTGCCGCCACCATCACCGTCGGCCTGCTGCCTGCCGACGGCAGGACCCCGGTCCCGCTGAGCCCGCCCCTCGCCAAGCAGCAGTTCGGCGAGCCGGTGACGCTCGACCTGCGGGCTGCGCGCGCGGGTGCGGCGAGCGTCCAGCTCGTGCTGTCCATCGCGACCGCGACCGTGCCGGAGTTCCCGGGCTCCTCCAACCTGATCCCGGGGACCAAGCTCGCCGACCAGACCGTCACGCTTCCCGTGACTATCGCCGCGCCGGCCACGTACCCCACCGTCGCCGGCAAGGTGCAATTCGACCACGGGAGCAGCGCGAAGCCGCGACATGGCAGCCTCGCGGTCGCCGGCCCGGGGTGTGTGTGGCTGGAGGGGACCAGAGTCCTCACGGCGCCCGACGGCGCGGAGGCGACCGTGTCGGCGGCCGGTGCCCGCAACGAGCAGTCATGCATCCGGCTGAAGGGGGGAGAGCGGGGGTCCCTGCCGCTCACCCTGACGCTGCAACACACCGGCAACGGCACAGTCGCCGGTGAGCTGCGCGTGGCGCTGCTGCCCGAGAGCGGGACCCCGCAGGACAAGGTCACGGTCCCGGTGGCGTTCGTCGGAAACGTCGTCAAGCCGGCGAACACCACCGTCGAGTGGGCCGTCCTCGTCGGCGCGCTCATCCTCGGCCTGGGGCTGCCTCCGCTGCTCCTCTACGCGGCGAAGTGGTGGACCGCCCGCATCCCGGGCATCGCGCTGTTCGCCGGCGCCGTCGACGCCACCGTGTCGGAGGACCACGTCCGCCGAGGCAGCAGCGACTTCGCCGTCTCCTCCGACGACGTCCGCAGGAACGTCCCCGTGCCCGCGGCCGGCGCCCGGCACCTCGACCTGGGCGCGTTCGGCGTCGCGCTGCAGACGAAGATCGGCCGCAACCCGGCGAAGCCCGGGTACGTCGTGGTCGACGCGCACGGGACACCGTCGATCTCGGGCGTCGCCCCGTACACCGACCGCAGCGGCACGGCCGCCCGGCTGCCGCTCGCGGTGCACAACAATTGGGTGGCCCTCGTCCCGTCTCCGCTGCCGGGCGCGACCGTCCGGGTGCTCCTGCTCGTGTCCGGGACAGCGGTACCCGACACGTACGCGCAGCTCAGCGAGAGCGTGAACCGGCACCTGCCGCGGCTGCTCGAGCGGCTGCGCGGCCAGCTGGGAAGTGCGGGGGCAGCGGCCGGTGGGGAGCACCCCACCCCGCCGCCCGCCGACCAGCAACCAGCCGCGCCTGAGTGGTTCGCGGCGCGGAGCGGCGCCGGCGGCAGCGCCGGCGCAGGGGGCGACGGCTCCTCCCTCCCCGGCGGCGGCGAGGCGCCCGTCGCGACCGCCCCGGCGGCGGACGGTCCCGATGGGTCGCCATGGGAGGAGTCCGGCAACGGCGACCCCTACGCTTCCCGGGCCAGGCCCACCGACGCACCGGCACCGCCGCGCTCGCCAGGGCCCGCTGCCGTGCCGCCACCATCGGACTCCCCGGAGTGGACGCCGTGGCCGGCGAGCCTGGCGGGCGACACGGCAGCGACGGGCAGCACGGACTGGTCTTGGCCGGGGCCTGTGTCGACGGCGGCTGACCCTGCCTCGGGCAGCAGCCCCTCGCAGGCGGAGGATCCCGACGGAGGAGGGTGGTGGGAACGTGGGCAGTAGGAGGAGGCCGTCCGTCCGACCGGCACGACGAGCCCTGGCTACGGGGAGGCGAGAATGAAGCGGTTCCTGGTCGTCGGTTGCGGCGGCTCCGGTGGCATCACGCTGCAGTACGTCATGGACCAGCTGCGGGCAGACCTGGGCTTGTACGGCATCGACACCCTCCCTGCCGGTTGGCAGTTCGTCCACGTGGACGTGCCCGGCACGCCGGACGGTGTCGGGGCGAACCTGCCGCCGACGGTGCCGGCGCAGGGCGGCGTCTACGTGCCGATCTCGTTCGCGGGCGCCACCTACCCAGACGTCGCGGCCAACGTCGAGGCTAAGCTGATGGACTCCAACCAGCTCGCCCGGCTCGTGTCGTGGTACCCGCCACCCAGCCGTGTCAACGTCCCCGTGCAGGAGGGCGCAGGCCAGTACCGGGCGGTGGGGCGGATCCTCATGCTCAACCGGCTGACCCAGACGCGCGAGCAGCTCGACATCGCGTGGTCGAACTTGATGGACGGGGACGCCGTCGCGGAGCTGGCAGCGGTCGCCCGGGCCATCTCGCCGGCCACCGCGCAGAACGTCACGGACCAGCCGCTCGTCCTCGTCGTCTCCTCGATGTCCGGCGGAGCCGGCGCCTCGATGACCCTGGACGTCTGCCGGCTGCTCGCGACGATCCCCGGCATCGACGGGGAGCGCATCGCGCTGTTCCTCTACACCTCGGAGGTCTTCGGCGGCCTGGACGAGAACAAGCGCAGCGGTGTCGAGGCCAACGGCGCGGCGATGATGGGCGAGCTGATCGCCGCCCAGCTAGGCGCCGGCGCCGCTGACGACATCGCCCTGATGACGGCTTTGGGCATCGAGGTCGCCGACAGAGCGGCCCCACCGTTCGGCCGGGTGATCCCGATCGGGAGCCGGATCGGCGGGTCGGGCGAAAGGTTCGCCGAGGGCGACTACAAGGCGATCTGCCGGGGACTCGGCCGAGGACTCGCCGCGCTGATGCTGTCCGGTGTGGCCAGCCGCGAGTTCGCGGGCAGCGACCTCGCGAACGCCGAGAACGTGACGACGGACATCACGACGCTCGGCTGGGGCTCGGACCCCGGCCGGCTCGTGTGGGGGGCGTTCGGCTTCGCCTCGCTCGGGCTCGGCCGGGAGCGGTACGGGCACTACGCGGCCCAACGGCTGGCGCGCCAGGCGGTCAACCGGCTGGCCGCCGGGCACTACGACGAGCGCGACCCGCGGCCGCCGGAGGAGCAAGTCGCGGCCCGAGTCGAGCAGCTGTGGCCGCTGGTCCGCACCGCCATGGGACTGCCCGAGTCCATGCGCGGGCTGTCGTCGTGGTTCGAGCGCTACATCCCGGCGCGCCGGTTCGAGGCGTCCGCGTGGAGCCTGGTGAACGCCTACATCGCGCCGTGGCTGCAGCTGGACGCGCCCAACGAGGTCCGCGTGTGGTACCCGGCGGCTGCGCACCAGATCACGCTGGCGCGGGACCCGCTCGAAGCTGGCGTCAAGCAGATGGCGTACGCGTGGGCGCACGAGTGGTACCTGCGACTGCGGCGCAGCATCGAGACCGAGGTGGGGAAGGCCACCGCCGTCAGCGGCTTGGCCACCGGACGAGCTGTCCTCGATCGGCTGATCGCGGAGTCCGCCTCGTGGGCCGACGGGCTGCGCGACGCGGCCTCGCGAGGGCCCCGCGACGTGACCGCGCCGCCGCAGGATGCCGTCGCGCAGCTGCAGGCGCTCGGCAAAGGAACAATCGCATCACAGCACCCGCTGCTCGAGGTGCTCCGCCGCGGGCACCAGCAGGTTTTGATCAACGCGGCGCGCGCGTACGCCGCCTACCTCGCCTCCTCGATCCTGGCCTCGATGCGGACCGACCTGGCCACGCCCATGGCCGCGGCGTGCACCGACCTGCTGCGCGCCCTCGAGTCGGCGCGCGCCGCGAGCCCGACGGAGACGGGCCAGGCGAGGTCGAAGACGCTCGAGTACTCGGCGTGGCCGGCGGGCGGCCCGAAGGTCCCGAGCCGGTTCGCCCAGGCGCATAACGACGTGCTGCTCACCCCGGCCGAGGAGTTCGAGCAGCAGTTCCAGGCCCATGTCGCACTCAGCGTGCCCGACAGGCCGATCGAGGACGGCATCGCCGAGATCGTGAGCATGATCCTGCACGGCACCTGGCCCACGAGCGGGAAGCCGGTCGAGTACACCAACTTCAGCCCCATCGTCGTCTGGCGGCCCGCCGTACTGCCAGAGGACCCCGCCGACCAGGGGCGCGGCCTGCCGCACCCGATGCGGGTCGGGCAGTACCGGGTGCAGCTGAGCCCCGGTGACGTCCTGGAGCGGTGCCGGAACTACATCGGCGAACCGGACGGGCCCTTCGGGCGGTTTGTTCGGCAGTCCCTGCGCGAGTACCTGGAGGAGCCGGGGCTGGGCGACGACGAGCGCACGCAGCGGGAGCGGCAGGTGCGGGAGAGCTTCAGCGGGGCGCTCGCGCTGGCGCGACCCTTGGTCGGGCTCAATCCCAACACGGTCGCCCAGGTGCACGCCGGCGCACCAATGCTCTACACCTACAAGTTCAGCGCCATCCCGCTGGGTGGCCTGCAACTAGCCGACGCCATCCGTGGCGACCTCGTCCAGGCGAACAACCGGATCCTCCCAACGACGGTGGGCCGCTACGACGACGCCGTCCGTGCCGGCGACAACTCGCGTGCCACCCGCATCGACATCTTCGGTGCCTACCGCAACACCTCGCCGGCGGCGTTCACCTCGCTGCTGGAGCCGATCGCCAAGCGCTGGGCGGCGTCCAACGTCGAGAACGCGCGCAGGAACTTCTGGACCTGGCGGCGCTCGCGGCGGCTCCCGGGGGCGCTGCCGATGGGCGACGAGCAGCGGGCCGCGTGCATCGGCGGGTGGTTCGTCGCCCGGCTGACCGGGCTGCTGCGCTTCCCTCAGGAGCACCCCGGCAACACCGTCGACATCTGGAACGACGTGACGGGGACCTGGCTGCCGTTCCCGCAGCCACGCCTGACCTCCCGGCTGCAGGAGCCGGTCGACCTGCTCCCCGCCGTGCTCGAGACGATGATCATCGCCATGGCCCAGTGCCACCGGTCCCCCGACCTGGCGCCGTTGCTCCCCTACCGCAAGCTCCGGGAGATCTACGACTCCGACCCGGCAACCCCGACCGGGAACGCGCTCGCCACAACCGGGCCGACCATATTCGAACCGGTCACGGACGGGCGGCTGGCAGCGCAGCAGCACCTGGAGCGGTGGTTCCGGACGGGCAGCTCTCCCAACGGCTGGACCCCCAGCGCGCAGGCCGGCTCGCCGTCCGACACGCCGGAAGAGCGGCAGAAGAAGACCGTGGACTCGCTGCACGCCTACCGCGAGACCCTCGGGCGCGAGTTCCTCGCCCGTGGCGACCTCGGTGCGCCCGGCGGCGGGAGGTACTCGGTCGTCCAGCGGTACACGATCAGCAGTTTTCCGCTCGGTCACGAGCTCGCGGCAGACGTCTACCGGGTCCTCGGCGCCGTGGTGTCACTGGCGGAGGGGATCGTCCTCGACGAAGTCTCGCGCGGCTCCTCGAGCAGCCTGGGTGGCTTCTGACGATGTCGACGCTCGTCATCCTCGTCGGCGCCGACAGCACCTCCGTCCGGATGGTCCGGGCGGTGCTGCGAGACTGGTCCGCCGTCGGGCTGCTGCGCCCGTTCCTCTGGGTCGACGAGAGCGACGTGCGCGCGGCAGCCGCCCCGACGACTGCTGCCGCCGACCTCATCGAAAACGGCCTCGCCCGCGGGCTGCCCGTCCAGGACCATCTGGCGAACCAGCCGAACGTGGCGACCGTCCGTGTCGGCGTCGTCAGCCTGCTGGGCAAGGAGGGGCGGCTGTTCGACGTGGGGCTGGCGAACACCCTCCGGAACGCCCTGTTCCAGCAGCTTCCCGGAAACCTCTCGGCTGTGCACTGCGTGCTGACCCGGCACGGCTCGGGCGGATGGGACGCGTCGTGCGCCTGGCAGTCGTGGCACACCATGGTCGCCGCACCGGAGGACGCGTTCGACCCCGGGGCGGTCGCAGACCCAGTACTCGTCGACGACGACGCGTTCGTCCGGCACGCCGCCGCCGCGGTTGCCGGGCTGCTCGGGCTCTGGACCGGGGTCGGCGAGGGACCGCTGGACCGGGCCGCCACGCCGGACGCCGAGCGGGCCACGGTGGCGCGCTGCTTCCTGCGCCGCCTCGACGCCGGACCGGTGGTCGAGTCGCTGCGCGGCTCGCTCACGGACGTGACGTCCGGGATGCCGGAACCGATGACCCCAAGCGGACCGCTCGAGGCCTTCGAGTTCCCGGCGGAGGCGTGCAGGCAGGTCACCGCGGCGGTCACGGACAAGCACGAGTCCCTGTTCGCACGAGTGCGGCGGGCGCCGGAGCCGGCCGCTGTCGTGGAGATCAATTGGCGCGTCGTCCTGCGCATGTTCTTCTCGTTCCTGGCGGCCGCGCTGCGGAATGCACCCCGGGAGTGGGCCGAGACGATCGTCGGCGGCACGGCGTCGGCGGCCGCCCGGATCCTGCAGGACCACGTGTTCGGTGGCAGCCAGTCGCAGTACGACGTCGTGGTGCGGGGACGGACGGCCAGCGGCAAGATCCCCGGTATCGCCGAGCTGACCGAGAGCGCGGAGCGGCTCACCGGCAGGCTGCAGGACGACCGGCTCGCCGGCGAGTACCGGGCACCTCACGTCAGCCCGTTCTGGCAGGACTTCGTGCGGGCCGCCCTCACCCTCGCCGACGGCAGGGAGCACACGCCCGGGGTGCAGCCACCGCTGGTGGGCGAGCGGGCGGGGTTCGTACGCAACGCACGTCACATCGCGCCGCCGCCCGAGGTGTCGTACGAGCTGACACCCGCAGTCGCCAACCTGCTCGGCGTCGAGCGCGTCAGCGCCCACGACGCCCGGACGGCCAACGTGGTGGCGCAGGGGTTGCAGCAGCTGGCCGCGCAGGAGGGCAACCCGAGCGGGGAGGTGGCCCGGGAGCTCGACCGCTTCTCGTCGTGGTACCGGCCGCTGGCCCAGACGTACACCGGACGACATGGGCAGTTCCTGGCGAGCTTCCTGGCGACCCGCCAACAGGACGTGGCCGCTCTGCTGGCGCAGCTGCGGGAGCTCGCGAACGCCTCCGCCGTTCCGGTCGACGTCGCGGAGGGGCAGCGAAGCCTGGCTCGACGGCTGCTGCTGCTCACCGCGCTGATCGTGCTCGGGATCGTGGCCGTCGGGGTGCTGCTGGTGCTCACGATCGTCTCGGTCGTCGCCGCCCTCCTGATTATCCTCGGTGTCCTCCTCGTCGGCTTCCTGCTCGCCATCGGCGCCTTCTACCGCCAACAGCGCCAGCTCTTCGCCATCCTCAACGCCCGCCGCCAGCAGGAGTCGCAACTCGTCCTGCTGCGCGAGAACCTGCGGAACGCCAGCCGCGAGCTGCACCTCGCCACCATCATGTGGGGCCAGCTGCTCGCCTGGGCGCCCGTCGTGGGGCGCTTCCTGAGCGAGCCCTTCGGCCGGTCCGCCTCGGCCGCCGAGTCGCCCGGTATCCGCCTGGGTGGCTCGCTGCCCAGGGCGATGGGGATTGGCGTCGCGCGCAGCCGACCCGACGTCGTGGAGCGGGTCGCGCACCGCCTTCGCGGCCAGCTGTTCCGGCCCGGCTGGCTGGGGGAGCTGTGGGAGGTCTTCCTCGCCGCCGCCCCCGAGCGGCTCGGCAGGGACGGGCTGTCGCTCGAGGGGCGGGTGAACGAGCTCTATCGGGACCGGGCCGCGTCGGAGGAGTCCCTCCTGCGCCGCTGGTCCGCCGATGCGGTCGCGCGTGGCGTCGACCGGAGCGTGGGCGACCAGACCTGGGCGCACGCCCGTCGGCTGCTCCTGAGCCGGGGTGTGGAGGAGCTGGCACGCAACCTGTTCTCCAGCGTGGACGTCGTCGGCCACGAGGTCTACGACATGCCGCCCAGCCAGCCGGGCCTGCAGTTTCTCACCGGCCTGCTGGGGGGCAAGACGCGCAACTTCCAGTTCGACCTGTTCACGGCCACGGCGAGGAGCAGCGAGTTCTTCCGTGTGCGGGAGAACATCGTGATAGCCAGCGCGGACGCCATCAGCGACGGCGCGACACCGGACGCGGGCCCCAGCGGCTGGGTCGACAGCCTGCCGGCGCTGCGCCGCATCGACCCGGCCGCGGGCGTGGACACGGACCTGAACCAGTTCGTCCTCCTCGTGCAGACCAGCGGCCCGGTGCCCGCTCGGCAGCTGCGGCTGCTCCCGGACCGGGAGGGCGACGGGCAGCAGCCGGCGCCGTCCGACGAGTCGTCGCTGTCCATAACCTGGGCGTAAGGGTCACTGACGGCATGACAGAACAGGACTTCCATGTGCGCCTGGACGCCCTGCGCGCCTGGTGGCGGTACCGGGTGTCCTCCGAAACCGACCCGAGCTCCCTGCCGACGGAGGACGACCTGCGGCGGATCGCGAACGCCAACGACGTCACGACCGTGGACGCGCTTGTCCGGCTGCCCCTGCTGCAGCGGGCGGCGGTGCGTCAGTTCGCCGACGAGATCCTGCGAGCCCTCGGCGTCACCGGGGCGGCACCGTCGGCACCCGCCGGTCCGGAGGCACCCGCGGACAGTGACGGCGGCCGCCCGGACGTGGCGCCAGCCGCCGCCGAGGACGACGCGGCCTGGCCGCGTCGGGAGGTCCCCACCGCCAGCCCGCGCCGCGAGTGGTGGACCCGGCCCCCGACACCCGCGCCGAAGGCGCCGCCGACGGCGCCAGCGCTGACAACTTCGCCCGCCGAGGACCGGCAGCCCACCGCCACCGCCGGGCTCGACCCGGCGGGCTTCGCCGAGTACGACCCCGAGCAGCCGCCACGACTCGCTCCGGCCCGAGTCGTGGCGACTCCGGAGGCGGCGGGGCTGCGACTGCGGTGGCCGCCCGCCGGAGACGGCCCAGTGACGATTTACCGGGTCGTCACCAGCGACGAGTTCCAGCCACCGGACCCGGAGTCCGGTCGGCCGGTCGTCACGACAACCGCAACCGAGGCGGTCGACGGCGAGCCGCTGCGCTCCTGCGTGCGTCACGTCCGGGTATGGGCGAACAGCGGCAGCGACGAGGCCTCAGCGCGGCGGGCGCAGCCGGACCTCGCCGCCGAGGAGACCATCGTCGCTCCCCTCGCCGGGTGCGCCATCCGCGAGGTGGACGGAATCGTCACCGGCTCCTGGGAAGCCGCACCCGGCCTCACCCGCGTGGAGGTCGAGCGGATTAGGGCGGACCTCGCCGGTCGCGTGCGCGGGCCGCACGAGGAGTACGCCATCTGCGGGGACAGCGACAACCTCGCGGGCTTCGTAGACTACGACTGCGTGCCCGGGCAGACCTACGAATACCGCGCGTTCGCGGTCTGGCGGGTCGACCAGCGGGAGCTGTTCTCCGAACCGGTCGCCGCCACGGTCGCTGTCCCCGCCCCGCTCTCCCCGGTCGACGACCTCCAGGTGGTGCCGCTACCCGAGGAGAACGGCCGCAGCTTCGTGTCCGTGCGGTGGACGCCACCCGCCACCGGCAACGTCGTCCTCTACCGGACGCCGACAGGTCCGATGCCGGGGTCGGAGGACCAGGAGCTCCCGGAGGACGCACTTCCCCAGGCCCGGCTCGTGGACGCTGCCCGGCTCCGGATGCCCCCGCGTCGGGACGGCGGACACGGCACGCTGTCCAAGGTGCCGTGGCCCTATGACTGGCCGCGGGTGTTCTTCACCCCGGTTACGCTCGGCGGCGGCCGCGCCCGCATCGGCCGCTCCGTCACGATCATAGGCGGCCCACCGCCCCCCACCGACGTGCAGCTCGTCCAGCGGGTGTCCTGGCAGCTCCTGACGTTCAGCTGGCCGCGTGACACCGCGCAGGTGCGCGTCTTCGTGACCCCCCGCGGCGCACCGCCGCCGGCGTCGCTGAACAATCCCACGGCGCAGATCGACAAGGCGACGTACGAGACCGAGGGCGGCATGCGGCTCCGGGCGGCCGTGCTGCCGCGCAACGGGTTCGACGTCCACCTCGTGCCGGTTGCGTTCTTCGGCGGCCAGACGACGGCCGGCAATGCGGTCACTGTGCCGGGCCGCCCGCTGCTCGTGCTCCGCTACCAGCTCACTTTGGAGGGCAACGCACTCCTACGCCGCAGACGCGGCGGCCTGATCCTGGAGGTGCACTCGGACGTCGAGCTGCCGCGATGCCCTGCCCTCGTGCTCGTCGGCAACAAAGACCGGCTGCCGCTGGCCATCAGCGACGGCGTCACGCTCCAGGCCTTCGCCCCGCTTCCGCTGAACGCGCGCGCGTGGACCCGGCTCGGCGACGTCACACCTCCCAAAGAGTTTCGAGGCTTCCTTCGCGTGTTCGCCGACGTGCCACCGAACTTGGCCGGGGACGTCGCGGTGATCGACCCGCCCCTGTCGTCCCTGCAGTGGTGAACGCGTGCACGAGAGCGCGAACCACGCCGCGCCGCCCGCGGAGGACGGCACGGTGACTGAGGCGCGCGCCGCGGCGGGCGGAGCGACGCTCGTCTCGACGCACGCCCAGCTCACGTACACGGCCGTCGGGTCCTCGGGGCACCCGGGCGCGATGTCCGGCGGGGGCTGGCAGGTGAAGCAGGCGAGCCCCTCGCTGACGCGGGAGGAGACCGAGGCGCTCCTCGCCGGCGTCACGACCAGGATGTCGCTCCCCCGGTCGCTGCCGCAGTTCCCGTCGGCCGCCGACCTCGCAGCCATGCCCGTCCGTTTGTGCTACCGCCCCAGCCGGTTCGGCGGCCTGTTCTGGCACTCCGTGCCCGCCGGACCCGACGCGACGGGCCGCCCCGACAACGTGTTCACGCACGCACTGCTGGACCGGATGTTGGCCGAGCCCGCCGCGGCGCGGCCCGTCCGACCCATCGAGCTGTGGCGGTCGCCGCGGTGGCTTTCCCCTTACGGGGCGCAGGAGGTGAGCGCGGCGGAGTTCGACGACGCCGCGCCGCCGGACGCAGGGCAGGTCGTGACCCGCTCGGCGGTGGTCGACTTCCTGTTCGAGAGCGGGGTCTACCGCTTCGCGACCGTGGCACTGCTCCTGGACGCGGTTGCGGCCGCGCTGAGCGGTGGGCCTCCGGTGCTCGTGGTCGCGCCGACGGTCGACGAGGGTGCGCTGTGGGTCGGCGTCGCGAGCCACCTGAGCGCCCCTGCCAGCTGCGCACGCCTGTCCTTCTCGTCGTTCGAGCGGGCGGACGCCGTCGACGCTGTCACCACGCTCCCCCTGCTCAGCGTCGTGCTCGAGGAGGACACGACGCAGCTGCCACAGGCCGGACTCCCCGTGGTCGTCGTCAAGACGGGCGACGAGCCCCGGGTGCAGTCGGCGCCCGGAGGGGACGTGTGGGTGCTGCGGAAGGGCCCCGCCGTCCCGGTGACCGAGTGGTCCCGCATGGCGATGGACATCTGCGCCCTGGGGCCGGCTGGCCTCAGCGAGTGCCTCGCGGCGCAGGACGACATCAGCGCGAGCGTCGGCTGGCGGCCGGAGGGCGTCCCCTACTGGTGCCTTGCGGTGGCCGTGGCGCAGCGGCGCAGCCTCGAGCTGTCCTGGAGCAGCGCCGCTCGCGTCGTGCTGGAGCAGACACCGCCCGACCTGCATCTGCCGCCTCCCGTCCGGGACACGCTGCGCAAGCTGATCGCCGCGTCGGCCGGCTCGGCTCCGCAGGACGCATGGTCGCTCCTGACGGTCGCCGTCGGCTCCGGCGAGCACGCCGCTTTCATCGTGCAACTGGCGTTCCTGGCGTACCTGGAGCGGGCCCTACGCGACGAGGCGTGGCTCCTGGGCGAGACACCGCCCCCGCTTCCCGCGGCGGTACCGCACAGCGAGGCGCTCCGCGGGGAGGTGGTCCGGCAGGCGGCCGGGAGCGTGCGTGCGCTGCGGCAGCGGCCGTTGGCTGAAGCCGGCGTCACCGGAGCCGTTGTCCGGCTCCGGCTGCTCGACTTCTTGACCCGCCTCGACCTGCTCGTCCGGGGGGTACGGGAAAGCGTCCCCGAACTGGACGCGCTCGCCTCGGACGTCGTCCCGTTCCTGTGCGGCGGCCTCGCGGACGAGCTCGTCACCCGTGTCGGCGCGGTCCACGACCGCACGCTCGCCGGTTGGATCCTCCCGGAGCTCGCGGTGTACGTGAGGCAGGTGCCGGCCGCGCCCGGGCAGCGCATGAGCGCGTCGCTGGCCCGGTGGCTCGCCCCCGGCGTCCCAGCCGCCGAGCTCGCCCTCCCCGCGGGGCGCGCACGGCACCTCGACCCGGTGCTCGAGGAGGTGCTGCTCCACTCGCCACGGGCCGACCAGCAGCAGCTCGCGGCGGCCGTCGCGCGGCTGGTGGTGTCGCCGTACTGGATGCCCGGCGACGACGAGCCGATGCGCCTGGGCGCCGCGATGCAGGCCGCGGCCGACCAGCGGGGCAGCGTGGCGTGGTCGGCCGCGGGCTGGATCGCCTTGGCGAGGCGGAGCGAGACGGCCGCAAGCCCGGCGCTGGTCGAGCTTTCGTGCAGGAGGCTCGCGTACCAGACGGTGACCTCGGACAGCAGCGCGCTCGCCGCCGCCCTTCTAGATGCGCACGCGCCCGAGTGGTGGCACCGCTCGAACGCGCGGATAGCCGGCGTGGCGGACGAGGGCGTCGCGCTGCTGTACTTCCACGCGATCGCCGTCTCAGGATGGTTCCTGCAGGAGGACGGCTACCCCTCCTGGTCGCTGGATCTCCTGCACCACGCGCTCCACCTTTGGGACCGTGCCGCGGACAAGACGAAGGCCGTACTCGCACCGCACCTGCTGGTCGCACTGATCGAGATACGCGTGGCGCTGTCCGCCTGGGGACCGGCGAGCGCCGACCTGCGGTCCCACGCGCAACAGCTGCCGGCTTTGCGTAGCCTCCACGGGGACGTGCTCGCGTTGGGGCTGCCGGACGCCGCCGACATGGTCGCCCGACTGTTCACGGAATCCTCCGTTTTCTACCGAGACTTCATCGATGTGGCTGCGAAGGGGCTCGACCGCGACCACGATGGAGCACGGAGCTGGCACGACTTCCTGTTGACGCCCCTGACCGCCACGGACGGCGAACCTCTCGACTTGGCGGCAGCGCTGTTGCGGCACCACTTCGAGGTTCAGGGCCGGGACCAGCGCGCCGTGGTGCGGGAGGGGAACGAGCAGGCCGAGCGGGTTGGCCTCGACAAGGCCCACCGTGATCGCTTCCTGGCGTGGTGGGACAGCAAGGTCCTCAGCGCCGGCCCTTCGGGATCACTTCATCGGATCACGTTTCGGCGTCGGGACAAGCCGTGACGGCGGTGGGAGGAGGAGAGCGGTGCGCAACATCAGGCTGAACCCCGGCGGGACGACCCGCTGCCCGGCGGGGAGAGTGACGGTCCGTTGGCTCCTGCGCAAGGCGTCGCAGGACGACGTCGCCCTGGTCGTCGTCGATCCATCGGGCGAGGCCGTCCCGTCGCAGGTGTCCTCACCACTGTCGGTGAGCGGTGAAGGGGACCCCCGCGGCCTCCTGCAGCTGCCCTCGGTGTCGGCTCCGGTGGACATCGTCGCCCGTCCCGCGCCCGGCCGCGTCGCGCTGCCTACCGGCGCCCAGTTCCAGGTGGCGCTCGAGGTGGGCCGCGGAGATGTCGCCGAGATAGTGCAGCTCGCGCCGGCCGACATCGGCGGCCTCGCGGAGGCGCACCTAGCACGCGTCAGCCCTGACGGTGGCGCGCTCGTCGTCGCCGCGTTGGAGCCGTCGGGGCGCCACGGCAGCGACGTCGACTCGGGTACCGGCAGTGCGCCGCCGCCATCGCCGGCCACGATGTTCGAGGTGGGCAGGAACGCCGCCCGCCGGCTCAAGCTCAACGACTCGGGACACGTCCGGGTCACGTGTGCGATCGACCTGTCGGCGTCGATGCTGCCCTTCCTGCGAGGCGGCGCCGTCACCAGTCTCCTCGAACTGCTCGCGGGATTCATCGACGTGGTCGGCGAGGCGAAGGACGTCGACATGTGGAAGCTGTCGACGGCGCCCGGTCCGCTCGCCGTGCAGCTGACGAAGGCCACCGCGGCGAGCTACGTCGAGACCCAGCTGTCGTCGGTCGGCCTCGACAGCGGAGCCCGGATGTCGACGCTCGTGATGCTTCTGGCAGCGCGCGAGCCGACCGGCGTGGTCTACGTCATCACCGACGACGTGCCCGGGGACCTCGAGGCGCTGTCGGCGGCGCTGGAGCAGCTACGGACCGCCGGTGGCCGCTTTCGGCTCCACCTGGTCGTTTACGCGGCGTCCCGGCTGCAGTTCGGCGGTGCCTCGGGGCACGTTCCGCAGACCAGCGCGACCGAGCAGCTCGAACCACTGGCCCGGCTTGCCGCGGACGGCGCGCTGGTTGTCACCGCGGTGCCGCCGGACCCCACGGGAGCGCGGTTGCGGCGGCTGCTGGGCGACGACGCTCTCGCGGACGCGCTGATGGTGCGGCTCGGCTCGTCGATTCCCGTGCCGGCCGGGTCGCGATGACGAAGTGCCCCTTCTGCTTCGTGGAGCTGCCCAGGTCCTCGGGGGCGTTCGTCTGCGTCGGCACGTGCCTCGAAAAGCCTGACCCAAAGGCCAGCGCAGCCCGCGGGACGGCGGTGAGCAACCGCACCGTCTTCACCTGGCCGCACGACCCGACGCAGCGGCGGCCGCGACCGCAGTCGCTGTACTGCTCCGCATGCGGCGTGGCGACGAGCCAGGCGATCTGCCCGGAGTGCCACTTCCTGCTTCCGGCCGGGTGGCACGAGCTCACGACGACCTGCATCACACTGGCCGGGGCGCGCGCGTCCGGCAAGAGCGTGTACATCGCCGTGCTGAAGCGGCAGGCCGAGATGCTGGCGCAACGGCTGGGCGGGTCGCTCGGCTTCTTCGACCAGGCGACTGCCAATACCTTCGCGCTGTGGTATGAGAACCCGCTGTGGCAGGCCAGGAAGATGCTCGGCCCCACCGCGCGCTACACAGCCCCGGACAGTACGGTCCGCTCGCCGCTGATGTTCACAATGCCGGTGCGGAACAGTCCCGGACATGTCCTCGTGATCCGGGACGTGGCCGGGGAGAACCTGGAGGACCCCAACGACCTGCCGCCCTCGGCGTTCGCGTTCTTCGGTCACGCCGACGGCCTGTTCTTCCTCGTCGACCCGCTGCGGATCGACGCGATCCGGAACATGCTCACCGGGGTCATCCCGGAACCTCGGGAGCCCGGAGGCGACCCGCTGCTGGTCTTCGACAACCTCGTGCGGGTGCTTCGCGACCGCGGCAACCGCGAGAAGATCGATACGCCGCTAGCGCTCGTGCTGTCGAAGTTCGACGCGCTCCAGGCATTGGCGAAGGTCGAGGACCCCGAGTGGGGGGCGTTCATGCGCCAGCCGGGAGCCGCGTACCTCCGTGACCCCAGCCTCGAGCAGCTCGCCTTCGACCCGGACGACGCCGACCTGCTGGGCGCGGAGGTGCGCAGCCTCCTCGTCCGCCTCCAAGGCACCAGCCTGCTGAACCGGACCGACGTCTTCCGGCACATGCACCTGTTTGCGGTCTCCGCGCTCGGCATGCCTCCTGTCGGCGAGTCTCTCAACCCGGGTGGCTTGGCACCCTTCCGCTGCCTCGACCCGCTGAAGTGGGTACTGTCGCAGACGGGTGTGATTCCGGTCGTCACGCGGAGTCGGGTCCGCGCCTGACGGGCAGGGCGTGGGACCGCAGGCCCGCGAGACCCCGACGGAGGACGAGCGCCGCGGCGACGGCGAGCATCCACCACAGGTGGGCGTGCACATCGAGGGTCGGCCGACGCCAGTGCGCGGAGCGCAAGTTCAAGTCCCCCTCGGCGTGCAGACGGATTGCACGGCCTCTACGCGCACGCGAGGAGTGCCCCGGTGACCTGGATCATGTACACGCCGATCGACCGGAGTCCCTGGCGCCCGGTTATGGCCGACCTGTCGAAGCCGCTCGCCCTGTCCACGCCCGCCGAGGAGCCGCTGGACGCCGACGAGCTGCTCGCCAAGGCGTACCCGTACTGGAGCAGCACGGCCTGCTGTAGGTCCTGCGTTCGGATCTTGCGGGCGGCGGGAGGTCAGCGCCCGCCGCACCTCGGTGCGGAATCCCGATCACGTCGGTGTACTAGCCGTCCAGCCACTTGGCGATCTCCACTGCGGAGTCCTCCGCACTTCGCCCTGGACGCCCTGGACAGCTACGCCGACACCCCCGACGACCCGACTCGGCTGGTACCCAACCCGGTGAAGGCGACCGCCAAGACCGCCGTCGAGTCCGCCCGGGTCGGGGTTCGCGACGCCGAGGCCCGACTGTCCGCGGCCATTGACGACGCCACCAGCCGCGCCCGCCGGCCCGGCAGCGGCGCCAGCGCCACCGTCGACCCGGCCGCCGGCAGCGCGCTGACCGGCGCCCGCGATGAGCTCGCCCACGCCGCCGACACCAGCCGCACCACCCCCAGCCACCTGCCGCTGCACCAGGTCCGCCCGGACGCCCGGCTGCTGGACGAGGAACGCAAGCTGCTCACCCACGCCATCCGGATGGCCGCCTACAACGCCGAGTCCACCCT
>Ga0066794_10000065_pt1 | contig 19391 bp, 21 predicted proteins | sample PersoiDNA2013190_FD_70945 | JGI IMG/M metagenome (GOLD analysis project Ga0066794, IMG submission 70945) | Permafrost soil microbial communities from the Arctic, to analyse light accelerated degradation of dissolved organic matter (DOM) -... | ecosystem: Environmental > Terrestrial > Soil >... | reverse complement strand
GACGTCGACCGTCGCTGAATCGCACAACGCTTCCACCGAGGCCCGGTCCGCCTAGAGTGGACCGGGCCTCGTCATGTCCAGACCACCGTGGCCCGACCGCGCCACCCGCCCCACCCGGAGGAACCGTGCAGCTGACCGTCGCGCGCATCGGCCGCGCCCACGGGATGCGCGGCGAGGTTTCCCTCGACCTGCGTTCGGACGCCCCCGAGGAGCGCTTCGCTCCCGGCGCCGTGCTCCGGACCGTGCCCGCGAGCGCCGGCCCGCTCACGGTCGAGTGGGCGCGTGGCCAGACCGGGCGCTGGTACGTCCTGTTCGAGGGGGTCCTGGACCGAACCGCCGCTGAGGCGCTGCGCGGTGTCGAGCTCGTCATCGACTCGGATGACTCCGACGCCGCAGCGGAAGACGCCTGGTACCCGCACCAGCTCGCCGGACTGCGCGTCGAGCACGTGGACGGCCGGACCGTCGGGACGGTGCTGGACATCGAGCACCTGCCCGGCCACGACATGCTCGTCATCCGGGAGCCCTCCGGGGCGCGCACCCTGGTGCCGTTCGTGCACGCGATCGTGCCCGTGGTGGACGTCGCCGGTGGTCGCGTCGTGCTGGACCCGCCGGGTGGCCTGTTGGTCGACGACGGCGAGCCGGAGGACGCGGGGGACGGGCCGGCGGCGGCGGACGCCGGGGGAGAGCCGGAGGGCTGAGATGCGCATCGACGTCGTCTCGATCTTCCCCGACTACCTCGCCCCGCTGGACCTCTCGCTCGTCGGTAAGGCTCGGGCAGCCGGCATCCTCGATCTGCGCGTGCACGACCTGCGCGACTGGACCACCGACCGGCACCGCACGGTGGACGACACGCCGTTCGGCGGCGGCGCCGGCATGGTGATGCGGCCCGACGTCTGGGGCACCGCGCTCGACGAGGTGCTCGGCCTCGGCGCGGCTGCGACACCGGCATCTGACGCGCCCGTCGATTCGGCGCAGCGCCCGCACCTCATCATCCCGACGCCCTCCGGCACGCCGTTCACCCAGCGGATCGCCGAGCAGCTCGCCGGCGAGCAGCACCTCGTCTTCGCGTGCGGGCGGTACGAGGGGATCGACGCGCGGGTCGAGGAGCACTACCGCGCATCCGGCGTCGTCGTCTCCGAGGTGTCGATCGGCGACTACGTCCTCAACGGTGGCGAGGTGGCGGCGCTCGTCGTGATCGAGGCGGTTGCGCGGCTGCTGCCCGGCGTCGTCGGGAACCCGGAATCCCTCGTCGAGGAGTCGCACGGCGAGGCCGGCCTGCTCGAGTACCCGGTGTACACGAAGCCGCCGGAGTGGGCGGGCCTGGGCGTGCCCGAGGTCCTGATCTCCGGGCACCACGCGCGGATCGCCCGATGGCGGCGCGACCTCGCGCTGCAACGCACGGCCGAGCGCCGTCCCGACCTGGTGCGTGCTCTCGACCCGACCGCTCTCGACGCCGCCGACATCGCGGTGCTCGCGGAGCTCGGCTGGGAGGTAGCCGACGGCGTCGTGCGGCCGAGGGCCGACCCCTCCTGATTTCCGCCGCCGTGGCGCCTGTGGCAGACTTGGCTGCTGGCGTGCGCCGGTCTCGTCTCTGCCACAGGGGAGACGTCCTCGACCGTAAGCGCACCCGAACACTTACTGGACGTGGCAGCACAATGCTGCCGACGAGTTCGCATCTGACCGGTGGCAGTGCGGGGAAGCGACACACCATGCAAATGCTTGACTCCGTAGACGCAGGATCACTGCGCGACGACATCCCCGACTTCCGCGCCGGTGACACCATCAAGGTTCACGTCAAGGTCGTCGAGGGCACCCGCGCGCGCGTCCAGCTCTTCCAGGGCATCGTGATCGCCCGCTCCGGCTCCGGCGTCCGCGAGACGTTCAAGGTCCGGAAGATCAGCTTCGGCGTTGGCGTCGAGCGCACCTTCCCCGTGCACACCCCGACGATCGAGAAGATCGAGCTCGTCAGCCGCGGCGACGTGCGTCGCGCGAAGCTGTACTACCTGCGCAACCTGCGCGGCAAGAAGGCCAGGATCCGCGAGAAGCGCTAGGGCTTGGCGCACGAGCTGCGCGAGACCCAGCTGTGAACTGTGGGCGGCCTTCGGGCCGCCCACAGCCATTTCTGCCTCGAAGGGCTCCCGGGCGGCTGACGTGCGTCGCTGCTGGCTGGACCGGACGCGCGGCGCTGCTGGCCGGACCGGACGCGCGGCGCTGCTGGCTGGACCGGACGCGCGGCGCTGTCCGGCCTGCCCCGCAGCGCGTCGCTGCCGGCTGGAACCGCGGCGCGGCACGGCGCGCCCACATTGGCCCGTCGCAGGCGGGGAATGAGACAGTGGTGCCCGTGACTGACCTGTCGGATGCCCCCACCCCAAACCGCGCCGAACGCGACGCGGATCGGCACCGCAAGACCGGCTTCGGCTCGTGGCTCCGCGAGATCGCGATCATCCTGGTCAGCGCGCTGTTGCTGTCGCTGATCATCAAGACCTTCCTGGTCCAGGCCTTCTTCATCCCGAGCGGCTCGATGGAGCACACCCTCGAGGTCGGCGACCGCGTGCTCGTCACGAAGCTCGCGCCCGGACCGCTCTCCGTGCACCGCGGCGACATCGTCGTCTTCAAGGACCCCGGTGCCTGGTTGCCACCGGCAATCCAGCCCAAGGTCAACCCGGTGCAGCGCGTTCTGAACGACGGCCTCACCTACGTCGGGATCCTGCCGCAGGACTCCGGCGAGCACCTCATCAAGCGGATTATCGGGATGCCCGGCGACACGGTCGCGTGCTGCGACGCGCAGGGACGCCTCACCGTCAACGGTGTGTCGATCAACGAGCCGTACCTGAGCCCGGGGGTGCGACCGAGCGAGATCCCGTTCACCGCCACCGTGCCCAAGAACTACCTCTGGGTGATGGGTGACAACCGGCAGCACTCCGGCGACTCGCGCTATCACACCGGCAACCCGGGCGGCGGCGCGATCCCGATGCACAACGTCGTCGGCGTCTCGTTCTTGCGGGTGTGGCCGTTCGACCGTGCCGGGGTCCTGCGAAACCCCGGCGCGACGTTCCGGGATGTCCCGGCGCCATGACCATGCTGGGCGCCATGACCGTGGCGGCGCGATGACCGTGGTGGGCGCGATGACCGTGCCGCACCTGCTGGTGGAGCGCGAACTCCTCGCCCGGGGCGCGCGCGTGGTCGTCGGGATGGACGAGGTCGGGCGCGGTGCGCTCGCCGGCCCCGTCAGCGTTGGCGTCGTCGCGGTCGACGCCCGCACTCCGGCCGGCCCGAGCGGCGTCGCGGACTCCAAGCTCCTCACCCCCGCGGCGCGCACGGCACTGCTCCCGGCGCTCGCGACGTGGGGGGTGGCACGCGCCGTCGGGCATGCCAGCGCGGAAGAGATCGACGAGTTCGGGATCATCGGCGCCCTCCGGCTCGCTGGCCGACGCGCGCTCGCGTGCCTCGCGGTCCAGGTCGACGTCGTGCTGCTCGACGGGAAGCACGACTGGCTGACCCTGCCCGCCCAGGCGGGCTTCTTCGACGCCGCCGACGAGCCCGGTCCGGCGCTGAGCGGCGCGGATGTGGCCGGGTGGCCGACCGCCGTCGTGCACACCCGGGTCAAGGCCGACCTCACCTGCGCGAGCGTGGCAGCCGCGAGCGTGCTCGCCAAGTGCGAGCGGGACGCGATGATGTGTGCCTATGCCGCGGACCATCCGGAGTACGGCTGGTCGGGGAACAAGGGCTATGGCTCGCCCGATCACCTGGCGGCTCTGCGCGCGCTCGGCCCGAGCCCGCTGCACCGCCGGAGCTGGCGGCTACCCCTTGAGTGAGGCGCGGCTGCTGCGGGTCAACCGGCTCGCGCCACCGCCGGGCCTCGCCGCCCTCGGTTCGGGCCCAGCGGGCGCGCTGGTCTCGCCACCCGACGCCGATGGTCCATGATGGAGCCGTGAGCGTGGAAGACCTCGAAAGCTACGAGACCGAGATGGAACTCGCCCTGTATCGCGAGTACCGCGATGTCGTGGGCCTGTTCGCATACGTGGTGGAGACCGAGCGGCGGTTCTACCTGGCGAACCAGGTGGACCTCCAGGTGCGCTCCGCCGCGGGCGAGGTCTACTTCGAGCTGACGCTCGCCGACGCTTGGGTGTGGGACGTGTACCGCTCCGCGCGCTTCGTGAAGTCCGTACGGGTCGTCACGTTCAAGGACGTGAACGTCGAGGAGCTGGCCAAGGCCGACCTCGAGGTGCCCGAGGGCGGGACCTTCCCGCGCCGCTGACGGTCGCGTTGACCGTTGCGCCCGCGCCACCGTTGCGCCGACCTGCACTGCCGCCCCGCTGACGTGCCGTCCACGGTCGAGCTGACCGGCATCCCTTCCACAGACTGACGCCGCCGACGCGGCACCCTCGCCCGCCCCCGCGACGCTGTTCGGGGAGGTGGTCACATGAGGGCGAAGGACGCCGTCGGGCGCTACGGCGAGAACGTGGCTGCCCGGCATCTCGAGGCCGCCGGCCTGCGCGTGCTCGACCGCAACTGGCGATCCGCATCGGGCGAGCTCGACATCGTCGCGCTCGATGGAACCGAGCTCGTGGTCGTCGAGGTGAAGACGCGGCGCGGCGACGCCTACGGGCATCCCGCCGAGGCCGTCACGGCGCGCAAGCTGAACCGGATCCGCCGGCTCACCGCGGAGTGGCTGGCCGCGCACGACGTGCACCCGTCCGGAATCCGGATCGACGTGCTCGCGGTGCGGGTCGCCGAGCGCGGTGCGGCCCGGGTCGAGCACCTCGCCGGTGAGCTCTGATGACCGTTGGTCGGACCCTCGCGGTGTCCCTGTTGGGTCTCGCGGGGTACCTCGTGGAGGTCGAGGCCTACGTCGCGCGCTCACTGCCGGCGTTCATGCTGGTCGGGCTGCCCGATGCCTCGCTCTGCGAATCGCGCGACCGGGTCCGCGCTGCGGTCGGTTCGACCGGCCTGAGCTGGCCGCAGCGGCGCGTCACGGTCAATCTCTCGCCCGCCTCGCTGCCGAAGTCCGGCTCCGGCTTCGACCTGGCGATCGCCGTGGCGACGCTCGCGGCGGCCGGGCTCATCGATCCGGCGGCCGGCGTCGGAACCGTTCATCTCGGCGAGCTCGGTCTCGACGGTAGGCTCCGGCCGGTCCGCGGGGTGCTACCTGCGGTTGCGGCGGCGGTTGCGGCGGGCTTCCCGCGCATCGTCGTGCCGAGCGAGAACGTCCGGGAGGCCGCACTCATCCCGGGCGCGCAGGTCACCGGGGCCGCCTCGCTCGCGCAGGTCGCGTTCCGCTACGGCGCCGAGATCGCCGAGCCCGGCGACGCCGAGCCGGTGGCGACGGCGCGTCCGGCTCGCCCTCTGACAGCGGTGAGGGACCTGAGCGACGTGATCGGCCAGGCCGTGGCGCGCCGGGCAGTCGAGATAGCCGCCGCGGGCGCGCACCACCTGTTCCTGGTGGGACCGCCCGGCGCCGGCAAGACGATGCTCGCGAATCGGCTGCCGGGCCTGTTGCCGGACCTGACCGAGTCCGAGTCGGTGGAGGTGACCAGCGTCCACTCACTTGCGGGCACATTCGACCCCGCGGCGGGACTGGTGCGACGCCCGCCGTTCGAAGACCCGCACCACACCGCAACCGCGGCCGCCGTCGTCGGGGGCGGTTCCGGCATGCCCCGCCCCGGCGCCGCCTCGCGGGCACATCGCGGAGTGCTGTTCATGGATGAGGCGCCGGAGTTCTCCAGTCGCGTGCTGCAGACCCTGCGCCAACCGCTCGAGCACGGCGAGCTGGTCATCCAGCGGGCCGGCGGCACGGCCAGGTACCCGGCGCGGTTCCAGCTTGTGCTGGCCGCGAACCCGTGCCCGTGCGGGCGCTCGGTCGGTACCGCTCCCGACTGCCGCTGCACGCCGATGGCGCGGCGCCGGTACTTCTCGAGGCTCTCCGGGCCGCTGCTCGACCGCGTCGACCTGCAGATCGACGTGCTCCCCGTCACTCGCGCCGATGTCGCCGAACGGGCCGCGGGGGAGAACAGCGCCGTCGTCGCCGCGCGGGTGCGGGCGGCGCGAGCACTCCAGACCGAGCGGCTCGCCGGGACACCGTGGCGGACGAACGGTGAGGCGCCGGGGCGCTGGCTGCGGGATCGCCTCGGTGCCCGCGACGGGCTGCTCTCCGACCTCGACCGCGCGCTGGACCGAGGCCTGCTCAGCCTGCGAGGTGCGGACCGCGTGCTGAGAATCGCGTGGACGGTGGCGGACTTGGCCGGGCACTCGGCGCCGAGCCGCGAGGACGTGGGCACGGCGCTTGCCCTGCGCACCCGCGGGCAGGCCGGTCAGTGACCCCGCGGTCGACCGTCTTCGACGTCGACGACCCGCGGCTCGCCGCGGCCGCGTGGAGCCGGATCGCTGAACCGGGTGACGAGGTGGCCGGTGCGCTGGTTCTTGCGTGGGGCACGTCCGTGGCGCTCCGGTGGCTCGTCGGCGCTACGGAGCGCGACTCCGCTACGGAGCGCGAGTACGTGAACCTCGCCGCGGCGGACCGCACCCGGATCGACGCCGCGCGCTCCCGCTGGCAACCGCGATTGGCGACCCTCGACCCACGCCGCGAACTGCGAGTCCTCGCGACGCTCGGTGGAGAGCTGCTCATCCCGGACGACCCGCGCTGGCCGCCCGGGCTGGACGTCCTCGGCGCCCAGCGGCCGAGCTGCCTGTGGGTGCGCGGCAGCGCCGATCTGGCCCGCCTCTTGCGGCGGTCGGTCGCGCTCGTCGGGTCCCGAGCCGCCAGCGGGTACGGCGAGCACGTGGCGAGCGAGATGGCGGGCGGACTCGCGGACCGCGGGTTCACCGTCTTGTCCGGCGGCGCCTACGGGATCGACGCAGCGGCACACCGTGGAGCGCTCGCAGCCGATGGCGCCACGGTCGTCGTGCTCGCCGGCGGCGTCGACCGGGCGTACCCCGCAGGCAACGCGACGCTCATCGAGCGGGCGATCGAGGCGGGCGCGGTCATCAGCGAGGTCCCGCCGGGCAGCGTCCCGAGCCGCACCCGTTTCCTCACCCGTAACCGGCTGATCGCCGCGGCGACCCGTGCCACCGTCGTTGTCGAGGCGGCCCACCGGTCCGGCGCTCTGAACACCGCGAACCATGCGAGCCGGCTGTTGCGGCCGCTCGGCGCCGTCCCCGGGCCGGTTACGTCGGTCTGCTCCGCCGGGTGCCACCGGCTGATCCGAGACGGTGCCGCGGTGTGCGTGACGAACGCCGCCGAGGCCGCCGAGCTGGCCGGCGAGCTGGGCGACGACCTGGCGCCTGAACCATCGATCCCGAACCGGCCCGGCGACGACCTGTCCGCCGTGGAACGCCGTGCCCTCGACGCCCTACCGCTGCGACGCCCGGCCTCGCTCGAGTCGCTCGCCCGGAGCGCTGGGCTCAGCGAAACCGAGCTCCTGAGCACCTTGGGAACGCTCGAGATGCGCGAACTGGCGCAGAACCGTTCCGGACGGTGGGTCAAGGCGAGCAAAATATCCGGACAGAACGGATGAGACCGGGGTGAAATTCACATCCGACACTTGAGTAACACCAGGTTTGCCGTCACCGTAGAGCCATGCACCGGGTCAGTGAGGTCCCGGCGGTCGCTGACCGCTCGGGATCGCTCGACGCCTTCTCCGCGCATCTGCGCGCCCAGCGGGGACTTTCGGAGCACACGGTGCGTGCGTACCGCGGTGACCTCGAGGACCTGCTCTCCTTCGCGCGGGCGCAGGGCGCGAGCACTTTTGCGGACATCGATCTCCCGACCCTCCGCGCCTGGCTCGCCCAGATGGCGAACCGATCGCTGAGCCGCTCGACCATGGCGCGCCGGGGCGCCGCCTCCCGTACGTTCTTCGGCTGGGCGCAGCGCACCGGCCGGGTCGCCACCGACCCGACGATCCGGCTGGCGAGCGCGCGACCGGCGCAGACCCTGCCGACCGTCCTCGGCGTCCACAGTGCCGCGACCCTGATGGATGTCTCGCGCGTCCGCGCCGATGACGGCGACCCGATCCACCTGCGCGACTGGGCGGTGCTCGAGATGCTCTACGCGACCGGCGCTCGCGTTGGTGAGCTGGTCGGCGCCGACATTGACAATCTGGACCTGGAGACCCGCAGCATCCGTCTGATGGGCAAGGGGTCGAAGGAGCGGATGGTTCCGTTCGGTGTGCCAGCAGCACGTGCGGTGAGCCAGTGGCTCGTCGCTGGGCGACCGGCGCTCGCGACCGCCGAGTCCGGCGCCGCAATCTTCCTCGGGCGTCGTGGCCGTCGCGCCAACCAGCGCCAGGTCCGCGCTGTCGCGCATGACGTCGCTGCCGTTGCCGGGGTGGACGACATCGCACCGCACGCGTTGCGCCACAGCGCAGCGACCCACCTGCTGCAGGGCGGTTCGGACCTGCGCTCGGTGCAAGAGGTGCTCGGGCACGCGAGTCTAGCGACGACCCAGCGCTACACCCACGTGTCCGCCGAACGCCTGCGGGCTTCCTACCAGCAAGCGCATCCGAGGGCCTGAAGGCAGGTGACGAAGTGACTGCGCCGACGCATAGGACCACTGCGAGCGATGGAAAGCTCGCCGTTGGTGCCGTCATCCGCGCCCCTCGTGCCGGGCGCGCCTTGCGCTCGGTTCCGACCGGGGACAGCGCCGTCGAGGTGCCCGACGCCGACGCCGAGACCCCTGCGGATGCGGCGGTCGACGAGTTGGATGCCTTCGAGCGAGAGTTGATTCTCGATGCCGAGGGTGTCTCCCGCGGGCAGACCCGCACCGCTGAGCGGCTCTCCGGACTCTGGCGCTCCTTCGCCGACACGGGCGACCGCGCGGCTCGCGAGCAGCTGATCCTCAACTACGCACCGCTCGTCACGATGGTGGCGGGTCGAGTCGGCATGGGCCTGCCGAGCACCGTCGAGCAGGCGGACCTCGTCTCCTATGGCATGTTCGGCCTGATCGACGCCGTCGAGAAGTTCGAGCTCGATCGTGGCGTGAAGTTCGAGACCTACGCGAGTGCGCGCATCCGCGGCGCCATCATCGACGAGCTGCGGGCGATCGACTGGATCCCGCGTTCGGTCCGCACCAAGGCGCGCGCTGTCGACCGCGCGTACGCCGAGCTCGAATCGGAGCTGCGGCGCAGCCCGTCGGAGCTCGAGGTCGCGCGACGACTCGAAATCGGTCTGACCGAGCTGCGCAGCATCTTCGCCCAGCTCTCCAAGGTCAACATCGCGGCGCTGGACGAACTCCTGAGCGCCGGCGCTGAACGCGGCGACTCGGTCTCGCTCCTCGACACGCTCGAGGACGAGCGCGCCGCGGACCCGGCCGGGTCGTTCGAGACCCAGGAGACGACGTTCCTGCTGGCCCGTGCGATCGAGCAGCTGGGCGAGCGCGAGAAGATCGTCCTGGTCCTGTACTACTACGAGGGCATGACGCTAGCTGAGATCGGCTGCGTGCTCGGGGTGACCGAGTCGCGCATCTCCCAGATGCACACCGCGGCGATGCTCCGTCTGCGCCAGCGGCTCCAGCAGTCGGAGCGCGACTAGCCCGGTCCGTCGATCGGCAGCAGCACGATCGGGCCATAGCCGCGCAGCCAGTCGAGCGGGTCGAGGTAGGTCGCCCCGCGGCGCACCGCCCAGTGCAGGCACGCCTCGGGCGCGCAGTGGCCGGCAGCCGCGGACACGACGGCGACCGGCTGCCCGGCCGAGACCCGCTCGCCCGCTCGCACCAGCGGATCAACCGGCTCCAGGCTGCTGCGCAGGCCGCCCGCGTGCCCGATCGTCACGACGCCCCGGTCGACGACGACGCCGCTGAAGGTCACCGTGCCGCTCGCCGGTGCGATCACCTCTCGCCCGACCACGGCCGCGAGATCGACGCCGCGGTGGCCGGCGCCCCAGGGTGACGCCGGGGCGCGGAACGGATGCACGAGCCGGAGCTCGCCCGCCAACGGCGGGTCGAAGCGCAGCTCGTCGGCCATCAGCGATGGGACGGTCGAGCGCACCGGGTCGCCCATCGCGACCACGGTCGCGGCGTCGGCCGGTGGCGGAACGGCGTACCCGGCGGTACCGAGGGCGAGCGCGGTGAGGCCGGCGGCGGCCAGACCTGCGGCCAGCGCGGCGATCCTCATCTGGGCACCTTGGCCTGCTCGGGCGTCGCCCTGCACCGGGTAACGTGATCGCCCAGGACACCACCGACGCCAGCACAAACTGTGGTCGGGTAGAGTTCTTCTCGCGACCGGTCCAGGCCGGTCGACATCGCGCGTCATCGTCCCCACGTCCGCCGCAGTGCGAGCGGGTCGGGGAGCACGTGGTCGCAACGGTCCGGGTTCGCTCGGCGCGACCACGTCATGACGCCAGGGGCACTGGCCACCCGGCCGGTGCCGACAACCGGATCGCGGGCCGATCGTTTGGCCCGCTGCAGTGCGCGGACCCCACGGGTTCGCGTCGGAAGGACGTCCCATGGCCGTCGTCACCATGCGCCAGCTCCTCGAGAGCGGCGTCCACTTCGGGCACCAGACCCGCAGGTGGAACCCCAAGATGAAGCGCTTCATCTTCACCGAGCGCAATGGCATCTATGTCATCGACCTTCAGCAGTCGCTGACGTACATCGACCAGGCGTACGAGTTTGTCAAGGAGACGGTCGCCCACGGCGGCACCGTCCTGTTCGTCGGGACAAAGAAGCAGGCGCAGGAGACCGTGGCCGAGCAGGCCGCGCGGGTCGGGATGCCCTACGTCAACCAGCGCTGGCTGGGCGGCATGCTCACGAACTTCCAGACGGTGAACAAGCGCCTCCAGCGCCTCAAGGAGCTCGAAGTCATCGACTTCGACGACGTCGCGAGCAGCCCCTTCACGAAGAAGGAGCTCCTCTTCATGCGTCGCGAGCGGGACAAGCTTGCCAAGACGCTGGGCGGCATCCGCGACATGGCCAAGGTTCCCTCGGCCGTGTGGATCGTCGACACCAAGAAGGAGCACCTCGCGGTCGACGAGGCGCGCAAGCTCGGGATCCCGATCGTCGCGATCCTCGACACGAACTGCGACCCGGACGAGGTCGACTTCAAGATCCCGGGCAACGACGACGCGATCCGCGCCGTGACGCTGCTCACCAGGGTGATCGCCGACGCCGTCGCCGAAGGCCTGCTGGTCCGCCACGCCAGCCGCACCGACAGCGCCGATGCCGCTGCCGAGCCGCTCGCCGAGTGGGAACGCGAGCTGCTCGAGGGCTCTGAGGCCGATCTCGCTGGCAGCAGCGTGACCGAGGCGCCTGTTGCTGAGGTTGTGGCTGAGGTCGCCACTGAGGCGCCCGCCGTCGAGGCCGGCACCGAAGAAACCGCTGCCGAGGTTGTGGCCGAGGCGCCTGTTGCTGAGGTTGTGGCCGAGGCCGTCTCCGAGGAGCCTGCCGTCGAGGTCGTCTCCGAGGAGCCTGCCGTCGAGGTCGTGGCCAAGAAGGCTGCCGCCAAGCCGAAGGCGTCCGGTAAGACCCCTGCCGCTGAGTGAGCGCCATCACTCCGACCGACCGAAACTGACGTAAGGACAGCACTCATGGCGAACTACACCGCCGCAGACATCAAGACGCTCCGCGAGCGCACCGGTTCCGGCATCCTCGACGTGAAGAAGGCTCTGGATGAGGCGGACGGCAACCTGGAGAAGGCTGTCGAGATCCTCCGGGTCAAGGGCCTCAAGGGCGTCGCTAAGCGCGAGGGCCGCTCGGCCTCTGATGGCATCGTCGTGATCGACATCCGTCCGGCCGACGCCGGCGAGGTCGGCGTCCTGGTCGAGGTCAACTCCGAGACCGACTTCGTCGCCAAGAACGCGACCTTCATCGCGCTCGCGGAGACGGTGCTCAGGCAGGCCGTGAGCACCGGTGTGGCCGATGCCGCGTTGCTTCTCGCCTCGGAGCTCAACGGAGAGACGTTGCAGACCGTCGTCGACGAGGCCTCGGCCACGCTGGGCGAGAAGCTCGTCGTCCGTCGTCTGGCCCGCGTCTCGGGCGAGAAGGTGACGTCGTACCTGCACAAGGTCAACAAGGACCTGCCGCCGCAGCTCGGTGTGCTCGTGGCGAGCGACGCCGCGGGCGCCGAGGTGGCCAAGGACATCGCGATGCACATCGCGGCGTACTCGCCGACCTACCTCACGCGGGACGGCGTCCCGGCCGTGACGGTCGAGAGCGAGCGTCGCATCGCCGAGGAGACCGCTCGCAACGAGGGCAAGCCCGAGGCCGCGCTCCCGAGGATCATCGAGGGTCGTCTGGGTGGCTTCTTCAAGGAGAACGTGCTCGTCGAGCAGGCCTTCGCGAAGGACCCGAAGAAGACCGTGGCCCAGGTGCTCGCCGAGGTCGGCGGCACGGTGACCGGCTTCGCTCGGTTCCGCGTCGGCGCGTGAGCGCGACTCGCAGCAGCGGCCCCGTCCCCCATGGGGGCGGGGCCGCTGCCACAATGGGGCACGGCAGCACCACGAGGCGCGGGCGAACGGGCCGTATGTGAGCACTCAGGAGGACACGTGACGCAGGATGCTATCGCCCGCGAGGAGACCAACCGCGGCACAGAAGAGCCCCGTCGAGTGCTGCTCAAGCTCTCGGGCGAGGTGTTCGGCGGCGGCCAGATCGGTCTGGAGCCCGACACCGTCCAGCACGTCGCGGAGGAGATCGCCGCGGCGGTCCGCACCGGCGTCCAGGTGGCGGTCGTCGTCGGCGGAGGCAACTTCTTCCGCGGCTCCGAGCTCGAGCAGCGTGGCCTGGACCGGGCCCGGGCCGACTACATGGGCATGCTCGGCACGGTGATGAACTGCCTGGCCCTGCAGGACTTTCTGGAGCAGGCCGGGGTCGACACCCGGGTGCAGACCGCGATCACGATGGGGCAGGTCGCTGAGCCGTACATCCCGCGCCGTGCGATCCGGCACCTCGAGAAGGGTCGGGTCGTCATCTTCGGTGCCGGTGCCGGAATGCCGTACTTCTCGACCGACACGGTCGCCGCGCAGCGTGCCCTCGAGACGCACTGTGAAGAGGTGCTGGTGGGCAAGAACGGCGTCGACGGCGTCTACACCGCCGACCCGCATCTCGACCCGAGCGCGACCAAGATCGACCACATCACCTATCGCGAGGCGCTGCACGCCGGCTTGCGAGTGGTCGACTCGACGGCCTTCAGCCTGTGCATGGACAACGCCCTGACGATGCGTGTCTTCGGCATGGGCGAGCCACACAATGTCACCCGCGCGCTACAGGGTGAGAAGATCGGCACGCTGGTCACCGCCGAGTGACCGGACCGGGACGCGGACGAAGGAGCACTGGTGGTTGACGAGACACTCCTCGAGGCTGAGGAGAAGATGGACAAGGCAGTCGAGGTCGCGAAGGAGGACCTGGCGACGATCCGCACGGGTCGGGCGAGCGCGGCGATGTTCTCGAAGATCACCGTCGACTACTACGGTTCGCCGACGCCGATCCAGCAGCTGGCGTCGTTCAACACGCCGGAGCCGCGGACCGTGCTCATCACGCCGTACGACAAGGGCGCGATGCACGAGCTCGAGAAGTCCCTGCGTGACTCGGACCTCGGCGTCAACCCCTCGAGCGACGGCAACGTGCTGCGCATCGTGCTTCCCATCCTCACCGAGGAGCGGCGCCGGGAGTTCGTCAAGCTCGCCAAGCACAAGGCCGAGGACGCGCGCGTCTCGGTGCGAAACATCCGCCGGAAGGCCAAGGAAGAGCTCGACCGCATCAACAAGGACGGCGAGGCCGGCGAGGACGAGGTCGTCCGGGCCGAGAAGGAGCTTGAGCACATCACGAAGCGTCACACGGACGCGATCGACAGCGCGCTCGCCCACAAGGAGAGCGAGCTGCTCGAGGTCTGATGCCGGAGCCCGCCCTGACCCAGAGGATTGCACCCACCCGCCGCGCGGGACGCAACCTGCCGATCGCGACGATCGTCGGGCTGGCGCTCCTCGCGGTGGTCATCGTGGCGCTTTCCGTACGCAAGGACGCCTTCGTCCTGATCGCGATCGTCGCGTGCGCCCTCGGCCTGCGCGAGCTCGTGGCGGGGTTCGCGCGGCGCGAGATCCAGGTGCCACTGATGCCCCTGCTCGTCGGCGCCGCGGGCATCCTGGTGTCGTCGTACACGGCCGGTACCGAGGCGCTGCTCGTATCGTTCCTGCTCACGGCGGGCGGCGTCGTGGTCTGGCGAGTGATCGACGGCGGCGGCATGGTCGCCCTGCGCGACGCCTCCGCGGGGACGTTCGCGGCGGCGTACATCCCGTTCCTGGCTGGGTTCGTGATGCTCATGCTCGGCGAGAACGACGGCGCCCAGCGGGTCCTGTTCTTCATCCTGCTGGTGGTGGCGAACGACGTCGGCGGATTCACCGCCGGCTCGCTCGTCGGTCGGCACCGGATGGCGCCGCGGATCAGCCCGAACAAGACCTGGGAAGGACTCGTCGGGTCGGTGATCCTCGCGCTTGCCGTCGGCGTCGTCGCCGGAAGCGTGCTCCTCAACCTGCCCATCTTCGCTTCAGCGGCGGTCGCCTTGGCCACCGTGGTGACCGCAACGCTCGGTGACCTCGCCGAGTCCGCGATCAAGCGCGACCTCGCGCTGAAGGACATGAGCGACCTGATCCCGGGGCACGGCGGCATGCTCGACCGGCTGGACTCGATGCTCGTCACCGCCCCGATCACCTACCTGCTGCTCTTGATCCTGCGCCCGCCCGGCGTGGGCTGAGCCGCGCATCACCATGACCCAGACCTCGAGCCCGCTGCAGCTCCAGTTCAACCCGCCCCGCCGCGGCAAGCCGCCGCGCCATTTCGCCGACCTGACGGGGGCGGAGCGCCAGGCCGCTCTGGCCGAGCTCGGCGAGAAGCCGTTCCGCGCGAAGCAGCTGGCCACCCACTACTTCACCCACCTGACCTGCGATCCAGCCACGATGACCGACCTGCCCGTCGCGGGCCGCGACGCGCTCGTCGAGCACTTCTTCCCGCCGCTGCTCACCGCCGCTCGGGTGATGCGGGCCGACGGCGGCACGACCGTCAAGACGCTCTGGCACCTGTTCGACGCGGCGAAGGTCGAGTCGGTCCTGATGCGCTACCCGGACCGCGCGACCCTGTGCGTATCCAGCCAGGCGGGCTGCGGCATGGCCTGCCCGTTCTGCGCCACCGGGCAGCTCGGCCTGACCCGCAACCTCTCGACCGCGGAGATCATCGAGCAGGTCCGGTTCGCGGCTCGTGCCCTGGCCGACGGCGAGCTGCCGGGCGGACCGACCCGGCTCAGCAACCTGGTGTTCATGGGCATGGGCGAACCGCTCGCGAACTACCGCGCCGTGATCGAGACGCTCCGACTGCTCGTCGCGCCCACGCCGGACGGCCTAGGCATGTCGGCGCGCAACATCACGGTGTCCACCGTCGGGCTCGTCCCGGCGATGGACAAGCTCGCGAAGGAGGGCATCCCGGTCACTCTCGCGCTCTCCCTCCATGCGCCGGACGAAAAGCTGCGCAGCGAGCTGGTCCCGATCAACACCCGCTGGAGCGCTGCCGAGGCGCTGGACTCGGCGCACCGCTACTTCGAGGCCACCGGACGGCGGGTGAGCATCGAGTACGCGCTGATCCGCGACATGAACGACCACGCCTGGCGGGCCGATCTGCTGGCCGAGGAGCTCGTCAAGCGCGGTCGCGGCTGGGTGCACGTGAACCCGATCCCGCTGAACCCCACGCCTGGGTCGAAATGGACCGCGAGTGAGCCTGCCGTTGAGGCCGCGTTTGTGGCACGGTTGCGAGCGCACGGCATTCCGACCACCATTCGCGACACGCGGGGTCGGGACATCGACGGTGCCTGTGGTCAGCTTGCGGCGGAGGAGGACGAGTGAGCGGGATGTTCCCGACGGTGGGCCGGTTTCGACATGGCTACCACCAGGGGGAGGTAGACAGTTTCTTCGCGCTCGCGCGACGGGTCTACGAGCGCTCGGGCGACGAGCAGATGACGGCGCTCGACGTCCGTGCGATGTCCTTCGACCTGACCCGGGGTGGCTACCCGACCGACCCGGTCGACGCCGCGCTTGACCGCCTGGAGGCGGCGTTCGTGGCGCGTGAGCGGCAGGCGTTCATCGCGCACAATGGCAGCGCGGCCTGGATGGAGCAGGTGGCGGGCCGGGCTCGCACGCTCTACGGACGGCTGACCCGACCGGCCGGCGATCGCTTCGACGCACCGGAACGGGCCAATGTCGGGTACCGCTCGCGCGATGTCGACGTCATGCTCGACCGCCTCATCGCCTACTTCGACCACGGAGCGGCGATCCACTCCTCGGTCCTGCGCGACGCGGTCTTCCAGCGCGCCAAGGGTCCGACCGCCTACGCCGAGGGTCCCGTGGACGCCTTCCTCGACCGCGCGGTCGAGGTGCTCCTCGGCGTCGAGTAGTCCGACGGGCGCGGGCTCCCGACGCCTACTTGTGCCCGGAACGGCCGGTTACGCGTTGTCCCGGCGGAACACCCGCGTTCCGGCCAGGTAGCCGATCGCCCCGAGCAACACGGTGAGGACCATTCCCCAGATCGCGGTCGACGACGTGGTCTCGCCACGGAACAGGGCGCGCACGCCGTCCACGATGTGCTTGAGCGGGTTCAGATCGCTGAGCCGACGCAGCCAGAGCGGCGCGAGCGTCATCGGCAGCAGGATGCCGGACAGCAGCAGCGCGGGCAGCGCGATGCCGTTCGCCAGCGGGGCGAGCGCGTCCTCGCTCTTGAGCGCGAGCGCCGTGGCGTACGAGGCGGACGAGAACGCCATCGCGAGCAGGGCCACGATTACGATGCCGAGCACGATGCCGCCGAGCGGCGCGCGCAGGCCGAAGAAGTAAGCGACGCCGGACAGCACCGTGCCCTGGACGGCGAGCACGAGGACGTCGCGCAGCACCCGCCCGAGCAAGAGCGCACCGCGCGGCGCCGGGGTGACCCGCTCGGCCTCGATCACGCCGTCCCGCCACTCGCCGATCAGCCCAAAGCCGACGAACATCGAACCGAACATTCCGAGCTGGACGAGCAGACCGGGCACGAACAGCTGGTAGGCGTTTCTCGCTCCAAGGGTCTTCGCGAGCGGCTCGAGCAACGGACCGAAGAGCACCAGGTAGAGGATCGGCTGGGTCAGGCCGAGGATCGTCCAGACCGGGTTGCGCAGGGCGAGCCGCAACGCCCGTCGGAACACGATCAGGGTGTCGCGCACGAAGGTGCTGCGCCGGCGCGTGGCGGGTGCGGGCGGGCGGGCGGCCGTTGCCGCGCGGTCGGCTGTGGCGCTCATGCGGCCGCTCCCTTCTTCTCGCCGTCGCGCAGGCTGCGGCCGGTCACGGTCAGGAAGACGTCGTCGAGCGAGGGCCGCCGGAGCTCGACGGCCGCCAGGGCGAGGCCCTTTGCATCCAGGGCGCGGAGCAGTCCGGGCAGTGCGGTGCCGCCGTGCGGCACGCGCACCGAGATGTTCGCGCCGTCGACGTGCGGGGGAGTGTCGCCACCCAGAGCGGCCGCTGCCGCCGCGATCCCCGGGGCGTCGGCCGGGTTCGTCGCCGTCAGGATGATGGCGTCCCCGGAGACCTGGCGCTTCAGCTCCTCCGGGGTTCCGGCGGCGACGATCGTCCCGTTGTCGATGATGAGGATTCGGTCGCACAGGGCGTCCGCCTCCTCGAGGTAGTGCGTCGTGAGGAAGACGGTGCTGCCTCGCTCATCGCGCAGGGCGCGGATGTGGCCCCACAGGTTGACCCGGGCCTGCGGGTCCAGGCCCGTGGTGGGCTCGTCGAGGAAGACGAGCGGAGGCGTGTGGATCAAGCCCATGACGATGTCCAGCCGTCGCCGCTGGCCGCCCGAGAGCGTCGAGCACTTGCGGTCCCACAGGCCGTCGAGCTCGAGCTGGCCGAACAGCTCCTGGCCGCGCGCCCTCGCCGCGGCCTTCGTCTCGCCGTAGAGCAGTGCGTGGTCGATGACCTCCTCGCCGGCCCGCGCCTCGCCCCCGGTGGAGCCGCTCTGGGCGACGTAGCCGATCCGCCGACGGACCTCGGACGGCTGTCGGAGCAGGTCGGCGCCGGCCACCGTGGCCTCACCGCGGGTCGGGGTGAGCAGCGTCGTGAGCATCCGGAGGGTGGTCGTCTTGCCGGCTCCGTTCGGTCCGAGAAAGCCGACGATCTCGCCTTCGGCGACATCGAGGTCGACGCCGCGCACGGCCTCGACGGCGCCACGACGGTTGCGGTAGGTGCGGGCCAGGCCGCGGGCATGGATCACTGGAGGCTCCTCTGGTCAGGTCACCACTGTCGCCCACGAACGCGCCCGAGTCACCCCAGCTGGCGAGCCTGGCCCGTGTTTCGTGGGCGATCAGGCGAGAATGGCAGCGTGAGCCAGCGCAGCGTCATCCTCCTGGGGTCAACCGGGTCCATCGGGACCCAGGCCGTCGACGTCATCCGCCGGAATCCCGAGCGGTTCCGGGTCCTCGGCCTGAGCGCGGCCGGCACCAACACGGCCCTCCTGGTGGAGCAGGCCGAGCTCCTCGGAGTCGGGACCATCGCCGTCGCCGACGAGCGCGCGGCCGCCGACCTGCGCGCCGCCCTCGCCGCCCCGGGTCTCGGTCGTCAGGCGATCGAGGTGCTCGTCGGCCAGGACGCCGCAGCGGAGCTCGCCGGGCGCGGAGCCGATGTCGTGCTGAACGGCATCACCGGTTCGATCGGCCTGCGTCCGACCCTCGCAGCGCTCGCGGCCGGCAGCACCCTGGCACTTGCGAACAAGGAGTCGCTCGTCGTCGGCGGTGGCCTGGTGCGACGCGCCCAGCAGCGGCCGGACCAGATCGTCCCGGTCGACTCGGAGCACTCGGCCCTCGCCCAGGCGCTGCGTTCCGGCGCGCGGGACGAGGTGCGCCGGCTCGTGCTGACCGCCTCGGGTGGACCGTTCCGCGGCCGCTCGCGCGCCGAGCTCGCCGACGTGACCCCGCAGCAGGCGCTCGCCCACCCGACCTGGACGATGGGCCCGGTCATCACGGTCAACTCGGCGACGATGGTGAACAAGGGGCTCGAGCTGATCGAGGCGCACCTGCTGTTCGATGTGCCACTCGACCGGATCGAGGTGGTCGTGCACCCCCAGTCCGTCGTGCACTCGATGGTCGAGTTCGTCGACGGCTCGACGATCGCCCAGGCCTCGCCGCCCGACATGCGGCTGCCGATCGCGCTCGGCCTGAGCTGGCCGGACCGGCTGGCCGACGTCGCGCCGGCGTGCGACTGGAGCCGCGCCGCTGCGTGGACGTTCGAGCCGTTGGACGAGGTGGCGTTCCCCGCCGTCGGGCTGGCCCGCGAGGCGGCCGCGGCGTCGGCCACCCATCCCGCGGTCTACAACGCGGCGAACGAGGAGTGCGTGGCCGCCTTCCTCGCCGGGCGGATCGGGTTCGTGGAGATCGTCGATACCGTCGCGCGGGTTCTCGGGGAGCACG
>Ga0066794_10000064_pt1 | contig 19437 bp, 15 predicted proteins | sample PersoiDNA2013190_FD_70945 | JGI IMG/M metagenome (GOLD analysis project Ga0066794, IMG submission 70945) | Permafrost soil microbial communities from the Arctic, to analyse light accelerated degradation of dissolved organic matter (DOM) -... | ecosystem: Environmental > Terrestrial > Soil >... | reverse complement strand
GAGATCGACAGCATCTACCTGCTGGCCGAGCGGCTCCGACAGCCCGGAACCGAGGCAGCTCTGCCGTCGTACTCGGTCGAGCTGGTGGAGGGCGTCCAAGCTCAGCGGGAGCGGATCGACGAGCTGATCTCGACGCACGCGCACGGCTGGACCATCGGCCGGCTTCCCGCCGTCGACCGGGCACTGCTGCGGATCGGCATCTGGGAGATCCTGTTCAACGACGAGGTGCCCGACGCGGTCGCGGTGGACGAGGCGGTCGAGCTCGCCCAGGCGCTCTCGACGGACGAGTCCCCGGCGTTCGTGAACGGGCTGCTCGGCCGGATCGTGGAGCTCAAGCCGACTCTCCTGGGATAGCGCCGCTCGGACGGCGTCCGGGGCGCTACACTCGCCGCGATAGACATCCTTTAAGACCCGTCCGGTGAGGCGGGGAAGGAGGTCGCCAGATGTCCTCTGGCCCTGGCGTGCCCACTGATGGCACCGGCATCGGCGATGCTGACGACAGCATCCGGTCCGATGAGTCGAGAATCGTCCTTGGTGACGGCGACATCGCGCGAGCACTCACTCGCATCGCGCACGAGATCCTCGAACGCAACCGCGGTGCCGCCGACGTGGTGCTGCTCGGGATCCCCACCCGCGGACTCCCACTGGCGCGCCGACTCGGTCAGCGCCTAGCCGCAGCCGAGCCCGGCATCGATCCCGAACAGATCGTCGGAAGCCTCGACGTCACGATGCACCGGGATGACCTGCATCGCCAGCCGACCCGGTCGATCGGCGCCACCCGCCTCCCACCCGGCGGGATCGACGACAAGATCGTGGTCCTGGTCGACGACGTGCTGTTCTCGGGCCGGACGATCCGCGCCGCGCTGGACGCCATCAGCGATCTCGGACGGCCGCGCGCGGTGCAGCTTGCCGCGCTCGTCGACCGGGGACACCGCGAGCTCCCGATTCGCGCGGACTACGTCGGAAAGAACCTGCCCACCTCGCTCAACGAGAGGGTCCGCGTCCTGGTCAGCGAGATCGACGGTGAGGATGCCGTGACGATCGAGGGGAGTTACCGATGAGGCACCTGCTCTCGGCCGCTGACCTCGACCGACCGACCGCGATCCAGGTGCTCGACACTGCCGTCCAGATGGCGGCCACCCAGGCCCGGGAGATCAAGAAGCTCCCGACCTTGCGTGGCAAGACCGTGGTGAACCTGTTCTTCGAGGACTCCACCCGCACCCGGATCTCGTTCGAGACGGCCGCCAAGCGATTGTCCGCGGACGTCATCAACTTCGCCGCCAAGGGCTCGAGCGTGTCCAAGGGGGAGTCCCTCAAGGACACCGCCCAGACGCTCCAGGCGATGGGCGCCGACGCCGTCGTCATCCGGCACCCCGCCTCGGGCGCCCCGCACTCGCTGGCCCACTCCGGCTGGGTCGACACGGCCGTCATCAACGCGGGTGACGGCACCCACCAGCACCCCACCCAGGCCCTGCTCGACGCCTTCACCATCCGGCGGCACCTGTCGCCGGGCGGGGTGCGCCGGGTCGGCCCCGGCGGCGACCAGGGCGTCGGCGCGGGGCTCGACGGCCTGCGGGTCGCCATCATCGGCGACATCCTGCACTCCCGCGTCGCGCGGTCGAACGTCCAGCTCCTGTCCATGCTCGGCGCCGAGGTCACGTTGGTCGGCCCGCCGACGCTCGTGCCGATCGGGGTCGAGACCTGGCCGTGCCAGACCTCGTACGACCTCGACGGGGTCCTCGCGACGGGTCCCGACGCGGTGATGATGCTGCGGGTCCAACGCGAACGGATGGGCGGGGGAGGCGGCGGCTTCTTCCCGAGTGCCGCGGAGTACACGCACTCCTACGGGCTCGACGCGCGGCGGATCGCACGGCTGCCGGAGCACTCGATCGTGATGCACCCTGGGCCGATGAACCGCGGCCTCGAGATCTCGGCAGACGCCGCCGACTCCGCGCGGGCCGTGATCGTCGAGCAGGTCGCGAACGGCGTCGCGGTCCGGATGGCCGTGCTGTACCTCGTGCTCGCCGGGGACTCCTCGGCGGGGACCTCGCCCGACGCCGGTTCCTCGGGCCCGACGGGAGCAGCGCTGTGAGCTACCTGCTGCGAGGGGTGTCGCCGCTGGGCGCCGCACCGATCGACCTGCTGCTCGCCAACGGCGTGATCTCGGCCGTCGGTCCAGAGGCGGGTGCGGCCGCCGGTCAGCGCGGTGTCACGGTGCTGGACGGAGCCGGTCTGGTGGCCCTGCCGGGTCTGGTCGACCTGCACACCCACCTCCGCGAGCCTGGCCGCGAGGACGCCGAGACGATCGAGTCCGGCACCCGTGCCGCGGCTCTCGGCGGGTTCACCGCGGTGCACGCGATGGCGAACACGACGCCGGTGGCGGACACGGCCGGCGTCGTCGAGCAGGTGTGGCGACTCGGTCGGGACGCAGGCTGGGCGGACGTGTTCCCGGTCGGCGCGGTGAGTGTCGGTCTGGCCGGCGAGCAGCTCGCCGAGCTCGGCGCGATGGCCGGCTCCGCGGCCAGGGTCCGGATCTTCTCGGACGACGGGTACTGCGTGCACGACCCGGTGCTGATGCGCCGCGCGCTCGAGTACGTCAAGGCCTTCGACGGCGTCGTCGCACAGCACGCTCAAGAGCCACGGCTGACCGCGGGCGCCCAGATGCACGAGGGCATCGTCTCCGCCGAGGTGGGGCTGCAGGGCTGGCCGGCGGTCGCGGAGGAGGCGATCATCGCGCGCGACGTCCTGCTCGCCGCGCACGTCGGCTCCCGGTTGCACGTCCAGCACCTCTCCACGGCCGGTTCGGTCGAGATCATCCGCTGGGCCAAGTCCCGCGGGATCGACGTGACCGCCGAGGCGACACCGCACCACCTTCTCCTCACGGACGAGCTCGCGCGGACCTACGACCCGGTGTACAAGGTGAACCCGCCGTTGCGTACACAAGAGGACGTGGACGCCGTCCGGACCGGCCTGGCCGACGGCACGATCGACATCGTGGCCACCGACCACGCCCCGCACGCCCGCGAGGACAAGGACTGCGAGTGGGCCGCGGCCGCGTTCGGGATGACCGGCCTCGAGACGGCGCTCAGCGTCGTGCAGCAGGTGATGGTGGACACGGGGCGGATGGCCTGGACCGACGTCGCCCGGGTGCTCTCTGTCACCCCGGCACGGATCGGGCGCGTTGAGCAGCACGGCCGCCCGCTCCTGCCGGGCGAACCCGCGAACATCACCCTGGTCGACCCCGCGGCCCGCTGGACGGTGCGACCGGAGCGCCTGGCGACCGGGAGCACGAATACGCCGTTCGCCGGTCGTGAGCTCCCCGGGCGTGTCGTGGCGACCTTCCTGCGCGGGACGGCCACCGTGCTGGACGGCGCGTCGGTCCACCGCCCGGGAACGCGCGCCTGATGCCCCCTGCCCTCTCGATACCGCTGCTCGTCGCGGCCTTCGCCCTCGTGCTGCTCGCGATGCGACGTGGCTGGTTGCGCCGCAGCACCCGGTCCGGGCAGGCGCTGAGCGCTCTGCCGGACCCCGACGCCGACCTCGGAACGGCGCTGACGCCGGCGTTCGAGGCGTCCTACGTGTCGACCACAAGGGCAGGTGACTGGCTCGATCGTGTCAACGTGTACGGCCTGGGCAACCGATGCCAGGCGACCGTCCAGGTGTTCACCGACGGCGTTCGGATCTCCCGGAGCCACGGCGCACCACTGGTCTTGACCCGATCCGCTCTGCGGGGCGTGGACCGATCGCCCGGAATAGTCGGGAAGTTCGTCGGCCGAGACGGACTCGTGGTCCTCAGCTGGTCCGACAGTGGCCAACCCGCGGCGGCGTTCGACACCGGAATCCTGCCGCGGTACCGGGCCGACAGCGAGATCCTGGTGGACGCGGTGCAGGGCCTGCTTCGCGGGCCGCGGTCGACGAAGGGAAGTGACGCGTGATGCAGCAGTCGGACGCCGGCCTCGACCGTGCGGTCCTGGTGCTCGAGGACGGCCGGCACTTCGCCGGCCGGACGTATGGTGCCACCGGCCGGACCGTGGGCGAGATCGTCTTCAACACCGGCATGACCGGCTACCAGGAGACGCTCACCGACCCGTCCTACCACCGCCAGATCGTCGTCATGACGGCACCGCACATCGGGAACACCGGGGTGAACGACGAGGACCCCGAGTCCGGTCGGATCTGGGTGGCCGGCTTTGTGGTGCGGGATCCCGCGAGGCGACCATCGAACTGGCGCTCCCGTCGCTCTCTCGACGAGGAGCTGACGACGCAGCACGTCGTCGGCATCGCCGGGATCGACACCCGCGCGCTCACCCGGCACCTGCGCGACCGCGGTGTGATGCGGGCCGGCATCTACTCGAGCGACGCCCTCACGTCGGCCGACGGCGCCGCGTTCACCCTGGAGGAGCTGCAGACGGACGTGCTGGCCTCGCCCGCGATGGCCGGCGCCGCTCTCGCCGCGGAGGTCTCGGTGGCCGAGGCCTACCTGATCGAGCCGATCGGTGCGCACCGCGCGACGGTCGCCGCGATCGACCTCGGGATCAAGTCGATGACCCCGCACCGGATGGCCGAGCGGGGAATCCGGGTACACGTGCTGCCGGCCGCGTCGACCATCGAGGATGTGCTCGCCGTCGGTGCCGACGGCGTGTTCTTCTCGAACGGCCCGGGCGACCCCGGTGCGGCGACGCACGAGGTGGAGCTGCTGCGCGAGGTACTGGACCGACGGATCCCGTTCTTCGGGATCTGCTACGGCCACCAGATCCTCGGCCGAGCACTCGGCTACGACACCTACAAGCTCGTCTACGGCCACCGCGGCATCAACCAACCGGTGCTGGACCGCACCACCGGGAAGGTCGAGGTGACCGCGCACAACCACGGGTTCGCCGTCGATGCACCGCCGACGGGGGAGAGCCTGGCCCCGCACGGCGAGGGTCGCTACGGGCGGGTCGTGGTCTCGCACGTGTGCCTGAACGACGATGTCGTGGAGGGCCTGGCGTGCCTCGACCTGCCCGCGTTCTCGGTGCAGTACCACCCCGAGGCCGCAGCCGGTCCGCACGACGCGGCATACCTGTTCGACCGCTTCCTGGACCTGATGCTCGGTGCGCCTTCGGAGCGCGCGGGAGGAGACGCCTGATGCCGCGCCGCACCGACCTGCACTCGATCCTGGTGATCGGATCGGGCCCGATCGTCATCGGCCAGGCCTGCGAGTTCGACTACTCGGGCACCCAGGCGTGCCGGGTGCTCAAGGCGGAAGGCTTGCGCGTCATCCTGGTGAACTCGAACCCGGCCACGATCATGACCGACCCCGAGTTCGCCGACGCGACCTACGTGGAGCCGATCACCACCGAGGTGATCGAGTCGATCATCGCCAAGGAGCGGCCGGACGCGCTGCTGCCCACCCTGGGCGGGCAGACCGCGCTCAACGCGGCCGTCGCCCTGCACGAGGCCGGCGTGCTCGAGAAATACGGCGTCGAGCTGATCGGCGCCAGCATCGAGGCGATCACCGCGGCGGAGGACCGGCAGAAGTTCAAGGGAGTGGTCGAGCGTTGCGGCGCCGAGGTCGCCCGCAGCCTGATCGCGCACTCGGTCGACGAGTGCCTGTCCGCCGCCGCGGAGCTGCGGTACCCCGTCGTCGTCCGCCCGTCGTTCACGATGGGGGGTCTTGGCAGTGGGATCGCGTACGACGAGACCGACCTGCGCCGGATCGCCGGCGCCGGGCTGCACTACTCGCCGACCACCGAGGTGCTCCTCGAGGAGTCCATCCTCGGCTGGAAGGAGTACGAGCTCGAGCTGATGCGCGACCGCGCGGACAACGTCGTCGTCGTGTGCTCGATCGAGAACGTGGACCCAGTCGGTGTGCACACCGGCGACTCCGTGACGGTCGCACCGGCACTGACCCTGACCGACCGGGAGTACCAGCGACTCCGCGACATCGGGATCGCCGTGATCCGCGAGGTCGGGGTGGACACCGGGGGCTGTAACATCCAGTTCGCGGTCGAGCCGCACACCGGTCGCGTCGTCGTCATCGAGATGAATCCGCGCGTCTCGCGATCGTCCGCGCTGGCGTCGAAGGCGACCGGCTTCCCGATCGCGAAGATCGCGGCGCGGCTCGCCATCGGCTACACCCTGGACGAGATCCCGAACGACATCACCGGGTCCACCCCGGCGTCCTTCGAGCCGACCCTCGACTACGTCGTGGTGAAGGTGCCGAGGTTCGCGTTCGAGAAGTTCCCGGCCGCCGACACGACGCTCACGACGACGATGAAGTCCGTCGGCGAGGCGATGGCCCTGGGGCGGAACTTCACCGAGGCCCTGCAGAAGGCGATGCGCTCGATCGACAAGAAGGGCTCGCTGTTCCACTGGGACGGCGAGGCGCCCGGCGGCGACGAGCTGAGCGCCCTGCTCGGATCGATCGGGCGGCCCACCGAACGTCGCTTGATCGAGGTCCAGCAAGTGCTCCGCGCCGTCGGCACGCCCGGCTGCAGCGTCGATGACGTCTACCTGGCAACCGGGATCGACCCATGGTTCCTCGACCAGGTCGCCCTCATCAACGAGGTGGCCGAGCAGGTCCGCGCGGCACCCGACCTCGGCCGCGAGCTGTTGCGCGACGCGAAGCAGCATGGCTTCTCCGACACCCAGATCGCACAGTTGCGCGGCAGCGACGAGGACGAGATCCGAGCCTTGCGACACTCTCTCGGGCTCCGGCCGGTGTACAAGACGGTGGACACCTGCGCGGCCGAGTTCGAGGCGAACACTCCGTACCACTACTCGAGCTACGACGAGGAGACCGAGGTCCGACCGCGGTCCCGGCCGGCCGTCGTCATCCTGGGTTCGGGGCCGAACCGGATCGGGCAGGGCATCGAGTTCGACTACTCGTGCGTGCACGCGGCTCTCGCCCTTCGCGGCGAGTTCGAGACGATCATGGTGAACTGCAACCCAGAGACCGTCTCGACCGACTACGACACCTCCGACCGGCTGTACTTCGAGCCGCTCACCTTCGAGGACGTGCTCGAGGTCTACCACGCGGAGCTCGCGGTCGGCCCGGTCGAGGGCCTCATCGTGCAGCTCGGCGGCCAGACGCCGCTCGGTCTCGCCCAACGCCTCGCCGACGCCGGGCTGCCCATTCTCGGGACCCCGCCGGCAGCGATCGACGCCGCCGAGGACCGGGGCGCGTTCGGACGGGTGCTCGGCAAGGCCGGCCTGCCGGCGCCCGCGTTCGGTACCGCGAGGACGCTTGTCGAGGCACAGCGGGTCGCCGACGGAATCGGTTACCCGGTCCTGGTACGGCCCTCGTACGTGCTGGGCGGGCGCGGGATGGAGATCGTCTATGACCGGGCCCAGCTGAGCGAGTACGTGTCGCGCGCGCTGCTCGGATCGAGCGAGACGGCGGCCGCTCTGAGCACTCGAGCGCCGTTGCTGATCGACCGGTTCCTGGACGACGCGATCGAGATCGACGTGGACGCGCTGTACGACGGCACCGAGCTGTACATCGGCGGCGTCATGGAGCACATCGAGGAGGCCGGCATCCACTCGGGCGACTCGGCCTGCGTGCTCCCGCCGGTGACCCTCTCCCGCGCCGAGCTCGTGCGCATCCGCAGCTCGACCAAGGCGATCGCTCGCGGCGTCGGAGTGCGCGGCCTGATCAACATCCAGTACGCGCTGGTCTCCGACGTGCTCTACGTGCTCGAGGCGAACCCGCGTGCGTCGCGCACCGTCCCGTTCGTGTCCAAGGCCACCGGCGTCGCGCTCGCCAAGGCGGCGGCCCTGGTGATGACCGGTCACACGATCAGCGACCTCCGCGCGGCCGGCGTCCTGCCGACCATCGGTGACGGGGGAGCGCTCGGCCTGGACGCGCCCATCTCGGTGAAGGAGGCGGTGCTGCCGTTCAGGCGGTTCCGCTCACCGGCGGGCACCGTCGTCGACACGGTTCTCGGCCCGGAGATGCGCTCGACCGGTGAGGTGATGGGCATCGACGTCGACTTCCCGACCGCCTTCGCGAAGTCGCAGGCGGCGGCGTTCGGCGGCCTGCCCACCTCGGGAACGGTCTTCATCTCGGTGGCCGACCGGGACAAGCGGCAGATCGTCTTCCCGGTCAAACGCCTGGTGGACCTCGGATTCGATGTCCTCGCGACCGCCGGCACCGCGGCGGTGCTCAAGCGCAACGGGATCGCGGCGACGCTGGTCCGCAAGCAGTCGGAGGGGCGCGGCGAGCACGGCGAGCCCACCATCGTCGACCTCATCACCGATGGTCGGGTCGACATGGTCATCAACACCCCGTCCGGGCAGGGCGCCCGGGCCGACGGCTACGAGATCAGGGCCGCGACGACCGCCGCAGACAAGGCGATCGTCACGACCGTCCAGCAGCTCGCGGCAGCGGTCCAAGGCATCGAGGCGGTGCTCCGCGGCCCGTTTCGGGTCACCAGCCTGCAAGAGCACATGGCGGGCTCCGGACTTGTCCGCGCCCAGGTCCCAGCCGGCGGCGGCGCGGTGTGACGCTGTCCTTCGGTGCCCGTCTCGCCGCAGCGATGGACGCACACGGACCGCTCTGCGTCGGGATCGATCCGCACCCGAGCCTGCTCGCGGAGTGGGGCCTGGCCGACGACGCAGGAGGGCTGCGGACCTTCGCGCTCACCGTCCTGGATGCTGTCGGGGGAGAGGTGGCGGCGGTCAAGCCGCAGTCGGCCTTCTTCGAGCGGCATGGCTCCGCCGGTATCGCGGTGCTCGAGGAGGTTCTCGCGGCAGCCCGCGCCGCAGGCACGCTGGCGATCCTCGACGCCAAGCGCGGCGACATCGGGTCGACGATGGCTGGGTACGCGGACGCGTACCTGCGCGACGGCGCGCCACTCGCCGCGGACGCCCTGACGGTCTCTCCGTTCCTCGGCTTCGGCTCGCTCCGACCGCTGGTCGATGCCGCCCTCGGCAGCGGCCGCGGGCTCTTCGCCCTCGCGCTGACCTCGAACCCCGAGGGCGCGGAGGTGCAGCACGCCCGCGGGCCGGACGGCCGAGCCGTGGCGGCCCGGATCGCCGCGGCGGCCGCCGCCCTGAACCTGGGGCAGGAACCACTCGGCTCGATCGGCCTGGTCATCGGTGCGACCGTCGGGAACGCGCCCGAGAAGCTGGGCATCGACCTCGCCGCCGTCAACGGCCCGCTGCTCGCGCCGGGCGTCGGTGCGCAGGGCGCCGGACCCGCGGAGCTCGCCGCGGTGTTCGGCACGGCGCGTCGCCAGGTCCTCGCGTCGTCGTCGCGGGGAGTGCTCGCTGCCGGTCCCGAGGTGGCCGCGCTGCGCCGCGCCGCGCGCCGCGCAGCCCTTGACGCGAGCGCCGCGCTTCGCGGCTAGCGGGGTTTGACCCCGCGCCGCATTGCCGAGCACGCCGGAAGGTCGCTAGGTTCAGGCACGTCGGAACCACCTAGGACTGAGAAGGTGACGTCGCGTGGCCCTACCACCGCTGACCCCGGAACAGCGCGCCGCGGCGCTCGAGAAGGCCGCTGCTGCTCGTCAGGCCCGCGCGGAGGTCAAGAACCGGCTCAAGTACTCGCAGGGCTTGCTCTCGACCGTGATCGACGACGGTCACAGCGACGACGTCATCGGGAAGCTCAAGGTCGTCGCGCTGCTCGAGTCCCTTCCCGGCGTCGGCAAGGTGAAGGCGCGCGCGATCATGGCCGAGATCGGCATCTCGGAGTCGCGTCGGGTGCGCGGGCTCGGCCCGCATCAAGCCGCTGCGCTCATCCAGCGCTTCGGCTGAGCTGTCACCCAGTCTTGATGACCACCACGTCTCAACCAGCGCGTCTGACCGTGCTCGCCGGTCCGACCGCGGTCGGCAAGGGAACAGTGTCGGCCGACATCCGGGCCCGATACCCGGAAGTGTGGCTCTCGGTCTCTGCGACCACGCGGCCGCCCCGTCCGGGCGAGATCGAGGGCGTTCACTACCACTTCGTCGATGACCAGACGTTTGACCGGATGATCGCCGAGGGCGGGTTCCTCGAGTGGGCCGTCGTGCACGGGCGGAACCGGTACGGCACGCTGCGTGCACCGGTGCTCGCTCACCTCGCGGCGGGCCAAGCTGTATTGCTGGAGATCGACCTGCAGGGCGCGCGGCAGGTGCGCCAGGCGACGCCCGCGGCGCGGTTCGTCTTCCTCGCTCCGCCAAGCTGGGAGGAGCTCGTGCGGCGCCTCGTCGTGCGGGGCACCGAGGGACCCGACGAGCGTGAGCGGCGCCTCGCGACGGCGCGGGTCGAGTTCGCCGCCGAGCCGGAGTTCGACCACGTGATCGTCAATGACGAGGTGCAGCGGGCCACGGACGAGCTGATTCAGGTGATGGGGCTGGCCACGCGCTAGAATGGTTCGCTGGTCCCCTGATCGATCAACCTCGGAGTCACGTGTGTCTGGAACTGTCGCAGCCCCTGAAGGCATCACCGACCCGCCGATCGACGAGCTGCTCGCAGCCGCCGCGTCGAAGTACGGCCTGGTGATCTACGCCGCGAAGCGTGCGCGCCAGATCAACGCCTACTACGCGCAGCTGAACGAGGGCCTGCTCGAGTACGTCGGCCCGCTGGTGGAGACCCGCCCGCAGGAGAAGCCGCTGTCGATCGCGATGCGCGAGATCAACCACGGCGACCTGCTCCGCATGACGCCGATCGAGGGCTGAAACCCCTCGGGGGCGCTGATGCGCATCGTCCTCGGTGTTGCCGGCGGCATCGCAGCATACAAGGCAGCGCTATTGTTGCGTCTGTTTCGTGAGGCCGGCCACGACGTTCGAGTCGTGCCCACCGTCGCAGCGCTCGAGTTTGTCGGGCAGGCGACCTGGGAGGCACTCTCCGGTCAGCCGGCAACCCCGCACATCTTCGACGACGTGCCGGAGGTGGCCCATGTGCGGATCGGGCAGACGGCGGACCTGGTCGTGGTGGCGCCGGCAACGGCCGACCTGATCGCACGCGCTGCGGCCGGATTGTGCAACGACCTGCTCACCGCGACCCTCCTGACGGCGCGTTGCCCGGTGCTCCTGGCACCCGCGATGCACACCGAGATGTGGGAGCACCCGGCGACCCAGGCGAACGTCGCAACCTTGCGGTCTCGCGGGGTGCACATCCTCGAGCCGGCATCCGGCCGGCTTACCGGCAGCGACTCGGGCCCCGGCCGGCTTCCGGAACCCGCCGAGATCGCCGAGGCTGCACTCGCGCTCGTCGAAGAGCCGGTCGACGGCGCCGGTAGCGAATCACGCGACCTGACCGGGCGGCACGTCGTCATCAGCGCGGGTGGCACCCGCGAACCCGTCGACCCAGTGCGTTTCCTCGGCAACCGCTCGACCGGGCGGCAGGGCGTCGCTCTCGCCCGCACCGCACTCGCCCGAGGCGCACGGGTCACCCTCGTCGCCGCGCACGTCGAGGTGGCGATCCCCGCGGGCATCACCGTTGTTCCGGTCGGAACCGCGCTCGAGCTCCGTGCGGCGGTGCGCCGCGCCGCTGCGGACGCCGACGTCGTCGTGATGGCGGCAGCCGTCGCCGACTACCGGCCGGAATCGCCGGCGGACCACAAGCTCAAGAAGGCCGATGACGGCGCACCGCGCACGATCGCGCTGGTCGAGAACCCGGACATCCTCGCGGAGCTCGCATCCGCGCGGCTGCGTGCTGGTCAGGTCGTCGTCGGCTTCGCGGCCGAGACCGGTGACCCGGTCGCGAGCGCGCTCCAGCACGGCCGCGCGAAGGCCTTGCGCAAGGGTGCCGACCTGCTCGTGGTCAATGAGGTCGGCGGCGATCGCGGCTTCGGTTCGACCGAGAACTCGGTGGCCGTGCTGGACGCCGCCGGGAACGTACTGAGGGAAGCCGCGGGGACCAAGGACGCGGTCTCCGAGCTGATCTGGGACCTGGTCGCCGCACGGCTCTCGTAGCCCAGATGCTGCCGACCGGCTTGGACCCGCCCACTAGACTGCGGCCATGACTTCCACGGACCTCCGCCTCTTCACGTCCGAATCGGTGACGGAAGGCCACCCTGACAAGGTCTGTGACCAGATCTCGGACGCGATCCTGGATGCCCTCCTCACCGTCGATCCGCACGCTCGCGTCGCGGTCGAGACGATGGTGACCACCGGTCTCGTGCACGTCGCGGGCGAGGTCAGCACGGAGGCGTACGTCGAGATCCCGGCCGTCGTCCGGCAGACGGTGCGGCAGATCGGGTACACCTCTTCGCACATCGGCTTCGACGGGGACTCGTGCGGGGTGTCCGTCTCGATCGGCCAGCAGTCGCCGGACATCGCGGCCGGCGTCGACAAGTCCTTGGAGATGCGGAACGACGCGAGCGACCACGACCCGCTGGACGAACAGGGCGCCGGGGACCAGGGAATGATGTTCGGCTATGCGTGCGATGACACGCCGGTGCTGATGCCGCTCCCGATCTACCTCGCCCACCGTCTGGCCGAGCAGCTCACGGCCGTGCGCAAGACCGGCGAGATCGACTACCTGCGCCCGGACGGGAAGACCCAGGTCACCATCGGGTACGACGGCGACCGCGCGGTCCGGCTAGACACGCTCGTCGTCTCCACCCAGCACCAGCCCGGGATCTCGATCGAAGGCCATCTGGCCCCCGACATCCGCGCCCTCGTGGTGGAGCCGGTGCTCGCCGCGGCCGAGCTGTCGCTCGACACCTCCGACTACCGGCTCCTGGTCAACCCCACGGGCAAGTTCGAGATCGGCGGGCCCAAGGGCGATGCCGGGCTCACCGGGCGCAAGATCATCGTCGACACCTACGGCGGAGCCGCCCGGCACGGTGGTGGCGCATTCTCCGGCAAGGACCCGTCGAAGGTGGACCGATCGGCGTCCTACGCGGTCCGCTGGGTCGCGAAGAACGTCGTCGCCGCGGGCCTAGCGCGCCGTTGCGAGGTCCAGGTCGCCTATGCAATCGGCACGGCGCGCCCGCTCGGGCTGTACGTGGAGACCTTCGGCACCGAGACGGTCCCGCTCCCTCGGCTCATCACGGCGATCCGGGAGGTCTTCGACCTGCGGCCCGGCGCGATCGTCCGCGACCTCGACCTGCTTCGACCGATCTACGCCAAGACCGCGGCGTACGGTCACTTCGGCCGCGAGCTGCCCGACTTCACCTGGGAGCGCACCGACCGGATCGAGGACCTGCGCTCCGCCATCGGCTGAAGCTCTGACGGTGCGCGGTGGTGAGATACCTCCGTGACTGATGACGGCGAGCAGCTGACCCTCAGCGGCATCCCTGGCTTGCGCGCGCCACGACGGCCGCGCGCGACGCCGACGTCGTTCGCTGCGGTCGACCCGGTCGCACGCGTCGCCGTCGAGGTCCCGCTGGCACACCTCGATCGAACCTTCGAGTACACCGTTCCGGAGAGCCTCGCGGCGACGGCTGGGCCGGGTGCACGGGTCAAGGTGCGCTTCGCGGGCAAGGACGTCGACGGGTTCGTGGTTGAGCGCGTTGCGCAGCCCGAGCACACCGGGACGCTCACGCCGTTGCGGCGCGTAGTCTCGCCCGAACCGGTGCTGACGCCGTCCGTTCTGGGGCTCGCCCGCGCCGTCGCGGCGCACTACGGCGGAACGCTCTCGGACGTGCTCAGGCTTGCCATCCCGCCGAGGCATGCCCGGGTCGAAGCGGAGCCGTGGCCGATGCGGGCAACCACGACGGCCGCGCCGACAGCCGGCTCGGCGCCGCTGGCTGTCGGCGCGGCCCTGGTCATCGAGGGATCGAGCGGGCTGCGCCCGTCAGCCGCCGGATGGCAGGCCTACCGCGGCGGCCCGGCGTTCCTCCAGCACCTGCTCGCCGGGCGCGCGCCGCGCGCCGTGTGGACGGCGCTGCCCGGCCCGGCCGGTGAGTCGTGGCCCGACGCAATCGCTGAGGCCGTCGTCTCCACCGTGCTCAGTGGGCGTGGTGCGCTGGTCGTCGTCCCGGACGCTCGAGACGTGCTCCGGGTCTCCGAGGCGCTGACCGCGGTCGGCGTCGGTCGGTGGGAACCAGGCGCTGCGGCCAGCCAAGCGATCCCAGTGGCACGTTACGTCACCCTGATGGCCGACGACGGACCCGCACCCAGGTACCGGAGCTTCCTCGCGGCGCTCCGCGGCGCGGCGCAGGTGGTCATCGGCACCCGCGCCGCGGCGTTCGCGCCCGTTCGCCGGCTCGGGTTGGTGGTCTGCTGGGATGACGGCGACGACCTGCACGCGGAGCCGCGCGCGCCCTATCCGCACGTGAGGGAGGTGCTGCGGCTGCGCGCCGAGCTCGACGGTGCCGCGATGCTGCTCGGCGGACTCGCCCGAACTACCGAGGCCCAGCTACTCGTTGAGGAGGGCTGGGCGCGACCCGTCCAGGCTGACCGTTCCGTGGTGCGAGCGAGGACACCCCGGGTGCGGGCCCTGACCTCGATCGAGCTCGCTCGCGAGGGGCCGGCGGCCGCCGCCCGGTTGCCTGCGGATGCCTGGCGGGCGGCTCGCGAGGCACTCGAGCACGGGCCAGTGCTCGTGCAGGTCCCGCGCTCCGGATACCTGCCGGCGGTCGGGTGCGCCCGGTGCCGCGCGCTGGCACGCTGTGCCACGTGTCATGGTGCGCTCTCGCTCAGCTCCGGACATGCCGCGCCGCACTGCGCGAGATGCGGGACGCTGGCCGGGACGTGGCGCTGCGCGGAGTGCTCGGGGAGTGCCCTGCGGGCAGTTCGGGTCGGTTCCGAGCGCACCGCGGAGGAGCTAGGGCGCGCGTTCCCGGGCGTGCCGGTGCGTTCCTCCGGGACGGCGAGCGGCGGCGTGGTGGCACAGGTCGGCGGCCGGCCGGCGCTCGTCGTGGCGACGCCGGGCGCGGAGCCCCTCGCGGAGGGCGGCTACCCCGCTGCACTGCTGCTGGACGCAGCCGTCGCGACATCTCGTGACGGCCTGCGCACCTCGGAGGAGGCGCTGCGCCGGTGGCTCACTGCCGCGGCACTGGTTCGGCCGGCCTCGGCGGGCGGGCTGGTCCTGCTGGTAGGCGACGGAGCGCCGGTCCCGACCCAGGCCCTCGTCCGCTGGGACCCGGTGGGATTCGCGCAGCGCGAGCTCGCCGAGCGTCGTGAGCTCCGGCTGCCGCCGTCGGTGGCGTCGGCGGGGCTGCGGGGCACCCTGGACGCCCTCGAGCCCTTTCTGGGGCGTCTCGAGCTACCGGCGGCCGGGGTCGAGGTCCTCGGGCCCGTCCAGGACGCCACCCGCGAGGGGGGCGCGGACGCCGGCTGGCACGCGCTCGTCCGGGTGCCGACCGGGCAGCGCGCGGCGCTGGCCACCGCGGTGCACGGCGGCCTGGCGGTCCGCAGCGCGCGCAAGGAGCCCGGGACACTGCGGGTCGCTCTGGATCCGGAGGACATGTGGTGACCGGGCGCTCTGCCACCGCGGTCGGCACCTAGACTCGAGCATCATGCGCGTCCTCTTCGCCGGCACCCCTGCGGTCGCCCTCCCGTCGCTCGAGGCGCTGCTCGCCTCGCGCCACGAGGTGGTTGCCGTGCTGACCCGGCCGGATGCGCCGGCGGGCCGAGGGCGCAGCCTGAGGCCGAGTCCGGTCAAGCAACGCGCACTGGCCGCCGGGCTGGAGGTCCTCACCCCGGACTCTCCCCGCGATCCGGACTTCCAGTCGCGGTTGGCCGAGCTGGCCGTCGCGTGCGCGCCCGTCGTCGCCTACGGCGCCCTGCTCCCGGCCGCGGTCCTCGAGCTGCCGCAGTACGGCTGGCTGAACCTGCACTTCTCGTTGCTGCCCGGGTGGCGCGGCGCCGCGCCCGTTCAGCACGCCGTGCTGGCCGGCGACGAGGTGACCGGCGCGTCGACGTTCCGGATCGAGACCGGCCTGGACACCGGCCCGGTCTACGGGACCACGACGGAAACGATCCATCCGCGGGACACCTCCGGCGCGCTCCTGGATCGTTTGTCGCACTCCGGTGCGGCGCTCCTGCTCGCCACCCTTGACGCGATCGACAGCGGGGTCGCCAGCCCGATCGTGCAGAGCACCGAGGGCGTGAGCTTCGCGCCGAGGCTCACCGTCGGGGACGCCCTGGTGCGCTGGGAGCACCCGGCTCTCGCCGTCGACCGGAGGATCCGCGCCTGCACCCCGGCGCCCGGGGCGTGGACGACGGCCCCGGACGGATCGCACTTCAAGCTCGGCCCGGTCACCCTTGCCACCGATGCGCCTCGGCTCGGCCCGGGGGAGATCCTGGCCGGGAAGCACGCCGTGCTGGTGGGTACCGGGACCGACCCGGTCGAGCTCGGTGAGGTCGCGCCGGCCGGGAAGCGCCCGATGGCGGCCGCGGACTGGGCCCGGGGCGCGCACCTCGATCCGGGTGCACGACTGGGTGCGGCATGACCGAGCGCCCGTCGAGGAGCGGTTCGGGCCGCGCCGGCGGCGGCGAGCGCCGACGTCCTCCGCGAAGCGTCCAGGCTCCGTCGGAACGGCGGCGCACCGAGGACGTCGCACGCGGTGCCGCCTTCGACGTCTTGCGGGAGGTCGCTGATTCGGATGCGTACGCAAACCTCGTCCTGCCGCCGCTGTTGCGCGCCCGGCGCATCGTGGGGCGAGATGCCGGCTTCGCCACCGAGCTCGCCTACGGGACGCTGCGGCTGCGCGGCAGGTACGACGCGATCATCGCGCAGGTCGCCTCGCGCGAGCTCGGCACGATCGACCCGCCGGTCCTGGACCTGCTCCGTCTCGGCACCCACCAGCTGCTCGGCATGCGGGTCCCCGCCCACGCGGCCGTCTCCGAGACGGTCGCGCTGGCCCGATCGCGGGCCGGCGTGGGGAGTGCACAGTTCGTCAACGCGGTGCTGCGGAAGATCGCCCTGCACGACACCGCGGAGTGGCTAGCGGTGATCGAGTCGGGCGCACGGCATGACGAGCTCGAGACCCTGGCGATCCGCGAGAGCCACCCGAGCTGGATCGTCCGCGCACTGCGCGAAGCGCTCGTCGGCCACGGACGCCCGGCTGCGGAGCTCGAGGCGCTGCTGCACGCGGACAACGAGGCGCCCGAGGTCACCCTGGTCGCGCGCCCCGGGCTCGTCGAGCGCGAGGAGCTGCTCGCCGAGCTCCGGAGCGGCGCACGAGTGGGTCCATGGACCCCGACGGCCATCCGACTGACCGGCGGCGACCCCGGCGCGATCCGCGCCGTGCGCGACGGCCGGGCCGGAGTCCAGGACGAGGGCAGCCAGCTGGTGACCCTCGCGCTGGTCGCCGCGGAGCTGACCACCGAAAGCGCCGCGGACGCACCCGGCGAGAGGTGGCTCGACCTGTGCGCGGGGCCGGGCGGCAAGGCTGCATTGCTCGCCGCCCTGGCTGCGCAACAGGGCGCCCATCTGGTGGCCAATGAGGTGTTGCCGCACCGGGCGCTGCTGGTCGAGCGCTCTCTCGCCGCGATCCCGGACGGGGTCGCGGAGGTGCGCTGCGGGGACGGCCGAGCAATCGGTGGGGAAGAGCCCGGGCACTACGACCGCGTGCTCCTGGACGCTCCCTGCACGGGTCTCGGCGCCCTCCGGCGGCGCCCCGAAGCGCGCTGGCGCCGTTCGCCGGCTGATCTGAGCGCGCTCGGGGTGCTGCAGCGCCAACTGCTCGGCTCGGCGATCGACGCTTGTCGGCCCGGGGGAGTGGTCGCCTACGTGACGTGCTCGCCACACGTCGCGGAGACCACGCTTGTCGTGAAGGACGTGCTCCGGAAGCGCACCGACGCCGAGGTGATCGACGCGACCGCCGCTGTGGTGGCCGCGTCCCGCGGACAGATCGACCTGGGCCCGGGCCCGAGCGTGCAGCTGTGGCCGCACGTCCACCGCACCGACGCGATGCACCTGACGCTGATCCGTCGGACCGCTGCCCCCGGCGCGGCTCGCTAGGGTGATGCCGTGGGCATCGTGATCTCGCCGAGCATCCTTGCGGCCGACTTCGCCAACCTCGAGCGCGAGCTCGACCGCATCGCCGATGCGGATTACGCGCACATCGACGTGATGGACGGTCACTTCGTGCCGAACCTGACGATCGGGCTGCCTGTTGTCGCCCGGCTCGCGCAGGTCTCGCCCCTCCCGCTCGACGTCCACCTGATGATCGACGACCCCGACCGTTGGGCTCCTGCGTACGCCGAGGTGGGCGCGAACTTGGTCACCTTCCATGCGGAGGCGGCTTCGGACCCGAGCCAGATCTCGCGCGATATCCGCCGCCACGGCGCACGGGTCGGCCTCGCGGTGCGTCCGGGCACCCCTCTCGATCCGTACCTCCATCTGCTCCCGGTGTTCGACCTGATCCTGGTGATGACGGTCGAGCCGGGCTTCGGCGGTCAGTCGTTCATGCCCGAGATGATGCACAAGGTCCGGCAGGCACGCGCCGCGATCAGCGCCAGCGGGCTCGACATCTGGGTCCAGGTTGACGGCGGGATCAGCCGCAGCACCATCGAGCAGGCCGCCGACGCCGGGGCGAACGTCTTCGTCGCGGGTTCCGCCGTGTACGCCGCCGAGGATGCCGCCGCCGAGATTGCCGCGCTTCGTCAGAGCGTCGATCGATACCCGCGCGCGCACTGAGGTGGCCCTGCGGCGCCCGTCGGCCACGCCCAGAGGCGCCTGCTGTGGCAGGATTGGCGCTGAACACACACGTGCTCCGGGGTCGGTGCAATTCCGAACCGGCGGTGATAGTCCGCGACCCGTGGCTCGCCCGAGTGGCGAGGAGCGGTTGACCCGGTGGAATTCCGGGACCGACGGTCAAAGTCCGGATGGGAGGATGCGCGTGGCGACGTCGGCACCCCAGGGGTGCCAACCGTCGTCGTGATTCGTGCGCCGATGTCTCGGGCGCCCGCGTCAGCAACCCCGGAGCCACCGACGGCGGAGGGGAGCGACGCGATGACCGGCAGCACCATCGACGGCGCGATGCTGCGCGCCCTGGATCTCGCCCGAAGAGGCCCGGCGCACGGCCCGAATCCGCAGGTCGGCTGCGTCCTGCTCGGCGCCGACGGCACCGTGCTCGCCGAGGGCTGGCACGAGGGCGCCGGCACTCCGCACGCCGAGGCCGCCGCTCTGCACGCCGCCGTGGAGGCGGGAACCCGCGTCGACGGTGCAACGGCCGTGGTGACGCTCGAACCGTGTTCCCACCACGGTCGGACCCCGCCGTGCGCGGTCGCGCTGGCCGAAGCGGGGATCCGCGAGGTCGTCTTCGCGGTGGCCGATCCGCACCCGGCCGGGCGCGGCGGAGCGGAGTACCTGCGGAACCACGCCGTCGAGGTCGATCAGGGCGTCCGGGCCGCGGAGGGCGAGGACCTACTGCGCGTCTGGCTGACCGCCGTCCGGCAGGGTCGGCCCTTCGTCACGCTCAAGCTCGCACAGAGCCTCGACGGTCGGGTCGCCGCGCGGGACGGCAGCAGCCAGTGGATCACCGGGCCGGTGGCCAGGGCGCACGCCCACCGAGTCCGCGCGGAGGTCGACGCCATCGTGGTCGGAACCGGCACCGTGCTGGCCGACGACCC
>Ga0066794_10000059_pt1 | contig 20284 bp, 15 predicted proteins | sample PersoiDNA2013190_FD_70945 | JGI IMG/M metagenome (GOLD analysis project Ga0066794, IMG submission 70945) | Permafrost soil microbial communities from the Arctic, to analyse light accelerated degradation of dissolved organic matter (DOM) -... | ecosystem: Environmental > Terrestrial > Soil >... | reverse complement strand
GCCGTCGAGGTCGGCGTGATGAACCGCTTGTTGGTCAGGATGTTGACACAGCCGGCGATGTCGGGCGACTCGCCGGGCTCGCCCAGCGGCAGGTAGTCGGCACACGATTCGTACGAATGGGTGGATGCGTCGACTAACCGCCGGCGATGGGCGTCAGGATCAGCACATCTTCACCGTCCGCGAGGACGGTCCGCCGGTCGTGGAGTGCGCCGATGTCGCGGCCGTTGACCGTGACCCGCAGCGGCGGGTGAGCGTCCGGCTCGTGGGGCGCCGTGAGGTGCGCGGCGACCTGGCCGCCGTAGGCCTCGGCGAGCTGCGTGAGCAGGTCGCCGACCGAGCTGCCCTCGGGCAGGTCGACGCGCAGCTCGCCTTGCTTGATGAGGCTTCTGAGCAGGCCGATGGTCTGTACGCGGACGGTGATCAATCGAGGCCCAGCCTGTCAGCGGCGTAGCCCATGCCTAGCTGCTCGAGCCTGGCCCGCGTGGGCACCCCCTCCGGAGTCCAGCCGCGGGCCTCGTAGTACTCGTCGAGCATGAAGTCGAGGTCCTCCTGGGGGATCATGTGGCCCTTGGCCGGCCCCTGCGGGATGGGCTCGCTCTTGATCCGCTCCGGCAGGTCGTCGTCGGCGCGCGTCAGGCCCGCCAGCGTGTTGAACACGCGGGCCAGGTTGTTGACCCGTTCGCCGACGCGCTGCACGTCGTCTGCGGTCAGGTCGAGGCCGGTGGCGCTGCGCATGAGGCCGGCGGTGTTCTCGAAGAGGAATGGCGCCACCGAGGTGTCGAGCATGAAGATGCACATCGTCGGGCAGTCGCCGACGGCGGTGCGGGCGTCCTGGTTCCACATCGTGAGCGCGCCCTTACCTTCGATCGCGAAGCGGTCGACGGGGTAGGGGAAGGGCAGCCCGAAGATCTCCTGGATGGCGTAGCCCTTGTTGTGATCGGCGCCGGTGTAGGAGGTGGCGTAGCCGAGGCCGTGGGCCTTGGCGCCGCGCACGTCGTAGGCCGGCAGCTCGAGGCCCTTGACGTGCAGGGCGTACCTCTCCGAGCCCTTGCCGATCCGCGCGGCGGCCAGGCGCACGCCGTCGGCGAGCACGTCGCCGAAGCCCTCGCGCTCGCCCATCAGGCGGATCAGCTCGACCATGGAGCGGTCGTTGCCGAAGTGCAGGTCGAGGCCGCCGGTGTCCTCGAGGGTGATGATGCCGCGCTCGAAGAGCTCCATGGCGAAGGCGATCGTCACGCCCGCCGACATCGTGTCGAGGCCGTACTCGTCGGCGGCCCGGTCGGCGGCGATGATGGCGTCGGGGTTGGTGACGCCGGTGGTGCCGCCGAACGAGTAGAGCGTCTCGTACTCCGGCCCTTCGGTCATGATGCCGGCGTAGGGGCCGGCCTGCGCGAGGCGCATCTGGCTGCAGGCCACGGGGCACTCGGCGCAGGCGGTGCGCCCGGCGCCGCGCGTAGCGATGGCTCCGCCGCCGATGGTGCCCGCGTACTTCTCGTCCCCGGTCGTCTGCCAGTTGTTGGAGGGGAAGATGCCGAGCGCGGTGCAGTTCTCCACGTTGCCGGAGGTGCCCCCGTGAGCGAACTCGGAGTAGAGCACGGGGCTCTCCTTCATGGCGTCGAGCATGCGCTTGCGCGCGGCCTTGAACTTCTCCTCGTCGGCGATGGCCGGCTGCTGGTCGCCGCGCAGGGCGATGGCCTTGAGGTTCTTGGCGCCCATCACGGCGCCGAGGCCTCTGCGGCCCACCACGCGGCGCTCGTTGACGATGCAGGCGAGGCGCGAGAGTTTCTCGCCGGCCGGGCCGATGCACGAGATGCGCACGTTCTGGTCGTGCAGCTTGTCCTTGATGGTCTGCTGGACGTCGGTGCTCTGCATCCCCCAGATGTCCTCGGCGGAGCGGAAGCTCACTTTGCCGCCCTTGATCCACAGGTAGGTCGGCTTCTCGGCGACGCCCTCGACGATGATCACGTCGTAACCGGCGCGCTTCATCTCCACGGGGAAGTGACCGCCCGTGAGACCAACGCCCATGACGCCGGTCAGCGGGCTCTTGGCGTTGATGGCCATGCGGCTGGCGCAGGGGATCTTCGTGCCGGTGAAGGGTCCAGGCGAGAAGATGAGCTTGTTCTCCGGGCCGAGCGGGTCGCAGTCCGCCGGCACTTCGTCGAAGAGGTACTTGACCGTGAATCCGGCGCCGCCGATGAAGTCGCGGGCCGTCTCTTCCGGGAGCGGCTCCTCAGAGTACGTCCCGCTGGTCAGGTCGATGCGCAGGACCTTGCCGGTGTAGCCGCCTGAGTACATCTGTCCGCCTTTCCCCGTGTCCCTCTCGATCACGGAGCCGGTGTGCCGACCTCTCCCCCCTGTCCCACGTCGCGGGGCAGGGTCGGATACATGCGGTCGCCGACGTCGTTCGGGTCGAATGCTTCCTTGATCTGGCGCTGGTAGCGGAAGACCTGTGGCTGAGTGGAGTTCGCGAGCGCCTCCCAGATCTGCTCGTCCGACCAGCCCATCTGCAGGTACATGAACTCCTTGCCAGGCGGGTAGCCGATCGCGGCGGCGTCCTTGACCGCGTCCTCCATGTGACGCGCGGCGGCGCGGGTGGACTCCAGGTCCGCCGAATCGTACGACACGAACTGCTCGAGGCCCATCTCGCCGCCGCCGGGCAAGCCGCTGCCCGAGCCCATCATGGCGTCGCCACCGCACTGCACGAGCAGGCCGCCGGCGGCGTCGCGCTCCAGACCCGCGGCGGCAGTCGGCACGTACCCTTTGACCCAGTCAGGTGTACCGAACTGCATCCAGCTGCCGATGTAGCCGCCCGCCCAGACGAAGTTGACGTGCTTGTGGCCGAGTCGCTGCAGGTAGATGTTGGTGAACTCGGCCATGTCCGGCTCGCAGAAGCGTTCGACCTTGTGGCCGCCGACCTCGTCGAGGATGGCGTTGAGGATCTCGTCCTGAAGCTCGATGTCCGCGACGCTTCTCCCGGCCAGCACGATCTGGAACGAGATCCGCATCTCCTCGGCGAGCTTGCGGACGTCATCTCGCGCGGCGATCTCGGGCACGTCCCCGAGCGTCTTGGTGTGGTCGTTGTACATCAGCCAGAAGGCCGGGGCGAGGTCGGCGCCGGCCAGATTGAACTGGCGGTGGAAGACGTAGCCGATCTCGTTGTCGTAGATCTCGTAGTAGGCGTCGGCCCAGGCGTCCCAGGTCGGCACCGCCACCGTGTAGGCGCGCATGGTGTCGGCGAGCGGCAGACGGTAAGCCGGCAACGTACCGCCCACGTGCCACTCTCGCGGGCCGAAGTTCGGGCCGAGTTTGACGGCGCACTTCGTGTACACGCCCATGCCGCCTCGCGAGCCGATAGAGCCCCGGCAGATGCCGCGCACGCTGGGGCCGGGGCCTTCGCTGCAGAACCAGCCGTCGCCCGATCCCAAAGACCCGGTGCGCACGATCTCGCCCTCGGGCGTGACCCACTCCATGCCGAGGACGTTCTCGGCGTTGCCGCCCATGAAGTACGTGTGGGGCCCCTGTCCGGCGTAGGCGCAGGCACTCGCCACTATCGAGGTAGAGCAGCCCGACCCGGGGATGTTGATGCTGAGGCCGCGCTTCAGGGCTTCCGCGTGAAGCTGGGCGTGGATGACGTAGGGCTCCACGACGGCGAACATGTTGCGCTCGTCGATCTCGAGGATGCGGTTCATCCGTCGCATGTCGAGCTGCAGGGTGAGGTCTTCTTCCTTGATCGGCGCGTTGAAGAAGTACCAGCCGGTGCCGGTCGGCTTGATCTTGAGGCCGTGCCTATTGGCCAGAAGCACCACCTGCTGCACTTCCTGCGTGCTGGCCGGCAGGACCACGGCCGCCGGACGCGGCATGTACGGGCTGTTCTCCGGCCGCACGAGCTCCGCGAGGTACTGGAAGGCATACCCATCCAGGACCGCCGGGTCGTTGCTGACGTTGGCCGCACCGACGATGTCCTCGAGAGCACGGTAGGCGTCGGGGTTAAGGGCGGGGGCGGGCATCATGACGCCTCCCTTCCGTTGCCGAGCGCCCGCCAGACGAGCTCGAGGACGTCGTGGACCTCGAGGTCCGAACCACTCGCGGCGGTCGCCTCGGCGAAGTTGAGCTCGCAGCGCGAGCAGGCGCTGACGAGAGCCGCGGCCCCCGTCGCCTCGGCCTCCTCGAGGCGCTCGCCGGCGGCCCAGGCGGAGTACTCCGGGTAGGCCTCGCGGCAGGCGCCGCCGGCGCCGCAGCACCAGGCGGCCTCACGGCTGCGTTCCATCTCCACCAGCTCGAGACCTGGGATGGCGGCAAGCACATCGCGGGGGGCGTCGTAGACGCCCTTCGCGCCGTTGTAGCGCGGGCGGGGCGGGTCGTAGACCACGGCCTGGCCGTAGATCTTCTTCTCGACGCCTTCCCACGGGACGTAGGGCTCGCCCTGGCGCCCGAGGTGACAGGGGTCGTGGTAGGTGACGGTCATGGGGACGGGCGTCGTCAATTCGAGGCGCCCGTCCTTCACGAGCCGGTCCACGAGCTCGACGGTGTGCAGGACCTCGGGGACGGGGGAGGCGCCGTCGAGCCCGGGGTAGACGCGCGTGAACATGTGTCGGCAGTCGGCGCAGGGAGTGACGACGGTTGCGACGCGGGCGGCGGCCCACTGAGCCAGGAGGTTCTGGCTGGAGTGTGTCGCCTCTTCGCGATAGCCCATGCGGGCGGAGAGGCCGCCGCAGCAGCCGGCCTCGGGGATGATCCCCACGGTGAGACCGGAGGCGAGCAGGACCTTGGCCTGCAGGCGTACGGTCTCGCGTAGCGACTCCTCGAGCGAGTACTTGCAGCCGGGGAAGAAGAGGACGTCGACCTGCTCCCGGCTCGCGTCTCTCAGGTCGAGCCCGTCGGCCCAGGCGTTGCGCTCGGCTGGGCTCTTGCCCCTGCCGGCCAGGGCCGCCCGCGTCCGCTCGATGAGCGGGCGGTAGGCGTCGGGTACCCGGTCCATCTCCACGAGGTGGGCGCGGAACTCGGAGAGGGCGGCCAGCACCTCCATGTCGTAGCGGCACATCTTGCAGGCCACGTCGCAGTTGCCGCAAAGCTGGCACTTGAAGGCCACGTCGACGACCTTCTCTGTGACCTCGCTTCTCTCGTCCATGAGGCTGAGCATGGTGATGAGGCGGCCGCCGCCCGAGTAGGCGTGGAAGGAATTGGCCTCGACGCTGGGGCAGCCCTTGGCGAAGCGGGCGCTCCTGACGAGGTCGAAGGGGATCCACTTGCAGTAGCTGCACCTCGTGCAGCGCATGGCGTCGGCGCGGTAGTCAGTGAGGGCCATGGCGTTCAGGCCTCCTTCGCGGCCACAGGGCCGAAGCAGAGCTTGCCGGGATTCATGACGCCGGCCGGGTCGAAGATCGCTTTGACCTTGCGCAGGGCCTCGCGGCTCGCGGCGTCGCGGATGTAGACAGGCGCCGCCCAGGCGCCGTAGGGGCGGCTGAAGTAGGCGCCGTCGGTGATGAGGCGGGCCGAAACCGCGGCGTCGAAAGCCCGCGCACGGGTCGTCGCCACAGGGTCGGCCGGGTCGAAGGGCAGGGAAAGCTCGACGTGCCAGCCGACGCCCTGGTGCTGCGGCTGAAGGTACACGCCAAGCGCCGCGGACCGCAGACCCACGGCCTCGGCGACATCGCGGGCCGTGTTGAGGAAGCCCTGCGTCCGGTCGAGAGTCGTGAGGAAAAAGACATCGCAGCTGCCGCCGGCGGCGTCGAGCTTCCACGGAGAGTCGCCGCAGCCCGCGGCGACCTCGACGAGGCGCGCCGCGTCGGTGCCGCCCGCGGCGCTCGCGAGCGCCAGGCCGTGCGTCGCCGCAAGGACCTGGAGATCGGCCTCCATGACGCGCACGCGCTCCTCCGCGAGGTGCCGGCGCCCGCCCAGGCCGATAACGGCGTTCCAGGCGGGCGCGCCGTCGCAGCTCGCGCCCGACGCGACGAGCAGACGTGCGAGGAAGGTCCCGCTGAGGACGAACACCTCGTCGCCCAGGCGCACCCGGTTCAACTCGTAGAGGAACGGGACGAGGTCCTCCAGCCGGGGAGCGGAGACGACCGAGGCCGTGCGCACCGAGGGCAGGAGTTCGCACTTCACGCTGGCCCAGGTGACGATGCCCATGGTGCCCTGCGCACCGGTCAGGAAGCGGAAGAAGTCGGTCTGCGCCGGACCCTTATGCTCCGCCTGAACGACTCCCGAGCGCCACTGTTCCTCGAGCGACAGAGGGCCGCCCCCCGCCTCCCCGGTGAACATGACGTCGCCGTTCCCCCACACGACGCCGCAGTCGCGCAGCGGCTCGGGCAGGTGGAAGTTGTAGCGGGGGATCAGCGTCGGCTGGCGTTCGAGCAGGCTGGCGACCACGCTCTTGTTCGCGCGCGGGGCGAGCGGCGGCGTGACGCGCATGCCCTCCGCCGCCAGCGCGGCCTGCAGCTGCGAGTAGGTCACGCCCGGCTCGATCACCGCCATGCGGTTGCGGCGGTCGACCCGCAGGATACGGTCCATCCGCATGAGCTCGACGATCACGGCGCCCGGCACGCTCGGCACCGTGTCGCCGTGGAAGTGCGGCCCGCCGGAGCTCACCGGCACGAGCGGTGTGCGCGTCTCGTTTGCCCAGGCCAGGAGGCGCTCGACCTCGTCGGCGGAGCCGGGGCGGGCGACCCAGCGGGGCAGAAGGCGCTCCGTGAAGCTCTCGTCGCCGGCGTACTGGTCCAGGCTCGCTGGGTCGTCGCTGACATGGTCAGCGCCGACGACGGCTGCGAGCGATCGTTCGGTGTCCTCCATGGCGCGGGTCATCCTTTGCTCGTGTCTCTTACCGGCAGCCGGCGAGCGAAGATCGCCCGGCGGCTCGCGATCGGCTGCCCTTGCACAGACCGGCCTTTCGTCCCATAATGCGGGCAACACACCTACAGTACGGGCATGATACGCTGGGGCGCAAGCATGTCAAGATGTACGTAGATATGTAGCGGGGGCAACGGCATGAGGGACGGCGGAGATGGCTGCGACGGCCAAGGGGACCAGGAGAGAGACCGGCATCCAGGTGATCGCGCGGGCGAGCGAGATCCTGCGGCTCCTCGCCAAGAGCGAGCATGGGACGACCTTGCGCTCCCTCTCCGACGACACCGGCCTGCCACGCTCGACCGTCCACCGCATCGTGGTCGCACTCGCGGCGGAGAACCTCGCGGTCTGGGATCCGGAGCGAGGAGTGGCTGAGCTGGGCCTGGGCCTGATCTCGCTCGCGCTGTCCCGCCGTCAGCGTCTGCGCGATGCCGTGCGCCCCTACCTCGAGGCACTGGTCCGAAAGGTCGACGAGACCGTCGACCTGGTCACCTTGCGGGGCGAGACAGTCCTATTCGTCGACCAGGTGATGGCACACCAGCTGCTGGTCATCTCGGCGATCGGCGCGATGCTGCCTGTGCACTGCACCGCGTGCGGCAAGGCGCTGCTAGCGGCGCTCCCCCCCGAAGACGCGGAGCGCATCCTCCCGAAGACACTCAAGGCGTACACGCCTCACACGATCACCGACCGCACCCAGCTGCTCGAACAGCTCGAGCAGGTGCGCTCCAGCCGCCTAGCTTTCGACCACGACGAGCACACAGTGGGCGTGTCGGCCGTCGGCGGGGTCATCCACAACGCGTGGGGCGAGGTCGCCGCGATAACTATCCCAGTGCCGACTTTGCGGTTCGCGGGACGAGAGGAGGAGCTCGGCCGGGCGCTCCTCGACACTTGCGACCAGCTCGACGACGTGTTGATGCGCGTCTGAACGAGCCGGTCCGCACGAGCAAGGAGCGAGACGCGCGATGACCATCACGACGACCGCCGCAGTTGTGGAAGAGGCCGGGGCGCCCTTCGTGCTCCAGGACGTGGAACTCGACGAGCCCCGGCCAGACGAAGTCCTCGTGCGCATGGTGGCCACCGGCCTCTGCCACACCGACCTCTCGGCGCAGGCCGGCACCCTGCCGTTTCCCCTGCCGGGGGTGCTGGGCCACGAGGGTGCGGGCATCGTCGAGAAGACCGGTGCGGACGTGCGCGCCGTGGCTCCCGGCGACCACGTCCTGCTGTCCTTCAGCTCGTGCGGTGACTGTCCGCAGTGCGGCGCCGGACGTCCCGCCTACTGCTCCAGCTTCCACGCGCTCAACCTCTTCGGCGGCGCGCGCCGGGACGGGAGCCCCACCATGTTCCGCGATGGCGAGCCGGTGCACGGGCACTTCTTCGGACAGTCGTCTCTGGCCCGCCATGCATTGGTGGACGAGCGCAGCTTGGTCAGAGTGCCGGAGGGCGCACCTCTGGGCACGCTCGCGCCGCTGGGCTGCGGCATCCAGACCGGCGCGGGCGCCGTCCTCAACGCGCTGCGCCCCGGAGCGGGCGCCAAGCTGGCCGTGTTCGGCACGGGGGCCGTGGGCTGCGCGGCGATCATGGCGGCCGCTCTGTCGGGCTCGTCGCGGATCGTCGCCGTCGATCTAGTCCCGGCGCGCCTCGAGCTCGCCCGCGAGCTCGGCGCCACAGACGCCGTCGACGCCGGCGCCGGAGACGTCGTCGCGGCGCTTCGCGACCTGTGCGGTGGCCTCGACTACATCGTGGAGGCCACCGGGAGCACGACCGCGCTCAGCCAGGCGATCCTGTCGCTGGCGCCGCGCGGGACGTGCGCGATCCTCAGCACGTACCCCCACGGTGCCACCATCCCGCTGGACGTCAACTTCATGATCGACGGTCGCCGCGTCGTGGGCGTGTCGGAGGGCGAGAGCGACCCGCGGCGCTTCGTGCCGGCCCTCGCCGCCCTGTACGAGCAGGGCCGTCTGCCCATCGACCGGCTCATCCGTCACTATCCTTTCGAGAAGATCGAGCAGGCGGCGGCCGACGCGCACGCGGGCGTGACCATCAAACCCGTGCTGACGTTCGACTAGCCGTGGCCGCCGGCTCCGTCGTCAAGACGGTGCACGGCCTTCCCCCGGTACATCCACCGCCAGGAACTCGGCGCGGCGAAAGCGGTCCCTGAGGCGCACGGGCACGGTGCAGTCGAAGATCGTCTTGCACGACGTCCCCGCCGCGGGGAGCAACGGGCTGAAATCGGGCGACTGCGTCGGGTCCAGCGGATGGCAGCGCACCCCGGGGACGAACACCGTGCTCACGTCCCCCTGGTACCGTGTCGTCATGGCCCAGAGGACGTCGTCGGTGTCGAAGATGTCCACGTCGTCGTCGACGACGATGACGTGCTTGAGCTCCGAGAACGCCGCGAACGCGGCGAGGGCCGCCTGGCGCGGCCGTCCCTCGTCGTCTTCGGAGAGCTTGCGGAACTGGAGGATGGCGACGTACTTGCCCCCTCCCGACGGGTGACAGTACACGCCGGTAAGACGCCCCGGCATGCTGCGCTCCACGAGCTGCAGGATGCTGGCCTCGGTCGGGATGCCGACGAGGTTCGCGTGCTCTTCGCCCAGGTTCACGAGTGCCTGGAAGATGGGGTCGCGGCGGTGCGTGATCGCGGTGATCCGGATCACCGGCAGCTCCTTCTGCGCGGCCCCCATGTAGCCCGGGAACTCGGGCATCGCGTACCCCGAGCCGGTCTGGGCGTCCTCGCGCACCCGCTCACCGGGCAGAATCTCGCCTTCGATCACGATCTCCGCCCGGGCGATGCCTTTGGCGGCCACGGACAGGCAGTCACAGAGCTCCACAGGCCGGCCGCGCAGCCCGCCGGCCACAGTGAGCTCGTCGAAGCCGAGGGGCGTAGTGGGCGGCTCGAAGCAGGCGGCCACGTACACGGCCGGGTCGACGCCGATGCTTATCGACACGGGGAGCGGCCGCCCCGCGGCCTCGGCCTTCTTACGGAACTGGTCGATATGGCGGCCGGGCACGAAGTAGACGCTGAGCAGGTCTGGACCCTGCACGCAGAGGCGATGGATCGTGACGTCGGCCTCGCCGGTCTCTGGATCCTCGGCCCGCAGCAGCCCCAGAGTGATGTAGGGCCCCGCGTCCAAGGCCGTGAGCGTCAGGATGGGCAGGATGCCGCGCAGATCGAGCGGCGCCCGCAGCACGACCTGCTGGCACGGCGCGTCGCGGCCGGCTACGGTGACCGGCGGGACGGGATGCTCGAGCGCGTCGAGCAGCGAAGCCGGGAGTCGCTCGACAGTGCTGCCCAGGAGTCGCGCCGCGCGCCGCCGGCTGGCGAGCGCACCGACGACGACCGGCATGCCGGACCCCCTCACGTTTTCGAACAGCATGGCCGGCCCGAGCCGGGTGGGCGGTCGCGCCGGCGTGCCGGCGCCTACGAGTTTGTAGATCCCGGCGATCTCAAGATACGGATCGACGAGGCGGTCCGTGGTCTCGAACTCCCCGGGCGCGGACCGCAGGAGGTCGATCGCCGAACGCAGGTCCGTGACCTCCGGGGGACTGCCAGGTCCATCGATGACGGGCATCGCGAGCCTCCTCATGGCTGCCGGCCGGCGGACGCGCGCGCCACCGGCCTCGCCCGCATCTTCTCACGTCCACGGCGGGCGACGCAGCGGGGCGCCCGCGCACGGCGGGTCCATGAGGGAGGAGATGGGGCGCCCGCCGCGGGGGTGGGCGGGCGCCCCTGGCGGCTCGCGAGGGAAGCGCGCTCTCGAACCGCGATCTCAGTCGCCTGGCTCAAGCCTTCTCGAGGAAGATGGCGTCCAGGCTCACGCTCTTCTCGAGCCTCACGGACGCGACGACCGGTCGTAGCCGGGCGTCTCGATCCGGACGGCGTAGTCCCGGTCGGAGCTCTCATTGCGCGAGGGCCTTGCCTGCTTCGTAGGCGCGGATCTTCAGCTCGGCATCCTGCTCGGCGCTCTCAGGGTCGTTCGCTTTCGCGCACACGATGTTGTCGACCCACTCAAAGCCGAAAGACGGGAACATGGCCGCCGTGTAGTCGAAATACGAGTCATAGGTATGCACATCGTCCATGCTCTGCGAATACACGGTGAGCATTTTCTTCCTGCCGAACCTCGGCCGGCCCTCGAGGTCCATCAACGGGAAGAACCGGTCGTACAGGTTCTTGACCGGTCCGGTCATCTGCATCATGTAGATGGGCGAGCCGATCACGACGGCGTCTGCAGACTTCACCTTCTGCAGTGCCTCATGAAGCTCATCGTTGATGATGCAATCGTCCTTCATACGACAGGCGAAGCAGCTCTGGCACGCCATGAACTTCATCTTGAACAGAGTGTAGTACTTGACCTCGGCCCCATTGTCGCGCGCACCCTTGGCGATCAGATCCAGGATCGTCACGGTATTGCCGTCCATGCGAGGACTGCCGTTGAACACTACGATTTCTTTCATGAGGTAGTCGCCTTTCTGAGAGCTGCCCAGCGGGTCGCGACCCGCTGAGAGAAGAGGGGGAGGGCCCGGAAGGCCCTCCCTTGCCTTCCTGCTCTTCGGCAGGACCTGACTAAAGGCCTATAGCTTGATGAAGCCCAGGTTCTCCGACTCGCCGTCGATGGTGACCGCGGCGGCGTACTTCTTGCCGTCGGCATCCACCTCCAGCCTGTACTCACCTTTCTCGAGTCCGTCGAACTTGAACTCTCCGAAGAAATTGGTGGTCCGGGTCGCGAGCGTCGACGTGTCGTGGCAGTTGGCCACACCGGCGCCGCTGAGGCTGCAGACGATACCGCCCTCGTTCGAGTGCAGGGTGACGGTGGCACCCTCGAAGCAGTCGCCGTCGACCAGCACACCAGCGGTGATGAAGTTCCTCGTGAACTTGTAGAGGTTCTTGTACAGCGTGCGCGGCTTCGTCCCAAGCTCCGGCAGGTAGGCTTCGAGATCCTCTGCCGCGATCATCTTCTCCATCTCTTCCGGCTCGACGAAGTAGGTGGCCATCGCCACAGTCGGGCAGGAGTGCGTGCAGCGGGTGGTGTGCGGCGCCCAGGTGGGATCGTCGATCAAGTGGGCGCAGAAGATGCACTTCTGGCCAATGCCGGCCTCTTCGTTCCACCAGATGGCGCCGTAGGGGCAGGAGTCGACCAGGGCCTTGTTGCCCTTGGCCTTCACCATGTCGATCATCACGATGCCGTCAGGGCGGTGCGTGATCGCCCCATTCGAAGCGTCGATGCACGGGGCATTCTCGCAGTGCTGGCACGGCACCGGGAGATAGGCCACGTCGTTCCGCGCGTAGTGTCCGCGCTCGCGCCGCAAGATGTCCACCCAACGGTGACCGTGCCGCGGCTGGGCGGCCGTGTATCCGGGCCAATCGTTGCCGACGAACTCGTCCTTGTCGGCCATAAAGCAGTTGTTGCAGTCGTGGCACTTGGCCACGTCAATGACTTTGTACCATTGCTTCACTTCGCTGACTCCTTGTCGGTCATCCACATACGGTCGATCATTCCGGCTCACTCGGTCTCGTAGATGCCGCCGTCCCATTTCTCGACTTCGATCTGGGCGGTATTGGGAGCCATGCCCGAGGCGTACTTGGACATGTAGCGATCGGGCGACAGGATGTTCATGCAGCCGCCGCGATCGGCGGACCTGCCGGGCTTGCCCAGCGGGTTGTACTCCGCGCACGACTCGTAGGTGTGCACGGTGCCGGGCTGCGTACGTTCGCCCACTTGCGCGCACACGATGACGGAGCCGCGATCGTTGAAGGCGCGGACCAGATCGCCGGCCTTGATGCCGCGGGCGGCCGCGTCGACGCTGTTGATCCGGATGATCCAGTAGTAGTGACCGTCCACCAGGACGCGGTGGTCCTTGATGTCGTTCATAAAGCTGTCCTTGCCGTCACCCATGGTGTGGAAGGAGAAGCGGGGATGCGGAGACAGCATGCCCAGCGGGTACTTCTTGGCAAGCTCGCAGCGCGGACCTTCCCACGCAGGCACGTACGTGTGCATGGCGGGACGATACTCGTCCACGAAGCCCTGGTCCTCGAAGTTCTTGAGGCTGGTGGCGATGAACTCGACCTTGCCGGTGCTCGTCTGCAGGCCCTTGCGACCGACCTGGTTGTTGAGGCGCGGGCCCCAGTCGGGTGTGTCTTTCTCGCGGTCTTCGGCGAACCAGCGAAGGGCCGGCGTCTTCTTGCGGTCCGGATTGTCGGGGACCACGAAGTAGCCCTTCTTCTTGAACTCCGCGAAGGTCATGTGCTTGGGCATGTCGGTGGCGTTGTAGTACTGCTCCACCCACTGGAGGTCGGTCTTGCCTTCGGTGAACATCGGCCCGATGCCCAGCTTCTCGGCGATCATGGCGAAGATTTCGTAGTCCGACTTGGACTCGCCGATCGGCTCGACGCACTTGGCCTGCAACGAGATCACGCGATGGTTGCACTGGGCGTAGGTGTCGGGGATGTACCCGGAGCAGTTGGCGAACTCGGAGATGTCCCAGCGCTCGAAGTTGGTGCAGGCCGGCAGGATGATGTCGGCGAACTGTACTTCACCCTCGAACCAGATGGACTGGCTGACGACGAACTCCAGGCTCTCGTGCGCGTACATCTTGGCGTAGCGGTTGGTCGCAGTCATGGTCCCGATCCACGGACCACCGTACTTCCACAGCATCTTGATCTTGGGATAGCCGGGCGCAGGATATTGGTACTGGTGCATCTGATGCTGGATGTCGCCGCCGGCGAAGCCCTTGCCGGCCCACTGGAACTCGCCGTCCATGATGCACTCGGGCACCTTGAGGCGCGGGATGTGCTGCCCAGCCGAGGTGTTGATGTTCGACGGCGACGGGAAGGTGGTCTTGCCGTCGAACATGCGCCAGGCGAACTTGAAGCCCGCCGCCGAGTTCTCGCAGTCGCCGGATATGCCACCCTCGGCGTAGCCGGGGAAGTAGAACTCGTGGTCGACGGGCGTACCCTGCGTGGTCGACCAGATGTTGGAGCCCGGCTTGCCCATTCCTTGCATCGTGGCGAGCGCGATCATGCCACGGGCCCACTCGATGCCGTGAGACGCGCGGCAGGCGCCGCCCCAGCCGCCGAGGCCGCCGGCGGCGAGGAAGGTGTTCTTCTTCGCCCACTCGCGGGCGAGCGCGCGGATCTCACAGGCCGGCACGCCCGACTCCTCCTCGGCCCACTCGCAGGTCTTGGGCACGCCGTCGGTCTTGCCCAGGACGTAGTCGGCCCACTCTTCGAAGCCATGGGCGTGCGTGGCCACGTACTCCTTGTCGTAGGTGTCCTCGGTCAGCCACGTGTAGGCGATGGCGAACGAGAGTGCATGGTCGGTACCGATCTTGGGAGAGAACCACTTGTCGCCGATGAGCCCGGCGGTGTGGTTGTAGAACGGGTCGATGAAGACCATCTTGACGCCGAGCTCCTTCAGCCAGGAGCGGCGGATGGTGGACTCGTGGGCGGCATAGATGCCGGTGTTGGTCTCCGGGTCGGAAGACCAGAAGACGACCATCTCCGCGTTCTGCAGGCCGTCCTCGAGCAGGTCGTACTGCTCGGGGTTGCCGAGGCGCCAGCTGAAGCCCCACATGTGCATGCCGCCCCAGTGCCAGCCTTCCCAGCTGTCCGGGTTATGGTCGGCATAGGTGAAGCCCATCATGTTCATGAAGCGGAAGTACGTGCTGTGGCGGTAGCCCACGTTGCCCCACATGTGGTGGGAGCTGGGACTGGAGAGGATTGCCGCAGGACCGGCCTCGCGCTTCACGCGGTTGATCTCGTTGACCACGATGTCGGTGGCCTCGTCCCAAGAGATCGGCTCGTATCCGGAGATGCCGCGATTCTGGATGTTGCGCTCGCCGTTGGGATCAAAGTCCACGCGCTTCATCGGGGTCTTGATCCGCCTATCGGAGTAGATCATGGACTTGAAGCCGGCCGTGTACACCGAATACGTCGTCTTGCGCGGCGGAGTGAAGGTCTTCCCCCTGGCTTCGATCTTCCAGGACGGCGCGTCGACCTCGTCGTCGAAATCCATCGGGGTGATGCGGATGATCTTGCCGTCCTTCACGTAGACGAAGACCGGCCCACCGGTCGATGAGTTCGTCAGGCGGACTACTTCTCCCATTTGGGCATCTCCTTGGTTCTGCGGACCTTTCGCCCGGTATCTGACTGCTCGACGGGGAATGTCATCCCACAGGGTCGATGTGGAAGCGGATCGGGTCTCAGCGACGCCGGCGGCCGTGGCCGCCGGCGCCGCTTCGTTCTCAGTACTTCATGGGCTGCCACCCACTTGTGACCACTCCTCAGTACTCGATGGATCGCACGGTGCCCCGGGTCGGGATGTCCGGGCGCGCGACCTTGCTGCCGGCTACACCGTCGCCCGGCGGTGCGCCTTTGGTGTCTGCTGTCCTTCTCCATCATCTTCTCGAGCTCACGCCAGGCGATGCCTCGGGCGCGCCGTCGTCTCAGATCTGCGCGCCGTACCTCTTGCCGGCCTCGATCATCGCGCGCACGCATTCCGGCTTGGCTTCGTCGGTCACGACGCCGGGGGCCAGCAGGTAGCCTCCGTCGCCGGCCACATCAGCGATCAAGCGCTTGACGTAGTCGTCGACATCCGCAGGTGTACCGGCGATGAGAAGGCCCCCTGGCACATTGCCCGCGAAGCACTGGAATCCGCCGAGGTGCCGCTTCACCTCTTTCATGTCTGTGGCGTCGAACAGCCAGACCGTGCGACCGCGCGGGATGTCCGACTCCGCGATCGCCTGCAGGCGGGTGTCGTAGCCGCCCTCCGCGAACAGCCAGACCACGAGACCTTCGTCGATCAGCCCCTTGATCACGGCCTTCAGCGTCGGCCAATAGAACTTGTGGAAGTCTGCGTCCGAGAGGAACCCGTCGGCGCCCTTATGGAGTGGCATGAACACGATCGGGACCTTGGTGAAATCACACCCCCGGCGTCCCTGATCGATCGCCAGCGGCACCAGGCGTTCGCAGGCCTCGAGGACTTTCTCAGGCCGGCGGAACTTGTCGAGCATGATGCCTCGTGTGCCGCGCAGCGTGTCACCAAGGATGTCGTAGGGAGCCTTTGCCGCGCCGCCGAAGAACCCCGGGCGCCCGTAGGCGGCCGCCACCTGGCCATCCACAGCTCCGGGGCCCATGATCCATCTGCCGGCCGCTTCTCCTGCTTTGACCAGCTTCTCGAGCATCTGCTGCATCGGCGGCAAACTGAACGGGAAGAACGTCGGCACATTGATCGGCGGCTCCCAGATGTCGGTGAAGGGCGCCAGCATGCTCCACGGCTCAAGCGCACCGAAGATACGCGGCAGATAGACGCGCTGCCAATAGTCCGAGGGATCGCGCAAGAGCAGATCGTACTCGTCGTCCTTCATCCACTCCTTCTCGTTGTACTGGAAGGGGGCATCGTCCCCGGTGCCGTGACCCGGCCAGCTCACGAGCTTGAGATCGAGGATGTCGTACATCTCGCCCGGGAAGACGCCGGCGAAGGTGGAGAAAGCCCCGTCGAAGTCGAAGTCGGCGTTGACCTTGAGGTACGCGTCCTGCGCCTTCGGATAGTCGTAGTAGAGCTCGCGGGCAGTAAGTCCGGAGTACTGTGCGGCGAAGAACCCGCCCATCGGGAGTACCGGCACGCGCTTGGGCTTGCGCAGCTCGATGACGTCGCGCAGCATCTGCACCCGCTCGCGCCACGCGTCGCGTACCTCGTCCGAGACGAACGGGATGCCGGCCTCGGTAGCGAACCACGCCTTCATGCGCTCTTCGTAACGCTGGTCGGGGGTGAGCTTGTCCCAATCCTCGGTGAACACCTCAGGCACCTCCCAGCCAAGTCTTGGCGAGCTCGACGGCCTCGACCGCGTCCTTGCCGAAGCCATCGGCCCCTGTATAGGCGACGATCTGCTGAGTGACGGGCGCACCACCGATCATGATGCGCGTGCCGTCGAGGCCAGCCCCACGCGTCGCGGCGACTGTGCGCTTCATCGCGTCGATCGCGTTCGTGAGCAGGCAGCTCATGGCGATGATGCCGGCGTTCTGCTCGCGCGCCACCTCGATGAACCGCTGCACCTTGACGTCCACTCCGAGGTCGACGACTTCGAAGCCTGCGATGTCGAGCATGGTGGCGACGATGTCCTTGCCGATGTCGTGGATGTCGCCCTCGACCGTGCCGAGAACCACCACGCCGAGAGCGCCGCTGCCGGGGGAGTTCGCCAGGTGCGGCCGCAGTTTGGCCGAGATCTCCTGCATGATCTCGCCCGCCATGATGAGCTCGGGGATAAAGGCCTCGCCGCAGGCGAACTTCTCCCCGATCACCTCCATCGCCCTCTTGCTGTCGTCGAGGATGCCGATCGGGTCGGCGCCTGCGCCAAGAAGACGGTCGACGATCGCGAGCGCATCGTCTTCGCGCAGCTCAACGACTGCGTTCGTGAGTTCGTCTTTCACGGCTCCTCCTAGGGTGTTGGGCTTTCGATCTGTGCTGAGCGCAGACCGTCTAACGTTCTGCCCGACTGTCTCTACGCTGCGCCACCGCCCCGCGGCGCTGCTTCACAGCACTCTCGAACGGGGAGCCCGGCCGCGAGGGATTCTTCGCGAGGATGTCCGCTACGGGGAAGCGGCGGGCACTCGACACGCTTCGCGACGGAAGCGCTCTCGGGAATTCAGCCCGCATTGGTATCCTCGCTGGGCGCCCCCAGGCTGGGCGTACCGAGTGCCACGGAGGGTGTCGGCACCGCGCAGTCGCTCGCCGTGGAGCTCTTGCTCCCCCGCCGCCGACCGCCGGCGCGGCTGCCCATGACCGAGATGAGCAGGATGATCCCCGTGACGACGTACTGCCACGAGCTCTCCACCCCAACCAGGTTCAGGCCGTTCTGCAGGATACCGATGAACAGTACGCCGAGGGCGGTGCCCACGACGCTGCCCGAACCACCGGTGAGCAGCGTTCCTCCCAGCAGCACCGCCGCCACGGCCTGCAAGGCCAGGCCGGCGTCGACCTGAGGCGTGGCCGCCCCGACGCGCCCGACAGCAATGACTCCCGCGAGACCGGCGCACGCCCCCGACACCGCGTACACCATGATGATCGTACGCTCAGTCCTGACGCCAGAGAGGCGCGCGGCCGTGTAGCTGCCGCCGGTCGCGAAGATATCGCGACCGAAGTAGGTGCGGCTCTGGGCTATGAGGAAGATCGCAAAGACCGCCACCATGATGTAGATGGGGGCTTGCAGGCCGGCGATATGAGCCACCCCTATGTTCAGAATGAGTGGGCTGGTGATGTAGATCGACATGGTCTGGGTCCAGATGAGCACCACCCCGGTGAGGGCAGTCATCGACGCGAGTGTCACGACGAAGACCGAGAGCCTGAACACCCCGACGAAGAGTCCGTTGGCGGCCCCACCCAGCACCGCGCCGAAGAGCACCGTGAGCACAACGGCGACGGCGGCCGGCATGATATTGCCTTCGATCATCTTGCCCAGAAACACGCCGCACAGGGCGGCGATGGCACCGGCAGATAGATCGAACCCCCCGCTGATGAGCACGAACGTCATGCCCATCGAGACAACGAACAGCACCGAGACTGAACCCAGGATGTTCTGAATGTTCAGCCCCGTACGAAACCCCGGCTGCCACACTGCGAACAGCGCGAAGAGGATGATGACGACCGCCAACACGGGGCGGAACGGCCGCGTACTACTCCACGCGTTAGACAAGGCCTGCTTCACTACTCCGCCTTTCGTGTCGCTCTGATCTCGTGCTCGCTCGCCCCTCCGGCCAGCGCTGCCAATCTCGATTCCGTGGCCTCCTCGCGCGGTAGCGCCGCGACCACTCGGCCGCGGAAGAGGACGAGGATCCGGTCGCAGATCTGATACAGCTCGTCGTACTCGGACGAGCTGACCAGCATCGTGATTCCCTGAGCTGCTATGTCCCTCAAGTGGCGGTGGATCTCTGCTTTGGCCGCGACGTCCACACCACGCGTCGGCTCGTCGAGAAGCAGCAGCTTCGGAGTGCGGATCAGCCACTTCCCCAGGACGACCTTCTGCTGATTGCCCCCGCTCAGGGTCGCCACCGGCGCTCTCAGATCAGCCTTGATGCTCAAGAGCTTGGAGATTGCGGCGGCCGCGTCCTCGATCTTGCGCGAACGGGGGTTTCTCAGCCGCTGACGGTCGTACGTGGCAGGCATCGTGAGATTGTCCCGCACCGGCATCGGAAGGATGACGCCCTCCGTCTTCCGGTCCGCGGGAACGAAGCCGATGCCTCGCTTGATCGCAGCCCGAGGTCCCTCCCTTTGCACCGCCTGACCAGACTGGGTGATGGTGCCCGCCTCGAAGTGGCGTAGGCCGTAGATGACCTCGAGCAGCTCCCTTCGCCCGGAACCGACAAGGCCTGCAAGACCCAGGATCTCGCCCTCGCGAACGTCCAGGTCCACGTTCTCCAGAGCGCCCCGGGCGGTGAGACCGCGGATCTCCAGCACGGTTGCCGTCTCGGCGTCGGTCGTCCCCACTCGGCGGTCCACCACTTCCTTCTCGGCGCCGACCATGGCCTCTACCAGCGACCGGGCCGTGAACCGCTCCTTCGGGCCCTCGGCGACTGTGACGCCATCCCGCAGTACGGTCATCTCGTCGGCGATCTCGAAGATCTCCGGCAACCGGTGCGACACGTAGATCACGCTGACGCCCCGCTCTTTGAGCCGTCGGATGACGGCGAAGAGGCTCCTGGTCTCCTCCTCGTTGAGCGAGCTGGTGGGCTCGTCCAGCACGAGGATCCTGACGTTGGTCGACAGCGCTCGAGCGATCTCGACCATCTGCTTCTGATCCGGGCGCAGAGCACGCACTGGGCAGCTCGGATCATAGTCGACGCCGACCTGTTCGAGCACTGCCCGCGCACGGTCACGCGTGGCCCCCCAATCGATCCCGAAGCGCCCGCGGACCAATCTGCGCCCGAGCAGCACGTTCTCGGCTACCGAGAGTTCCTCGGCGAGGGCCGTCTCCTGAGACACCATCGAGATCCCGTGAGCGAGTGCGGCCGGTGGGCTGTGGAACGTGACCTGCTGACCGTCGAGGGCGATGGTCCCTTCGTCGGGCTTCAGCTGGCCCGACAGGACGTTCAGAATCGTCGACTTCCCCGAGCCGTTCTGACCCATGAGCGCGTGAACGACACCCGGCTTCTCCAGGACCATCCGAGCGTTGCAGAGCGCGTGCACACCGCCGAACCACTTGTGGAGACCCGTCATGCTGAGCAGTGGGGTCACCGGCACTGACTGTGGAGCGTCCAACATCATCTCCGCGCGATAGCGTGTGGCGCGCCCCGGGGCACCGCCCTGAGACGCGCCACGCACGAATGGACAGGACCTAGTAACTAGTTGCATAAATCAGCATAACATCGCTTGAGGGTCACCTGGTGGACCTCCTCCTTCGTCCAGGCGAACGGGGTGCAGTCCTCGCACCAGGCCCCGGTGAAGCGCTC
>Ga0066794_10000056_pt1 | contig 20868 bp, 21 predicted proteins | sample PersoiDNA2013190_FD_70945 | JGI IMG/M metagenome (GOLD analysis project Ga0066794, IMG submission 70945) | Permafrost soil microbial communities from the Arctic, to analyse light accelerated degradation of dissolved organic matter (DOM) -... | ecosystem: Environmental > Terrestrial > Soil >... | reverse complement strand
TGGCGGACACAGACCTGGTGCTGGCGGCCGAGTGCACCAGCCGTGATCGCGTGCACCGGGGCGTCGGTGTGCACGTGGACCTGCCAGACCCCGCGGCCGCCGACGACACCGACCGAGTCGCCGAGACCGGCCATCCGGGAACGCAGTTCTGGTGCGAGGTCGGCGCCGCCGGCGCCCTCGACGACGAACATGACCTCGAACGCGCCGCCGCTCGTCGCGAACGGCAGCATCGCGTGGTCGATCTCCGGGTCCGGCACCGCCGAGAGGTCGGACAGTGCGCCGGGCATGAGCTCCTGACCCGTCACGACGGCGTGCAGCGCCTCGAGCATGACCACCAGCCCTCGGGCGCCCGCGTCCACCACGCCGGCGCGGCGCAGCACCTCCAGCTCCTGCGGGGTGTGCGCGAGGGAGCGGCGGGCCGCGACCAGCGCAGCGAGCGTCACCTCCGCGAGCGGGCCGCCATCGTCGGCAGCGTGATCCGCGGCCTCGGCGGCCGCGCGCGCGACGCTCAGGATCGTGCCGTCCACCGGGCGCCCGACCGCCAGCCGGGCGGCGCGCTGGGCGACGTCCAGGGCCCGGGCGAGGGCGGCGCCATCGGCGGCCTCGAGCGACTCCGCCTGGAACGCGGTGACGAGCCCGTCAAGGTACTGGCTCACGATGACACCGGAGTTGCCGCGCGCACCGCGCAGCGCGCCGCGCGCGAAGGCCTCCCCGACGGCGACGAGCGGGGCGTCGGCGGGACCGCGGAAGACGGCCTCTCGGGCCTGCGCGAGGGTGAGGAAGAGGTTCGTCCCGGTGTCGGAGTCGGGCACCGGAAAGACGTTCAGCGCGTCGATCTCCGCTCGGGCGTCGGCGAGCGCGGCGGTCGCGACGTCGGCCCAGCGACGCATCGCAGGTCCGTCGACTCGATCCAGCACGAAGTGCTCCTCTAGTTGTGGTTCCGCGCGCGACGCGCATCACCGTGGTGCCAGAATCCTGCCTGGTGCTGAGCGCCTAAGCACGCAGACCGGCCGCGTTTGGGTCGACCAGCACTGATCGGCTACCCTATCGAGGTTGCCCGAAGTGCTTCGGGCGCCTGCGGAGCGCCCTCATGAGAGCGACCCAGGACACACCACGTTGCCGCTCTGCGGCGTGCACGACGATCAGGAGATTCACGGTGGCTGCCAACTGCGACGTCTGCGGCAAGGGCCCAGGTTTCGGGCACAGCATCTCGCACTCGCACCGGCGGACCAAGCGACGCTGGAACCCCAACATCCAGCGCGTCCGCGCGGTCGTGGCCGGCGCCCCCAAGCGCCTCAACGTGTGCACCTCGTGCCTCAAGGCCGGCAAGGTCACGCGCCCGGCCTGAGCCCGAACGCTTCACCGACACGCCCGCGGGGTCACTGACCCGGCGGGCGTTCGCAGGTCCGCTGCAGCTCGCATTCCTGGCGCCGTCGGGTTGAGCGTGCTGGCACCGGCACACGCAGCGTTCTGACACCCGCACACGCAGCGTGCGTGCCCCATCAGTCCACTGGGCGGGGCCTGAAGTGGTCCCAGCCCGGGCTGAGCAGCGTCGGAACGGCACCCGCGACCAGGACCCCCGGAGCGCCACCGGCCGCCGGCGCTTCGGTGATCGCGCGGACGACGCCGATGGCGCGGAACGGCGCGGGCAGCACCGCGCCCGGCGGGAACGTTGCGAGCAGGCCGTGGTCCTCACCGCCCGCGAGCACCCACTCCTTCGGGTCGGCTCCGAGCTCCGCGGCAAGCGGCGCGAGGGCCTCGAGATCGGCCGCGAAGGCGTCCTCGACCCGGCCGAGATCGATCACCACGCCGCTCGCGCGCGCCATCCGACCCGCATCACGCAACAACCCGTCGGAGACGTCCATCATCGCGCTCGCGCCGGCGTCGGAAGCGCGGAGCCCGGCCTCGAGCGGTGGTTCGGGTCGCCGGTAGGCCCGCACGGCGTCACCGGCCGCGAGCGCGACCTGCGCGCCCGGGCGTTCCGCACGATCGTCCAGGAGATCCAGCCGGCCGGAAGCGAGCACGGTGTGCCCCGCGGCCGATCGTCCCGCCACGCCTGCATGCGCCACCACGTCCCCCGGGGACGCGCCGGACCGCAGCACCGGGGCTCGACCACCGAGGTCTCCGTGCACCGTCACGGCGACGACGATCGCGTCGCCCCCGGAGAGGTCTCCACCGACCACGCCGACGCCGTGCGGTTCGCACGCCTCGTGCAGTCCGCGCGCGAACCCGACCGCCCACTCCACCGGAAGGTCCGGCGGAGCCACGAGCGCAACCACGAGGGAACTTGACCGCGCACCCATCGCCGCAATGTCGGCGAGGTTCTGCATCGCGGCGCGCCACCCGACGTCGGCGCCACTCGACCAGTCCCGGCGGAAGTGCCGTCCCTCCACCAGCACGTCCGTCGACACGACCACCCGCCCGTCGTCCGCCGCGATCACCGCGGCGTCGTCCCCGGGCCCGAGGATCGTCCGGGTGCCGCGCGGCAGCTCCGGGAAGATGCGCGCGAGCAGGCCCTCTTCGCCGACGTCGGCGAGCGTCTCGGCTGCGTGTCTGGCTTCGGTCACGACGTAACGTTATCGAGCACCCGCCGAGCGGCTACCGTGAGCGCGTGTCCCGAACAGGTACGACCGTCCGTCTCGCTGCAGTCGTGGCGACAATTTCGCTCGGCGTAGCCGGTTGCACGGCCGTGCTGCATGTTCCGCCCGCGCCCCACGCTGACGCCCCGGCCTGCGCCCAGATCGTGCTCGCGCTTCCGATCGAGCTCTCCGGCCTCGCCAAGCGCGGCACCGACGGCCAGGCCACCGCGGCCTGGGGTGAGCCGGACCCGGTGACGCTCCGGTGTGGCGTCGACCCGCCGCCGCCGACGACGGACCGGTGCGTCACGGTCACGGCGCCCGACGGCACGCGGGTGGACTGGCTCAGCATCCCGGCCGCGGACGGCAGCGGGGACTGGATTGTGACGAGCTACGGGCGGCGCCCCGCCGTCGAGGTGCGGGTGCCTCGTTCGGTGGCCACGGAGCAGCCGGCCGATCTGCTGATCGAGCTCGGTCCGGCGCTGAAGCTCGCCACCGTCGAGCGCAACTGCCTCTAGGTACGGACCCGGCGCCGGCGAGAGGCCCCGTGCCGTGGTGCATCTTCAGCGCAGGCCGGTACGGCGCTCCAGTGCGAGCTGGATCAGTTCGTCGATCAACGCCGGGTAGTCCAGCCCGGACTGCTCCCACATCCGTGGGTACATCGAGTAGCGGGTGAACCCCGGCATCGTGTTGATCTCGTTGAGGATGACCTCGCCCGCCTCGGTGACGAAGCCGTCGACCCGCGCGAGCCCCTCGCAACCGACCGCCTCGAACGCCCGCACCGCGAGCTCACGCACCTCGGCGATCACCGCTGGCGACAGGTCCGCCGGGCAGTCGAGCTTGACGCTGGACTCGTCGAGGTACTTCGCCTCGAAGTCGTAGAACTGATGGATCTCGTCCAGCACGATGATCTCGCCCGGCTGCGACGCGCGGGCCCGCTCGCCGCCACGCCCGCCCAGCACCGCGCACTCGACCTCCCGGCCACGGATCCCCGCCTCGACGATCACCTTCGGGTCGTACGCCTGGGCGGCCGCGACGGCGTCGGGCAGCTGGTCGAGCGAGCTGACCTTGGAGATGCCGAGGCTCGACCCGGCGCGGGCCGGCTTCACGAAGACCGGAAGACCCAGGCCCGCGACCGTCTCGGTCCACGCCGCGGGGTTCGCCTCCCAGACACCCGGGCGAAGCACGGCGAACCGGCCGATGGGTAGACCCTGCGCTGCGAACAGGAGCTTCATGTAGTGCTTGTCCATGCCGACCGCGGAGGCCAGCACACCAGCACCGACGTACGGCAGGTCGATCAGGTCGAGTGCGCCCTGCAGGGTGCCGTCCTCACCGTACGGCCCGTGCAGCAGCGGCAGCACGACGTCGACCCGACCGAGCGACCCGACCACCCCGTCGGCGTCGATCACGCGCAGCTCACGGTCGTCGGCGTCGCGCGGCAGCAGCACCTGCTCCGGCAGCTCCGGGACCTCGGGGAGCTCCTCGTGGTCGAGCGACCAGCGCTGCGGGTCGTCCTCGACCGGCACCCAGCGCCCGGTGCGAGTGATCCCGACCGGCACGACGTCGTAGCGCGAGCGGTCGATCGCGCGCAGCACCCCGCCCGCGGTGGCGCAGGAGATCGGGTGCTCGCCGGACCGTCCGCCGAAGAGCATCAGGACGCGCGTGCGCGTGTGCCCCGGGAGATCAGGGGTTCTCGTGGGCTGGGGCGTCGTTTCCATCGCATCCGACCCTAGTGCGCGCCGCGCCCGCGCGGCACCCGCCACCCTGGACGGCGGACTACCCTGCGGATGTGTCCACCACGCCAGCGTCCGAGCGGGCAGCCGCCGCCATCTCGACCGGCGGAGCCGCGGAGCTCCCGAAGGCCGCGGCGGAACCGGCGTCAGGCTGGGCTCAGTCCACGGTCGTCGTGACGGCGGGTCGCCCGCCCCGCGAGCAGGGCGCGCCGGTGAACCCTCCGGTGGTGCTGTCATCGACCTACGTCTCGGCCGGCGTGCCCGGCCCCGGTGACCGGGTCTACGCGCGTTACGGCACCGAAACCTGGGAGCCGCTCGAGGAAGCGCTGGCCGCACTCGAAGGCGCCGCGCGACCCGGGCTCATCTTCGCCTCTGGCATGGCCGCGGTCGCCGCCGTCATGTCGCTCGTCCCGCACGGCGGGCGGATCGTGATGCCGCGGCACACCTATCAGGTCGCTCTGCAGCACGCGCGCGAGCTCACGCGGCGCAGCGCGATCACGGTCGACCTGGTCGACGTGGCGGACACGGATGCCGTGCTGGCCGCCCTGAGCGCCGGCCCTCGACCGGACCTGCTCTGGCTCGAGTCCCCCACCAACCCGATGCTCGAGGTCGCCGATCTCGCCGCCCTCGCGACCGCCGGGCGCGCGGCGGGCGCGATCGTCGCAGTCGACAACACCTTCGCGACGCCGCTCGGTCAGCGGCCGCTCGCCCTCGGCGCGCACGTCGTCGTCCACTCCGTGACGAAGTACCTGGCCGGGCACAGCGACGTCGTGCTGGGCGCCGTGCTCGTAGACGACGCAAACCTCGCCGATCAACTCAGCGCATATCGCGGCACCCACGGGGCCATCGCCGGCCCGTGGGAGGCGTGGCTCGCCCTGCGTGGACTGCGAACGCTCGCGCTTCGCGTCCATCGCTCGGCGACGACGGCGCAGCAGCTCGCGGAGCGGTTGAGCTCGCACCCGGACGTGCTGGAGGTGCGGTACCCGGGTCTCCCCGGCGATCCGGGTCACGACCGCGCGGCCAGCCAGATGACGGGGTTCGGCTCCGTCATCGCCCTGCGACCGCGCGGTGGTCTGGACGCGGCCGAAGCCCTCGCGTCCGCCGTTCGGCTGTGGGTCCCGGCCACCAGCCTCGGCGGCGTCGAGTCGAGCCTCGAACGCAGGCGCAGGTTCAGCACCGAGTCGCCGACCGTGCCCGAGGACCTGGTCCGGCTCTCCGTCGGGATCGAGGACCTCGAGGACCTGTGGTCGGACCTCGACCAGGCACTCCGCGCCGTCCAGCGCTAGGCGCTGCCGAACCGTGACTCGATTCGGGCCCGAATCGTTACACATTGCCCCTCAACCGATACCTGCGTGCGCCTAGCAATCGATCGCGGCCGGCAGGTAGCTCAGACGCCCTCGGCCCGGTGCGGCCGGTTGAGCAGCAGCTGGGCCATCTCCGCGACCGGAAGCCCGCCGTGCAGCACGGCGACCACAGCCTCGGTGATCGGCATCTCCACGCCCGTGGTCTCGGCGAGCTCGAGCACGGATCGACTGGACTTCACACCCTCGGCGGTTCCCCGGGTCACCGCCAGCGCCTCTTCCAGCGTCATGCCCTGGCCGATCCGGACGCCCAACGAATGGTTCCGCGACAGCGGCGAGGAGCACGTCGCGACCAGGTCGCCCATGCCGGCCAAGCCCGAGAACGTCTCGGCCTTGGCGCCGAGCGCGAGCCCGAGCCGGGTGATCTCGACCAGACCCCGGGTGATCACCGTCGCCGCCGTGTTCTGGCCGTAGCCGGTCCCCTGGGCGATCCCGACCGCCAGCGCTATCACGTTCTTCACCGCGCCGCACAGCTCCACGCCGACTACGTCGCTGTTCGTGTACGGCCGGAAGTAGGACGAAGCGCTCGCGCGTGCCACCAGATGAGCGGCCTCGTCGCTGACCGAGGCGACCACGGTCGCGGTGGGCTGGTGCTCGGCGATCTCGTGCGCGAGGTTCGGGCCCGAGATCACCGCGACGCGGGACTCCGGGATACCCAGCGCCGCCACGATCACTTCGCTCATCCGCCGGTCGGTGCTGAGCTCGATGCCCTTCATCAGCGAGACCGCGACGGCATCCTCCGGGAACGCGTCTCGCAACGGTTCGAGGACGCCGCGGGCGTTCTGCGCCGGCACGGCGATCGCGACGACGTCGGCGCCCTCGAGCGCTCCCCGGGCGTCGGTGGTCGCGGTGACGGCTACCGGCAGGAGATGGCCGGGCAGGTACGCGTCATTGCGGTGCTCGGTCCGGATCTGGTCGACCACCTCGGCCCGGCGACCCCACAAGGTGACCTCGCACCCGGCGTCGGCAAGCACGGCGGCAAACGTAGTGCCCCAGCTGCCGGTGCCGAGGACGGCGGCCCGGAGCGGCCGCTCGACGGTCACAAGACTTCCTTCGACGCCGAGCCGCTCTTGCGCATGTCAAAGCGCTCGGCCGGCGCGGTCTCGCCGCGGATGTCCTCGAGCAGCGCGGTGATCGCGGCCATCACGCGCTCGGTCCCCTCGCGGAGCACCGCGGTGTCCCGCGGGCGGTCGTACAGGTCGCTCAGATCCACCGGCGGGCCGGCGTGCACCGTGACGGTCTTGCGCGGGAACGGCTTGAGCAGCTTGCCGTAGCGAGCGAGGATGTCCTGCGCGCCCCACTGGGCGATCGGGATCACCGGGGCGCGAGTGGCGAGAGCCAGGCGAGCGACGCCGGTCCGACCTGCCATCGGCCACAGGTCGGGCTCGCGGGTCAACGTCCCCTCGGGGAAGATCGACACGCAGTGGCCGGCCGCGATGGAGACCACCGCCTGCTCGATCGCCTTGCTGGCCGCCGAGCTGTTCCGGTACACCGGGATCATGCCGGTCGCGCGGAGGATCGCCCCGAAGAGCGGGATCTTGAACAGCGGCGACTTGGCCAGGATCCGCGAAGCGCGGCCGTGGTCGTACACGAAATGGGCGAAGGTCAGGGCGTCGAGGTACGTCGCGTGGTTCGCCACCACGATGCAGCCGCCGGACTGCGGCAGGTGCTCGCCGCCACTCCAGCGCCGCCGCGAGAGGGCGAACAGGATCGGTCTCACGACTGCGGCAAGCACGCGGTACGCGCGACTGTCCGGGTGGGCGACGGGCATGCTGGATCGTATCGTGCGCCGTACCACGGTCCGGCCCCGGGCGCCCGAGCTGCCTCGCTCACCGGCCTAGCTGTCCGCGTCGATGTCGCGGACGTGCCGCAGCATGCGAATCCGGCCACCTCGGAACGCATGCTCGGCTTCGCCGTCAGGCCGGAAGCCGGCTCGCGCGGCAACCGCCCGAGACGCGACATTTCCCGGGTCCGTGTAGAGCTCGATCCGGTCGAGCTCGAACGCCTCACCCGCCCACCTCGAGATGAGCACCGTCGCGGAGCTCGCCACACCTCGCCGACGGGCCTGCGGTGCAACCCAGTAGCCGACCTCGCCGGAGCGGGCCTCCCGGTCCAGGCCGACCAGCCCGACGGAAGCGAGCAGGACATCCGCGCCATCGACGACGGCAAAGACGACTCCGGTGCCGTCGCGCCACGCGGCCGGGGCGATCTCGGCGACGAACGACACGGCATCGGACATCTGGTAGGGGTGCGGAACTTGTGTCCACCGCTGGATGTCCGGGTCCTGACAGGCCGTGCACACGGCCTCAGCGTCGTCCGGACGCCACGGTCGCAGGGTGATCGCGCCGTCGGTGAGGACGGGCTGCTCCCGCGCCGCCATCACTCGGCGACGCGTCCGCGGCGGCGCGGGAACAACCTGCCGAGACCCCGACGCCGACCGAGGCGCCGGCCGGCGTGGGCGAGCATCGCGCGCACGATCGGCTCGTGCAGCAGCCGGACCGGGATGAAGTAGAGCCGGCCGCGCCACCCACGCAGGCGCACCGCCGTGGTGACCCTGACGAGATCGCGATCGGCATCGATGCCGACACCGACCCTGAAGTCCAGGTGCTTGTCGTCGGCGGCAAGGAGCGCCTCCTCGCCATCCACCGAACGGACCGCGAACAGGTCGTGCCCGGCCGGGTCCACCCCGATCAGCCCGACGAATCCCTGCCGCACCGCGAACAGAGCCTTGACCCAGAGCGGCAGGTGCCGGAGCGAGAACACCTCGCGGGCCCAGACCTCCGGATCACGGGTGGCGCGCGGCGGGATCGGCACCACGACGACGTCGGCCCAGTCCGGGCGCGGGATGTCCGTGAAGACGCGGGAGGCGAACCGCGGCGCTTCCTCGTCGATCGGCCTCGGTGCGCGCGACTCGCTCGCCATCGTCGATCAGCCTCGGCTGAACTCGGCGCCCAGAGCGGTCAGCTTCTCGGTGAACCGCTCGTAACCACGGTCGATCAGCTCGATGCCGTGCACCGTCGAGGTCCCCTTGGCCGCGAGCGCCGCGATGAGGTGGCTGAAGCCGCCGCGCAGGTCCGGAACCTCGATCTCGGCGGCCGAGAGCGGCGTCGGGCCGGAGATGACCGCGGAGTGCACGAAGTTGCGCTGACCGAAGCGGCACGGCGATCCGCCCAAGCACTCGCGGTACACCTGGATGGTCGCACCCATCCCGACGAGCGCCTCGGTGAAGCCGAACCGGTTCTCGTACACGGTCTCGTGCACGATGGACAGGCCCTTCGCCTGGGTGAGCGCGACGACGAGCGGCGGCTGCCAGTCGGTCATGAACCCGGGGTGGACATCGGTCTCGAGCACGATCGAGCCGAGGTCGCCGCCGGGGTGGTAGAAGCGGATGCCGGCGTCGTCGACGTCGAACGCGCCGCCCACCTTCCGGTAGGTGTTGAGGAACGTCATCATCTCCGGCTGGGTGGCGCCGCGGACGTACACGTCGCCGTGCGTCGCGAGCGCGGCCGAGGCCCAGGACGCCGCCTCGATCCGGTCGGAGAGCGCGGTGTGCTGGTAGCCGCCGAGCCTCGAGACCCCCTCGATCCGAATCGTCCGGTCCGTGTCGACGCTGATCAGCGCGCCCATCTTCTGCAGGACAGCGATCAGGTCGAGGATCTCCGGTTCGACCGCGGCACCCTTGAGCTCGGTCAGGCCCTCGGCGCGGACGGAGGTCAGCAAGAGCTGCTCGGTCGCGCCGACGCTCGGGTACGGCAGCGCGATCTTCGTGCCGTGCAGTCCGTTCGGGGCGCGCAGCTCGATGCCCCGCTCGCGCTTCGCCACGACGGCGCCGAACTGGCGCAGGATGTCGAGGTGGTAGTTGATCGGCCGGTCACCGATCCGGCAGCCGCCGAGGTCGGGGATGAACGCCTCTCCGAGCCGGTGCAGCAGCGGTCCGCAGAACAGGATCGGTATCCGGCTCGATCCCGCGTGTGCGTTGATGTCAGCGACGTGCGCGGACTCCACGTTGACGGGGTCGAGGCGCAGAATGCCGGCCTCGGGCTCGGACTCGACGCTGACGCCGTGCAGCTCGAGCAGTCCGGTGACCACGGCGACGTCGCGGACCTGCGGGACGTTGCGGAGCACCGACGGCTCGTCACCGAGGAGTGCCGCCACCATTGCCTTGGAGGCGAAGTTCTTGGCGCCGCGAACCGTGATCTCACCGTTCAGCGGCACACCACCGTTGACGTACAACAGGCTGCTCATCCCCCTATCGTCGCGCACGGACGCGCGTGGGTCACGTCAAGGCACGCGGAGACGCCTCGTCGCTCGGCTCGGCGCTGCCTCACACTGCCGTCAGACCAGCGCGTCGCGGCCCGACGCCGGGCCCGGGACCACCGGTCGGGCGGCTTCGATGTGCACTGTCGGGAGGTGCTTGGCGGGCAGTGTCCGCGGACGCCACGACTCGCGGTGGCTCTCGAACTCGGTGATCTCGTCGACGTTCTGGAGGGTCAGGCCGATGTCGTCGAGGCCCTCGAGCAGGCGCCAACGGGTGTAGTCGTCCACCTGGAACGGCACCACGATGTCGGCGCACGTGACGAGCTTCTTCTCGAGGTCGACGGTCACCTCGGTGCCGGGGCACTCCTCGAGCACCTTCCAGATCAGCTCGATGTCCTCTTGCGAGAGCTGAGCGGCGAGCAGGCCCTGCTTGCCCGAGTTGCCACGGAAGATGTCGGCGAACCGCGTCGAGAGCACCGCGCGGAAGCCATAGTCCTTGAGCGCCCAGACGGCGTGCTCGCGCGAGGAGCCGGTGCCGAAGTCGGAACCCGCGACGAGCACGGAACCGGCGGCGTACGCGGGCTGGTTGAGCACGAAGGACGCGTCACCGCGCCAAGCGGCGAACAGCCCGTCCTCGAAACCCGTGCGGGTGACCCGCTTGAGGTAGACGGCGGGGATGATCTGGTCGGTGTCGACGTTGCTCCGGCGCAGCGGGACGCCGATCCCGGTGTGAGTGGTGAACTTCTCCATTGCGGTTCCTTCTTCCCTCAGGTGTTCTGCAGGATGCGCGCGGCGTCATCCAGGTCGGCGACGGACGACAGGGTGCCGCGGATCGCGGTGGCCGCCGCGACCAGCGGGGACACCAGGTGGGTGCGTCCACCCTTGCCCTGGCGACCCTCGAAGTTGCGGTTGGAGGTCGAGGCGCTGCGCTCCCCCGGCGCGAGCTGGTCCGGGTTCATGCCCAGGCACATCGAGCAACCGGCGTTGCGCCACTCGGCGCCGAAGTCGAGGAAGACCTTGTCCAGACCCTCCGCCTCGGCCTGCAGCCGGACTCGCGCCGAGCCGGGCACCACGAGCACGCGGAGCGAGTCGGCCTTCTTCTTGCCGTCGATCACCTTGGCGACGGCGCGGAGGTCCTCGATCCGGCCGTTCGTGCAGGAACCGATGAAGACGGTGTCCACGGCGATGTCCCGTAGCGGCGTACCGGCCGTCAGGCCCATGTACTCGAGCGCACGCGCGGCCGAGACGCGCTCGTTCTCGTCCGAGATCTCGGCCGGGTCCGGTACGCGGGCGGAGAGCGGCAGTCCTTGACCCGGGTTCGTGCCCCAGGTCACGAATGGCTCGAGCTCGGCGGCGTCCAGCACGACCTCGGCGTCGAAGACGGCGTCGTCGTCGCTCTTGAGCGTGGACCAGTACTCGACCGCGGCATCCCAGTCCGCGCCCTCGGGTGCGTGCGGCCGGCCCTTGAGATAGTCGAACGTGGTCTGGTCCGGGGCGATCATGCCCGCGCGCGCGCCGGCCTCGATCGACATGTTGCAGATCGTCATCCGGGCCTCCATCGAGAGCGCCCGGATCGCCTCGCCGCGGTACTCGAGGACGTAGCCCTGGCCTCCGCCGGTCCCGATCTTCGCGATCACCGCGAGGATGATGTCCTTCGCCGTGGTGCCGGGGTGGAGCGCGCCGTTGACCGTGATAGCCATCGTCTTGAACGGCTGCAACGGGAGGGTCTGGGTGGCGAGGACGTGCTCGACCTCGCTCGTGCCGATACCGAAGGCGAGGGCACCGAACGCGCCGTGCGTCGAGGTGTGCGAGTCGCCGCAGACCACGGTCAGACCGGGCATGGTGAGGCCGAGCTGGGGACCGACGACGTGCACGATGCCCTGGTCGGCATCGCCGAGGGAGTGCAGGCGCACACCGAACTCACGCGCGTTGGCGCGCAGCGTCTCGATCTGGGTGCGGCTGGTGGGATCGGTGATCGGACGGTCGATGTCGAGCGTCGGGGTGTTGTGGTCCTCGGTCGCGATGGTGAGGTCCGGGCGACGCACGGTCCGACCGGTCAGGCGAAGACCCTCGAATGCCTGCGGGCTGGTGACCTCGTGCACCAGGTGGAGGTCGATGTACAGCAGGTCGGGCGAGCCGTCCTCGCCGCGACGCACCAGATGTGCGTCCCAGACCTTCTCCGCCAGTGTGCCGGCCATCTGCTGCTCCTTAGTGTTCTGGCGCCGTGTCATCGGCGCGCCCTGCGCTGTCGTGCCGGTCCTCGCCCGGGTCGCGACTTGCGTCTCAGTCTTCGAGACGGCAATATCGACCTATGGACAACTCTAGCGGAGTCGGCGTTCTCGACAAGGCCGCATCGGTACTGAGTGCACTCGAGGCCGGTCCCGCAACGCTGGCTCAACTTGTCGCCTCGACCCATCTTGCCCGCCCGACGGCGCACCGGCTCGCAGTTGCACTCGAGCACCACCGCTTGGTGTCACGCGACAGCCAGGGCCGCTTCGTGCTGGGTCCGCGGCTCGGCGAGCTCGCGACCGCGGCCGGCGAGGACCGCCTGCTCGCGGCCGCCGGACCGGTGCTCGCCGCCATCCGCGACCACACCACCGAGAGCGCCCAGCTCTACCGCCGCCAGGGCGACCTGCGGATCTGCGTCGCGGCCGCCGAGCGGCCGATCGGCTTGCGCGACTCCATCCCGGTCGGCGCGACGCTGACCATGCAGGCCGGGTCCGCGGCGCAGATCCTGCTCGCCTGGGAGGAGCCGGACCGGTTGCACCGCGGCCTGCAGGGCGCTTCGTTCACCGCCACCATGCTGTCCGGCGTCCGACGTCGCGGCTGGGCCCAGTCCGTTGGCGAGCGCGAAGCAGGTGTCGCGTCGGTCTCCGCTCCGGTGCGCGGCAGCTCAGGCCGGGTCGTCGCCGCGGTCTCCATCTCGGGTCCGATCGAGCGCCTCACGCGCCAGCCTGGCCGGCTGCACGCTGCGGCGGTCGTCTCAGCCGCGAACCGGCTGACCGAGGTCCTCAGGCGCACTGGCGAGTAGGCCAGAGCGCGCCGATCGACGGTCCAGCTGCGGGACGGCCTGGCCCGCGAACGGACGGCGGTTCGACGACGAACGCCCGGTCACCATCAGGTGACCGGGCGTTTGCTGGTAGCCCCGACCGGATTCGAACCGGCGCTACCGCCTTGAGAGGGCGGCGTGCTAGGCCACTACACAACGGGGCCGCTTGGCCCGCGCTCCTGGGCGCAGGCCGAGTGAAAAGTCTACCGGAACTCCGGGGGACGCTTCACAAGCTGGGGTACCAGGACTCGAACCTAGACTAACTGAACCAGAATCAGTCGTGCTGCCAATTACACCATACCCCATGGGGGTATGACTCCCGTCCGGCCGCACAGGCGAGACGAAGGTCGTACCGGCCCAGAACACTACCGGAGCGGCCGAGCGCGACCAAACGCACTCCCCCGCGCAGCGCGTCGCAGCGCGCCGGGCGCGGCGCGCTTCAGTCCCGGTCGAGTCGTCCCAGCAGGGCCGGAAGCTCGGCTAGCGAGGCGATCACGGTAACCCCGGCGTCCGCGATCTCCTCGGCCGAGAGCTCGATCCGCCTCGGCCCCGGGCGGTCCAACCAGACTCCGTGCAGACCGGCCTCGCTCGCGCCGCGGGCATCGATGTCGAGCTCGTCGCCGACGTACGCGGTCCGGTCCATTGCGGTCCCGAGGCGACGGCAGGCCTCGACGAACACGCGAGGGTCGGGTTTGCCCACGCCCAAGGTGTCCACCCCGACCAGCATCGGCACGTGCTCGCTGAGACCCACTGCCTCAAGCTTGAGCGTCTGGTACTCGACGGAGGCGTTGGACAGCGCACCGAGTGGGTACCCGGCGTCGTGCAGCGCCCGGACGGCGGGCGCCGCATCCGGATGCGCTCGCCACCCGGATCGGAAGCCGACCTCGAAGAGCACGTTCCAGGCGTCGTACCCATCCTCGTCCAGCTCCGGGCCACCGAAGACGACGTGCAGCTCGTTCGCGCGAGCCATCCGTTGCGCGCGGTAGCCGATCTCACCGCGCGTGTACGCGCGGTAGTAGCCGGTGGGGTCGCGCCGCCAGTGGTGGAGCACCTCCGCACGGCGCTCCGCCTGGAGCCCCGGCAGGTACTCGTTGATCACCGCGTGCAGGGCATGACCGAACGCCCCTTGGGTGTCAACCAGCGTGTCGTCGACGTCGAAGAGCACGCCGACGACGCCGGACTCGGCGTTGTCCGCCACGATCAGAGCTGGGCCCGCAGTCTGCGCAACCGGGCGAGCGACGCAGCCTTGCCGAGGATCTCCATCGATTCGAACAGCGGCGGCGAGACACGCCGCCCGGTGATCGCGGTCCGCAGCGGCGAGAACGCGAACCGCGGCTTGATCGCCATCTCGCTGACCAGCACAGCCGACAGCGCCTCCTGGAGCGGCGCGGCCGCGAAGGAGTCGGCCGGGAGCGCCTCCAGAACCAGGACTGCCGCGTCGAGCACAGCGGGCGCGCCGTCGCGCAGCGCCTCGAGCGCCTCCGGCTCGAGCGCGACGGCGTCGTCGGGAGTGAAGAGGAAGCCGAGCATCCCGGGCGCCTCGCCCAGCAGGGTCATCCGCTCCTGGACCAACGGGGCGGCGCTCGTCAGCAGTCCTTGCTCGCGAGCCGTCAGACCGTCGAATGCCGGCGCGCTCAGCAGCCCGGCGGCGTGCAGGTACGGGACCAGGCGGGCCCGGAAGTCCTCGGGGGTCAGCAGCCGCAGGTGGGCGGCGTTGATCGCCTCGGCCTTCTTGAGGTCGAAGCGTGCCGGGTTCGGGTTCACGTCCGCGATGTCGAAGGCCGCCACCATCTCCTTGACGGAGAAGACGTCGCGGTCCGGGGCGATCGCCCAGCCGAGCAGGGCCAGGTAGTTGAGCAGGCCCTCGGGGGTGAAGCCGCGCTGGCGGTGCAGGAACAGGTTGGACTCGGGGTCGCGCTTCGACAGCTTCCGGTTTCCTTCTCCCATGACGTACGGGAGGTGGCCGAACTGCGGCATCACCTGGGCGACGCCGAGGGCCAGCAGGGCCCGGTACAGCACCACCTGGCGCGGGGTGGACGAGAGCAGGTCCTCGCCGCGGAGCACGTGGGTGATCCCCATCAGCGCGTCGTCGACCGGGTTGACGAGCGGGTAGAGCGGCTGCCCGTTGCCCCGCACGATGACGAAGTCCGGGACCGACCCCGGCTTGAACGTGACGTCGCCGCGGACGAGGTCCGTGAAGGTCAGAGCGTCGTCGGGCATCCGGATCCGTAGCACCGCCTCGCGCCCCTCGGCCCGGTAGGCCGCCTTCTGGTCCTCGGTGAGGTCGCGGTCGTAGCCGTCGTAACCGAGCTTGGGGTCACGGCCGGCGGCGAGGTGCCGAGCCCCGATCTCCTCGACCGTCGAGAACGACTCGTAGGCGAAGCCGCCCTCGAGCAGCTTCCGCGCGACCTCGGCGTACAACCCCATCCGCTGGGACTGCCGGTAGGGCTCGTGCGGGCCGCCGACCTCGACGCCCTCGTCCCAGTCCAGGCCGAGCCAGCGCATCGCGTCGAGCAGCTGCTGGTAGCTCTCCTGCGAGTCGCGCGAGGCATCGGTGTCCTCGATCCGGAACACGAAGGTTCCGCCGACGTGCCGGGCATAGGCCCAGTTGAACAGCGCGGTGCGGATCAGGCCGACGTGCGGGGTGCCGGTGGGCGAGGGGCAGAATCGGACCCGGATGTCGGAACCGGAGGGGACCGGGGCATCGGCGGGGAGAGCGCTCATGGTGCGCCCAGCCTAGTGCCGCCGGATCACCGGGTTCGCGAGCACCCCGATGCCCTCGATCTCGATCTCGACCCGGTTGCCGTGCACGATCGGACCGACGCCCGCTGGCGATCCGGTGAGGATGACGTCGCCGGGAAGCAGCGTGAAGATCTCGGACGCGAGCGAGACGATCGTCGGGACGTCGTAGATCATGTCGCGAGTGCGGCCGTCCTGGCGCGTCTCGCCATCCACCCGGGCCTGGATGCGTAGGTCGTGGGTGTCCAGGTCCGTGACGATCCACGGGCCGAGCGGGCACGAGGTGTCGAAGGCCTTGGCCCGCGTCCATTGGTCCTCGCGTCTCTGCATGTCGCGCGCGGTGACGTCGTTCGCCGCGGTGTACCCGAAGACGTGGTCGAGCGCGTTCTCGACCGTGACGTTCCGGCACAGGCCCTTGATGACGATCGCGAGCTCCGCCTCGTGGTGCACCTCGTCGGAGTACGCCGGCAGGACGATCGGGTCGTCCGGGCCGATGACGGCGGTGTTCGGCTTGAGGAAGAACAGCGGCAGCTTGCCGATCACGTGGCCGAGCTCCTCGGCATGCTCGGTGTAGTTCAGGCCGGCGCCGACCACCTTGGACCGCGGGATGACCGGCGCGAGCAGGCGGACGGCGTCATCCAACGGGATCCGCTCACCGGTCGGCTGCACGGGCATGTACAGGGGATCGCCGGAGAGGACGACGAGCTCCTCGGCGCCGGGTTCGCCGTCGACGAGGGCGTAACGGGGGTCTCCACCGGTGCTGAATCTCGCGATGCGCATGGGGTCACCGTAGTCGGCGCGACCCGCACCTGTCGCTCGGCAACATGGGGCGCGGGCACCTCGCCCGCGACCGTAGAGTTGCCTCATGGCCAAGCAGAAGAGCGCCGCGCGGACCGTCGGGACGCCCGCCCTGGTGGCCCTGGCCGACGCCGGTGTGGAGCACGCCGCGCGAGCCTACGAACACGATCCGCGCCGCAAGCTCGGCCATGGCCTCGAGGCTGCTGCCGCTCTCGGCGTCGAGCCGGCGCGGGTGTTCAAGACGCTTGTCACGACCATTGACGGGACGCTGACGGTCGCCGTCGTGCCGGCAACCACCACCTTCGACCTCAAGGCCCTGGCGAGCGCCGTCGGCGGCAAGAAGGCGCTGATGGCGGACCACGGCGCGGTCGAGCGCGCGACCGGTTACCTGATCGGCGGCATCTCCCCGATCGGCCAGAAGCACCGGTTGCGCACCGTGATCGACGCGAGCGCCACGGAGCACGACACGGTCCTCGTCTCGGCTGGCCACCGCGGCCTGGACGTCGAGCTCGCGCCCGCCGACCTGGTGGCGCTGACTGGCGCGACGCTCGCGCCGATCGCGCGCCCAGACCGGTGACCGACGACGACGCGCGGATCGCCGCGCTCCCCGCTCGCCTCGCCGCGGTCACGGCGCGGATCACGAGGGCCTGCCACGAGGCGGGCCGCGACCCAGATTCGGTCCGGCTCCTGCTCGCGAGCAAGACGATGAGCCCGGCGGTGGCCCGTGCCGCGGTGGCGGCCGGTGCGACCCTGCTGGGCGAGAATCGGGTGCACGAGCTCGCGGCGAAGGGCCCGGAACTTGTGCGCCTCGGCGCGGAGCTCCACCTGATCGGGCACCTGCAGGGCAACAAGGTGCGCGACGCCGTCCGCTGGGCGACCTGCATCGAGTCGGTGGACTCGGCGGAGCTCGGCGAACGCCTCGACGCGCGCTGCGCCGCCGCGGATCGCACCCTCGACGTCATGATCCAGGTCAACGTGTCCGGGGAGGAGTCCAAGTCGGGCGTGACGCCGGACCGCGCGCTCGCGCTCGCGGCTCGGCTCGGCGGACTCCCCCACCTGCGTCTGCGTGGGTTCATGACGATCGGCGCGAACGTGGCGGACGCCACCGCCATCCGGATCGGCTACGCCCGCCTGCGGGAGGTGCGGGACGAGGTGCTGCACGCCGACGCGGCCGGGACGGCGGACGCGCGGGAGCTGTCGATGGGCATGAGTGGCGACCTGGAGCTCGCGATCGCCGAGGGCGCGACCATCGTCCGGGTCGGTTCGGCCGTGTTCGGGACGCGGACGGTTCCCGCGGTCTGAGCGTCCGGCCCGCCCCTAGGCTGTAGGCATGTCCACAGCCGCTCCGCACCTCGACGAGCAGCACACCGCCGGCACCGCCGCGCGACTCAACTGGCTCCGAGCCGGCGTCCTCGGCGCGAACGACGGGATCGTCTCCGAGGCGGGCATGGTGGTCGGCGTCGCCGCCGCCACCACGAGCCTCAGCGCCATCACGACGGCAGGCATCGCCGGTCTCGTCGCCGGGGCGATGTCCATGGCCGTGGGCGAGTACGTCTCGGTGAGCAGCCAACGCGACTCCGAACGGGCACTGCTGGAGCTCGAGAAGCATGAGCTCGAGACGATGCCGGCGGAAGAGCTCGAGGAGCTCGTCGGTCTGCACGTCATGAACGGCCTCTCGCCGGCGACCGCGCGAGCGGTTGCCGAGGAGCAGACCCAGCACGACGCGCTCACCGCTCACGCTCAGCTCGAGCTCGGCATCGATCCCGAGCAGCTGACGAACCCTTGGCACGCCGCATTCGCCTCGATGGGTTCGTTCCTGGCCGGCGGACTGCTGCCCATCCTCGCGATCTGCCTGACGCCAGAGTCGTGGCGGATCCCGTTTACATTCGGGGCGGTGCTGGTCGCGTTGGCCGTGACCGGAGCCATCAGTTCCCACCTGGGCCGGGCCCCGCGGACGCGGGCCGTGCTACGCAATCTCGCCGGAGGCACCCTCGCCATGGGGATCACCTACGTCATCGGCGGCCTCATCGGGCACGCTCTCTAGGCGCGAAGCGCTCGGGCGAGCCGCTCGTGAGCCACCCTAGACGGGCGGTCCTAGCTCGGCTCGACCCCGGCCCTGAGCAGTCCGTAGATGATCGAGTCGACCAGCGCCTCCCAAGACGCCTCGATGATGTTCGGGCCGACGCCGACGGTGCGCCAGGTTGCCTCCGAGGTCGAGTCGAAGGTCTCGATCAGCACCCGGGTCACGGCGTCGGTGCCGTGCATCGCATCCAAGATGCGCACCTTGAAGTCGATGAGCTGGAACCGCTCCATCTCTGGGTAGACGCCGAGCAGCGCCTTGCGGAGCGCGTGGTCGAGCGCGTTCACCGGGCCGTTGCCCTCGCCAGTGGCGACGACCCGCTCCCCCGCCGCGGTCAGCTTCACCGTCGCCTCGGCGTCGGCCTCGTCCGGCCGGCCCGGCAGGGTCTCGACGATGACGCGCCAGCTCTCGACGTCGAAGTACCGGAGCCGGGCGCCGTCGAGCTCCTCGCGAAGCATCAACTCGAAGGAGGCGTCCGCGGCATCGTAGGTGTACCCGTGCGCCTCGGCGTCCTTGACCCGGTCGGTCACCCGGGTCAGCACATCGGACCGACCGCTGAGGTCAAAGCCCAGCTCGCGGCCCTTGAGCTCGATGCTGGCCCGACCCGCCATCTCGGAGACGAGCATCCGCATGTCGTTGCCGACCCGCGCAGGGTCGGTGTGCTGGTACATGTCCGGGTCGACCTTGATCGCGCTCGCGTGCAGGCCGCCCTTGTGCGCAAAGGCGCTCGCACCCACGTACGGCTGGCGCGCGAACGGGCTGATGTTGGTGATCTCGCTGATGGCGTGCGCGATCCGGGTGGCCTCGCACAGGCCGCCCCCTGCGAGCAGGCTCCGGCCGTGCTTGAGCTCGAGGTTCGCCACGACGGCGATCAGGTCGGCGTTGCCGGTGCGCTCGCCGTAGCCGTTCACGCAGCCCTGGACCTGGTCCGCGCCGGCGCGGACCGCGGCGAGCGTATTCGCGACGGCGCAGCCCGTGTCGTTGTGCGCGTGCATGCCGAGCCGACCCTCGGTCCGCGCGCGCACCGCGGTGACGATCTCGCCGACCCAGTCCGGCAGCATCCCGCCGTTCGTGTCGCACAGGATGGCGACCTCGGCGCCGGCCGTGAACGCGGCCTTGACGGCCCGGACCGCGTACTCGGGGTCGAAGCGGTAGCCGTCGAAGAAGTGCTCGGCGTCGACGAAGACCCGTCGGCCCTCACCGGTGAGGAACTCGACGGTGTCCGTGATCATCGCGAGGTTCTCCTCCGCCGTGGTACGCAGGGCGCGCTCCACGTGCCGGATGTCGCTCTTCGCGACAAGCGTGACGACCGGGGCGCCGGAGTCGAGCAGCGCGCGTACCTGCGGGTCGTCGTAGGCCCGCGCCAGCGGCTTGCGGGTCGCGCCGAATGCGGCGAGCTCCGCGTTGCGGAAGTCCAGCTCCTTGGCGGCGCGAGCGAAGAACTCGGTGTCCTTGGGGATCGCGCCCGGCCAGCCGCCCTCGATGTACCGGACGCCGAGCTCGTCGAGCAGCGGGGCGATGGCGAGCTTGTCCCCGACCGAGAGGTTCATCCCCTCTTGCTGCGCGCCGTCGCGCAAGGTGGTGTCGTACACGTCGAAGGTCTCGGTGCTCACGGTGTCTTCTCCCCAGGCATGCGGTGCGACGTCGCTGTCAGTCGGGTGCCGTCCCCGGCAACAAAAAGACCCCCCGAGGTACGGGAGGTCGGCGCGCTCGGTCGGTAACCGAACGCGCTATCCAATGATGATCGATGACGTGACCATGAAGGCATCATGCCACAGCGGGTCCGTGCGCGGGAGGGGCGCGTGCCGCGGATCGTCAGAGGTGCTGCAACCGGTCGACGTCGCGCACGGCGCCGCGGTCGGCGGAGGTGGCGAGCGCCGCGTAGGCGCGCAGCGCGGGCGACACGGCGCGGTCGCGGGCCAGTGGCCGGTAGCCACCCGCCGCCTCGATCGCGTCCCGACGCCGGGCCAGCTCGGCATCGTCCACGCGCAGCTGGATGCTCCGGCCGGGGATGTCGATGTCGATCAGGTCGCCGTCGGGGCCGGCGTCGGCGCCACCACGAGCTCACTGACGGACGGCAGCCTGGTGACGTTGTCCTGCCACCGCAGCAGGCTGAACGCGACGGCCGACGTCGCGAACCTCACCCCAGCCAGCGCGACCAGCCCGACGGCGCGCGCGACGCGACGGGACCGATGGGTACGGATGTGCCGAGGGCCGCGCGGGGGCCGGTGCTGCGCTCGGCGAGGTGCACCGCGACCACCGGGCATCGGGCGCC
>Ga0066794_10000054_pt1 | contig 20993 bp, 14 predicted proteins | sample PersoiDNA2013190_FD_70945 | JGI IMG/M metagenome (GOLD analysis project Ga0066794, IMG submission 70945) | Permafrost soil microbial communities from the Arctic, to analyse light accelerated degradation of dissolved organic matter (DOM) -... | ecosystem: Environmental > Terrestrial > Soil >... | reverse complement strand
ACTCCGGTGGTTGAGACGATGCGTTCACTGTTGGTCAATGGCACGGCCGGCCCCAAGGTCTGGACGGCCATAGCCTGGATCCTCGGTCTTCTCGTAGTCTCGTATCTTCTGTCCGTGGCAGTCTACAAACGCAAAGCGATCGTGGTTAACACCTAGGCAGGTCCCTGCAAAGCTAGACAGCTGTCCAAATGAGCGTGGGTGACCGGCTCGCTGGCACCGCTGGGCATATCGATAGGGGCCTTAGGTGTCGTGCTACAATGTTATTGACCTAGTAGGCGCTTGAGTTCCTCTGGAAAGTTCGAGAGCTGTCTGGTTAGGCCAACCACCGTTGTCACTAGTACAACGTTCTCCCTGCAGATGATGTACTTCTGATGTCCGGTCGCCTACCCGATCGCTCGCCGTCCTTTTGCGCTCGACCTGGCGTCGGGAATTCTCGCTCGAGGACTCCAATGGCAAGCCGCGGCCACGCGGCAAGGTCGATGACTCCGCTCTTCGGACGCGGTGAGCGCCGCGGGAGCAGAGCTTCATTCAGCGCGGCATCGAGTAGCTCAGTGGCTCGAGGATGCGGGGAGCAACTCAGTCGTCGATCGCCTCAATACCAAGTCGCTTGGCTTCCTCAAGGTAGTCCTTCATAGCTTTGAGCGCTTCGGGGGAGTGCCCCTGCCAATCGGTGAGTTCGCCCGTGACCCGCAGCGGCTCCCGGGAGCGGTATGACTTGGTCGGATTACCCGGGAACTTCTTGTCCGTCAGATTGGGGTCATCCTCAATCGGGCCGGTCGCTTCCACTATGTAGATCCTCCCGGGACCTTCGCCGAGTGCCAGCTCCGCCCCCCAAGTGGCTGCGTCCAGGGTGCCGGTCAGGTAGACGTAGGTCGCTTGCTTCCTCTTGCTGAAGTTGGAGCTGTAGCCGGGCTCGATCAGGTCTCCCGGCTTCAGGTCGACCTTCGTGCCATGGTAGAACCGCTGCACACCGGTGCCGTGACACGTGGCGCAGGGCTGCTCGTTGATGGCGCCCTGCCCATGACAAACGGGGCATGGCTCTAACACGACGAATGGGCCCTCGTTGGTGGCGACCACGCCGCTCTTCAGGTCGTCGATGGGTGCCATTGGCTCGCTCCTCATACTGGTCGGCTGCGCTGCCGCGCGCCGGGGCAAGGTCCGCCGGCGTCGACAACACACGCGTTTCGAAACTCCTGTATCCGTACCTTCCGGCTTGCGGCCGTCCATTGTGCGGCAAGACCCGGGACTTGCCGCAAGCCCCCACATGCGCCGTATACTGAAAGTGGAAAGGAGAGGGGTACTGGCCTTTCCCTCTATCGCGGCACGAGAAGTTCTTCACCCTCTTCAGCAAGGCCGGCTCGATTGTCGTCGAGAGCGCCAGCATTCTCATCGAGTTAGTCGCAGCGCTGCACGGAGCTCTCCAACCGCATGCACGACACCGAGCACGCCGACGACGCGGGTTCGAGAGTTGTCCACAGAGTGCACCTGAGGAGATCGGCGACCGTGCCGCCTGTGGCTAATGCCGGGCCTCACGCTGAGACATCAGTATCCACCAGGCGCTGCAGTTCAATCCGAAAGTTCGAGAGCTGTCTGGTTAGGTCCACCAACGTTGTCAGAACGGCAACGCTTTCCCCTGCAAACAGTCACCTTCTGCCTACCCGGTCGCCTGCCTGGCCACTTCTCTCGAGAGCCGGGGCTTCTCGCCGCGATCCCGCCGGCGTCCGACGCGATCCCGGGTCTGCCTTCGGCGCGGCGCGGTTCCCGCTCAGTCGCGCGTGCGACGCCGGTAGGAGCCGGGCGGCGACTGGTACGCATGCGAGCAGGATGACGAACGACCAGAGAAGAGAGGCCTCCACGGGATGCTGCATCGGCCAGGCATCGATCTTCGCCGAGGGGTTGGGGTTGCCGAACAGTTCGCGACAGGCCGCGGCCACCGCGCTCACCGGGTTCCAGTTCGCGACGGTCGCCAGCCAGGCCGGCATGCCCTGCGTGGGCGCGAAGGCGTTGGACACGAATGCCAGCGGAAACATGATGATGAACGCGATCCCTTGCGCGGACTCTGGACTCGAGAATCCGAGCGCAATGTCGGCCGCCAGCCAAGTGAGCGCGTAGCTGAACAGCAGGGCGACCCCGAAGCCGGCCAGCACCGATGGAAGCGCCGTTTCGGGACGCCAGCCGATTGCGAGACCGGTCACGGCGACGATCGTGCTGCACACCACCGCGGACAGCAGGTTCGAGAGCGACCCCCCGACGAGGATCGACATCTGAGACATCGGCAGCGTGCGCAGGCGGTTGATGACTCCCGTGCTGAGATCTGTGCTGAGGCCGACGGCCGTCCCCATGGCCGCTGTCGTCAGGTTCATGGTCAGCAGGCCCGCGAGAACGAACTGCTTGTACGCGCCGCCGCCGGGCAGCACCATCGCCGCGCCGAAGACGTACACGAAGAGCAGGGTGAAGAGCACCGGCTGGATGGTCACGTCGGCGAGCTGCATCGGGTCGCGCCGCACGTGGATGAGACTGCGGCGGGTCAGGGCCCAGACGTCGTCCCACCAGGAGCGCAGGCGCCCGAACAGGGTCGGTGCGCCGATCTCGACGGTCGACACGACAGAAGCGCTCATGCCGCCACCCCCGCATCTTCGGTCTTGGGCGCGCCGCCGCCGCTGGTCAAGGCAGCGAAGACATCGTCGAGCGAGGGCCGGTGGACGGTGATGTCGTCGACCGGCACCCCCGCTTGATCGAGAGAACGGAGCGCGTCGACGACGAGCCCCGGCTCGTTGCGTGCCGGCGTCCACAGACGCCGACCGTCGTCCGATGTCTTGACGGAGCCGACACTGAAGGCTGCCAGCGCTGTGGCGGCACCCTCGTGCGGTGCAGACAGGGTCACTTCGAGCAGTTGCGACCCCGTTGCCGCCTTGAGCTCGCCCGGCGTGCCGCGAGCGATGACCCGGCCATGGTCGAGCACGACGATGCTGTCGGCCAGCGCGTCGGCCTCATCGAGGTACTGGGTCGTAAGCAGAACGGTGGCGCCATCGGCGACGCGCCCGCGGATCACCCCCCACATGCGCTGCCGGCTGGTCGGGTCGAGTCCGGTCGTGGGCTCGTCGAGAAAGAGCACGGGTGGGCGCATCATGAGGCTCGCGGCCAGATCGAGGCGCCTGCGCATGCCGCCCGAGTAGCCCTTGACGATCCGGTCGGCGGCGTCGGTGAGTTCAAAGAGCTCGAGCAGCTCCTTCGCTCGGCGCCGCGCCTCTGCGCGGCGTAGTCGACTGAGCTCGCCGACCATCACCAGGTTCTGGCGACCGGTGAGGACTTCGTCGAGCGTCGCCTCCTGGCCGGTGACGCCGATCTTGCGTCGCACGGCGGCGGCGTCGGTGACCACGTCGTGACCTGCCACCCACGCTTGCCCGCGGTCGGGAGTGCTGAGCGTCGTGAGGATGCGCAGGGCGGTCGTCTTGCCGGCGCCGTTGGGGCCAAGCATGCCGAGGATGGAACCGGTGGGAACCTCGAGGCCCACATCGTCGAGCGCCTGTATCTCGCCGTAGCGCTTGGACAGTGCCGTCGCTTCGATCATCATCCGGTCGTTCATCAATGGACCTACCTGTCGGTCAGTAGAACATTTGACTGACCGCACGGTAAGTGAGATTCTACCTGTTGTCAAGTAAGGTTGGTGCTGTGAACGATACCCGTGACCGCATCCTCGACATCGCCCTCGACCTGTTCATCGAGCAGGGCTACGAGAAGACGTCGCTGCGCGAGATCGCCGAGCGCGTCGGGGTGACCAAAGCGGCGCTGTACTACCACTTCTCCAGCAAGGAGGAGATCCTTCGCACGCTCGTGCGACCCATCTTCGACGGTCTCGGACCGCTGATCGAGGCGCTCAAGAGCCGGCCTGATCGCGAGGCCTGGGGCAAGGGCCTGGCGACCATGGTCGAGTTGGCCCTGTCGCAGCGGAGGCTTTTCGAGCTGTTCCAGAGCAACCAGGGGACGCTGCAGGCCTTGGCCCACGACTGGATGGAGTCCGACGCCGACCACCAGGCCATGCACGAGGCGCTCGAGGCCGTGTTCGCCGACGAGAGCGCCGCGCTGGTCGATAGGGTGCGCATGGCCGCCTCCGTCGGCGTCATCGCCGGCGTGCTGGGGTTCCCGGCCGGCGAGGTGTTCTGGCGCGTTCCGGCCGAGGAGCTCCAGCCGCTGCTGATGGCGGCCATCAACGACGTGCTGCGGGTCGACTGACCTTACCGGCCCTTCGCACCGCAGGTCGCTCCCTCGACCTCCTCGAACAATCGCGTGATCTCGTCACGCAGGTTCGAAAGCTGTCCACTTAGGTCCACCATCTTGCGGCATTCCCGGCATCCCCTTTGACGTGAGCGCGGCTGTTCTGACGTGAGAAGGCTAGTGGACCATGCCGTTGTCCACGGTCGCAAGGAGTTGCCCGGCGAGCAGCGAGCAGGCCGCCCTCGTCTCTTCCTCCGGCATCAGGAGCTGCGTGGCCCGCACCACCATGTCGACTCCGGCGCCAGCTGGTTCGCCGAAGAGCGTGGCGAACTGCGCGAGCGCGGATCGCGCCGTCTCACCCGCTAGGTCGTCGCCGAGCAGGAGCCAGAACCGCTGTGCGCATTCTGCGAGCGGAACTGCGCGCAGGATACGGAAGATGTCGAGGGCATCCTTGTCCTTCAGTCGACCCCTGACTTCCGCGTGACGGTCGGCGAGCTTGTGGGTCTTCGCTACGATCAAGCCTGCAGGTCCCGCCACGGCGAGCTTCATCCGACGATCATCGGACTCGTCTAGCGAACCGACCATCATGATGTCGTTGTCGACGAGGCATCCTTCGATGCCGCGCGCTCTGCGTGCAGCCTTGTTGCCGTGATGTCCCAGGCGCGCTCCGCGGCGGCCTGCGCCCGCCAGCGCCTCAGGGACGATCAGGTCGACTGTCGGTCCGGCCGGCGAGGTCCAAATGCCGGGCTGCGCGCTCAGCTCGAAGCCAGCCTTCTCCATGTCGTCCGCAAGGAGAGGCGCCGTCGCCAGGAGTCCAGGGTTCAGCCCGATGTCAGCGTCGGTCGTCATGGGGGCGACCGCAAGGTCGTCCTCGGGGACGCGGAGATACACGGCATGAGCACCGATGACGACGAGCGCGTCACGATGCGCGGACAGCGCCTCCACGGCGTCCAGCAGGGTACGGCGAGCCGCCACGTAGAGAGGGCTATGCACGCCACTCGCTCTCGTTGGCCTGCATCCACTCCAGGAGAGCCTCGGCTTCGGAGGGCCCTCGACCGGGGCTGGTGAGCAGGTCGGCGGCCACCTGGCTCAGGGCCGCGCAGCGCAGGCCGCCCCGCACGGCGGTGCGCTCCATCTGCGCCGGCGCGAACGGCTCCACCAGTAGCACGTTGGCGCCGCTGCCGACCGGGGTGAGGCCCAAACGCTCGCCGAGCCCGGCCGGAGTCCGCGAATAGACCACCACGAGCCTGGCCGGCGCGACCGGCGCGACCTGCTCAGCGACGGCCGAACCCGTGAGCGCGTACTCCTCGTCAAGTGCTGCCAGCCTGGGCAGGAGCGCCGCGGTCCCGCGCGGGTCGATGAACGACGAGACGGCGCTGTTGGACGTCAGCAGCGCGTAGTCCTGGGTCCAGCGTCTCAGTATGGCGACCCAGTCGATCACGGTGATCTGACCGCGCTGCGACTGCTTCTGGAGCAGCGCCTCGGTGGCCAGGAAGTCCACCGTGCGATAGACGCTGGCGAGCGGCAGGCGCGCACGGGCGGCCAGCTCGCTGACAGTGTACGGTGGGGCGAAGTCACAGAGCGCGCGGACGGTCGCGGCGGCTCCGCGCCCCCGCAGGCTGCGCACCGGCGTGCGCTCCGCCCACGGGTCGACGGCGGCTCCCTGGCGCTGCACGAACACAGCCGGACGTTTGACTGCGAGCGACAGGTTCCCCGTGGCGTCGGCCCAACTCACACCCTGGTCGCTCAGCATCTGCCGCACGCGTGGGCTGAGGAAGCGGCTCAGGACGAGGGGCGTGTACTCGCCGCCGGGCAGCAGGGCGCCGATTGCGCGGAGCTGGTCAACAGCCGATGCGACTGCGCGCGGCGCCAGCGTCGTCTTGGCTTCGACGAGCACCTGTGCGCTTTGGCCACCGGGCGCGGTGAGGTCGATCACCGCGTCGGCGCGCATGCGGCCCAGCGCCTGCTCGCCGCTCGCGGAGATGCTCCAGCCCGCGGGCAGGACCCCACGAAGTTCGGCCACGAAGGCGTCGATGAGGGCTCGCTCCGAGCGCGGTCTATCTCTAGTTGCCACAAATGGTCTTCTATCCATAGCATGGAAAGATAGCACAATATGATATTTAGGCAAGGGCAGCCGGTAGAAGAGCCGGCCAAGACGGCTGGCACCCGGTGGCTTCGCTGACAGTTGGCCCCATCCGTCCAGCTATCGCTATAGAGTATGGGTGACCATCCTGCCCGCCGGCCCCTTCCGGTCGGGGCGCGGAGCGGTGCCAAAAGGGCGTCCGTGTTGGAACAGGCTTTCAGGAACATGGATGACATCCACCGGGGAGGGGCGGGCTGTAGCGGCGAGTTCGCGGTCGGTGAGCGAGCGCGTCCAAAGCGGGGCGTATGCGCAATCGGGGGGATCACGCAGGCATGAATGGGGCGCAACACACCAAGATCGTCAACTTCATCTGGGGCATCGCGGATGACGTGCTTCGCGACCTCTATGTGCGCGGCAAGTACCGGGACGTCATCCTGCCGATGACCGTGCTTCGCCGCCTTGACGCGGTGCTCGAACCGACCAAGCAGGCCGTGCTCGACATGAGGTCCTCCCTGGACAAGGCGGGCATCGTCAACCAGGACCAGGCTCTGCGACAGGCTGCCGGTCAGGCGTTCTACAACACATCGAAGTTCACACTGCGCGACCTCAAGGCTCGCGCGAGCCAGCAGAAGCTCAAGGCGGACTTTGAGGCCTACCTCGACGGCTTCTCTCCGAATGTGCAGGACATCCTCGAAAAGTTTGAGTTCCGCAACCAGATTCCGCGACTCTCGAAGGCCGACGCGCTGGGGAGTCTGATCGAGAAGCTGGTCAGCCCGGACATGAATCTCAGCCCGAATCCCGTGCTAAACGGCGATGGCTCGGTGAAGCGCCCTGGCCTCGACAATCACGGCATGGGCACGGTCTTCGAAGAACTCGTGCGCCGCTTCAACGAGGAGAACAACGAAGAGGCGGGTGAGCACTGGACCCCGCGCGATGCCGTCAAGCTGATGGCCAAGCTCATCTTCCTGCCCATCGCTGACGCGATCGAAGACGGTACCTACCTGCTCTATGACGGTGCTTGCGGCACCGGCGGCATGCTGACTGTGGCCGAAGAGACCCTCGCTGAGCTGGCGGACCAGCACGGCAAGCAGGTCACCACGCACCTCTATGGTCAGGAGATCAACTCAGAGACCTACGCCATCGCGAAGGCTGACCTGCTGCTCAAAGGCGAGGGTGAGGCCGCAGACAACATCGTCGGCGGCCCGGAGTATTCCACGTTGTCGAACGATGCCTTCCCTGCCCGCGAGTTCGACTTCATGCTCTCCAACCCGCCGTATGGCAAAGACTGGAAGAGCGACCTGGAGCGTATGGGCGGCAAGACCGGCATCAAGGATCCCCGCTTCATCATCGAGCACAACGGCGACGGGGAGTACTCGCTGCTGACGCGCTCCAGCGACGGCCAAATGCTCTTCCTCGCCAATCTGCTCAGCAAGATGAAGCACAAGACCAAGCTCGGCAGTCGTATCGCCGAGGTGCACAACGGCAGCTCGCTCTTCACTGGCGATGCCGGCCAGGGCGAGAGCAACGTCCGGCGCTGGATCATCGAGAGCGACTGGCTTGAGGCCATCGTCGCTCTGCCTCTGAATATGTTCTACAACACGGACATCGCGACATACATCTGGGTTCTGTCGAATCGCAAGCCTGAGCATCGTCGCGGTCACGTGCAGCTCATCGATGCCACGCAATGGTTCAAGCCCCTTCGCAAGAATCTCGGCAAGAAGAACTGCGAGCTGTCCAAAGAGGACATCCAGCGCATCTGCGACACCTTCCTCACCTTCGAGGAGACTGACCAGTCGAGGATCTTCCCGAACGAAGCCTTGGGCTACTGGAAGGTGACCGTCGAGCGACCGCTGCGCCTCGAAGGGATCGACGGCGAACGCACATACTCCGCCAAGGAGATCAAGGCGCTCAAGGGGAGCCACCAGGTCGACGAGAGTGCCTTCGCCGTCATCAAGAAGATGCACAAGAAGGACATCCTCGCCAATCCGCTGCGGGGCCTGTTTGCTGTCACGATTGGCGGTGAGGAGCGTGTGGTCGAGTTCGAGCCCGACACCCATCTACGTGACACTGAGCAGGTGCCGCTTCTCGAAGAAGGTGGCATCGAAGCCTTCATCAGGCGCGAAGTGCTGCCCTATGCGCCCGACGCATGGTTCCTGGAGAACAGCGTCAAGACTGGCTACGAGGTCAACTTCAACCGCTACTTCTACAAGCCGCAGCCGCTCCGCAGCCTCGAAGAGATACGCGCCGACATCCTGGCGTTGGAGAAGGAGACCGAAGGGTTGCTCTCCGAGATCGTCGGAGGCGGCGATCGATGAAGGCCACCGAAGCGAAGCTGCTCGAGTTCCTCAAGAAGTCCCCTCAGTTCCTGATTCCGATCTACCAGCGCACGTACTCGTGGACCGAACGAGAGTGCCAACAGCTGTGGGACGACATACTTCGGACCGGTGCCAACGACGAGGTCTCGGCCCACTTCGTCGGCTCTATCGTGTATATCGAGAAGGGTCTATACCACGTCTCAAGCCAGTCGCCGCTGCTCGTGATCGATGGCCAACAACGTCTGACCACCGTGACGCTAGTTGTTGCAGCACTGGCCAAGGCGCTGGACGAACTCGGCGAGGACGAGCGCGAGCCGGTCGATGGGTACTCCCCACGCAAGCTGAGGCACTACTACCTCTTGAATCCAGAAGAAGAGGGTGAGCGGCACTACAAGCTCGTGCTCTCTCAGACCGACAAGGCGTCGCTCATCGCCATCGTTGGAGGTGCTGAACCGCCCGCAGAGCCATCCCTCAGGGTGATGAAGAACTATGCCTTCTTCGAGTCAAAGATCGCCGAGTGCAAGGGCGACCTGACTCCGGTGTGCAAGGGTCTGGCCAAACTGATGGTCGTAGACCTGGCTCTCAGCCGCGACCAAGACAATCCGCAGCTCATCTTTGAGAGCATGAACTCCACCGGGCGCGAGCTGAGCCAAGCGGACTTGATCCGGAACTTCATCCTCATGGGCCTCGAACCGGAGCTACAAACGCGGCTGTACGAGCAGTTCTGGCGGCCAATCGAGGTGGATTTCGGGCAAGAGGCGTACGACACGCACTTCGATGGCTTCATGCGCCACTACTTGACCGTGAAGACCGGCGAGATCCCCCGGCTGGACGAGGTCTACGAGGCATTCAAGGCCCACGCGCGCTCGCCGCGAGTTGCCGAGGCTGGGGTAGAGGCGCTGGTCAAAGACATCCGCGAATTCGCTCGCTACTTCTGCGCCCTGGCGCTCGGTGCGGAAGCGGACTCAGACCTCAAGCTTGCCTTCCATGACCTGCGCGAGTTGAAGGTCGACGTCGCCTATCCGTTTCTGCTGGAGCTCTATCAGGACTACTCGACCGGGGACCTGCAGAAGTCAGACCTTGCTGAGGCTGTCCGCCTCGTCGAGGCCTACGTCTTCCGCCGGGCTATATGTGCCATCCCCACGAACTCGCTCAACAAGACCTTTGCCACGTTCTCGAAGTCACTCAAGAAGGACCGATATCTCGAAAGCATCAAGGCGCATTTCCTGGGCCTGCCTTCGTATCGTCGCTTCCCTGGCGACGATGAGTTTCGGCGCGACCTGCAGACGCGCGACCTCTACAACTTCCGTAGCCGCAGCTACTGGCTCCGCCGAATGGAGAACCACGGGCGCAAGGAGCGCGTGCCGGTCGACCAGTACACGATCGAGCACGTCATGCCGCAGAACGAGAATCTCTCGCCCGCGTGGAAGTTGGCATTGGGGCCGGACTGGGAGGTGGTCCAGCAGACCTGGCTGCACACTCTCGGCAATCTGACGCTGACGGGCTACAACTCGGAGTACAGCGACCGGCCCTTCTCTGAGAAGCGAGACATGGAAGGCGGTTTCAAGGAGAGCCCGCTGAAGCTCAACGCTGGCCTCGGCCAGCTTGCTCAGTGGGACGAGGACGCAATCAAGGAACGCGCAAGGAGTCTCGCAGCTACGGCTGTGAACGTCTGGGTTTCGCCCAAGCTGCCGGCGAGTGTTCTGGATGCATACCAGGCCAAGGCCCCAAGCGAAGGCTACGGGATTGCTGATCATCCCTATCTGCTGGCCAGCCCCATGCGTGAGCTTTTCGAGGCATTTCGCAAGGAAGTCCTGGCGCTCGATCCCTGTGTTTCCGAGGAGTTCCTGAAGCTGTACGTCGCCTACAAGGCAGAGACGAACTTCGTTGACGTTGTGCCGCAGGCCAAGAGGCTGCGGCTCTCACTCAACCTTGCGTTCCACGAGATCGACGACCCGCGTCTGATCTGCAAAGACGTCACACTTGTGGGTCGCTGGGGCAACGGTGACGTTGAGGTTGGCCTTGCCTCGCTCGATGAGGTGCCCTACGTGATGGGCCTTGTGCGACAGGCGCTGGAGAAGCAGCTGGGCAACGGGGGAGATGCGTGATCGGCGCGCCTAAACCCTATCCAGCCTACAAGGACTCCGGCGCCGAGTGGCTCGGTGACATTCCCGCCGATTGGAATGTTCTTCCTGGCCGCGCCTGCTATCGGGAACGGCATGTGCCCAACCTTGGCCTCGTCGAGACATCGGTGCTTTCGCTCAGCTTCGGTCGGATTGTGGTGAAGCCCGAGGAGAAGCTACACGGGCTTGTGCCGTCATCGTTCGAGACCTATCAGATCATTGACCCGGGCGACATCATCGTTCGCCCAACCGATCTACAGAACGACTGGAATAGCTTGCGTTTTGGCCTAAGCACTCATCGCGGCATCATTACGTCCGCATACATGTGCTTGCGGACCACCGATGTGATGACCCGCGAGTTTGGTCACCTGCTTCTACATGCCTATGACCTCAAGAAGGTCTTCTACGGCCTGGGGTCAGGACTGAGACAGAACCTGGACTGGCGGGATTTCAAGTACCTGCCTTGTGTTGTCCCGCCCCTCGATGAGCAAGCTGCCATCGTGCGCCATGTCAACCACGTGAACCGACGTGTTCGGCAGTTCATTCGTGACAAGCAGAAGCAAATCAGGCTACTTGAAGAGCAAAAGCAGGCCACGATCAACCGCGCCGTTACCTGCGGCCTTGACCCCGGCGTCCGTCACAAGCCCTCCGGGGTGGAGAGTCTCGGGGATGTGCCAGAACACTGGGACGTACGGAGGCTCAAAGACGTGGCCGTGGTGCAGACGGGGCTGACTCTTGGCAAAGACTACCGAGGTGCCACGACGGAATCCTATCCGTATCTCAGGGTGGCGAACGTGCAGCTCGGGCACGCGGATCTGACGCACGTCAAGTACGTAGATGTCCCACCCGGCGAGGCGGCTGGCGCGACACTCAGAGCGGGCGATGTCCTCATGACAGAAGGGGGTGACATCGACAAGCTTGGAAGAGGCTGCGTGTGGAAAGGTGAGATCCCGAACTGCCTGTACCAAAATCATGTGTTCGCTGTCCGCTGCAACTTGGATGTCCTGGCGCCCGAGTTCTTGGTCGGACTGATGACGAGCCAGCATGGACGGGCGTTCTTCCAGACTACGGCCAAGCAGACAACCAATCTCGCGTCAACAAACAGCACCACACTGCGGACGTTTCCGGTTGCTCTCCCGCCCATTGGCGAGCAGCGGGCGATTCTCGACGAATTGGCCAGGCGAACGTCGAGGATTGACGCCGTTGTGGCTCGGACGGAGAACGAGGCGAGGCTCCTTCACGAGTACCGCACATGTCTGACAGCTGGCGTCGCAATGGGCAAGACGCATGTGCGCGAAGCTGCTGACAGTCTCCTCGCAGATGATGACGAGCTTGAATTCGTCGATGGCGAAGACGTGTGCACAGGAAGAGCTGAGGCGGATGATATCGGTGAGGTTGAGGTGGACCTTGACGCGGTCGAAGCATGACGACTGACACTACCGAGAAGGGCCTCGAAGAACTCATCGTTCGCACCATGACTGGGCGAACCGACGTGCTCTCGCCCGAACACGTCGCCACCGACACGTCAGTCCCCGTCGCTGGCGGCACTGGATGGCTACTCGGCGACGCCTCTCACTTCGACCGCGAGTACTGCGTCGACCTGGTGCAACTGCGAGGCTTCCTTTTGGCCACTCAGGAACCGTTGATCGACGCGTTGGCGCTCAACACGGACGGCCCGACCAGGCGTCAGTTCCTCGCCCGCCTTCAGGGCGAGGTGACCAAGCGCGGCGTCATCGATGTCCTGCGCAAGGGCATCAAGCACGGGCCGCACCACATCGACCTCTTCTACGGAACGCCCTCGGCAGACAACCCGGTAGCGGTAGAGCGGTTCGCTCTGAACCGCTTCAGCGTCACGCGCCAACTTCGCTACAGCCGAGACGAGACACAACTGGCGCTCGACATGAGTCTGTTCATCAATGGGCTTCCCGTCGCCACGTTCGAACTCAAGAACAACCTGACCAAGCAGACGGTCGATGACGCGGTTCAGCAGTACATGCGAGACCGCGACCCCCGGGAACGGCTCTTCGAGTTCGGCCGCTGCGCCGTCCACCTCGCAGTGGACGACAAGCGCGTCCAGATGTGCACTCACCTGAAGAGCAAGGCGTCGTGGTTCCTCCCGTTTGACCTGGGCTACAACGATGGTGCCGGAAACCCGCCGAACCCCGACGGCCTGATGACCGACTACCTGTGGAAGCGAGTTCTCACCCCGGCCGGACTCACGGACATCCTCGAGAACTACGCCCAAATCGTCGAGACCAAGGATGAGAAGACCGGGAAGAAGAAGCGAGAGCAAATCTTCCCTCGCTACCACCAGCTCGACGTTGTCCGAAAGCTGCTTGAAGACGCAGGTTCGCGTGGCGCGGGCAGGCGCTACCTGATCGAGCACTCAGCGGGGAGCGGCAAGTCGAAGTCCATCGCCTGGCTCGCACATCAGCTCATTGGCCTTCGCAAGAACGATGCCGACATCTTCGACTCGATCATCGTCGTCACCGACCGCCGCATCCTCGACAAACAGATCAAGGACACGATCAAGCAGTTCGCTCAGGTCGGCGCGACGGTCGGCCACGCGGAGCACTCCGGAGACCTTCGTGAGTTCATCGAGAGTGGCAAGAAGATCATCATCTCCACAGTGCAGAAGTTCCCCTTCATCCTTGATGAGATTGGGACCGAGCATCGCAATAGGCGCTTCGCGATCCTCATCGACGAGGCGCACTCGAGCCAGGGAGGCAAGACCTCTGCGGCCATGGCGACCGCACTCGGCACGAGTGGCGCTACTCCCGAAGAAGAGACCTTCGAAGACCGGATCATCCGCGTCATAGAAGCCCGCAAGCTTCTCCCAAACGCCAGCTACTTCGCCTTCACTGCTACTCCGAAGAACAAGACGCTTGAGATCTTCGGCGAGCGCTTCGAGGAGGGCGGAACGGTCAAGCATCGGCCGTTCCACAGCTACACGATGAAGCAGGCCATTCAGGAGGGCTTCATTCTTGACGTGCTGCGTAGCTACACGCCGGTGGATAGCTACTACAAGCTCGTCAAGAAGATCGAAGACGACCCGGAGTTCGACGCCAAGCGAGCGCAGAAGAAGCTCCGCAAGTACGTCGAGAGCCACGACCATGCGATTCGGCTGAAGGCCGAGATCATGGTCGATCACTTCCATGCTCAAGTGCTGGCGCTTGGCAAGATCGGCGGTCAGGCGCGAGCGATGGTCGTGACCAGCCGTGTCGAACGCGCCGTTCAGTACTTCCAAGCGATCAGCGCCTACCTCGCCGAGCGCAAGAGTCCGTACCAGGCCATCGTCGCCTTCTCAGGCGAGTACGACTACGGTGGCAAGATGGTCACCGAGGCATCGCTCAACGGCTTCGCGAGCAACCTCATCGCCGACCGCATCAAGCAGGAGCCCTACCGCTTCCTCGTCTGTGCAGAGAAGTTCCAGACTGGGTACGACGAGCCGCTTCTCCACACGATGTACGTGGACAAGGTGCTCTCGGGCATCAAGGCCGTCCAGACGCTTTCGCGGCTGAACCGAGCGCACCCCAAGAAGCACGACGTCTTCGTGCTCGACTTCCAGAACGACGTGGACGGCATTCGCGCTTCGTTCGAGCCCTACTACCGGACCACGATACTCAGTGAGGAGACCGACCCGAACAAGCTTCACGACCTCAAGGCGGACCTCGACAGCTACCAGGTCTATGGCCAGGCTCAGGTCGAGCAGTTCGCTGGGTTGTACCTGTCGGGTGCCGACCGCGACAAGCTCGACCCGATCCTTGATGCGTGCGTGGCCGTCTACAACGAGAGTCTTGACGAAGACGGCCAGGTGGACTTCAAGAGCAAAGCTAAGGTCTTTACGCGGACCTACGACTTCCTGGCCTCGATCTTGTCCTACTCAACGGTCGAGTGGGAAATGCTCTCGATCTTCCTGAACTTCCTGATTCCGAAGCTGCCCGCGCCAATCGAGGAGGATCTGGCGAAAGGCATCCTCGAGTCGATCGACATGGACAGCTACCGGGTCGAGAAGCGCGCCGCCATCAAGATCGGGCTGGCTGATGAAGACGCCGAGATTGAGCCGGTGCCGACGGCTGCCGGCGGCCGCAGGCCGGAGCCGGAACTCGATGTGCTCTCCAACATCATCCGGACGTTCAACGACCAGTTCGGCAACATCCCGTGGACCGACACGGACAGAGTCCAGCGACTGATCACCGAGGACATCCCCCAGAAGGTTGCCGCCGACACGGCATACCAGAACGCCCGGAAGAACAACGACAAGCAGAACGCCCGCATCGAGCACGACAAGGCACTGGTCCGCGTCATGAACGCGGTGCTCAAGGACGACACCGAGCTGTTCAAGCAGTTCAGTGACAACGAGGGCTTCCGGCGATGGCTGTCAGACACGGTGTTTGCGGTGACGTATGACGAGCCGTCTCAGGTCACCGCAGGCCATGGAGATCGGCGTTGAGAGGCAGGGCACCAGATGAGAGTTAGGCACCTGTCTATCCGGAATTTTCGAGGAATTCGAGAGGCAGACTGGGATCTCTCATCTCATTTCGTCTGCCTCATTGGACGGGGCGATTGCGGTAAGAGCACGGTGCTCGACGCCATTGGCCTGGCCTTGAGTCACCGCTGGTCGGTTCCCGTTACCGACGCCGACTTCTTCAACTGCGATACTTCCCAATCGATGTCCGTCACGGTGACCGTGAGCGACTTGCCCCCCTCTATGACCCGCGAAGATCCGTACGGCTATTGGCTTCGCGGCATTGCCGAAGATGGATCGGTTCTCGACGAACCGGAGGCCGGGTCGGAGCGTGCGCTTTCGGTCCAATTCAGCGTCGACGATACGCTCGAGCCAAAGTGGGGGCTGTGGAAAGAGGCGATGGCGGGTCAAGAGAAGACCCTGTATGCCAAAGAGCGCTCTCAGCTGGGGGTCTTCCAGATTGACGATCGCTTTGATGCTCACTTGAAGTGGGCACAGGGCTCAGCTCTGTCCCACCTGAGCGGAGAAGCCGATGTCGGGGCGCTCCTGGCTCGTGCGCAACGCGAAGCCCGCAGCTGTGTGTTCAACAACCAGTCACCTGACATGTTGGCGGCAGCGGGCAAGGCGAGCAGGAAGATGCTCGCGCTTGGTGGAGCGAACTTCGAGAATCCGAGACCGGGTCTCGACCCGAGCAGCCTCGGCCGCTCGGCTAGCCTGGTGCTTCACGACAACGATGTGCCTGCAACGCAGTTGGGGTTGGGGTCGCGCCGCTTGGCGAGTCTCGCGTTTCAGCTTGCGGCGGTCCAAGAGGAGTCAATCGTGTTGATCGATGAGGTCGAGTATGGTCTCGAGCCCCATAGGTTGCTCCACGTCCTCGATCACCTGCGACGGCGTTCTGAATCTGGCAAGGGGCAGGTCATTTTGACGACCCACTCCCCGCTGGTTGTGGAGGCAGTCAGCGCGACTGAGTTGCATGTTGCACGAAGGGAATCGTCGGTCGTCAGCCTCCTCCAGGTGCCAGAGGACATCGCCGACATGAAGATGGCCGAACCTCAGGCGACGATTCGCAGTGGCCCTTCGGCGATGTTGGCTAGCCGTGTCGTGGTGTGCGAGGGAAAGACGGAAGTCGGGCTGTTTCGCGCGTTGGTGAAGCACTGGGACGCGACAGCCCAAGTGCCGCTTGCGTTGATCGGGACGGCAGTTCGGAATGGACTGGGGAGCGGTGCGCCGCGGAAGGCGCGTTGTCTTGCCAAGCTGGGCTATCCGGTGGCGCTCCTCGTTGACAACGACCTTAGCCGTGACAACAAGAGGGCTTTCGATGCCGACGTCGCCGAGGCGGCCTCCGCTGGTGTGGAGGTCGTCTCCTGGGACGATGGCCACTCCGTCGAGACCCAGGTCGTGGGCTGCTTGTCTTCGGAGGCATTGGCAGCGCTCTTGAAGCTCGTGGCGTCATTCCAGGAGACGGACGACCCTGAGGCCCCTATCTGCGCCACCGTCGCTTCTCAATGCGGTTGCTCACCGCTCTCGGGACTCGATCCTGATGCGTGGACTGCACAAAGTGGCAAGTCCCTTGATGAGGTGCGAAGCGCGGTTGCGGCAGCGGCCAAGAAGAAGCATTGGTTCAAGGACGAGACAAGGGGTGAGCAGCTTGGACAGCTCTTGGTCTCCGAATTGGACGGCCTCGATTCACGAGCGCCGATACTGATGCGAATCGAGAAGCTTCGGGAATTCGCCTATGACCAAGGGCCAGGGCCGCTGACCGAGCCGGAGCCAGATTCCGATCCCGAGCGATGATTGACGACGAGCTGCGGGCGACTGCTGCCCGGCTACTCAGTGAGGCGCCTTGCGTTGTTGTCTTGCCAGCTGGCTGCGGCAAGACGCACCTCGTTGCAGCCTCTGCAAGGGCTGCGAGTGATCGGGGAAAGCGCGTACTTGTCCTCACGCACACGCACGCCGGAGTCGATGAGATTCGACGGAGAACACGAGGATTCGAGGTACCCTCCAAGGCGGCGAAGATCGCCACGATCGACAGCTGGTCGCATCGCCTGGTCGAGGCATTTCCGAGTCTGTCGTCATACGTGTGTCCGGAGGAAATCGTTTGGTCAGAAGTGCATGAGGCGATGGCTCGTCTGATGACCAATCCTCACATTCGACAAATGGTTCGGGAGTCGTACGACTACGTCGTGGTCGACGAATACCAGGATTGCAGCTTGCTGCAGCACGCGTTCGTGATGGCGCTTGCCGAGCTGGTTCCGACAATCATCCTCGGCGACCCGCTTCAGGCGATCTACAGCTTCGGCGGTCCGCTCGTGGACTGGAAGTCCGACCTGTCTGGTTTTCCGGACTTCCAGCTCCCGGTTGTTCCATGGCGATGGCGCGATCACAGCGAGGATCTTGGAAGCTACCTCATGGACGTCAGGCAGAGACTGGATGCCAACCAGCCGATTGATGTTTCCGCAGGACCGCTGACCTGGGTGTCAGACACTCCGGATCAGCGCCGCAAGGTGTGCTGGGGGAAGGTTCGTGCCCCTGGCAACGTGGTGCTCTTGGTGCAATTCCCTCAGCAGTGCGAGAGGCTGGCTCGGGATCTCGGCGGCAAGTTCGGGATGATGGAGGATGTGGAAGGCAGGCATCTGCTCGACTTCGCCAGAATCGCCGATGGAGCTGACGGATTGAAGACCGCCGGGGCGGTCGTGAAGTTCGCATTCAGCAGCTACTCGAAGCTCCCGGGTGCTCTCAAGTCGAAAGGGAAGGTGATGGAGAGTGGCACGTTTCCGACCTTCCGGACGACTAGCTCACTTGGCCCTGTCCTCAGCGCGCTAGAGTCCATGGCATCCAGTCCAACACCCGAAACCGTCGAGGCGGCCTTCAGGGCCATCGAAGTACTGGGCGGAACTCTGTTTCGGAAAGAGGCCTGGAATGACATGTTGCGGGCTCTCCGCGTTTGGAGGGAAGGTGCGACCACGTTGGCTGAGGCGGTACGCACAGTGCGCGATCGATGTCGTGTGGTGGGACGACGAGACATGAGACTCACCGTTTCGCGGCCCGTCCTCATCAAGGGCCAGCAGTTCGACGAGTGCGTTGTGGTAGGTGCGGATGCCTTGAATGCCAGGGAACTTTACGTGGCCATGACTCGGCCACGGATGACTCTCACGGTGATGAGCGCGACCGCTGTTCTCAGTCCATCGTAGTCAGACGACGAAAGGGCGATTGGGTTCAGGTCGATGCTCACTCGCGCACCGCACCAGACGACGTCAGTCAATGATCTCTCGCTACTTCAGGTGCTACTTCAGGAGTCCTTGAAGGCCCTTGAACAGACTCTCGAATCGGTCCAAGGTGTCCGCATCAAGCGAGGGCACCAGTGACATCTGATTCTCTAGAAAATGGCGTGCGGGGCGATAGTGGTCGAAGGGCTGTCCAGTAACCCTCTCGATTCGCTTCACGATGCGGTTGCCTGGCGACAGCTTTCGACTTGACTACCTTGTCGGCGCCGGACTGTTTGAGCAGGGCAAGGTAGAAGTCCGCGTCGAACAGGTAGGTATTCAAAGCGAGCGGTGAGCGCGGGCAACAAGCGTTCGAGCAAAGCGCGCCCGTCTTGGTTGAGAAGGTCGTGTCCGCTCAGGTTCATGTAGCTCTCCTTGGTGACGCACCCTACCTGGTGAGGGTGACGAAAGGAGTGTCGCATCGCCGTCACCCGTCGCTGGGCTGTCGCTCGAGGAGAGGCAGGTTGCCGAAGGGCCTGTGCCGGACTATGAGTAGTGCTGGACCAGCCGCTGCACCAGCCGCTGCACTTCGAACCGCAAGTTCGAAAGTTGTCGCGTTAGGTCCACCACCGTTGTCAAGACGACAACGTTCTCCCTGAGAATGACCCGCTTCTATTGTCCGGTCGCTACCCGATCGCTCACCGTAGTTCCGTATCCGGCTGCCCCCCAAACCGGGTCTCGGTTGAAGCACCCGTTCCTGGGCAATGAGACGGGGGCCGGACACAGGGCTACCTTTCGAGCTGGAACGGGTACACCGGAGAAGTCATCGCCTTGACCCACAGCGACCAGTTTGTAGGAAACAAACAGGGACGACCATGAATCCTAGTGAAGAAATTGACAATCTGATCGCGCAGAATCAGGACTGGCGCGGTGCCATGCTAGCGAAGCTCCGCAAGACCATCCTTGAGGTTGATCCCGAGATCATTGAGGAGTGGAAATGGATGGGGTCACCAGTCTGGGAACTCAACGGGATCATCTGTGTTGGGAACATCTTCAAGAATAAGGTGCAGCTCGTCTTCATGAACGATGCGGCACTCAGTGGTCCTGACAGACTCTTCAATGCCGGACTTGAAGGCAACAAAAGGCGAGCTATTGACGTCAATGAAGAGGATCACATAGAAGAAGGTTCGCTAAAGACTCTCGTTCGTGCGGCCATAAGCTACAACCAGGCAAAGAAGAAGAAGTAGTCTCTCGATGGGGAAGATCCGGGCGGACCTTCCGTGAACGGCGGCGCACGTATCCGTGCTCGTCATCTGAGCCTGCGTGCAATGCCCGGGTAGTCGTAGACAAAACCGTCTCGGTCGAAGAGGATTTCGGCGCGAAAGTCGTCATCGAGCAGCCAATGGCTCGCGCGGTCGCCGGTAGCCGACTGACGGGCTCTTCCCGCCGGTTTGGCCTCTCAATCATCGGAGTGAGGCTCCGACGCTCGTGCTACACTAGTAGTAGCAACCAGACGCTGAACTTCAAGGCGTAAGTTCGAGAGCTGTCTGGTTAGGTCCACCACGACCCTCATGCACGAACCCACGGCCGCGTCCTCCGCGAGGTCGTGTCAGTCGCGCGTAAATACCTGCTGCACCGCCCAGCGGTTGCCGTCCGGATCGCTGAAGAAGACGAACAAAAACCCCCTGAGGTTCTGAATCTCGCTGACCTCGACGCCCCGCTCGGCCAGCTCGGCCCGCGCGGCCTTGATATCGGCGACCACGAGTTCCAGACCCTGCACGGAGCCCGGGCGAGCATCCGTGATCCCTTTCCCGAGTGCGATGGAACAAGCCGACCCGGGAGGCGTCAACTGCACGACGCGGAGCGTATCGTTGACCCGGCGGTCATGGTCCACATGGAATCCGACCTTCTCGGTGTAGAACGCCTTCGCGCGGTCGACGTCCGAGACAGGAATCACCACCAGCCCCAGCTTCCAGTCCATGATGTGCCCTTCTCTCGTGTGGTCGGTCATGCATGAACGAGATGCCCCCATCTCGCTCTCACCGAACCGCGGATCGTTTGCCGCGCCCCCACCCATAGGTCTCCCGCTGCCGCCGTCCGGGTAGACAACCTAGTTAGAGCCGGTTGAAAGCTGTCCACGTAGGCCCACCAACGATTCTTTGAGGAGACCATGGGTACTTCCGAGACGATCGCCATCGAGAACGCGCACATGCCCCCGTTCTTCGCCAAGACGCCCGTCTCGATCGAACGCGGTGAGGGCGTCTACGTGTGGGACGAGGAGGGGGAGAGGTACCTCGATCTGACCGCCGGCTGGGGCGTGACCTCCATCGGCCATGCGCACCCAGTCATCCAGGCTGCGCTGGCGGAGCAGGGTGCGCGAATCCTCCAGAACCCCGACTCGGGCTTGACGTACTCGCCGGCACGCGCGCGACTCCTGGCGCTTCTCGCCGAGATCCTGCCGGCGGATCTCACGCGGGTCTTCTTCACCAACAGCGGCGCGGAGGCCAACGATGCCGCCGTGAAGCTGGCGCGCAAGGTCACCGGCCGCGAGGACGTGGTGGCGATGGACGGGAGCTTTCACGGGCG
>Ga0066794_10000051_pt1 | contig 21269 bp, 18 predicted proteins | sample PersoiDNA2013190_FD_70945 | JGI IMG/M metagenome (GOLD analysis project Ga0066794, IMG submission 70945) | Permafrost soil microbial communities from the Arctic, to analyse light accelerated degradation of dissolved organic matter (DOM) -... | ecosystem: Environmental > Terrestrial > Soil >... | reverse complement strand
ATCGTCGACGCCGAGGGTGAGGGCCTGCTGGGCGAGTTCACCTTCCGCGGTGTGCCGAAGGGCGAGACGGTCGTTCCGGTACCGACGGGGGCGCCGTCGTCGGCTGCCGCGGCGGCAGCCTCCGGGCGGCACGCCGGTGGCCCGCACGCGGGCGGACTCCAGGCCGAGGCGGCGCCTCGGTCCGGAAGCTGATCAGCGTCGGGCTCGTTGACCGCTGGTGGCTTCGAGCGGTCAACGGACCCGCGGTGAGGCCTCGCCCCAGCGACGACGGCTGCGGGGTCGAGTGAGGCACACGTCGCGCCGCCGGTCTGCTCCCATCGGCGCGGTCTCGCGGCGTGTCTGCCACTGCCGGGTGACGGCCCGTCAGCAGCAGCAGGCCACCATTCACTAGCCTGGCGGGTATGACCCTCACCTCTTGGTCGGCCGCCGCCGACCGCTACGACACCATGACCTACCGACGCACCGGCCGCAGCGGGCTGGACCTGCCCGCCGTGTCCCTCGGCTTGTGGCACAACTTCGGTCCCGGTCACCCGTTCGAGACCCAGCGCGCCATCGTGCGCCGAGCCTTCGACCTCGGCATCACGCACATCGACCTGGCGAACAACTACGGCCCCCCCGCGGGCGCGGCTGAGGAGACCTTCGGTGCCGTCCTGGCCAAGGACCTACGGCCTCACCGCGGTGAACTCGTCATCTCGACCAAGGCCGGTTACGACATGTGGCCCGGCCGCTACGGGGACGGCGGCTCGCGCAAGTATCTGCTGGCTTCCCTGGACCAGTCGCTGACCAGGACCGGTCTGGACTACGTCGACATCTTCTACTCGCACCGGCCGGACCCGACCGTCCCGGTCGAGGAGACGATGGGTGCCTTGCACAGCGCGGTGACCAGTGGGAAGGCGCTCTACGCGGGCATCTCGAACTATTCCCCGTCCCAGACGCGCGAGGCGGCACGCGTCCTGTCGGGCCTCGGTACCCCGCTGCTCATCCACCAGCCCAGCTACTCGATGTTCAACCGGCACGTCGAGATGGTCGCCGCGGGGCAGCAGGAGTCACTGCTGGACGTGGTGGGTGAGCTCGGGATCGGCACCGTCGTGTTCTCCCCGCTCGCCCAGGGGCTGCTGACCTCGCGGTACCTGTCCGGTGAGGTGCCGGCGGGCTCGCGGGCCGCGCTCGGGGACTCGCTCAGGCCCGACCTCATCTCCGGGGCGTATCTTGTGCGCGCACGGGCGCTGGAGCGGATCGCGGCCGGCCGCGGGCAGACCCTGGCCCAGCTCGCGCTCGCCTGGGTGCTGCGCGACCCGCGCATCACCTCCGCGTTGGTCGGCGCGTCGAGCGTTGCCCAGCTCGAGGACAACGTCGCCTCGCTCGCCGCCGGTCCGCTGACCGACGACGAGCTCGCGGCGATCGAGGAGCACGCCGTCGACGGCACCGCACGCTGACGGCGCCGCCCGGTCCGCTCGCACTGCACGCGGCGACTGACTCGGAAGCAGGTGGCGGGCCGGCGCTCTCACGGTGGACCGGGACCGGACGGTGCTGATCGTCGAGGCTCGCGGGTCGCTCCCTCGGTGAGAGTTCTCGGTGGCCCGACACCGGCGGCGCCCATCAGCGCGGGTGCGTCACGATCCTCGTCGGCCAGCCTGGCGGAGGGCTCTGGGTGAAGACGGGTAAGCGTTTGCCCGCGATAGGCTCCTGGTGGCACGGTTGGCCGCCCTGGACCGACGGAGGAGGAGCCGATGAGGGTCGCTCTCGTCACTGGTGGCAATCGCGGGATCGGTCAGGGCATCACGCGCCGTCTCGTGGCGGACGGTTTCGCGGTCTCGGTGCTTGCCACTCGGGAGGAGCCCGGTGACTTGCTTGCCGAGCTCCGTGAGCTCGCAGGCTCGGACGAGGCGGTGAGGTACGTCCGTGGCAGCGTGGCGGACCTCGCGGATCATCAGCGGTACGTCGAGGACGCGGTCGATGCCTGGGGGCGCCTGGATCTCCTGGTGAACAACGCCGGCGTCGCCCCCGCCGTCCGCGCCGATCTCCTGGAAGCGACGCCCGCGAGCTTCGATCGTGTGCTCGGCATCAACCTGCGCGGTCTCTACTTCCTCACCCAGACCTTCGCGAGGCACGTGATCGCACTGCGCGGCGACGTCCCTGCGCAGCCCGACCGACCGGTCGCGACCGTGGTCAACATCTCGTCGATCTCCGCGACGAGCGTGTCGACCGACCGTGGCGAGTACTGCATCTCGAAGGCGGGTGTCAGCATGGCGACACAGCTGTTCGCTGCTCGGCTCGCGCCGGAGGGGATCGTGGTCTACGAGGTGCGTCCCGGGGTCATCGCCACCGACATGACAGCTGCGGTCACCGCGAAGTACGACGAGCTCCTCGCCGAGGGTCTGGCGCCGATCGCTCGATGGGGCCGCCCCTCCGACGTCGCCGGTGCGGTCTCGATCCTTGCTTCCGGCCAGACGCCGTACTCCACCGTCGACGTGAAACACCTCGACGGCGGAATGCACATCCCGATCCTCTGACGCTCGCACCCCACGCCCGCCTCCACCAGGAGAACGCCGATGATCTCCCGTGATCCGCAGAACGTCCGCATCGCTGGTCGGGATGTCCCGGTCGTCACGGCGAAAACGGTGGTGGTGGGCACCGGGTCGGCGGGGTTCTGCGCCGCGGACAGGCTCTGGGAGCTCGGCCGCGAAGACGTCGTCATGGTGGTCGACAAGGTCAACGCAGGGACGAGCCGGAACGCCGGCTCCGACAAGCAGACCTACTACAAGCTGACCCTCTCCGGCGGGGAGGGGGACTCGGTGCGTGAGATGGCCGAGACCCTCTTCTCCGGCGGCGCCATGGACGGCGACAACGCACTGGTCGAGGCCGCGCTCTCGGCGCGGGGATTCCTGCACCTGTGCGACCTCGGAGTCCCCTTCCCGCAGAACCGGTACGGGGAGTTCATCGGCTACAAGACCGACCACGACCCCCGCCGTCGGGCCACCTCGGTCGGCCCCTACACCTCCCGCACCATGGTCGAGCAGCTCGAGAAGAAGGTCGCGCGCAACGGCACCCGCATCTTCGACGACTGCAGGGTGGTCGACATCATCGTGCACGAGCGCGACGGCGTGCGGGAGGTCGCCGGCCTCCTCGTGCTCCGGACTGATGTTCACCTGGACCCCGACGACACCGGGGCGGAGAGTCCGTTCCTGTTCTTCCGGTGTGCCAACCTCGTCTACGCGACCGGTGGCCCGGCGGCTCTGTACGCGACGAGCGTCTTCCCGAATGGTCAGTGGGGGGCGTCAGGCGCCGCCTACCGTGCGGGTGTGCATGGCAAGAACCTCACTGAGTGGCAGTTCGGCCTCGCCTCGACCGCGCCGCGATGGAACGTCTCCGGCACCTACATGCAGGCGTTGCCACGGTTCGTCTCGACGGACGCCGACGGCGGTGACGAGCGGGAGTTCCTCACCGAGGTGATCGGCGACTACGGGCGCCAGCTCTCGATGATCTTCCTCAAGGGCTACCAGTGGCCCTTCGACATCCGCAAGGCACTGGACGGCTCCTCGCTGATCGACCTGCTCGTCCACCGCGAGACCGTGCTGCGCGGTCGCCGGGTGTTCCTGGACTTCCGCCGCAACCCCGTCCGCGACGAGCTCGACGCTTCGGCGCTGTCCCCCGAGGCGCGGGACTACCTCGAACGTGCCGGCGCGCTCTTCGGCACCCCCATCGAGCGGCTGCAGCAGATGAACCGGCCCGCCTACGAGTTCTACCTGCACCGCAACCCCTACCTGGACCTCGAGACCCAGCTGCTCGAGGTGGCCGTCTGCGCCCAGCACAACAACGGTGGCTTGGTCGTCGATGCCTGGTGGCAGTCCAACGTTGCCGGCCTGTTCCCGGTGGGAGAGGCCGGGGGTGCCCACGGCATCTATCGCCCGGGCGGGGCTGCGCTCAACAGCGGGCAGGTCGGTGCGACCCGGGCGGCGCAGTTCATCGCGGCACGGCGGACCGGCGAACCTGTCGACCTCGCGGCCTTCGCGGCTGCGGCGGGCCCGGCGCTGTCCGGTGCGCTGGATCTCTTGCGCAGCGCAACTGACCGAGCAGCCGCCGGGGCGCCGGACAACACCGGTGAGCTGATCCGCGACGTCGGCGAACTGATGAGCGCGAAGGCAGGTCCGGTGCGGTCCGCTCAATCCATCGGGGAGGCGCTTGAGGAGGTTCACGCCAGGCTCGCCGGCTACCAGGACTTCGTCGTGGCCGACGGCCGGTCGCGCCGGGCCGTCGACCGAACCTTCCTGGTGCGGGACATCCTCACCACGGCCTACGTGTACCTCTCGGCGATGGCCGACTACGTCGCGCACGGCGGACGGTCGCGTGGGTCGGTGCTCTACACGGACCCCGTCGGCTCGCTGCCGCACGTCGGTCACGGACCCGATGCGGACGCGGAGCTCGACCTGCCGGAGGCCTTCCGGTTCCGGCTCGATGGCGGTGCCTTCGACGACGAGATCCAGGAGGCTGCCTGGTGGGCTCCGGCCCCCGGTCCAGCCGCCGTCCCGGGAATGGACGACCCGGCCGGGCGGGTGGGGCTCACCTGGCGTCCGGTGCGGCCGATCCCCGAGGACGACGACTTCTTCGAGAACGTCTGGCGCGAGTTTCGGGAGCACCGGAACATCTTCTGACCGACGCCTCGCGGGTCGTCCCTGGGTCAGCCGGCGCGCAGCCCGGGCAGCACGTGGCGGACGTACCGCTCCTTGATCACCTCGAGGACCTCGTCGCCGGGGGTGTCCCAGACCTGCTGGTTGAAGATCTCGACCTCGATGTCACCCGTGTACCCCGCGGCGGTCACCCAGCGGCCTATCGTGCCGAAGTCGACATATCCGTCACCCATGTAGCCGCGGGAGAGCAAGGTGTCAGCTGCGAGGGGCAGCACCCAGTCGCACACCTGGTAGCCGGCCAGGCGCCCCTCGGCGCCAGCCCTGAGGATCTGCCGCTCGAGGTCCGGGTCCCACCAGACGTGGTACGTGTCGACGACGACGCCCACCGCCTCGGCCGGGAACGGCGCGGCCAGGTCGAGGGCCTGACCGAGGGTGGAGATGACGCCGCGATCGGCGGCGAACATCGGGTGCATCGGCTCCAGGACCAGGCGGACACCGAGCTCTTGTGCGAACGGGACCAGGTCACCGATCCGCTCCGCCACCCGCCTGCGGGTGGCGGCCAGGTCACGGTCGCCGTCGGGCCGGGCGCGGCCGCCAGGACCGCTCGCGGCAGGCAACCCGCCGACGACCATGATCAGGGTCGTGGTGCCCAGGGCGGCCGCCTCGAGCACGGCCGCACGGTTGTCGTCGAGGGCAGCCCGGACCCCGGCGTCGTCGGGTGCGGTGAGGAAGCCCCCGCGGCACAGCGAGGAGACGCGCAGCCCGGCGTCGGCCACCCGGGCGGCTGCCTCGGCGAGCCCGACCTCGGCCACGCGGTCTCGCCACAGCCCGATGGCACCGAGACCCGCCAGGACGGCCCCTTCGACGGCCTCGGGGAGTGTCCAGAGCTTGGTCGTCGCGGTGTTGAGCGACAGACGGGACAGATCGCCGGTCACAGCGTGATCGCGGGGATCTCGATCCGGCGGCCCTCGGCCGAGGAGCGCAGGCCGAGCTCGGCGAGCTGCACCGCGCGGGCAGCGGACAGCAGGCCGAACCGATGCTCGCGCCCGGCGACCACGTCGCGCAGGAACTCCTCCCACTGCACCTTGAAGCCGTTGTCCAGGTCGGCGTTGGCGGGCACCTCGAGCCACTGGTCACGGAACGACTCGGTGACCGGCAGGTCCGGGTTCCACTCCGGCTTGGGTGTGTGCGAGCGGTGCTGCGCGACGCACTTCGTCAAGCCCGCCACAGCGGACCCGTGGGTCCCGTCCACCTGGAACTCCACCAGCTCATCGCGGTAGACCCGGGTCGCCCAGGAGGAGTTGATCTGTGCGATGACCGGGTCCCCGGCAGGCGTCTCGACCTCGAAGATGCCGTACGAGGCGTCATCGGCCGTCACGACGTACTCGCGTCCTTGCTCGTCCCAGCGGGTCGGGATGTGTGTGGCCGCCTTCGCGGTGACGGCCTTGACTTCACCGAGGATGCCCTCCAGCACGTAGTTCCAGTGACAGAACATGTCGACCGTTATGCCACCGCCCTGCTCGCTGCGGTAGTTCCAGCTGGGCCGCTGGGCGGCCTGCACGTCACCCTCGAAGACCCAGTAGCCGAACTCGCCACGCAGGGAAAGGATGCGACCGAAGAAGCCCTCGTCGACCAGCCGGCGGAGCTTGACCAGGCCCGGCAGGTAGAGCTTGTCGTGCACGACGCCGGCGGTGATCCCGGCGTCGCGGGCGATCCGGGCGAGCTCGACCGCCTCGTCGAGCGTCTCGGCGATGGGCTTCTCGGTGTAGATGTGCTTGCCGGCCTTGATCGCGGCGGTCAGAGCCGCGGCGCGACGGGACGTGACCTGTGCGTCGAAGTAGATGTCGACGCTCGGGTCGGTGATGACGGCGTCGACATCGGTCGTCCAGTGCTCGAGACCGTGCCGCGCGGCGATCTCGCGCACCCGGTCCGCGTTCCGGCCGACCAGGATCGGTTCGACCTGGACGCGGGTGCCGTCGGGCAGCTCGACACCGCCTGCTTCGCGGATCGACAGGATCGACCGCACCAGGTGCTGGCGATAGCCCATGCGACCAGTGATGCCATTCATCGCGATGCGCAGGGCCGACGACGCCATAGTGTCTCCGAGGTAGTGGAACCCAGTTGCGTGCCCAGTATGTCGGCGGCAATGCCGACCGGGCGGGAATACGCTTTCCACAGCGTACGTAAGGCCACCGATCGCGTCAAGAGACGGATTTGGGACCTGCCTCGGCGTGGACGGCGGGATCGGTCGGGGGCGGGATCGGTCGGGGGCGGGGTGGTCGGGCGCGGGGTGGTCGGGGGTGACCGATCAGGCCATGGTGGCCAGGTCGGAGAGCCGGACCGGTGAGCGGAAGGGTTGCCCTGCGGCCCACCGGGCGATCTCTTCGGTCGCCCACGCGCCGAGCCGGGCCACCTCGTTGCCTGCCGCACCCGCGAGGTGGGGTGTCAGGATCGCGTTGGGCAAGGTGTAGAGCGGGGAGTCAGGGGGGACCGGCTCCGGGTCCGTCACATCGAGGATCGCCGCGATCCGCCCGTCGGTGAGCTCATCGATCAGCGCGTCGGTGTCCACGAGGGCGCCCCGTGCCGTGTTGAGGAGGGTGGCACCATCCTTCATCAGGCCGAGCCCCCGCGCGTCGATCATGTGATAGGTCGACGGGATCGACGGTGCGTGCAGCGACACGATGTCGCTGCGTCGTAAGAGGTCGTCGAGCCCGACGAGCTCCGCGCCGAGAGCGGTCGCGGCTGCGGTGGTCAGGTATGGGTCGCTGATCAGGACGTGGAGGTCGAACGGTCGAAGCAGCTCGGCAACCTTGCGTCCGATGCGCGAGGCGCCGACGACGCCGACCGTGCGACCGTAATTGCCGATGTCCGGGAACTCGGTGATCAGGTCGGGGAGCGATCGGCGTTCTTGGTAGACCCGGATGGCCCCGTGCGTCCTCTTCCCGCTGAGCAGGATCATGGCCAGGGTGAACTCCGCGACCGGGAATGCATTGGCCTCCGCTGCGGTCGACACGTCGAGTCCCCGCTGCCAGCACGCCTCGTCGAGGTGCCCCTTCACCGTCCCTGCGGCATGGACCACCGCCCTCAGCCGGGGAGCAAGGTCGAGGACCCGTTCCGTGACCCGCGGGCAGCCCCACCCTGTGAGCAGGACCTCGGCATCGGTCAGCTGGGTACGCGCGTCGGGCGACTCGAACTCGGTGAGGCAGTGGGAGAAATCCACCCGCGCGACCTCGGCCAGCCGGGCGCGGGTGCGGTTGTCGAAGAGCCGGTCCGGCAGGTCCGGGCGCATCGCGAGCACGGTCAGAGGTCTGCTGGTCTGCTGCACGGGTGTCGTCCACCGTCCTGGTCGCCGCAGCCGTCCGTGCTGTGTGCTCGATCGGGCATGTGGTGCCCGACGTGCGTCCCCGGTTCAGGTCGCGTGCAGGAAGGGTGCCGCGACACCGCGGAACCGGGAGTCGGCGGTCAGGACGGCTTCGGAGGACCGCTTTCCTTGGCGAGACTACGCCGGGACGGGTCGCCGTTCCACCATGATCGACCCATTGCGGTAAACGCTTGCAAAGCACACTCTGGGCGACGTAGCCTTTCCGACAGCACTAACGTCGGGATTCGGTGTTCGACGCCAGATCGGTAGCTCAAGGTAGAGCGAGGGGTCATGGGGATGCAGACGCTCCCGTCCGGTTCGTTGGCACTGTTGATCGACGGTGAGTGGCTCGGCTCCGACGGTCGCGGCACCCAGGAGGTCATCAACCCCGCGACGGGTCGGCCCATCGGGTTGGTCCCACTGGCGCGGGTCGTGGACGTGCAGCGCGCGGCCGAGTCCGCGGCGCGAGCCTTCCCCGGTTGGCGGACGACACCCCCCGAGCGGCGCGCGGAGATCATCCACCGCGCCGCGGCACTGCTGCGTGAGCGGCGTGACATGATCGCCCGGCTCCTCACGCTCGAGGAGGGTAAGCCGCTGGCCGAGTCGCTCGGCGAGGTCGACTTCTCTGCCGACATCATCGACTTCTCCGCGGGGGAGGCCGAGCGCTTGTACGGCACGGTGGTGCCCACGGGTCCGCTGAACCAGCGCACCCTGGTGCTCGTCGAGCCGATCGGACCCGTGGCGGCGTTCTCGCCGTGGAACTACCCGGTCTGCGTCCCGGCCCGCAAGATCGCCGCTGCGCTCGCGGCCGGTTGCACCATGGTGATCAAGTGCGCGGAGGAGACGCCGACGAGCGGCGTCGAGACCGTGCGGGCGTTCGTGGACGCCGGCGTCCCCGCCGGCGTGGTGAACCTGCTGTTCGGGGTGCCGGCCGAGATCTCGGGCACGCTCATCCACTCGCCGCTCATCCGCAAGGTCTCCTTCACCGGCTCGATCCCGGTCGGCAGGCAGCTCGCTGCCCTCGCCGGCCAGGAGGTCAAGCCGTGCATGCTCGAGCTGGGTGGGCATGCTCCAGTGCTGATCTTCGACGACGCCGACCTCGACAAGGTCCTGCCGGGCGCGGTGGGCGGCAAGTTCCACAACAGCGGCCAGTCCTGCGGCTCGCCGAGCAGGTTCTACGTCCAGCGCGGCATCTACGACACCTTCGTCGAGCGGTTCGCCGACCTCGTCGCCAAGCTCCGGGTCGGCGACGGGCTCGATCCCGAGACCTCGATGGGGCCGCTGGCCAGTGAACGTCGGCGGACGGCGATCGCGGAGTTGACTGACGACGCGGTCGAGTCCGGGGCGGATCTCCTGCTCGGTGGCTCGGCGGTGGGGTCCGAGGGCTTCTTCTGGGCCCCGACGGTCCTGGCGAATGTGCCGGACACTGCACGCATCATGAACGAGGAGCCGTTCGGCCCGATTGCCGCCGCCGCCCCGTTCTCCACCAGGGACGAGGTCATCGCCAAGGCGAACCGGCTTCCCTACGGTCTTGGCGCCTATGTGTTCACCTCCTCGGTCGAAACCGCGACCGTGGTGCCCCGAGCGCTCGAGGTGGGGATGGTGGGTGTCAACAAGTTCACTCTCGGAGGAGCGAGTACCTACTTCGGCGGAGTGAAGGAAAGCGGATACGGGTCCGAGGGTGGGCCGGAGGCTGTACGGGGCTATCTCACCCCCAAGCTCATCATCCAGGACTGAACGATCTCCAAGGACAAAGTCGTCTTTCGAAAGGTGAATCGCATGCGTAACACATCGTCTCGTATGGCCATCGCTACCACTCTTGTGGCCACTGCGTCGCTCGTCGGCCTGACGGCCTGCTCCGGCGGTAGCAGCAGTAGCCCCAGCAGCGGCAGCAAAGCCCCGATCACTCTCACCCTGAACAACTGGGGCGAGTTCGGATTCGCACCGCTCGTCAAGCAGTACGAGAAGGACCACCCGAACATCACCATCAAGATCAACAACGGTGACTACAACACGCAGCACCAGAACCTGCAGAAGTTCCTGGTCGCAGGCTCGGGCGCGCCCGACATCGCGATGAGCGACGAGGGCTACATCGTCCAGTTCCGCGGCCAGGCCGACAAGTTCGTCGACCTGAACACGCTCGGCGCCAAGGACTACAACACCAAGTTCCTGGACTGGGACTGGAAGTCGGGTACGGCGACCAGCGGCCAGCAGTTCGCCATCGGTGACGACGTCGGCGGCCTCGCGATGTGCTACCGCCGTGACCTGTTCGCTAAGGCTGGTCTGCCCACCGACCGCGCCGCGGTCTCCGCGCTGTGGCCCACCTGGAACGGCTTCATCGCGACCGGCGAGAAGTACCTGGCCGGCTCGGGCGGCAAGAAGTTCGTCGACTCTGGCGTGAACATCTACAACCCCGCGATGCGTCAGCAGAAGGTCGGCTACTTCGACACGAACGAAACCCTGACGATTGACCAGGGGCCGAAGGTCGCCTGGGGCATCGCGACCGACATCATCGCCAAGAACCTGTCGGCGAACATCCCGACCGAGACGCCGGAGTGGAGCGCCGGGATGCAGAACGGTGACTACGCCGTTCTCGCCTGCCCGTCGTGGATGCTGGCCCGGATCAAGAGCCTGGCACCGGCCACGACCGGTCAGTGGGACATCGCGGACATGCCCGGTGGCGGTGGCAACTGGGGTGGCTCGTTCTTCATGATCCCCAAGCAGGGCAAGCACATCCAGGAGTCGTGGGACGTCATAAAGTACCTCCTCTCTCCCGACTCGCAGATCTCCATCTTCAAGAATGCCGGACTGCTTCCTGCGCAGCCCGCGCTGTACGCCAACCCGGATCTGCTCAACTTCAAGAACCCGTTCTTCAACAACGCTCCGGTCGGTGTGATCTTCACGACCTCCGCGAAGAAACTCACCCAGCAGTACCAGGGCCTGAAGAGTGGGGTGGTACGCACCGCCGTTGAGAACGCCCTGACGCAGGTCATGCAGGGCAAGCTCAATGCTCAAAGCGGCTGGGCCCTGGCAGTTGCCGACGCCAAGAAGGCAGCTACGAGCTGAGCCACCTGGTTGACCGACCCGACTGGCCCTGGCACCGAGAGCATTCGGCGCCAGGGCCAGTCGGTGGGGTCAAGCTCATGTCCACCCACCGCAAGGAGCTTCCATGACGACGACGACTGGCCGGGCCGGTGCGGGGCCCCGCGAGGCACCGCCGACGCCCTCGCCCAGCGTCCGCGACGAGCACGTGTGGCGCAACAGGTTCAGCAAGTGGGACGTGAAGTACATGCCCTATGTGCTGATCTCCCCGTTCTTCGTCCTGTTCGGTGTCTTCGGACTGTTCCCGCTCATCTACAACGGCGTCGTCTCCCTGCGGACCTGGCGCCTCGACAACCCGGCCGCTGATGGCTGGGCCGGCCTGGAGAACTATCGCAAGCTCTTCGGTGACAGTGACTTCTGGAACGCGCTGTACAACACCTTCGGCATCTTCGTCGTCGCGACGATCCCGCAGCTGCTCATCGCGCTGATCCTCGCTGGGCTGCTCAACCGTAAGCTGCGCGCGACGACGACCTTCCGGATGGGCGTGCTGGTGCCCTACATCACGCCGATCGCGGCCTCGACCCTGATCTTCGCCTCGGTGTTCGCGAACCGCTACGGTATCGCCAACCAGTTCCTGAAGGCCATCGGCCTCGACCCGGTCGACTGGCGCGCCGAGCGATGGTCGTCGTGGACCGCCATCTCGATCATGGTGGACTGGCGGTGGATCGGGTACATGACCCTCATCTACCTGGCAGCCATGCAGTCGGTCTCCCGTGAGATCTACGAGGCCGCCGCGATCGACGGCGCCGGTCCACAACGCCAGTTCTGGAGCCTCACCGTGCCGCTCATCCGCCCGACCATCGTCTTCACCGCGGTGATCGCGACGATCGGCATGATGCAGCTGTTCACCGAGCCACTGCTGTTCGACAGCAACACGGCAGCCGCGAGCGGTGGGTCCGCGCACCAGTTCCAGACGGTGGCCCTGCTCATCTACCAGACCGGCTGGAAGAACCTCAACCTCGGGTACGCCGCTGCCATGTCATGGGTGATGTTCGTCATCATCGTGGCGCTGGCCGCCGTGAACGCCTTCCTCACGAACCGACTTGGGAGGGGGAAATGAGCGCCGTCGCCCAGAAGACCCACGCCCCGGAAACTGCGCCGAGGCGTCGACGCCGGATCTTCCGCGCGCCGAACGACACCCCGGCCGGTCCCCTGACGTACGTCGCCCTGATCTCGACGATCCTGATCGGGGTCTTCCCGCTGTACTGGATGCTCGTCATCGGGTCGAGCAGCGACAAGGAGCTCGCGCAGATCCCGCCGAACGTGGTGCCGGGCAACCAGCTCATGACCAACCTCGACTACGTGTTCGGCACCGACGGCGTGTTCTTCGTCCGCTCGCTGGTCAACTCGCTCATCGTCTCGAGCATCGTGATGGTCTCGGTCGTCTTCTTCTGCTCGCTGGCCGGCTTCGCGTTCGCCAAGCTGCGCTTCAAGGGCCGCAACGCGCTGATGGTCGTCGTGATCCTCACGCTGACGGTTCCGAACCAGCTGGGTGCGGTCGCGCTGTACATCCTGGTGACCAAGTTCGGTTGGCAGGGCGAGCTGCCTTCCGTGATCGTGCCCGGCCTGGTCACCGCCTTCGGCGTGTTCTACATGAGGCAGTTCATCGTGGACGCGGTGCCGGACGAGCTGATCGAGGCGGCCCGCATCGACGGAGCCTCGACCCTGCGCACCTACGGCTCGGTGATCTTCCCCATCATCCGGCCGGCCATCGGGGTACTGGGGCTGCTGAGCTTCACCGCGACCTGGAACGACTTCCAGTGGCCGTTGATCGTGCTCGGTGGCAGCGAGCACCCGACGGTGCAGGTTGCGCTCAGCACACTGGCCGCCGGTCAGTTCGTCGTGTACTCGCGCGTCCTGGCCGGGGCGCTTGTGGCCACGCTGCCCCTGCTGATCGTGTTCTTCGGCGCCGGCAAGCAGATCGTCGGCGGGATCATGGAAGGTGCGGTGAAGCAGTGACGAACGCGCAGGCGGCTCGGCCGGACCCGCAGGCGGACCGAGCGGTGGCGCTCGACGCCGACCAGAGCCGGGTCCTGACGGCCCTGCTGGCCATGCAGCGGCAGTCGTGGGAGCAGGGCGTGGCGAGCCACGCCCTGCTCGACCTGGGCGAGTACGACCTCGTCGACGCGATGGCGCGGGATGCGGTCACCAGACAGACGGCGGCGGGCAAGCTCGCCGAGATCGACGACCACGGCATCGTCAACTGCTGCGCGGCCGGCGAGGCGGTGCTCTGGGCGGCTCAGCGGAGCGGCGACGCCCGCCTGGCGGACGCGTACGAGCGGCAGCTGCAATGGATCCGGCACGACGCACCACGCGCCGAGGACGGCACCGTCTTCCACATCGAGGGCACGCACGAGTGCTGGGTCGACACGGTCTACATGGTCGTGCCGTTGCTCGTCCTGGCCGGTCACGTGGAGGAGGCCGCCGGGCAGCTCGCCGGGCACCGCTCCCGGCTGTTCGACGAGTCGGCCGGCATGTACGGCTGGCGCTGGGACGAGGACTCCGCACGGGTCACGCACCCCCTGCACTGGGGCACCGGGAACGGCTGGGTCGCGGCGGGCATCGCCCGGTCCCTCCGGATCCTCGCCGCGCGGGGCACCGCGGACGCCGCTAGCCGGGACTTCGCCGAGCAGGCGGCGGCACACGCGCGCACCGTGATCGACGCCTGCCTCGCCCACCGGGCCGCTGACGGCTTGTTCCACAACGTCGTCGACGACCCGTCGACCTTCAGCGAGGCGAACCTCGCCCAGATGCTCGCCTACGCGACGCTCACCGGCGTCGCGGACGCGTGGCTGCCGGCGTCCTACGAGGAGGTGGGCCGCTCGCTCCTGGCGGCCGCGCGTCGCAACGTCGACGTGCACGGGTTCGTCACCGGTGTGTGCGGTGCGCCGCGCTTCGACCACCGGGGCACGTCCGTGGAGGCGCAGTCCTTCTTCCTGCTGGCGACTGCGGCAGCTCGGCGGCTCGCAGCGGGCTGAACGGCGACAGTCGGCCCCCACCTGTCCTACGCGATGACGCCGAGGCTCGACGGTGTGACCTCGTGCATCAGTGGCAGCCCACCGAGGTACCTCTCCAGCTCCGCGATCACCAGGTCCAGCTGGCGACCTGCCTCGGCCGGGTTGAACGCGCCGGAGACGTGAGGTGTAAGCAACACGTTCGGCAGTGTGTACAGCGGCGAGTCCGCAGGGAGCGGTTCGGGGTCGGTCACGTCGAGGACGGCGTCGAGCCGTCCGGTGACCAGCTCGTCGACCAGGGCGTCCTGATCGACGAGAGCGCCGCGAGCGGTGTTGATGAGAGTCGCACCGTCCTTGATCAGCCGAAGCTCCTCCCGGCCGATCATGTGACGGGTGGCGGGCGTCGAGGGTGCGTGCAGGGAGACGACGTCGCAGCTGCGCAGGAGCTCCTCCAGGGGAACGACCTCGACGCCCATCCGGGCAGCGTCCTCCGGGTCGAGATACGGGTCCGCCATGATGACCGTGAGGTCGAACGGCTCCAGGAGGGCGGCGACTCGCCGTCCTACCCGCGAGGCCCCGATCAGCCCGACACGTCGGTCGACGTTTCCGGTGTTGCGGGGCAGGCGCGCGCGCACATCGAGCGAGTGCTCGGCGCAGTACATGCGTGACGACGCGAGCACACGTTTGTTGGCGAAGAGGATGGCGGCGAGGGTGAACTCGGCGACCGGGACGGCCCCGGCGTCGGCTGCGGACACCACGCGGATCCCGCGTTCCCACACCTCGTCGGTCAGGTGAGACTTGACGGTCCCCGCAGCATGGAACACGGCGCGCAGCGCCGGCGCCATCTGCAGCACGCGGTGGTCGATCCGCGGGCAGCCCCAGCTGGTGATCATGACCTCTGCTTGGCCCAGCAGCTCCCTCGCGCGTCGGCTGTCGAACTCGGTCAGGACCTCCTGCGGGTCCAGGTCGACGAGCTGCGCGAGTTGCGCCACGCCCTGCGCCGTGACGAGCCAGTCCTGGCTCCGTCGGTCCATCGCGAGAACGGCGCGGGGCCGCCTCATCCCGCATTCCCGGCGCGTGCAGCGCCCGAGCACCATCCGGTCAGCACGGCCGCGTCGCGGAGCAGTACCTTCGGATCGTGCTCCTGGACATGCTCCAGCAGCAGGTCACGGCGCCGACCGGATGCTTCGAGGACCTGCACGACCCGTTCCCACATCCGCTGTCGGTCGGCCAGGGCCAACCACGTCCCGTCGTCGTCCCAGGAGAAGACGTGGACCGTCGTGACGATGTCGATGATGGTGGCGAGCTGGGCGACGGCGTCGTCGTCGGACATGCCGACGGGGGGTTGCCAGTAGGTGCGCACGTTCGGGCGGTCCACGGCCTCGATCAGCCTGCGACTGGCGGTCGCGGTGTCGTTGACGGTGCCGTCGTGAAACTCGAAGGCGATCGCGAGACCGCTGTCGGCCGCTCTCGCCGCGATGCGCTGGGTCCCGTCGACCACTGCTGCGAACTCAGCGGCGGTCGCTACCGCCGAGGTGGCGGTCCCGGCCCAGGTGCGGACCTGTCGCGCGCCGAGTGCCTCTGCGGTCCGTGCCAGCGGGTCGAAGGCGTCGGGGTCGTCCCGGCCGACGCGGAAGTAGCTTCCGTAGGACGGGCAGTCGATCCCGGCGTCCCTGCACCGTGCCGCCAGGTCGCGTGCCGCGGTGGTCGACCCCGGTAGCAGATGGACGTCGGCTCCCCATTCGATGGCCTCAAGGTTCGCCTCGGAAGCGAGGGCGACAACCTCCAGCGGGCTCAGCTGACGGTGGGTGATTGACGTGAGTCCGGGACGCAGCAGCATGTCGTTGACCTCCGAGGGACGAGGCGATCCGCGCGGGAACAGCACACCTCGCTGCCGTGCGGTAAACGCTTGCCGCCATCGTGTCGCTCCCAGGCGGCCGTCGTCAACACCGGACCGGTGTGGATCTCGATGCCGGCGTCAGCCGACCCGTCAGCGCAGGCCCGGAGTGCTCTCCCGAACGACGACGCTCCCGCCGAATCGCCTGACCAGTGCCGCCGCGCCATCGACCGTCGCGGCCACCGCCAGGGCCATGGCCTGCGTGCCGAGCGCCTCCAGCGGGATGTGCACCGTCGTCAGGTGGGGTACGACGTCGCGGAGCGTCGGGATGTCGTCGAACCCCGCCACGGCCATGTCGTCGGGGAGATGGATCCCGTGCATCCGGAGCGCGGCCATCGCACCGACCGCCACCACGTCGTTGACCGCGAAGAGACATTCGGCCTGCAGGCCGCTGGCGAGGAAGGCCTCGGCTGCGCGGTACCCGCCGTCGCGGGTGAAGTCGGTCGTGACGACCCGGTTCGCGGCGAGCGGGATGCCGTGCTTCGCAAGTCCACTCCTGAAGCCCGCGAGGCGATCGGTGGACGTGCGCAGGTTCGTCGGTCCGGCAAGGACCACGTACGAGCGGTAGCCGAGCGTGCACAGGGTCTCGGCAAGGTCACGCGCCGCGGCCCGGTTCTCGACCAGGACCGTGTTGGCTCCGGGTAGCTGCTGACCGATGATCGCGACTTGTCCGCCGCCTGCCAGGAACAACGCGATCTCTTCTTGCAGCTCGCGCTGCAGACGCAGGTTGCCTCGGCGTGAGCCGGCGAGGATGACGGCGCGGGCACGTTGCCGGCGCAGCGCCGCGACGTACTGGATCTCCCGTACCGGGCTGCCCTCGGTGTCCATGATCGACATGACGATTCCGCTGTCGTCGCCGGCGCGGATGGCGCCGGCGGCGATGGTGGCGAAGTAGGGGTCGGAGATCCCGTGGACGACCAGACCGACGATGTTCGTCCGGCCGCGTGCGACAGCCTGGGCAGCCACATTCGGTGAGTAGTCCAGGCGTGCGGCGGCGGTGAGCACGCGGTCACGCATCACTCCGGTGGGCCGACGCGCGCTGCCGTTGAGCACGCGGGATGCCGTTGCGACGGACACACCAGCCAGCCGCGCAACCTCGGTCAAGGTTGCAGGGGCAGCCAGTGCCCGCTCCTGTCCTTGCGTCACTCGTCCTCCAACTGCGCGATCGCCGTGACGAACGACCGCCGGCACGGTGTGCTCGAGCACCGACGCGTAAGCACGCAGGATACCGCATACCGGGCCGAGGACCGGGGAGGCTTCCGGCGCTTCGGGGCCGGCATCCCCGCGGCGCCGACGATGGTTGTCCGCGCCCTCGGAACGACGCCGGGGTGTCGTCCTGGGGGCCGAGCCTCCTAGGCTGGGATGTATGTGCAGGTCACTCGCGCCGCGCCGCGCGCAATTCGCGAACCGTCGGTCCGACGTCCGGGTCCAGCGCGAGGGCGCGCAGGGGTGGCTCCGGCGCGGGGTGCCGTGGTGAGTACACGTGCTGACCGCGGACCCGGTCCGGCGACCTCGCCCGTCGAAGCGGTCGACCGGGCGCTTCTGGTGCTCCAGGCTCTCGCCGACGCCGGCGTCCGGGGAGTGCGTCTGGCCGAACTCGCCGCGGTGCTGCGGCTGAACAAGACGACGGTGCACCGCACCCTGGCGGCGCTGCGGTTCCGCGGCTTCGTGACCCAGGACCCGGGATCGGACAGCTACCTCCTGGGTCCGGCGGCAACGCGGCTCGCCGACGACTGGATGGGCGATGAGAATCTGCCCGTGCTGCTGCACCCGGCCCTCGTGGCCCTGTGTGGTGCAACGGTGGAGCTGGTGCACCTCGGGGTGCTCAGTGGGGTGCACGTGGTCTACCTGGACAAGGTCGAGCCGGAGCGCTCGGTGCGGGTGTGGTCCGCAGTGGGCCGGCGCAGCGCGGCGGTGACGACTGCGCTGGGCCGTGCCCTGCTGGCCTACCGGGGGACGGATCGTGCGATGCTCGCCGGCTACGTCCGGGACGCGGGCGGCCCCGCCATCGACGTCGACCACGTCTGGTCGACGATCGTCGAGGCGCGCGCGCGCGGGTTTGCCACCGAGGAGCAGGAGAACGAGCCCGGTATCAGCTGTCTCGCGGTGCCGCTGTTGCGCTCCGGGTCGGCGGTCGCTGCGGTGAGCATCACGGCACCGGTCGAGCGGATGACCACAGACCGCGTGACCTGGCTGCACCAGCAGATGACGGCGGTCCTGCCGTCGCTGCTCCCGGCCGGGCTGTCGCTTCCGGAAGTGGGCCGCACAGCTTGAGTCGGCGATGCGATCGTGCCATGCTGAATTCCGTAGTCCGAATCAAGAATTCCGCCTAGCGAAATAGAGGTAGGGACGATGGACGTTCTGTCGGCGCTCGGTGCCACCCGCCTGGTCCCCGTCGTCGTTCTGGACTCGGCAGCCGACGCGGGGCCGCTCGGGGCGGCTCTGGTCGCCGGCGGCCTTCCCGTCGCGGAGGTCACCTTCCGCACGGCTGCCGCCGAGGACGCCATCCGAGCGATGAGCGATCGTGGAGACATGATCGTCGGTGCCGGCACCGTCCTGACTGTCGAGCAGGTGGACCGGGCCGTCGCCGCCGGAGCTCGCTACATCGTCTCTCCGGGTCTGAGCAGGGCTGTGGTGGAGCGGTGCGGCGAGCACGGGGTGGTGGCACTGCCGGGCGCCGTTACTGCGACCGAGATCCAAGCGGCACTCGAGCTCGGCATTACGACCGTGAAGTTCTTCCCCGCCGCGATCTCCGGTGGCGCCGCGGCGATCGCTGCGCTCTCGGCGCCCTTCGGCGCTGTCCGCTTCGTGCCGACGGGCGGCATCGGGCCCGGTAACGTCCAGGATTATCTCCGGCTCGCCGCGGTGCTGGCGATCGGTGGCTCCTGGATGGTGCCGCGCGACCTCATCGCGTCCCGCGACTTCGCGGGCATCACCCGGCTCACCGCAGCCGCGGTCGAGCTGACCACCGCCGAGCCGCGATCTGCGCGGCCCTGAGGCACCCCGAGGAGCCGACATGACCGACGCAGCCGCAGTCAGCATCCGGCCTGTCGCCGAGTGCCGCTACGACGCGGTGGCGCTCGGCGAGGTGATGCTGCGTCTCGACCCCGGCGAGGGTCGCATCCGCACCGCTCGGTCCTTCCGCGCCTGGGAGGGCGGCGGTGAGTACAACGTCGCCCGGGGCCTGAGCCGCGTCTTCGGGCTGCGCACGGCGGTCGTCACGGCCCTGGTGGACGACGAGGTCGGTCACCTGGTCGAGGACCTGATCCTGACCGGCGGCGTGGACACTCAGCTGATCCGGTGGGTCCCCTCTGACGGCATCGGTCGTGGGGTGCGCAACGGCCTCAACTTCACCGAGCGTGGCTTCGGTGTGCGCGGGGCCGTCGGGGTCTCGGACCGGGGCCGCACTGCGGCGTCCCAGCTCGAGCCCGGGGATGTCGACTGGGACCACCTGTTCGGTGACCTCGGCGTCCGCTGGCTGCACACCGGAGGCATCATGGCGGCGCTGAGCGAGTGCGCCGCCGAGACGGTCCTCGCGGCGGTCACCGCGGCCAAGCGGCACGGCACCGTCGTTTCGTACGACCTCAATTACCGGCCCAGTCTCTGGAAGGGCATCGGCGGGCAGGCCAGGGCCCAGGAAGTCAACAAGGAGCTCGCGCGGCACGTGGACGTGATGATCGGCAACGAGGAAGACTTCACCGCCTCACTGGGCTTCCGGGTCGACGGGGTCGACGAGCGGCTGTCGGACCTCGAGGTGGACTCGTTCAGCGCGATGATCGAGGCGGCGGCCGCTACCTACCCGAACCTCGCCGTCATCGGCACGACCCTGCGCACCGTGCACAGCGCGACGGTCAACGACTGGAGCGCACTCGCCTGGTCGCGGCAGACCGGCGTCGTGCAGGCCACCCACCGCAGCGGGCTGGAGATCCTCGACCGGGTCGGTGGGGGGGACTCGTTCGCGTCAGGTCTGGTCTACGGCCTGCTCGACGGTCAGCCGCTGCACATCGCTGTCGAGTACGGAGCCGCACACGGGGCCCTGGCGATGACCACCCCCGGTGACACGAGCATGGCTACGAAGGCCGAGGTCCTCAAGCTCGCTGCCGGCGGCAGCGCTCGGGTGGACCGCTGACGCGCCCGCGCCCGCGCCTGGGCACTCGGGCGCGCACCTCGGCCGGCCCGGTCCTCAGCGCAACGGTTCCTCGACGTGGTCACGCCATGAGTGCTCGGGGGAGTACCCGACCAGCTCACGGGCAGCGTCGATGGCAAGCAGGGTCTCGAACTCGCCGATCTCGCGGGTGAGAGAGACGCCCGGGAAGACCTCGGCGAGCAGCTCGGCCGACGGACGGTTCATGATGGTGTCTGCCGCGGCGATGATGAGATTCTGCGAGCCCTCCGTGTAGGCCTCCAGCCCCAGCCGGAACGCGCTCGCCACATCGCGCGCATCCACGTAGCCCCAGAGGTTCCAGCAACGCGACCGCGCATCGGCCCAGTAGCCCGGTACGGCCGGGTAGTCCTCGGGTCGGTGGATGTTGGACAGTCGTAGCCCGAGGAACGGGATCCCGGACCACGCCGACACGTGGCGTGCCGTCTCCTCGCCCAGGACCTTCGAGAGCGCATAGGTGCTCGTCGGGACGGGGAAGTGGGCTTCGTCCACCGGTGCGTAACGGGGCGGCGTCTCGAACGGAAGGCCGAGTGTTGTCTCGCTCGACGCCCAGACCACCTTGCGCAACCCCAACCGCGCGGCGGCGAGGAAGACGTTGGCGTTGATCGTGGTGTTCCGGTTCAGCGTCTCGGGGGCGGTCGTGCGGCCGGGCGCCGGGATGTTCGCCAGGTGCACGACGGCGTCAGCGCCCGCGAGCACTTCGACGACCTGCCCGTACTCCGTGAGGTCGGCAAGGACGAGATCCACGCCAAGGCCGGCGTCGGATCCCGGGGGGCCGGTCACGTCGGTTGCCGCCACGTCGTATCCGTGCTCGAGGAGGTCGGTCACCACCGCGCGCCCTGCCTTACCGAAGGCACCTGTGACAGCAATCATCGTCATGGTCCGATTCTCGCAGATGATGCCGGCGCCGTCGCCCGGGCGCGGACGTGCGGGAGCGACCCCGCCGACGATGCGCCCGACGACCGGCACCCACGGGTCCGCCCCGTCGCTCGGGCCCTGGCCCGGATCGGGAGCCGTGCCTGCGCGAGGCGAGGTCTGAGGTCGTGTGCGGGATTCAGCGCCGTACCGGTCGGGCCGTCGAGCGACCTGACCAGAGCGGTCATGAGGCATCCGGTCAGCAGCGGTCCCATGCCGTCAGGCGGCTGACCGACGTGCAGCGCCACGA
>Ga0066794_10000049_pt1 | contig 21649 bp, 19 predicted proteins | sample PersoiDNA2013190_FD_70945 | JGI IMG/M metagenome (GOLD analysis project Ga0066794, IMG submission 70945) | Permafrost soil microbial communities from the Arctic, to analyse light accelerated degradation of dissolved organic matter (DOM) -... | ecosystem: Environmental > Terrestrial > Soil >... | reverse complement strand
CGTCCTCATGGAAGTGCGCTGCAAGGCCACGCATAATGGCCTCGACAGCGAGCATATGGTTGATCAGGTTCCGCGACGGCGTCCTCTCGACGATGACCTGATACAGTTCGTCGCGGTCCATGGACTATGCTTCGGGTCCAGGAACGGACGGTTCGGCCGGACCCGCGCTGTCGCCAGTCGTCCCAGACTGCTCGATATCCATGGCAGATTCGGAGGTCAGCTCTTCCGGACTCATCTCCTCGGGACCCTGCGTAAGTACAATACTCTCTGCACGAATCTTCCTGACTGCAAACCAGGCGGTCAGCCCCAGCGCCATGACAAACGCGTAGTTCAGAGCAGTAAACAGGATGACGAGCGCCATGTTCACCCACGTGGGCATCTGGAAATCGGGATGGGATGCCGCATAGTTGCTGACATAGAAAGAAATGAAGCTGCTCAACAACCACTGCATGGTATAGTATGTGGTTACCAGCGCGGTCGTAAGCAGGAGGAACAGGCTTACCTTCCCTTCCTGAGAGCGCCTGTAGGAGATTGCCAGCACTAGCCCCGCTATCGACAGGACCACATACCCAAGATTGAAAAAGAAGTCGACACTGAAAATCGCACTGAATGGAATCATGATGCACCGCCTTTGCCTTTGGATGACTTCGGGGTTGCCTTCTTCGTGGAGGTCCCTGCCTTCTCTGACTTCTTTGTGGAGGTCACTGCCTTCGTTGTCTTCGTTGTGGATGCTCCTGCCTTCGTTGTTTGACTGATTGGCCGTTTCCTCGCCCGTGGTCCCTTGTTCAGGAACTCGAACTCTACCCTGCCCTTGTCTCCAAGTTTCAGGTAGGCCGAGAAAGGCCTGTTGTACTTCGACACGAAGTCCTCGATGAGCTCTGTCTTGCCCTTCTCGAGCAGGTTGCGGACCATGTCACGATCAATGGTCTTGCCGGCGTAGACTTTCTTCATCTGAAAACGGCAGTCAGTTACAGCACACCGGTAATGCTCCGCAGTCTCTACCACCGAACCCTGACACACAGGGCAACGACCCAATGGCTCCTCATTGACGACAGGTTCGGTAGCTGCAGAACTGCCACCCGACCCCTCAGCAAACTCCCATTCCAGCTTGTTGTCGGGCTTGAGCAGGAGGCGCGCACTGAACTTGAACCCGCGCCTGCTCACGAATCCGTCGAGCATCTCCGTCCTCTTCTCGGTCATAAGCTGCAAGGCCTCTTCGCGACTGATGGGGCGTCTAAGAATCATCTTCGGAATGCTGAACTTGCAGTCCGTCTTCTTGCGGCCATGATGTTCGCAGACGTACGATGCGGGGCGCTCAAGCACATTGCCGCCGCAGATCGGACACACGCCCAGTGGTTCCGCCGACTCGATGCCGATCTGCGTGGGAGCTTCGTACCCCTTGATCTTCTCAATCATCTGACGCGTGAACGCCTCGATGCGGTCCAGGAATTCCACGTTGTCCAATGACCCCTTTTCTATCTTGCGCAGACTCATTTCCCAGTCACCGGTAAGGTCCGGAGCCACAAGATCCGACAACTGGATTACCTCGAGGAGGTCGATCAGGTCTACACCACGCCTTGTGGCGACCAGGCTCCGAGCTTTCCGCTCGACAACGCCGGTCCGGATAAGCTTCTCAATGATCTCTGCACGTGTGGCAGGAGTCCCAAGGCCACGTTCTTTCATTGCCTCAGCCAGTTCCTCGTCATCGACCAGCTTCCCCGCCGTCTCCATGGCAGCGATAATGGACGCGTCCGTGAACCGTGGCGGAGCCTTGGTCAGCTTGTGTTCGGTCTCAACCCTGAACGCTTGGACGCTCAACTTCTCCTTGAGGTCGGGCAAGTCCTTGCTGTCGGCCTCGCGTAGGGCGACCTCCAGCCATCCCGAGGTCTTCACGACTCTGCCGTCACTGCCAAATGTCTCACCCTCGACAATAGTCTCGACACGGGTAAGCATCAGAACGGCTTCAGGGTAGAACTGTTCGAGGAACCGGCGTACAACCAGATCATAGACCACGCTCTCGTCATGAGAGAGAGTGCTTCGATTCAGCCGCGTGCCAGTCGGAATGATGGCATAGTGATCGCTGACTTTCTCGTCGTTGAAGACGAAGGACCGCATCTTCCACCCCTCGCGCTGCACATGTTGCACGTACGGGGTGTATTCCCCAGCCCCCAGATCGCCAAGCACAGTGACGACTTCCTTGCGAAGCGCCTTGGGCAGATACTTGCTATCTGTTCTCGGATATGTTATGGCGCGCTTCTCTTCATAGAGAGACTGTGCTGCCCTGAGCGTGCGGCTCGCGCTTAAACCGTTCAGGCCGTTTGCTTCTCGCTGGAGGAGTCCAAGATCATACAGATAGGGTACCTGCATGCGGTTCTCTTTCTGAGCAACCGACGCAATCACCCCTTTATGCCCTGAGCACTTCGCGGCAATGACTTCGGCGGCCGCCTGGTCAGCGAGTCTGCTCTCGGATCCCCGATGCCATAGTCCTGCATAGGTCGGCTCACCATGCGGCACGACCTTGAACTCTGCATCGACCTCGAAATAGGGCACGGGAGTGAATGCCTGGACTTCCTTCTCGCGCTTGGCGATAAGTGCCAGAACTGGTGTCTGCACACGCCCTACCGTAACAAGTGAGCCGTTGCGCCTCGTCAGCCCCCGCGTGGCGTTGATACCAACCAGCCAGTCTGCCTCAGAACGCGCCAGCGCCGCCCTGCCCAGGTTATCATACCCAGATTCGGGACGGATGTGCTTGAATCCATCACGAATACTTTCATCCGTGTAGGACGACAGCCACAAGCGTGACGAAGGTTTCTTCCCTCCCGCCTGTGCATAGATGTTGCGAAAGATCAATTCACCCTCGCGACCTGCATCACACGCGTTGATGACTTCGCCCACTTCCTTGGAAACGATCAGCTTCTTGAGTGCGTTGAAACGCTCCTCAGCGCCCTCGAGAACGGAGAACCTGAACGCCTCAGGAATGATCGGCAGGTAGGACAACAACCATTGTTTGTACTTCTTGTCATAGTCTTCGGGCTCTGCCAATCCGACAAGGTGGCCCACCGCCCACGAAACTATGTAGTGTTCGCCTTCGTAATAGTCGCGGCCCTTCTTGCAGTGATCGATGACCGCAGCAAGTTGCTCCGCCACACTCGGCTTCTCTGCTATGACAAGCTTTTTCACGGCTACTCCTTGGATGCATCGACAGTAACGGCCCTCATTATACACACAAAAGGCCTCGGGCAAGTGTCCGGGGCTTCTTAGTCCACAAGGTCTATTCGACAGCCAGTTGGGACTGACGTTGCCTGCCCGTGGCCCCTTCTTGCCTTCGATGATCCGGAATAGGCAATTCCAGAAACAGGAGACTCGCTGTCAACGACAGAACTTCGTGAGAGCAGATCTATGGCACGAAGCTGCCGCGAGGGGTTGAAGAGACATCAAGGCTGGTGCGCCCGACGAATGTCGATTGGAACCAAGTTGTGCAGGAACTGACCCAACTCGCATCAATAGTCCAAGCCGACGGAAACACTGCGACGCCCTCTTCTCAATCCCATGTCTAGCTGGCCCAAGCGCGCAAGTGTGGGAAGCCACCTGATTCGCTCAACAGTCGACCAACACTGGTCTCATGCGAAGAACGCCGGTCACTCAAAGATCAACAGCACTGAAGAGACGAAGACGGTCGGGAATGACACGTGCGTCAAACGCGCGCCTGCTAGCGCCAAGAACGCGGCAGTCCACAGTGCGCGAGAGAGAAGCCATGGAGGCTAACATGACAAGAGACAGTTTCGCAGTAGGCACGCTCATATACCTGTATTTTCAGAATGCGGGAGGCGACGTGATCAACGACATCAGTGCGAACGTCACAGGCGCTTCTGATAGTGCAATCAGTCTGAAGACCATCGAAGGCGTGGACGGTACGATGGTTTTCGGTGGCGCATCCATCGAAGTTGGGACTCTGCTTGTGTTCACGTTTGGTGCTGACAGGCCGATGGGGCCTTGGACCGAGGGTGGACAAGGAGAAGTCGTTGTGGTCGGGAAGGTCACTGACGTCTATGGTGGGCAGGTTCAGATGAAGACCTATAGGTCCGCTGATGGCTTCATGGATGTTGGCGGCGAGTACCTCGAGCCGCCGCACGCTCATGATTGCCCGTTTGACCAGGACGAAGAGCCCTAGGCGAGGCACGCTGAGGACGGCGAACGCCCGCTAGCGAGTATCTGACGAACCCGGGGCAAGGAACCATGATGAGCAGGGAGAGCCTGAGTCGAACCAGCATTCGCACGATGCAAGATGCGATTGCGGTGCATCACGACTTGGGCCTCTCCTGCTATCCCACGGTCTTCATGGAGAAACGATGTATGCCCGGAGTCAGCTGGAAGGTATTTCAGCAAAGAGTGCCAACAGTCGAGGAACTTGAACAGTGGCACTACGACTACAGTCAGGATAATGGAGGCCCTGGCTACGGAATCGCCATTCCGACCGGATTCGGGGCTGGTCCGATCGTCCCCTATGCCGTCGACTGCGACAACGGCGTCCCTGAGAGCATTGAGCGATGCCATACGACGACGATCGAGCATGGAGGACGTGGTCCCTGTTTCGTGTTCAACGGTCCTGCCAGGATGGGTCCAGCAGAACTTGTCGTGAACATCGACGGCACCGAAGTCGAGCTGAAGGGGCTGGGAGGTAGTTTCACTGCTCCCTTCAGCATCTACAAGGATGGAACGCCGTACCACTACCCTCCAGGGCTAGGCTGGGATCAGATCAAGGATCTACCGCTAGTACTTAGACAAGCCCAAGAGGTCTATGCGATGAAGCCACGGTTGCCGAGGATACTGAACGCTCATGGGTACGACCAGCGCTGCGTTGCCATGATCATGGACCCACATCGACCCATACGGGAGGGAGAGTGCTATGGGAGCTTCTGGGCTGCCTATTGGCTGCTTCAGCGAGAAGACGACAACGGGAAGGGCAGAAACACGAAAGAACATGCAGAACGAGTCATCCGTGTTAGGAATGGCCTGCTCGAACGGCCGCTCCCAGAGAGTCGGTTGAGGGATATCTTCAATGGCAAGAGCTTGAAGTACACGCCAGGCTGCAACGCTGCCCGGTCTCGTTTGCCTTGGATCATCAGCGAGAAACTGTGCTGGAGATGCCAGCGCATGGAGACGCACAGTGCACTGAACGTCCGGAAAGCACAAGAAGCAGGTCTGGGCCCTACTGAACAGGCGGTCGTTCACTTCATCACGGTCACCGGCGTAACCTCTCTGTCGGGAATCGGAGCGGCCATCAATGTCAAGGACTACCGCACGGTGAAGTCGGCCATGACCCGAATCATGGCAGCAGGCTGTTGGCCCGACAATGTGGACCCACCTGCAAGAAATGCAGGTGACCCGGTCGAGCCCAACGACGCATACCTTGACTCTACAACAGGGTCTTCAGACAGATGATAAGAGAAAGGATTCCCCTAGTAGGGGGTACATGGGGGAGAATGCCTCTGAACATGCAGGGGTCTTTGTGGTCTTTATTCTTGTTCTTGCTTGTGAGATTCTGTTGCTGGTCTGTGGATAACTCGTTTCGGCCCGATTTTCGCGAAGCGGCATCCGCCAACGGGAACGAAGAAGATGGCGAGCACGAGACGGTCTGAGCGTATGTCCCCTATCCTTCCGGGTCCTCCATCATGACTCCGAGTAGCCACAGGAAGAGCAGAATTCTTGAGATCACGCGCCCAAGGAGGCTAGAATGACAACAGAGACGATGCAGATCAGAGTCATCGGAAACCTGGGCAAGGTCCCCGATATTGCTGGGATCATCCAGGCAAGTGTCCGCATGTATGCAGGTACGAAGCATGAAGGGACAGGAGACCTCTTCTTCGAGGGCCTTCACATCTCTTGGACCTGTTCAAGCCATGAGCGGGTAGTCAACCTGCCGAAACGGCGTAAGAAGGCAGCGGTGTGAGGGATTCCGGCCGAGCACACCCCCGGGAGGTCTCGACTTCCCGGTCTGTCTGCAAACAAGGGACGGTCTCTTCTCACATGAAAGACTGTCCCTTGTCCATGTCCAGGATGTCAGACCACAAGGAGCCATGATTCGGCACGTATTCCAAGAGGGAGGGATGTCAGTATAGGGCAATGTGCCCGAAACCTCCAAAACGGACGGTCAACGGGCGTAATTCGCCTATCTGGTCGCGCACTCAGCCGAGCGGCAACTCGTGAGCTGATTACGGCGAGGACGCCAGGAGCAAGGTGAGACTGTTGGGTCCGCTAGCCGGAACTCGTCCAGACACTGCTGTAGCACGAAGCACCAAGGACGATGACCTCCTCTGCCTATTCTTCTGAGACCGACCGCACAGTCAGGAGACCTGAAGTCTCTCCTGAAGCGAGAAAGAAGGCTCATGGTGGTCGGGTGGTGGAGATAGGGGCGAACAGGCAGTCCTGCGATCCGGCTACAATACTACTATTCAAGCTGGTCGTGGGGGTAGTCCTTGGTGTTGTTGGCTGCTTGCACGGGAAGGACGATGTGCACCGTAAACGCCCGATTCCTCTCAAGAGTGCGGACTAGGTGCCGGTGGCGTGGGTGTTGACTCCGTTCCATGGAACGATGATAATGAACATAGGTTGAATGTACTGTCTGCTTGAAGACAACCAAGGGTGCGGTTGGGGGTAGGGAAGTTCGAGGAGGAGCGCTATGTTGGTTTCATGTCCTGAGTGCAACGCCAGTGTCAGCGACAAGGCACGGACTTGTCCTCACTGTGGTTTCAGGATAGACACGCTTCTCAAGTGTCCTGAATGTGGCAAGCTTGTCCTCCCGGAAACGGTCGCATGTCCAGTCTGCGGGTATCCATTTCCTGCGGTTGACACCTCCCCTGAAGAGCATCTAGAGTCGTTCAGCCGCCCTGCACCAGGAGAAATGATCGGCGCTGAAGCACAGACGCATGTCCATAATGGGGCACCCGTGACGACCGAGAACACCGATAAGGGGCGGTCTCCGGACAGTGCGCAGAGCAAGGTGGTGTCCGAACCGCCTTCGGACGGTAACACGAATGCAGACACAGCAACGAACCTCATTGTGTCTCCACTGCCCGGAAGGTCCTCGTCTGGAGTTATTGGTGTGCGCGGTGTGAAGTCGCAACAACCCGGAACGACCGAGGAGGCTCGCGACACAAAGCGCGTGTGGTACTCCACAGTTCACGGTCTCGGGACCAAACGAGTATGGTACTACATGACCGACAGCATTGTCTATGGACCAACGTTTGCCAATGACATCTACAGTAGGATTCTTGATGGCCGATTACCGGAGAACGTGAGCGTATGGATGCAAGGATCGCTTGATTGGGCTCCTGCAACAGATTACGTTCTTTTCAGCCGAGAGGGACCGGATGCAGCGGACGTTGCGGAGCAAGAGGCACTCCTCGAATCAGGCGCACTTCCGCCGATGGTATCGATGGATGGAAGAACCAAGTACGCATACGGTCAAGTCGCGGATGACACTGCCCCTGGAACATATGCTAGTGCTGTGGCTGAGCCGCATCCGTGGATTCGCTACTTTGCACGCATGTTCGACGTGTACGTCTTCGCCAACCTGCTTATGATTGTCTTCCAGTACTTTGGAATCCACTTGGCAGGCTTCCTGTTCCTGACTGGGAGTATGATCAGCGTCCCACTCTATGACGTCCTAAACACCGTACTGTCGTATATCGCGGCCACCACCCTTCTGATTCCCATTGAAAGTCTCTGGCTGTGTCTCTGCGGGACGACCCCGGGCAAGTGGCTTCTGGGCGTGTCGGTCAGGTCCGTCGATGGACGCAAGCCCAGCTATGGAGAGGCTCTCCGAAGGAGTGCTTTGGTGGCCATCGAAGGCTTGATGCTCAACATACCAGTCCTGGACATCATTTGTCTGGCGTTCGGATTCAGGGCATTGAACAGAACCAACACAACTCCGTGGGATCTCAGGGCGGGTACTGTTGTCCATCACAGAGAGCTGTCTGCGCTGCGGGCTGTGATCATCGTGTTGCTTATTACAGGCTTCGTGTGGCTTGTCTTGTTGACACGCAGGAGAGCGGGGCTGTGAACGCTGCGCTCCATATCGCCTGAGTCAAGAGGAGGCATTTCATTCTCATATCCTGTCCCAACTGCAACGGGAAAGTCGGCGACAAAGCACATGTCTGTCCTCACTGCGGCTTTCGAATAGACACGCTCATCAGCTGCCCCGACTGTGGCAAGCTGGTTCCGCCAGGTACGGTCGCCTGTCCCGGTTGTGGGTATCCGTTTGCCCAGGGGGCAGAGTCTTCGGTCGTCGTGGCCGCGCCTGACTTACCCGTAGCTCCTCAGCCTGCGGTAACCACAACTCCCACAGGGCGCAACGTGGGGAGCAACCCCGCAGAGCCAGGGGGAACGTCAGAGATCTGTGCATTCGCCGAAAGAGCAGTACCAAGCTGATCCTTCAGCCTTCGTGGTTGCTCCAAACGGGGACGTCATCGTACCGTTGTCGTTTTCGCGGGAAGAGGAGGAATTCCCCAAACCAACTTCGCCGGGCCGAACCAAACCCAACCGTCGCCCGCTCAAACTGGCATGGATGTGCAAACTCATCATTCCGGCCGTCGCGCTGCTCATCCTCTTGTTTGTGCTCAGGCCTCAGCCACTCACCTACCATGTCGCAGCCATCGACCCACAATTCGATGTTTCCGAGAGCGAGGTCGAGTCCATCCTGCAGGATGCCGCGGAACGTTGGAACGTCGCGCTCAAGAAGACGGCCATTCGCATCGACGCGGGAACTGGGGGGAATGCAATCTCGTTCATCTTCGACTATCGTCAACAATACCAGGATACTGTTGCTTCCATCGATGTTCGATATTCTGACTTGGACAGCACAAAAGCAGCGATCGAGCAGGAACGCAGTTCGCTCGAATCGGAGACAGCCCGGCTCAACCAAGAATTGACGTCGTTCAACAGTGATATCAAGTACTGGAACAGCAGGGGCGACGCATCAGGAACGACGTACGATTCCCTCGTGACACGCAGAGAGGCATATAACTCTGACGTGCAGGCGTTTGGACGAAGGGGCGCCGCCCTCAACCAGGAAGTGGCGGCCTACAACGCACGTCTCGCGGAGCGCAAGAAGGCCCTGGCCACGGCAGAAGAGCAGTTCAAGCTTGCCGGAGGATCGACGACCGAGAATGCCGTCGGTACCTATGACCCGAACGACCATTCCATTACAGTGTATTCGTATTCTGACTCCCAGGATCTCAGGCTCATTCTCATGCATGAACTTGGTCACGCGCTCGGCTGTGGCCATACGAATACCCCAGATTCGATCATGTATCCCGAATTCACAACCGCTGTAAGCGCGGCGAATCCCGTGCCAACAGCCCAAGATCTTGAGCTGGTTGGTGGCGGTTGAAGTACTCTTGGAAATGCAGTAGTGAGGCTGCTCTGGTGGAGCCGATGGCGGAATGACCGTTCGCTACGACCGGTCTTCGATGCTCTCACCCGCCTTCTACAAGCTCTGCCATCTGAGGATTCTTGTCGTCGTTGAGCGGATTCCATGACAGAAGAGCCTGAGAACGGCAGAAAGAGAGTCATTGACACGTGTTTCAATTGGCGATAATTAACATAAGCACATTCTCACGGTGAGGATATGCCAAGGAAGCACTGTTTTGGAGAGTCCAAATCCGAAGAAGGAGCCGAGTGATAGAGACTCTACCACGAGGAAATAGCTGACGCAATACTGGAGGGCACAATGGAACGAGACAAGGGTCTGAGACTGTTCATCGGCTATTCACACAAAGACAACCAAGATGATTATCCATACGTCCAGAAGTTCATAGACTACATCGCCCCACTGGAAGACAATGGCCTAATAAGCGACGTGTGGTACGATGGCAAGATTCTGCCAGGGGACAACTTCCAGGACAGAATTGACAGCAACCTCGAGAACGCAGACGTTGTCTGTCTGTTGATCTCGGCGCATTCTCTTGCCTCAGACAGCTGCAAGGAGGAGAAAAGACAAGCGTTCGAGTTGTGGAGAAAAAGGAGAGTCGCAATCGTTCCGATCATTCTGTCTCCTTGTGGATGGCAAGAAGACAGAGATATCTCGGAGAACCACATACTGGCCTTGCCTACGGATGGGGAACCTGTCTCTAGGTTCTCCGATGAGAATGTGGCGTGGAAGGATGTCTACGATGGGTTGAAGGTAGTACTTGAGAAAGAAGCTAGGATCAGACGGTTGAAGATTCGAAAGGACCACGAGGACTTTCTTCAGGATGTGGGAATGCTTGCAGAGGCACATCCACAGAAGGACAGACTCTCGCTAAGCGACATCTTCGTGTGCCCGGATTTAGTGAAGTATGACAACCTGAGAGAAGATAAGGGGACAGTGAACTCAAAGGACCTGTTGGAGGCAATCTCGGATTACTCAAGGATCGTCATTGCCGGAGGAGAGCAGTCCGGGAAGACTACACTATGCAAGAAGATCTTTGAGGAACTGAGAAAGAGGAACTTCATCCCTGTCTACGTGTCTGATACAAAGACTCGTTTCGAAGGCAAGATGGACAACAGAGTCAAAGAATCGTTGGTCAGCCAATATGAAGGAGCTGAGAGGGAGGGCGTCTACGAAGAGCTCAAGGATCGGATTGCTCCAATAGTAGATGACTTTTACTTCGCCAAGGACAAGGCAAGACACATCCAGGACCTAGCAGCGTATCCGATCAACGTGCTCGTTGTCGATGATATCTTTGGCCTCAATATCGACGATCAGAGGCTCATCAACTCATTCACCTACTTCAGAATAAGAGAGCTTAAGGCATCACTGAGGAACGACCTGATCAAGAAATGGGTGAGTGCACGCAATGGGAAGATCAGGGACGATTACAAGGATGTCGACGAAGAGACCGCACTGGTACAAATCACTCTGGGACGGACACTCGGCAAGGGCATCATGCCTGCCTACCCGTTCTTCGTTCTATCTGCAGTATTCATATACGAAACCGCTTCAAAACCGCTTGATCAAGAGATCACATCACAGGGTCACTGCTATCAAGCTTTCATCTATTTCTACTTGAGGAAACAAGGGGTAAAGAACGACGAGATCGACATGTACCTGAACTTCCTAACCGAGCTTGCCTATCACCTGTGCAGGAACAAGAAACACGAACTCTCACCGGACGAGTTCGACTTGTTCATGGAGTCATACTTGGGGAGGTTCAATCTTCCCATCGAGACCGGCGTGCTGGTCGAAAACCTATGCCAACTCGTGGCGAAGGATACCTTGAACAATTGGTCGTTCAGGTTCCCGTACGTCTACTACTTCTTCGTCGCCAAATACCTTGCTGAGCACTCAGAAGAGTCCGACGCAGAGGAAGAGAGGAAGAGAATACTGTGCAACCTTCATGTGGACGAAAACGCGTATGTTGCTGTGTTCATCGCACACCATTCCAGGGACATCAGCATTCTGAAAACCATTGAACTCAACGCACGACGCCTATTTGGGAAACACCAGAGTGCGACATTGATGAAGGACGAAGTCAGCTTCCTCGACAAGCAGGCAGATAGCGTTGTGCAAGCGTCCTTGCCGCCAGGCAGTTCGACGCCAGAAGAGGAACGAAAGAAAAGACTGCGAATCGAAGACGAGGTAGAGGAATCACATGAAAGCGTGGAAGAGTGTGAGGACAGCGCCGAAGAGAACTCCGAGGAGGACTCCGAGGAGAACGCCTTGGGAAGAGAACTGAGGAAAGCGACTAAGACCGTCGAGGTTATGGGCTCCATTATGAGGAACAGAGCGGGTTCGCTGAAGAAGACAGAACTTGAAGAAATGTTTAGAGTAGCGATGGATGTTCACCTAAGAATTCTGTCTTCCTTCTTTGACCTCATAAGGAAGGAAGATGATCAAGAGGCGGTCATTGGCTACATATCCGAGAGACTGACAGTACTCAATGAAGAAGAAAGGGAACACAACAACCAACCAATGGGCGAAGCGGAGCTGAGGAAACAGGCAAGAGTCATATTCTGGAACCTGAACTTCCTCACAGTCTACGGATTGATCGACAAGATTGTTCGCTCACTAGGCTCTGACAAGTTGATCCCGATCTCAAGCAAGGTCTGTGACGAACTGGACACTCCGGCTTCCTTCTTGGTGAAGCATAGGATTCTGATGTGGTATGGCAAGAACGTCCAAATAGACGAAATTGCCAAGAAGATCAAAGAGCCTGCCTTCTCTGAAGTGGCAACAAGGGCCGTAAAAGTGACAGTTGCTGACTACTGCTACTTGCACCTGGTTGACTACAGAGATAGACAGCGGATAGAGACTCAACTGGGAATTCCGACTAGTGCGCACGCGGTCCGTTGACTCCGCAGCGCCTCTGACAGGGAACTCGCAAAGATCCAGATAGTCTTCGCAACCTACGACGCTGCCGGCAACAAGATCGATGAAGCGTTTGACAATGTAGACAGCCTGGGCGTCGATGAGACGTGGAAGTTCGAGGCACTCATCGGAAGTAATGTCGGAAGCTATCGCCTTGAAGCCTTGTCTCCGTTGTTGGAGTAGCCCGGAGGAGTCGGAGATACCGGAGATGAGGAGGAAACATGGGACTGGGTGATTGGTTTCATCGAAAGGCACAGGACAGCATCGCGACTTCCATCCCCAACCCCGCTGGCTGCACGACGCTGTATGCTGGTTCTCATTCCTTTTCTCTTCCCGAGCGTACGTCTGCCCTCGTGTACACTTCCTCGACCCCTCCGAATCCTGATGATTTCCGGACCGGGGTGACTATCACTCTGAACGTAGCAACCGGTGTCACTTCGACCGACAACCACCGACCGAACGTTGAGCGCAGTATGGTGTTCACAACGCTCCCCGTGACGACGCCTAGAGACCCCTCTCTCGTCGAGAAGCCACCCTACTGGCCAACCTACGTGCACCTTTCCGAAGAGCAGCGTTGGATGTACCTCACATGGCTGCAGAACCCAGCCGCTGCTGTCGATCTCGGGTACGTCTTCCTCTACTTCTACGGTCTCGAGCGTCGCCTGCTTACGTCGGAGTTCGACCCGGCGTTCCAGGAGGCGATGTTCCTGCGCGAGCATCATGAGGAGGGTTCGTTCCCCGAGTTCGCCGAGCGCTCGGTACTTGCGGTATGCACCATTCGAAACCGCCCGGATTGTGCGAGGAAGTTCTTGACTCGCTTCCCCTGCGTGCGTTTGAACAACGTCGCACTGCTCGTGATGTCGAGACTCGACATGGGTCTCACGGCAGAACAGCTCATGGGTTCTGCGAACATCCTCAAGAGTGGCGGCAAGGAGTTCAAGAAGACGTACATGAGTTCTCACCCGACTCTGTACCGTGCGTGTCTCGAGGAGATTCTTTCAGAGCGGTTCGAGCGAAAGGACATGCCCTTCGCGGATGTTCTCGACGTCGTCGAAGGCTCGACCACTGAGCAAGGGCTCTTCGCCAACGTATCCATCCAGTCTCTGGTCCCGTCGGTGAGCATCCTGAACATCATCCAGTGCCAGCCGTTCCTGGACCGCATCGCCTCGGTTCTTTCCGAAACATATGAGACGGTTAAGGAACGCCTCAAATCGGCACGCAAAGGCTTCGACGGCAGCGCCGTTCCCATCGAGCCTCTGCTGGACACGCCGACGACGACCTGTCCCGCATGCGGGGCGCACTTCGCTCGCACCCCCGTCAGCGGACGTTCCTGTCCTTCGTGCGGAGCCGTTCTTCGGCTACGAACGGATCCAGACACGCACGTCCGCGCCTTGATGACCGAGGCGCAGGTCGCTGCTTGTGACGCGCGCTGGAAGGAACGCCGCCTCCGTTCATTTGTCGAGAATGCGGCATCTTGTCTGGACACGAAGTATGCTGATGTCTACACAGCCAAAGAGGACCTGTCGCGCAAGAAGGGGTCACCGGCACTTTACAGCGAAGTGCTGCTGCCCCTGTATGCCGCCAAGATGCGTGAACATGCCCGAAGCATGTCGTGGGGGCTGTGGCGGAACGACCACTACGCGGTCAGCGAGCTCTACAGGATCGGAGAACAGAACATGGATGAGCTCGAGGCGTTGCTTGCCGTCTGCTACATTGACGCAAACGGTCCCAACAATACAGATCCGTCCACGGTATCCCTGTACCCATCGTTTACGCCATTCCAACTTCTCCCTGTCTTTGCCCCGGGGCTTCTCAAGAGGATACGCCAGCTTCTGCCGCAGCTCCAGTTGGACGAGGATGCAGAGAAGACTCTCTTCCTGGAGAGCGCTGCACGCGTTCGCAACAAGTACATGCCCGTCTCGCCGGAGACTGCGTGGACGATGTTTGTCGAGGCGCAGGAATCCGGGGACGACGGCGGACACCGGGCCCCTGGTTCTGCATAGTTGCAACGCAGCGTTGATGGAGTGAAGTACCATTTTGTGGTAGTCGTTAGCTCAGCACCCACCCAAGTGACCACGAAATTCGGTCAGGGGGTCCCAGGCGGGACCTTCACCCGCTGGATGTGTGGCGGCGATGCTGATAGAAAGGCTCATAGATGTGCCGCGCCGGAACAGGAGATTGGGGAGCGGGGTCGCTGATGGGCACGAGTACAACGATAGGCATCAGCGCAAGGACATGCCTCTCTGTCTTGTCGACCTTGTCTGTCTAGGTCGAGTCTGAGTGACAGCTGTTCTCTCCTGGTCCAGGCACTCCTTGAGGTCAGTTGTCGGCAGCACGTTGAAGCCGACTCGATGGCCTAGAACTAGATCCAATCGCTCGAGTTGCCTTCAGTCTTTATCATAGAGCGTCGCCACGTTAAACGATACCGCCACATCTGACACGCTGAACACAAATGGAAACTCACTCTCCAGCTCTACGAGTTCCTCAACTTGCCGCGGACGTGAAGCGTTGAAGACGTCTTCCATATCGAGAGTGTTGTTGGGCGCGGCAACCAATTGGCTGAAGAGCGTAATTGCATCGCGCCATAGGCTTTCGTCCGTGCCGACCTTCGGATTCTCTGCAAGCATGAGTAGTAAACGGCTGATGTCGTGCGCGTTCAGTGTCAATTGCACGTGTGCCTCCTTGCCCTGTACGGGCATATCCAATAGCGTTGACGGCGGTCTCTCTTCCTGCGTCTCTGTTCCTATTGAAGGTTCTCCCCACGGACGAGACCGAGCCGAAGGATTGAGGGGTGAGAACCGGCATCGAACACTAGCCGTAGATAGACTTCAAGCCAAGCCTGACTCTCGAGGAAAGCCTTCTTTGCCTCTGGAGTCTGGCCTTCCTTTCGGAGCCAATCGGGGTCATCCTTCAGCAATCTGTTTATTCCATCAGCATCCTGTGAGAGAACTCGCAGACGAGCCTCGACTTCTCTTGTTGCCGAATACGTCCAACCTTCTTCAGCATCCCACGGAACACGAATCACATGAGCAGTATTCGAGATGTCAATGAACAAGAGGCAAGGCTCCGTGTCGTGGATCCCAAACTGGTAGATGGGGACCTGGTTGCCAGACACATCGAAGAAGGCCACTGGATCCCCATGGCCCAGATTGGCTGATTGCGAGATTTCGATTGAGGCCTTCAGACTCGGGGATAACAGGTAGACGCTGGCGTTCACAAGCAGTATGCACTTGCTCCGTTTCAAGCGAGAGTCACTTGCTAAGACAGAGGCAGTCTCGATTGGAGAGCTGATTCCTGCAAGCCAATCTATGATGCCTTTTTGCTCCCCTCGGTGGAGTCCGTCGGCATACTGCCTGGTGACGAATGCTCGTGACTCTGACTCTTCTCCGACAAACCACTGCTTCGGCACTAACTTGTTGAACCCAAACGAACGTTCCTCTGCTTCTCCTGACGGTCTTGGTCCCGTAGACACAATCTCGAACCTCTCAAGGATCGCTGTTTTCGCTTGGTAGTTCATGTCATATTGTTGTAGCAGATTGTCGACGTAGCTCTGAATCATGTCTTGAGGAACTTGTGCGCCTCTGATTTGGTCGAGTCTCTTGTCTGCCATCTTCTTTTGCAGATGGTCCAGCAACTCCCCGAGTGCCTTGGCTGACTGGTCAGCCGCAGGATAGTTCTTGCTGACAGCTGCTACGAGCTTAGCGATCCTTGGAGCATCCCGAAGTACCCTGTCTAGCAAGCTTCCTTTGCCCAGAAGCTCCTCCAGTTCCGATGCTCCTCCGGCTGCCTGCTTCAGTCTGCCTGCTTCGGCCGAAAGCCAATCCGGTGAATCCTGGTACAGAACGGGTCCTGTCAACGTAATGGCCAGGGCAACGAAGCCAAGTGCCAGCACGTCGTCCGTGCGTATCCTGTATGCTATCATCGGAGGCTGTGGTGGTTCCCAACCCCAGTTCGACCCGCCAGCATTACCCTGGGACCTGGCTTGGATGTAGCAATCCAGAAGTTGGGCCAAATCGACTGTGTTCTCTGGCCATGCCGCCTCAAGAAGCTCTGAGGGCACTGCCACGGCAGGCTCTGCAACGGCCAGATCGATGAGGCATGCGTGAACTCCGAAATACAAGACGTCCCTAAGCGCCTCAAAGCGGTCCCTATACTCATGGGGGGCAACGGAGCGATTGGCTCGAGCCACTGATTCAGGACTCAACTGGGATATCTCCTCGACCACCAAGTTTGCCGCGTCCCACATCGACTGTCGCACGAGAAGAAGTAACAGTGTCGACAGACTCTGAAGGAGCAGCCGCGTTTCAGACACGATGGGGTCCTTGTCGGTCCTATTCCCTGCATTTGTTTCCGCTAGGTCTTGGATGGCCGAGAACAGAACACCGTACCATGAAAGGCAGTAGCGTGTGTCTGGCGCTGCCGGTTGAAATTGGAGCATATCTCGGCACTGGCGCAGCAACGGAGATAGGCATCGTTCGAAGACCTCCGGATATCCAGACGCTGCAGCAGAGTATGCGAGGTTCCTTGGGAGACTCATGACAAGACTTCCGACTTCTCTGTCGGTTTCCGCAGCCAGCCTGTCGACCGAACTCCGGGCGTCGTCTGTCGCCCAGACCAACGCCTCAAGGAGACTGCTGTAGGTCTGCTGTGCCGGCTCGGACGCCTGGAATTCCTCCGCATGTGGATAACTGCGAATGATGTAGCTGCTAACCTCCTGGAACTCTGCAATCGGGCCAGGATCGTTGGTGTGAACGCCTTGCATCAATTGATGTCCGAGTTCGCGCGCCTCAGATCGTAGGTCCCCGATTATCCTCGACAGGCCTTCGAATCTGTCTACCCGGAAAGCCTTCCACAAGTCACGCTCGAGTCTCTTCTGCAGTTTGCCATCTGATATGATGTCCTTGCGGAACAGGGCGAGTGCCTCAGCTGGACTATCAACCAAGTCGCCAGGGAGGTGACAGATGACAAGAAGGGGGCGGACATCCTTCACATCCGAAATGGTAGTATCCGAGCCCGAACTGGCGACCGTGGCGCGAGGAGATGCATTCGTGACACAATCCCGCAGACTGGTGAGGATGCGATGCAAGGCTTGCACATCCACCGTGTCAACCGAACCCGTGGCGCGAGCGGGGACCGTAGTATATTCATCCGTTGTACCATGATGGAAGGGCACAAACCAACGATCTACTGTGACGTCGGCACCCCACGTCACGAACATGCCTGTGGCCGCGTGTGCCTCTTGCCCGCGACGCGCTGAGTTGACCGCGATTGCCGACTGTCGTGCTGCGATGAACTGCCCCCAAGCGTCAGCGTACGCGTCAGGTCGCTGCAGGAGAGCGAACGCGCGGATGATACATTTGCATGACCATGCACCCACAACCCCGAGACCCAGCACCACCATGGGGGTAAGGAACCGCCCGCCGATGAGGGCAGTGGCAATAGCAGTCACCATAGCAGTGACCAGAGAGAGCTGCACTCTGCTCTCGTACAGAATCACGCGCAGTCGAGACCTTTGTCCACTGTATATCTCGCCAAGGAGTATCGTCAGAGCCAGTGGTATTGCCGCGAGTCCAATAGATACGCTGGTGACGGCCTCAGATGAGACTGTCAGGCCGCTTGGGAAATCACAAGAGCGCCGCAAGATGATCAGCCAGACCTCAACTCTTCCAGCGCACCACCACAAGGTCACAAAGACGGTGGTAGCCCAGTACGCCCAACTGCCCGGATCAAGTGACAAGGGATTGAGAAAGCGCGCCCTAGACGCGACTCTGCTTTTCAACTTCCTCCACAGCCGTACCACGTACTGACGATCTAGTTTCATAGACAGTGCTGCGTGCGTGGCGCTTCTTCTGCGGCTGTCACGAAGCAGCGCGGACTGACTGACACGCACTGCCACGGCCCCATGCTAGGTCGCATGCTGCGTCAGCCCGTTGATCTTTGCGCCTGCTTCTTTCTGCATGTCCTGCCTACCCCCTCACTTTAGTTGCTGCGCGCATGTGGCACGTGACAACAAGAGGTATACCACGAACGAGCGAAAAGGCCAATGCAGGCAACACGCGCGACGCGACAGGCCGCGCCACGAATCGAGGCAAAGGTCAGCCTCTGCCTGTTCCATGCGATTCTGGCCCCATAGCGCAGATCTCAACGTGTCTCGTGTGTCATGGCAGGGTACAACATCAGAATCGGCTCGAAATCGACATGGCACGTCGAATATCCTCAGCCTTTTCGACGGGGGTGGACAGCCCCCACAATGCGGCCTTGACACGTCGGTAGCCCGGTGTATTCTGAAATTGCAAGACGCGGTGATTTATGTAAGGCTCACTTGCTCCGCGTTACAAATGTGCTAAAGCGCCGGGACAGCTTGTTCCCTGCGTCGACCCCATGCGCTTGCACGGGGTTGTTTCAATTTGAGGCATGAGACATGCCACAAGGAGGGAACCATGGAGGACAAGCTGAAGGCCGCCATCACGGCATACGCCGAGGTCCAGTCGAAAGTACTGAACCGTGTCTTCGAGAACATCAAACGGACGGGGAGCCCGTCGTCTGCGGACCTCGCGTTCTGTCTGCCGGACGACGTCATCGCAGGACTGCCGCAGAAGGGGCAGTACGACGCGTTCCTGCGCAAGCTGTCGTTCCTGGGCTATGCGATGTGGAAATCCACCTGCTATCACCAGATACCCGAGCATGCCGCGTTCCAGGCGGAACGCATGCGCCTGATCGAGCGTTTCCCCGCACTCGAGCGCCGGTTCCGGGAAAGCATACGTGAGGGACGCTCTGTACCTGCTCCTGCCATTGGAGCGGACCAGTCTCCCGATGACATCGCCGCCGTCATAACCGAGAATGGCTGCACGCTGTTCCAATTACAGGCACTCCATGAAACCAGTGTGTCCGTTCCATCCGACGAGCCTCAGCGGAGGCGCTCATGAGCTGCATCAGGAAACACGCCCACGAGGCGCCGTCCAAGTGCGAGTCTCCCATCGAGGAGCTTATTGGCTGGCGAACCGTGATGGAGAGAGAACTGCCATATGGAAACATCATGTCTCTCATGCACGCGAGAAGCTGCGTGGGAGCCTATCGGGACAAGCTGGCGCCACAGGAGTGGTTCCGGTGCCCCAGCTGCGGCGGTCGCGGCCTGTGGGTGGATGGCGGCGACAGTAACCGCTACTGCAAGAGGTGCAGCGGAACGGGGATCCTCCTCGTTTTCGAGCAGGATGTGCCCAAGTCCAAAAAGGCGGCTCCAACAGGGTGGCGTTGGTGGCTCCGAAGGCTGGGGCACCTGAACGTGTGGAACGACGCGGTTGCCCGGAGGCTGCCATGAGCCGCAACCTGCGTGCCTGGGAGGGGCAGTTCCGGCCGATGACCCCCATGTACTGGTTCGTCCTCGCGCGGACGCACATGGAGCACTTTCGGGAGAAATGGCTCAGCACCGGACGGGCCAACCTGTTCGAGTTCCAAGGCCTGTACACGGACATGGCGAACTGCCGCGACCAGCTGGCTCCGTCGGAGCAGATCCCGTGCCCTGAGTGCGCTGGGCGGGGAACCTGGGTGGAGGAGGACGGGAACCACTGGTGCAACCGGTGCAGCGGGACGGCCATCCTGCTCGTTGCGGAACTGACGGACCCGGATGAGATCGCTCTCTCTCACAGGACGGTCAAGTTCCGGGAAGAAGACGAACTCCCGCCGGGGGAGGCGTGATCCGCGTCGAGACATACCCTCCACAGCCACCGCCAGAGCGGGACCCTGCGATCGAGGGGTTCATTCATTGGCGCGCCAAGATGGAGGAGATGCGGACCGCAAAGCGCGGCGACATGATTGGCCTCATGCATTGGTCCAACCACATGGCGGACTATCGGCGCCAGCTGGCGCCATGGGAGTGGATCTGGTGCCCGGACTGCGGAGGGCGCGGCATGTGGGTTGATGGTGGCAACCACTGGTGCCTCCGGTGCGGCGGGACGCGCATCCTGCTGGCCGAGGAACTGACGGACCCCGTGGAGATCGCCCTCGTCCGCAGGACAGCCCCGCCTCCCGACTGGGGCAGGCTTTGGTCAAGGGTAGAAACGAGGCAGGTCCCTGAACTAAAGGTCGAGGGGGAACCCCAATGAACCGCCCGCGGTTCTGGGAGGACACTTCCGGCCGCCTCATTCCCTCTCCCGGCTGCGGAACTGATCTTCCGACCGCTAAGGGGCTTCCCGCACTCATTCCCTACCGGAGCGGCACGAAATGGGGTTTCTGCGACAGGGGCCGGAACATCGTGGTGCACCCCGACTTCGACGAGGTGGCGCTCTTCAGCGGAGACGGCCTCGCGCGCGTAAAGGTTGACGGGAACTACGGGTACGTCGACAGGGAGGGAGCGGTCGTGGCCCCGGCAACCTTCCCCCTCGCGGCCTCCTTCAAGGGAGGGCTCGCCTCCGTCCAATCCAACGGAAAGTGGGGCTACCTGGACACCCGCGGCAGCTTCGCGATCCGCCCTGTCTACGACTTTGCCTGTTCGTTCGAAGAAGGGCTTGCGGCCGTCCAGATCGGCCACCGGTGGGGCTACGTCGGCGGAAGTGGGACTTAGGCATCACGCCGACGACTGTGCCACACACATGTTCAGCGTCCCTGAGGCCGGCCTCATGATTGACAATGAGGTTCTTCGTGGAAAAATGCAGGCGAAACTGGACGTGCTGGGCCTTACTGGAGAGGACGCCGATCGGCTTGTCCGGGAGCTGAATTTCCTATCGTGTGTGCTCATCAAAGTGACAGAAGAAGGGAGACTCAATGGCTGAGACAACTGAACGAAAACGAGCTGTTATCTATACACGCGTCTCATCAAAGGAACAGGTCGGAGGGTACAGTCTGGAGACTCAGGAGCGGACCTGCCACGAATACGCAGCTCGGCTCGGTTACGACATCAGCAAGGTCTTCGTCGAACGCGGCGAAAGTGCCAAGAACGCTAACCGCACCGAGCTGCAGAGTATGCTTGGGTACATTGCGGCGAACTCGAAGAGCCTGGATGCCGTCATCGTCTGCAAGGTGGACCGGCTGGACCGCAACACGGTGGACCATGCCCAGCTCAAGCTTTTCTTCCTGCGCTACGGGCTGCGCTTGCTCTCGGCCACCGAAAATCTGGACGACACTCCTGTTGGAAAGCTCATGGAGAATCAGCTCGCCGGGTTTGCGGAGTTTGAGAATGACATTCGGACTGAGCGATGCATGAACGGGATGGTCGCAGCTGTAGCCACAGGCAGGTACGTCTGGGTGGCCCCCCTCGGATACCTCAACGGCAATTCGAGGAACGGTCCGAGCCTCGTACTCGAT
>Ga0066794_10000046_pt1 | contig 22278 bp, 23 predicted proteins | sample PersoiDNA2013190_FD_70945 | JGI IMG/M metagenome (GOLD analysis project Ga0066794, IMG submission 70945) | Permafrost soil microbial communities from the Arctic, to analyse light accelerated degradation of dissolved organic matter (DOM) -... | ecosystem: Environmental > Terrestrial > Soil >... | reverse complement strand
CCGAGCCCTCGCGCGCGAGGGCTCGGCCCCAGATCCAGGTGTTTAGGTCCCGCACCACAGTCGAGCGCCACAGTGGAGCGTTGTGGCACAGGCGCGCCGCGCGCGCGTGCCACAACGCTCCACTGTGGTTCGGAAGGCGCTCAGGCCGCGAGGATGGCCGAGAGTTCGAGCTCGATCTTCGCGGTGTCGGACACGAGCAGGCCGCCGGTCTCGAGCGCCGCGTTCCAGGTGAGCCCGAAGTCCCTTCGGGAGATCTGCGTGCTCGCGCTGAACCCGGCCCGGCGGTTGCTCATCGGGTCGTCCGCGACACCGTTGAACTCGGTGGCGAGCTCGACCGGGCGGGTCACGCCGTGCAGCGTGAGGTCGCCCGCGATCACGAAGCCGTCGACGGACGGGGCGACGCTCCTCGAGGTGAACGTCCACTCCGGGTACTGATCGACCTCGAAGAAGTCAGCCGTGCGCAGGTGTGCGTCGCGCGCGTCATCGCCGGTCGAGACGGACGCTGCGTCGATCGTGACGGTGACGTTCGAGTCCTCGACCCTGTCGCCGACGACGATCTGGCCGGCGAAGCGGGTGGCCCGTCCGCGGACCTTGGCGATCCCGGCGTGGCGGACGGTGAAGGCGACGTCGCTGTGCGGAGCGTCGATGGTCCAGGTTCCGGCGGTCAGCGGGGTGGGGATGGGGGTGGTCATCAGGACTCCTGTCAGGGGGCACCGATCGGGCGCCATATGATTGAACACTCAACTAAAGACCAGGGTGACCTGATCTATTCCCGACAAGCCGCGCAACCCGCGTCGCAACCCGCTTCGCGAACTGGCCCCCGGCCGGGAACCGCCGAGGTAAATTCGTGGCATGTCGTCCCGGGCCATGATGGGAACGCGCTGGCTGACCGCTGAGCAGCAGGTCCACTGGCGCGCGTACCTTGATGCCAGTGCTCGCCTGATGAACGCACTCGGCCGACAGCTTGAGCAGGACTCTGGCCTGTCGCTGAGCGAGTACGAGGTCCTCGTGCAGCTCTCGGAGTCACCGGAGTGGACGATGCGGATGTCCCAGCTTGCCGCGGAGGTCGTGAACTCCCGCTCGAGGCTCACCCACACCGTGCGCCGGATGGAGGCGCGCGGTCTCGTCGAACGGCAGAGCTGCCTCGACGACGGCCGCGGCGTGAACTGCGTGCTGACCCGGGAGGGCTTCGACCGACTCGAGGAAGCGGCCCCCGGGCACGTCGAGGCGGTGCGCGCGCACCTGGTCGACCGACTCGACGACGAGCAGTTCCGCGCGCTCGGTGACCTGATGGCGAAGATCGGCGAAGCGCTCCGCGAGAGCTAGACGGACGCTGGACGGACCACACCGCCGCGTTTGGGACACTGGACCCATGGCGTCCACCACGATCCACCTGTTGCGGCACGGCGAAGTCCAGAACCCGGAGGGAATCCTCTACGGCCGCCTCCCGGACTACGTCCTCTCCGAGCGCGGACAGGCGATGGCGCAGCGGGTCGCCGGCTTCCTGTCCGCCACCCGCAAGATCGACGCCGTGATCTCCTCACCGCTTGAGCGCGCCCAGCAGACAGCCGAGCCGATCGCCGCCGCGTTCGACCTCGAGGTCCAGAGCGACGAGCGCCTGATCGAGGCGGACAACTACTTCCAGGGCATGAAGTTCGGTGTTGGAGACGGCTCGCTGCGGCACCCCCGACACTGGCCGTTGCTTCGCAACCCGTTCTTGCCGTCCTGGGGTGAGCCGTATGCCGTCCAGGTGTCCCGGATGACCGCCGCGATCGACGCGGCGCGTGCCCAGGTCGCCGGTCGAGAGGCCGTGCTGGTCAGCCACCAGCTGCCGATCTGGGTCGCCCGCCTCTCGTTCGAGGACCATCGCCTCTGGCACGACCCGCGCAAGCGCCAATGCGCTCTGGCCTCGCTCACGACACTCCACTTCGACGACGACACGCTGACCGGGATCGAGTACGCCGAGCCCGCGGCGGACCTGCTTCCCGGGGCCGCCAAGGTGGCCGGGGCGTGAGCCCGAGCCGATGAACCGCCGCGCTCGACTCGTCGCCGCCGCGCTCGTCGCGCTGCTCGCCGTCGGCGGCTGTTCCGCCACGTCGGGTCGCAACCGGGGCGCCGACGCCGGCAATGCCGGGTACGTCTCCGGCGACGGCACCGTGAAGACCTGGGCGGCGGGCGACCGTGGGAAGCCGGTCGAGCTGGCCGGGACCGACTTCGGCGGCGGCTCGGTGGACGTGGCCGCGCAGCGCGGCGACGTCGTCCTCGTCAACACCTGGTACGCGGCCTGTCCGCCGTGTCGCGCAGAAGCCCCGGACCTGGTCCGGCTTGCGAACGACTACGCCGCCAAGGGCTTGACGGTGATCGGGCTCAACGGCACCGACGACGCCGGCGCCGCACGGGCGTTCGAGCGCACCTTCCACGTGCCGTACCCGTCGATCGACGACCGCGACGGGCGTGCCGTCGCCGCCCTGCAGGGCGTCGTCCCGGTCCAGGCGGTCCCCACGACGGTCCTCCTCGACCGGGACGGACGGGTCGCCGCGCGCATCCTGGGCCGAGCCGATGCCTCGACGCTGCGAAGCCTCGTCGACGACCTCGTGGCCGCCCAACCGACGGGGGCTTGATGTCCGGCTCGCCCGCGCAGGTCGTCATGGACGGTGCGCTGCTCCTCGCGATCCCGGTTGCGCTGCTGGCCGGACTGGTGTCCTTCGCCTCGCCCTGCGTGCTGCCGCTGGTCCCTGGCTACCTCGGTTACGTGACCGGCATGACCGGCGCGGAGCTCGGCGAGCACGGCGCCCGGCGGCGCAGCCGGATGCTCCTGGGCGTCGCCCTCTTCGTGCTCGGGTTCACAGTCGTCTTCGTCGCACTCGGGGTGGTATTCGGCGCTGTCGGCCTCGCGCTGAGGCCGTGGCAGGACGTGATCACCCGGGTGCTCGGCGTGGTCGTCGTGCTGATGGGGCTGGCGTTCGTCGGGTTCGTACCGTTCCTCGAGCGGGAGCGCCGGATGCAGGTCCGCCCCGGGGCCGGACTCCTCGGCGCTCCACTGCTCGGCATCGTCTTCGGGCTCGGCTGGGCGCCGTGCATCGGCCCGACCCTCGCCGCGGTGCTCTCGCTCTCGCTCGATGGCGGCGACCCGGTCCGCGGCGCCGTGCTGGCGGTGGCCTACTGCCTGGGCCTCGGGATCCCGTTCCTCGTCCTCGCCGTCGCGTTCCAGCGGTCCAGCCGGGCTCTCGCTGTGCTGCGGCGCCACCGGTTGCTCATCATGCGTCTGGGCGGTGCGCTCCTGGTCCTCGTCGGCCTTGCCCTCGTCAGTGGGCTCTGGGGCACCTGGGTGCACTCGCTTCAGGGCCTCATCAGCGGATTCGAGCCGGTGCTGTGAGCGCGCCCGCGGAACCGGTCGCCGTCCCTCAGCTCGGCCTGCGCGGCTGGCTGCGGTGGGTCTGGCGACAGCTCACCAGCATGCGCACCGCGCTGCTGCTGCTGATGCTCCTCGCGGTCGCCGCCGTTCCCGGTTCGGTCCTGCCGCAACGCGCGCAGAGTCCGGAACGGGTCGCTCAGTATCTTCGCGAGAACCCGGCGACCGGGCGCTGGCTCGACCGGTTCAGCTTCTTCGACGTCTACTCGGCGCCTTGGTTCGCGGCGATCTATCTGCTGTTGTTCATCTCGCTGGTCGGCTGCATCATCCCGCGCATCGGCGTGCACGCGAGGGCCGTACGTGCGGCCCCGCCCAGGGTCCCGCGCCGATTCGATCGCTTCCCGGTGCACGAGGAGCTCACCGTCGACGCCGACCCGGAGGAGGTCGTCGCGGCTGCGGCACGGGCGCTCCGGGGCCCCTGGAGTGTGCTGCCACGCTTCCGGGTCGCGATCGCGACGGGCGCGGACAGCACGCGTACCGTCGCGGCGGAGCGCGGTTACCTCCGGGAGACCGGCAACCTGCTCTTCCACGTCGCGCTCGTCGGCCTGCTGATCTCGGTCGCCGCCGGCCAGTTCTTCAGCTACCGCGGCCAGGCAATCGTGGTGGAGGGCCGCGGATTCGCCAACGCCGTCGTCGACTACGACACGTTCCAGCCGGGAACCGCGTTCCAGCCCGCGAGCCTCGTGCCGTTCTCGCTCACCCTGGATTCCTTCGCCGCCCGGTTCACCGCCGCCGGCCAGCCCCGCGATTTCCAGGCCGATGTCACGGTTCGCGAGCCCGGTCGGGCGGAGCGCGCGGGGACGATCCGGGTGAACGAGCCGCTCCTCGTCGGCGGCGCCAAGGTGTACCTCCAGGGCAACGGGTACGCACCGAACGTCGAGGTGCGCGACGCCGCCGGTCAGCTCGCATTCTCCGGACCGGTCCCGTTCCTGCCGCAGGACAGCGTCTACACCTCCCGGGGCGTCATCAAGGTGCCGGACGTCTCGACCGGGCCGCAGCTCGGCTTCGTCGGCTTCCTGCTGCCGACCGCCGTGGTCGACGCGTCGGGCGCGCGCTCGGTGTTCCCGCAGCCGCTCAGCCCGCTGCTCGTGCTCACCGTCTTCACCGGCGACCTCGGCCTCGACTCCGGTGTCCCGCAGAACGTCTACCAGCTGGACTCCAGCCGGATGACTCAGCTCACCGCCGCGGACGGCAAGCCGGTGACCCTGTTCATCGAGCCGGGTCAGACCGTGCAGCTGCCGGACGGCAAGGGTTCCGTCACCTTCACCACGCTTCCCCGGTACGTCGCCCTCGACCTGCGGCGCGACCCGGCGCTGCCGTGGATCTTGGCTTTCGCGCTCTCGGCGCTCGCCGGGGTGACCGTGTCACTGTTCACACCGCGGCGGCGCCTGTGGGTGCGGGCGCAGCGGGCCGACGGCCGTACAGTTGTCGCCGCTGCCGCGCTTGCGCGCGGCGACGACTTCGGCCTCGGGGCCGAGGTCGAGCGGGTGCTCGCGGCGATCCGTGGGATCGGGTCTGAGGAATCGAGCGCCAGCACACCGACCGCGACGGCCTGAGGGGGAGACGCGTGGAGATCGGCAACCTGAGCACCATGCTCGTGTGGGCTGCCGCCAGCTCGTACACGATCGCACTGGTGGCGTTCTCGATCGACCTGGCGAAGCTCGCCGACGACCGCACCAGGTCGCGTGGCGGCAAGGCAGTCGGGATCGCGATGTCGACGACCATGCTGGGCGTCCTGCTCCACGCGGCGAGCATTGTGCTGCGCGGTATCGCGGCCGGTCGCGTCCCGTGGGCGAACATGTATGAGTTCACCCTGGTCGGGTCGTTCGTCGCGGTCGCCGTCTTCCTGCTGACCCAGCTGCGCCGCGAGGTCCGCTTCCTCGGCGCGATCGTCACGGGGATCGCGGTGCTCGCGCTCGGCCTCGGCCTGAACGTCTTCTACATTGCCGCCGACGGCGTGCAGCCGGCCCTGCAGAGCTACTGGCTGCTGATCCACGTCTCGGTTGCGACGATCGCCGCGGGGGTCCTCACGGTGGCCTTCGCCGCGAGCGTGCTCCAACTGCTCAAGGACTCGCGCGACACCGGCTCGCCCGCTCTGCAGTCGCGGTTCTTCCGCTTCCTCGACGCCCTCCCGACGCCTCGCGAGCTCGAGGCCCTCGCGTTCCGGCTGAACGCGATCGGCTTCGTGCTGTGGACGTTCACGCTCATCGCGGGGGCGATCTGGGCCGAGCACGCCTGGGGCCGGTACTGGGGCTGGGACCCCAAGGAGGTCTGGACCTTCGTCATCTGGGTCATCTACGCGGCGTACCTGCACGCTCGGACGACTCGCGGCTGGACCGGTCGGCGGGCTGCCTACTTCGTCCTGGTCGGCTATGCGTGCGTGATCTTCAACTTCACCGGGGTCAACCTGCTCTTCACCGGCAAGCACGCCTACAGCGGTCTGCCGAGCTAGCTCGCGCCGTCGCCCTGATCGGGAACCTCCGGTTGCGGCCGGTCGGAACCGGGGCTGGCCGGCCCGTCCGCGGCTGGACCCGTCGGGCGCGATTCGCGCGGCGGCGTCGTCCCGGCCGAACCGGTGGCCGCGCGGCGTCGATTGCTCTCCAGGCGCCACAGGAATTCTGGGTCGTCGTCGGGGGCCGTCGGCGCGGGCGGCATGGCCGGACCCCAGCCGGACCTCGGCCGGCGCGCGGTCCGGTGCGACCGGCTCACCACCAGCCAGGCGATCGACCCGGCTAGCGGGAAGATGACGATGAGGACGATCCAGATGCCCTTGTGCAGACCGGCCCGCTCCTCGTCGTCGCTCTGGACGCACTCAGCAAGCGCAAAGACCATCAGGCCAAGAGAGAGCAACAGCGGTAGATACCTCACCCCTGAAGACTAGTCCGCGGGCCTAGCCTGGACCGGTGCGAGTACTCACCTATACCCTGACGCGACTCGGCATCTTCGGCGTCTGCGTCCTCCTGCTCTGGTGGTTCGGCATGGGCGGCTGGCTGCTCGTTGCCGTCGCGGCGGTTGCCGCGTGGGCGTTGTCGTACCTGTTGCTGCCGCGGCAGCGGGCCGCGGCCGTACACGAGATTGCGGAGCGCGCCGAGCGGCGCCGGGCCGAGGGCCGGCGGTTCACGGCGGGGATCGACGCCGACGCCGCAACCGAGGACGCCGCAGCCGAGGACGCGGCGGCCGAGGGGCTCGCCGCCGGGGACGGGACGATCGCCGAATCCGCCGCGGATGACTCCGGGTGGCACGGCTCCACCGACCGGGCCTAGACCGAGAGCCCGATCGTCAGCAGAACCGCGAAGGCCAGCTCGAGCTGAGCCGTCGTCGACAGAATGGGGACCAGCGCTCGCCCGCGTGCGCCAAGGAGCACCGCGCCGGTCGCGATCCCGGCTGGCAGTGCCATGAGCAGGACGAGCAGGGACCACGGCTTCCCGAACGCGCACAGCGCGCCGAGCACGATCGGCACCCCGAGGAAGACCGCGTAGCACCAGCGAGCGTTTCGGTCGCCGATCCGGACCGCGAGCGTGCGCTTGCCGGTGAGCGCGTCGGTCGGGATGTCCCGCAGATTGTTGACCATCAGCAAGGCACTGGCGAGCATCCCGATCGCGACAGCGCCGAGGGCTGCGATCCAGGAGACCCGGTCCGCCTGGGTATAGGTCGTACCGAGCACCGCGACGAGGCCGAAGAACACGAAGACGCCGACCTCGCCCAGGCCGAGGTAGCCGTACGGCCGGGTCCCACCGGTGTAGAACCACGCCGCAGCGATCGCGAGGGCGCCGACGACGAGCAGCCATGGGTGGCCGCTGAGGATCACCAGCCAGAGGCCCGACGCGGCGCCGAGCGCGAGGAACCCCATCGCGGCGGCGCGGACCTGGCCCGGAGCGGCGGCACCGGATGCGGTCAGCCGGATCGGACCGACCCGGTTGAGGTCGATACCCCGGACCCCGTCCGAGTAATCGTTCGCGTAGTTGACCCCGACCTGGAGAGCGAGCGCGACCCCGAGGGCCAGCAGGGCGCGTGCAATCGACGCCGACCCGAGGGCTGCTGCTGCGCCGGTGCCGACGAGGACCGGGGCGGCGGCGGCCGGCAGCGTCCTCGGGCGTGCTCCGGCGATCCACTCACGCGTGCTGGCCATGCTGCTCCGCCCATTCCCTGGTGCGCCGGCGGTCCCGGCGTCATCCCCCCGTGCGCGTCAGTGCGTCGGGTCGAGCCGCTCGGCGGCGACGGTCGCCGTCGCCTGCCGGTCTACCTTGCCAGGTCCACGGGTCGGAAGTGCGTCGAGAACGACGACCTCGCTCGGCGCGTGCGCGGCCCCGAGGTGTTCCGTCACGTGCCGCCGGAGGTCGTCCAGGCCCGGGATGGCGGCACCGGGCTGCGGGACGAGAACTGCGACGACGCGCTCGCCCCACAACGGGTCGGCGATCCCGACCACGCAGGCCTCCCGGATGCCCGCCACCTCGGCCAGGATCGACTCGATCGGCTCCGGTGCCACCTTCACTCCTCCGGTCACGATCACGTCATCCGCCCGGCCCGACACGACGAGCCGGCCGTCGCGGTCCAGCGAGCCGAGGTCCGGGCCGCGCAACCATCGCACGCCTGCGCGGGACTCGAATGCCGTGCCGTCGTCGCCAGGGATCGCGTCGCGGAGCTCCCCGCGCGCGAGCGCGTCGTCATCGATCAGGTAACCCGAAGCCAGGGTCGGGCCGGTCAGCCGGATCCTGCCCGAGTCGTCGACCTCGACCCGGGTCCCGTCGAGCGGCACCCCGTCGTACACGCAGCCACCGGCAGTCTCGGTCATTCCGTAGGTGGTCACGACGCGGATCCCCGAGGCGCGTGCCCGCTCGAGCAGGCTCGGCGGGCACGAGGCACCGCCGACGAGGACGGCGTCGAAGGCACGAAGGGCATCGGTGCCGAGCGCCTCGCCGGTCAGCAACCGGTGCAGCTGCGTCGGCACGAGCGATGTGTAGCAGCGCGTCGCGCGGAGTGTCGCGGCGGCGTCGGCGAAGGCCGCGGCTGTGAACGGTTCCGCCCTGGGCAGCACGGCGGGAGAGGTGCCGGCGAGGATCGAACGGACCAGAACCTGGATGCCGGCGATGTGCCGAAGGGGCAGAGCGAGCAGCCATCCGCCGTGACCGCCGAGCCGTTGCGCCGAGGTGGCCGCGGACGCGCGGAGAGCCTCGGTGCTGAGCGCGACCTCGCGGGGGCGCCCGGTGGACCCCGAGGTCGCGACGGTCAGCGCAAGGCCATCGACGCACAAAGCGCGCTCGAGCGCACGCCGAAGGTCGTCCAGTGGCGGGGGCTCTGTCCCCAGCCGAACCAGCTGCGTTGGCACCTCCCTAGGGTAAGAGGCATCTACAGTGGTCCGTGCCCGTGCGACCCGCTGCAAGGAGAGACCGCGCCATGACCAAGAAGCTGACCATCGTGGCGACGGCGCCGACGTCCGGTGCGCGAGCGCGCCGGACGTCGGCGAGCGTGTGCCGTCGATCGACCGCGATAAGCCTGGTCGCGGTGGCTGGCCTGCTGCTCGCCGCGTGCAGCCAGGGCTCGCCGAAGACCTCGCCACCGGTCACCGCCGCGCCGACCTTCGCGTCGTCCAAGACGACGCCGCCCAAGCCGGATGTGCCGGTCACCTGGCCGCTGACCGGAGTTGTGACCGCGAAGCTGGTCGAGCGCCCCGCACTCGCGATCAAGATCGAGAACCCGCGTGAGGGTCGGCCGCAGACCGGGCTCGAGGCCGCGGACATGGTCTGGGAAGAAGTCGTCGAGGGCGGGGTCACGCGGTACGTGGCCGTCTTCCACTCGACCATCCCGGGCGAGGTCGGTCCGCTCCGCTCGGTCCGCCCGATGGACCCCGCGATAACGGCGCCGCTCAAGTGCCTCGTGGTGTTCTCCGGCGGCGAAGCGCCGTTCGTCAACGCCGTGCGCGCCGCCGGTCTGCAGGTGCTGAGCCAGGACACCGGCAGCGCCGGCTTCTTCCGGACCAACAGCCGACCCGCGCCGCACAACCTGAACGGCACCCCGTCGACCTTCCTCAACCAGGCGGACGCGAGCCACAAGGCGTCGCCGCGCCCGCAGTTCACCTTCGCGCGGTCGGCGGCCCTTGCCACGGCGGCCGTGCTCGGCACGCCTGCCCACGCCTTGAGCATCACGATGTCCGGCTACAGCCATCCCTCGTGGACCTGGAGTGCGGCCGACTCGGCGTGGCTTCGCTCCGAAGCTTCCGCACCTGCTATGTCCGCCGCAGGCGCGCGGCTCTCCGCGCAGAACGTCCTGATCATGCGGGTCAATGTGGTCAACACCCAGTACATCGACCCGGCCGGCACCCACGTGCCCCAGACGGTGATGATCGGCTCCGGCGAGGGCCTGCTTGCGACCGGCGGTAAGACGATCAAGGTCACCTGGTCGAAGGCTTCGGACGATGCGCCGGTGAAGCTCAAGGCATCCGGCGTTGATGCCGTCCTGCTCGCGCCAGGGAAGACGTGGATACAGCTGGTCCCGATTGGCACCGGCTCCTTCACCGTCTCCTGACGGCGGGCCGGGCACACCGGGCTCAGAAGTAGTAGGGGAAGCCCGACCAGTCGGGCGCGCGCTGCTCGAGGAACGCGTCTCGCCCCTCGGCAGCCTCGTCGGTCATGTACGCGAGTCGGGTCGCCTCCCCGGCGAAGACCTGCTGGCCGGCGAGGCCGTCGTCGGCCAGGTTGAAGGCGAACTTCAGCATCCGGATCGCCTGAGGCGACTTCGTCGCGATGATCCGGGCGTACTCCAGGGCCAGGTTCTCGACGTCGGCGTGCTCGGTGACCTCGTTCACCGCACCCCACCGCTCGGCGTCGTCCGCGGAGTACTCGCTGGCCAGGAAGAAGATCTCCCGGGCGCGCTTCTGCCCCACCTGGCGGGCCAGCAGGGCGGAGCCGTACCCGGCGTCGAACGAGCCGACGTTCGCGTCCGTCTGCACGAAACGGGCGTGTTCGCGGCAGGCGATCGAGAGGTCGGCGACCACGTGCAGGCTGTGCCCGCCGCCCGCGGCCCAGCCGTCGACGGCGGCGATGACCACCTTGGGCATTGTGCGCATCAGTCGCTGGACCTCGAGGATGTGCAGCCGGCCCGCGCGTGCCGGCGGGTCGGTGTACCCGGCGCTGGGCGGCCCGGCCGCCCCGGCCGCGCCTTCGCCGGGCCCACCGTCGTCGACATAGTGGTACCCGTCCCGGCCGCGGACCCGCTGGTCGCCGCCCGAGCTGAACGCCCAGCCGCCGTCCCGCGGGCTCGGACCGTTCCCGGTGAGGATTACCGCCGCGACGTCCGGGCTCATCCGCGCGTGGTCGAGGGCGCGGTAGAGCTCATCGACGGTGTGCGGCCGGAAGGCGTTGCGCACCTCGGGGCGATCGAAGGCCACCCGCACGACCGGGAGGTCGCGCTCACCGTCTGCCGTTCGCTCCACCCCGCGGTGGTAGGTGACATCCGTGAGGCCGCCAAAGCCGTCCACCGCCCGCCAGCGGGTCGGGTCGAAGGTCGCGGAGACCGAGGCGGGTGCTGCGCTCATGCGGCTCACTGTAGGGCGCGCCCGGTCGCGTCGGTGATCCGGTCGCGCCCCGTCGCGCCCCGTGCGCCGGTTGCGTCGGGCGCCCACACTGCGCCGCGTGGCACCGCAGGAACGGGGCCGCGCCAAACTACGGTGGAGGGGTGACCACCTCGACGGTGTTCTCGGTGCCGTTGCGCAACCGGTTTCGTGGGCTGACGGTACGCGAGGGCGTGCTGCTGCAGGGCGAGGCGGGGTGGGGGGAGTTCTCGCCGTTCTGGGACTACGACGACGCCGAGTCGCTCGCCTGGTGGCGTGCCGCCCGCGAGGCCGCGGAGACCGGCTGGCCCGGTGCGGTGCGGTCGAGCATCCCGGTGAACGTGACCGTTCCGGCCCTCGGTCCCGAGCTGGCTGAGCGGATCGTGACCGAGAGCGGCTGCCGGACCGCGAAGGTCAAGGTGGCCGAGCCCGGTCAGTCGCCCTCCGACGACCTCGAGCGGGTAGCCGCGGTCCGCCGCGCGCTCGGCTCGCGCGGTCTGATCCGGATCGATGCGAACGGGGCTTGGGACGTGCCGACGGCGATCGACCGGATCCGCCGTCTCGAGCGCGCCGCGCGCGGTCTCGAGTACGTCGAGCAACCGTGCCTGACCGTGGCGGAGCTGGCTGCGGTGCGTCGCGCGGTAGACGTGCCGATCGCCGCAGACGAGTCGATCCGGCGCTCCGAGGACCCACTCGCGGTGGTCCGGGCGGAGGCCGCCGACATCGTCGTTCTCAAGGTCCAGCCGCTCGGGGGAGTGCGTGCCGCGCTCGAGCTGGCGGAGCGCCTCGCCCTCCCGGTCGTGGTCTCCTCGGCGCTGGAGAGCTCCATCGGCCTCGCGGCGGGACTTGCGCTCGCCGCCGCCCTTCCCGAGCTGCGGTACGCCTGCGGTCTGGCGACGGCAGCATTGCTCGAGCGCGACCTCGTCTCCGAGCCGCTGCTACCGATCGGCGGCGAGATCGCCGTGCGTCGTCTCGCACCCGAGCCGCGGCTCCTCGCCGCCGCGCTTCCCGACGAGGGCGTCGTGGCGGCCTGGCGGCAACGGGTCAGCGCTGTGTCCGCACTGGAGGAGTCGAGATGAAGGCGAATCCCTCGGTCAGCGCAGCCCGGGTGATCGTCCAGGCGCTTGCCGCACTCGGCGTGCGCGACGCCGTGCTCGCGCCGGGGTCGCGCAGCGCTCCACTGGCGTATGCGCTCGCCGATGCCGCCGACAACAGCCGTGGTGCGGACGACGCAGCGTGGTCGAGCACGAGCCCGCAGATCCCGGCGATCAGCCTGCAGGTGCGGATCGACGAGCGCTCGGCCGGCTTCCTCGCGCTCGGCATCGCTCGGGGTCTCGCGGCCCGCGGCGAGATCCGCCCGGTGGTCGTCGTCACCACCTCGGGGACGGCCGTGGCGAACCTGCACCCGGCGGTGCTCGAGGCGCACCACAGCGGCATCCCCCTCATCGTGATCTCGGCTGACCGGCCGCACGAGATGCGCGGCGTCGGCGCGAACCAGACCACCACCCAGCCGGGGATCTTCGCTTCCGCGGTCCGGCTCGCCGCGGACGTCCCGGCCGCGACCGGCCGGGACGGTGAGGACCTCGACCTGCGCAGCCTGCTCTCGCGCGCCGTCTCGGCTGCCGTCGGCGCGCACGGCGACCCACCCGGACCGGTGCACCTCAACGTCGCGTTCCGCGACCCGCTCACCCCGGGGGACAGCGCCTGGCCGATGGCGTCCGAGGCCGGGCTCACGGCGGTCGAGCGCGAGACGGCGGAGGTCGAGGACCTCGTGCTCACCGCGGAACCGCACACGGTGGTGGTCGCGGGCGATGGCGCGGGGCCGGCGGCCCGCGAGCTCGCCGAGGCGCACGGTTGGCCCTTGCTGGCCGAGCCGAGCTCGGGTGCCCGGACCGGCCGACTCGCGATCGGGCCCTACCGGGTATTGCTCGGCCGGCTCGAGCTCGGCGGTGAGATCCGCCGCGCAATCGTCGTCGGCCGCCCGACGCTCTCCCGCCCGGTCCAGCAGTTGCTCGCGCGCCGAGACGTCGAAGTCATCGCGATCGGGCATGGTGCGTTGTGGGCCGAGGCCCCGCGCGGTGCGGCGCACGTCCTGCGGACCATCCCGCGCGCCTGGCTGATGCCGACGCCGTCGGCGGGATCCGGCTGGCTCACTCGCTGGATCGCGGCGGCCGTGCGGGCCGAGACCGCGATCGACGAGGCCTTGCGCGCGGAGGCCGCTGACGGGGCCGAGCGGCGGGCCGGGGAGGCGGTCGTCGCGGGTCCGGCCCTGGCGCGCGTGGTCGCGGCGTCGTTGGAGGCGGCCGACGTCCTGGTGGTCGGTTCGAGCAACCCGATCCGCGACCTCGATCTTGCCGGGCGCCCGTGGTCGGTCGCACGATCCCCGCTCGTCGTCGCGAATCGCGGGCTTGCCGGCATCGACGGGACGATCTCCACAGCGGCGGGCGTGGCGATCGCACTGCCCGAGCGGCGGGTTCGCGCGCTGCTCGGAGACCTGACGTTCTTGCACGACATCGGTGGTTTGCTCCGGGGCACCCACGAGCAACGGTTCGACCTCCAGGTCATCGTCGCGAACGACGATGGCGGGTCGATCTTCGCGACGCTCGAACATGGCGAGGCCGCCCCGCCGGTCTTCGAGCGGGTCTTCGCGACCCCGCACGGCGCGCGCTTGGCGCAGCTGTGCGCCGGTTTCGGCGTGGCGCACGCCTTCGTGACCGACCTCGAGGACCTACGCGCGCATCTGGCTCGTCCGCCGCGCGACCTGAGTGTGCTCGAGGTCGCGGTGGACCGCTCGCAGCGCCAGGCGATGCACGAGCGCATCGCGGCCGCGGTCGCAGCAGCGCTCGACACGTGACGGAGGACTCTCAGCACACTCACAGGCAACGCCAAGGGGTTGCCCAGCCCGGGCGAGTTTCATGGTGTCCATCGCCGATGGGAGTAAACCGTGAATATCGCACCGATAGTGCCAAGCAAGGATCCGGTCCCTGAGGTGACCTTCTCGGCCGGGGCGTGGCACGCGCCATCCCCCGCAGTGCCCGCCCCGACCGAGATGACCGGCCCCGACGCTCTGCCATTCCCGACCGCGCCACCGGCGCCACCCTTGCCGCCTGCGCCATCGGAAGGCGGCGTGGCTGCGGCGCCGCGCCCGCGCGCCATCTGGAAGCCGGTTGTCGCGGCCGCGGCAGGGGCGGCGATCCTCGCCAGTGCCGGCACCGCCGGACTCGTCAGCGCTCTCGACCTGGGCAGCACCCGCACGGTGACCAGTGCCGCGAGCCGAGAGAACACCGCGCCGGTGGTCAACGGCCCCGTGACGAGCTCAAGCGCGACCAACCCGGACTGGGAGAAGGTCGCCGCGGCGGTGCGAGCCTCCGTCGTCGCGATCGACGTCACCACCGGCATGGGCGAGGCGCAAGGCTCGGGCTTCGTGCTCGACACTGCCGGCCACGTACTGACGAACAACCACGTGGTCTCTGACGCGAGTGGCGGCACCGTGCAGATCAGCCTCTCGGACGGTCGGCTCTACGACGCCACGGTGGTCGGTCAGGACACCTCGACCGACCTGGCGGTGCTCGCGCTGAAGAACCCGCCCGCTGACCTCCGCCCGGCGGTGCTCGGCGACAGCGGAACCGTCGCCGTCGGCGCACCGGTCATGGCGGTCGGCAACCCGCTCGGCCTGGACAACACCGTGACCGTTGGCATCGTCTCGGCGATCGATCGACCTGTGTCCTCGACGTCTCAGGTGACCGGTGCGAGCGTGGTCACGAACGCGATCCAGATCGACGCCGCGATCAACCCGGGCAACAGTGGCGGGCCGCTCTTCGACGCGCAGGGCCGAGTCATCGGTATCACCTCGTCGATCGCCACCCTGACCGGCTCCTCGCAGTCCGGGTCGATCGGACTCGGCTTTGCGATCCCGATCAACCTTGCGCACGAGATCGCAACGCAGCTGACCGCCAGCGGGCATGCCCAGCACGCGTATCTTGGCGTATCGCTCTCGGACGGCACGGCGACGTCTGACGGCACCACGCGCCGCGGCGCCGTCGTCCACACCTTGACGTCTGGCTCGCCGGCGGCAAGGGCCGGTCTCCAGGTCTCCGACGTGATCGTGGCCATCGACGGCGCACCGGTCTCCGGCGCGGAATCGCTCACGGCGGCCATCCGCGAGCGGACGGCGAACCAGACTGCCAGACTAACGGTGGTCCGCGGCGGCACGACCCGTGACATCACGGTGACGCTCGCCGCGCGGGCAGACAGCCTCTGAGTTCCCTCGACTTGAACCCCGCGGCAACCGCCGCGTCGACGAAGGCACGAAATGGAGCTGGACATGAGTGAGCAGCGCAGCACGCCGGACGTCCCCGCCAAGGGTGTCGCGGCCGCGCCGGACGCCGACGGCACCGCGGCGGCGGCAGCGGTCAGCGAGCCGGTGGCGGCGGCGGTCACGCAGCCGGTGGCAGCGGCGGTCACGCAGCCGGTGGCACGAGTGAGCGCCGCAGCACCGCCCGCGCAGCCGATCCCAGGCGCGGCGCCGGGTACTCCCGGGGGCGGCGGCTGGCAGCCGCCGCCCCCGCCCGTGGCGCTCCCCGCCGCCCCCGGCGTGCACCACGGCGGTCTGCGCCCGAGTTGGCCGCTCGTCGCCGGCGCGGCGGCGCTCGCGGCCATCCTGGCCGTGCTGCTGACCGCGGTGGCGGCCGGGGTGTTCTTCCACGAACGTGCGTACTTCGCCGGTCGGGACGGGCGCGGCAGCGTGTCCGCTCCGGCCGGACGCAACTGGCAGAACGGCGGCGGAATGCCGAACCCGATGAGGCAGTGGATGCGCGGCGGCACGAACCAGGCGCCGCAGGGCACGCCGGGGCCTGGCACCGGCACGGTGTCGCGCGGTTACCTCGGCGCCTCGGTCGGCGACACCGCCCGGGGCGCGAACCCGGCCGGCGCCGAGGTGCGCGCGATCCAGCCGGGTTCACCCGCGGAGAAGGCCGGACTCGCCGTCGGCGACGTCATCACGGCCGTGGACGGGACCAAGGTCGCGGACGTGTCGGGCCTGATGCAGGTGCTCGCCAACACGCAACCGGGTACGACGCTCAACCTGAAGGTTTCGCGCGACGGTCAGTCGAAGCGGATCCCGGTCACCACGGTCAGCGCGGACTCGCTCTGAGCGTCTCCGGCTGAGCGACGCGTGCCGAGTCAGTTGATGGCCAGGGCGTTCCGCATCGGTTCGAGCTTGGCCTCGGACTCCGCCAGCTCGTCTGCCGGGTCCGAGGCCGCGACGATGCCGCAACCCGCGAAGAGCCGGAGCCGACGCGGGTCGCCTGGGTCGAGCTCCGCCGACCGCAACGCGATGCCCCACTCGCCGTCGCCGTCCGCCCCGATCCAGCCGACCGGGCCCGCGTAGCGACCCCGGTCCATCCCCTCGATCCGGGAGATGAGGGCGCGCGCCGCGACGGTCGGGGTGCCGCACACGGCCGCCGTCGGGTGCAGCGCTGCGGCGAGTCCGAGGCTCGACGGCACCGGGCTGTGCTCCGGGCCGCCCACCAGCACCCCGGTCACGTCGCTCGCGAGGTGCAGGACGTTGGGCAGATGGAGCACGAAGGGGACGTCCGGGACGTTCGTCGAGGAACAGAACGGCTCGAGCGAGTGGGCCACCGAGGCGACCGCGTACTCGTGCTCCTCGAGGTCCTTCGAGGAGTGCGCGAGCGTGGCCGCCCGCGCGAGGTCGGCGTCGTCGTCACCGGTGCGGCGGATCGTGCCGGCCAGCACGCGGGAGGTGACCAGGCCCTTGTCGCTCCGGATCAGCAGCTCGGGCGTCGCACCGACGATCCCGTCGACGCTGAACGTCCAGCAGGACTCGTAGTCCGCCGCGAGCCGGCTGAGCACCCAACGTGGGTCGATCTCCCGGTCGGCCGTCGCGTTGACGTCGCGGGCCAGCACCACCTTGTCCACCTCGCCGGCGCGGATCGCCGCGACACCCTGCGCGACGACGTCGCGCCAGCCCGCCGCAGTCAGCGCACCGTCGGTGAACGAGACAGCACCCGGCGAGAGCACCGGCTCGGGCGGGTCGAGGACCGAGGCGAGCGTCGGCGCCGGGCCGATCCGGGCTGCCGTGCCGATGGTGGTGAGCCACGCGGTCGAGCCGCGACGGCCGACCACCACGCGCGGCACGACGAGGACACCCGCTCCGTTGTCGGCGAAGCCGAAGGACCCGAAGGCGACCGGCCCGCTGCCGGGAAGCCCGACCTCGTCCCGGACCACGGCGTGCTGCAGCGCGTCCTGCCAGTCGCGCTCGGCCTCGGCGAAGCGCGCCGCGCCGCGGGTGCGGATCTCCACGGCACGGCCCCAGCCGACCAGTCCGTCGCCCCGCCGGACCCAGGCGAGCGCCTCGTGCCGTGGCACGAGGTCGAGAAGCGCGCCGGGGTCGTCGATGGCGACCGTGCGCACGACCAGAGGGTGCAGCGCGGTCCGCGACGTCGCAGTCATCTCGGCAGTCATCGGGATCAGGGTAGGTCCCGCGGGGCACCAGGCCGCATTCGGTGCGAGCGCGTACCACCTGACACGATGGGCCGGTGAGCCGCGCCAGCCTGGACAAGAAGCCGCACGAGGTCGCCGCGATGTTCGACGGCATCGCGAGGCGCTACGACCTCGCGAACGACGTCATCTCGCTCGGCCAGGCGCGACGGTGGCGGACCGCCACGTTCCGCGCCGTCGGGGCCGAGCCGGGCGAGCGGGTGCTCGACCTCGCGGCCGGCACCGGCACCTCGAGCGAGGTCTTCGCCGACGCCGGTATCGACGTCGTCCCGTGCGACTTCTCGATCGGCATGCTCGAGGTCGGCAAGGCTCGGCGTCCGGACCTCGGCTTCACCGCCGGGGACGCGACGCGGCTCCCGTTCGCCGACGGCTCGTTCGATGCGGTGACGATCTCGTTCGGGCTGCGCAACGTCGTCGACACCGCCGGGGCGCTCGGCGAGATGCGCCGGGTGACGCGACCCGGTGGCCGCCTGGTCGTCTGCGAGTTCTCCCGGCCCACCTGGGCGCCGTTCCGCACTCTCTACACCGAGTACCTGATGCGCGCCCTGCCGCAGGTGGCTCGAGTCGTGACGAGGGAACCGGAGCCGTACGTCTACCTCGCGGAGTCGATCCGCGCCTGGCCGGATCAGCAGGCCCTTGGCGTCTTGATCCGGGCCGCGGGCTGGACCGAGGTCCGGTTCCGGAACGTCACCGGCGGCATCGTCGCGCTGCACCGCGCGAGGGCGGCGGATTAGGACCGCCGATGCCCGCCGACTAGGGTCGAGCGCACTGAGGTACGCCGTCGCAGACAGCCGTCTGGGGCCCGGTTACACTCGGCCGAGATCAAGCGAGCAGACGCCTTGGGCAAGTGAGGAAGTTTCGTGGGCACCGTGAGGAACGATGACGCCGATGTCGTCGTCGTCGGTGCCGGTCCTGCGGGTTCCACCGCCGCGTACTACCTCGCCGCCGCAGGTCTGCGCGTGCTCGTGCTGGAGAAGACGGCGTTCCCCCGGGACAAGGTCTGCGGCGATGGTCTGACGCCGCGAGCGGTGCGTGAGCTGGCGGCGATGGGCGTGCCGATGCGCGCCGAGGACGGCTGGCTCCGCAACAAGGGTCTGCGGGTCTACGGAGGCGGTCACCGACTCGAGCTGCCGTGGCCCGAGCTCGCTTCGTTCCCCAACTACGGCCTCACCCGCACCAGGCGCGACTTCGACGCTCTGCTGGTCGAGCACGCCCGGAAGGCCGGCGCCCAGGTTCGCGAGCGGATGAACGTGACCGAGGCACTGCGCGATGAGCGCACCGGTCGAGTGATAGGCGTGGTCGCCCGGCCGGTGGACGACGACGGCCGCCGCGCGGGCGAGCCGGTGGAGTTCCGGGCCCGCACCGTGATCGCCGCCGACGGCGTCTCGTCCCGTCTCGCGACCGAGGTCGGCATCGCGAAGCGCACCGACCGGCCGATGGGCGTCGCGGTCCGCACCTACTTCCGCACCCCGCGGCACGACGACGAGTGGATGGAGAGCTGGCTCGAGCTCTGGGACGGCGTGCCCGGCAGGTCGAACCTGCTGCCCGGCTACGGCTGGGTCTTCGGCCTCGGCGACGGCACCTCGAACGTCGGCCTCGGCAGCGTCAGCTCCTCGGCCAGGTCGGCGCGGATCGACTACAAGGACCTGCTGACCCGCTGGGTCGCGAACACACCGCCGGAGTGGGGGTTCACCCCGGAGAACCAGGTCGGCCCGGTGCGCGGCGCCGCCCTGCCGATGGGCTTCAACCGGACGCCGCACTACCTGCCGGGCATGCTGCTCGTCGGCGACGCGGGCGGGATGGTCAACCCGTTCAACGGCGAGGGCATCGCCTACGCGATGCAGGCCGCACGGCGCGCCGCCGAGGTGATCGTGCAGGCCCAGTCAAGAAACAGTGATCTGAGTCGCGAAAGAGTGCTGCGCAGCTACCCCCGGATCATGAAGGATGAGCTCGGCGGCTATTTCACCCTCGGCCGGTATTTCGTGAAACTCGTCGAGCACCCCGAGGTGATGCGGGTCTGCACCCGCTACGGGCTGCCGCGACCGCTCTTGATGAGGTTCACAATGAAGTTGTTGTCCGATATTTACGAGCCGCGCGGTGGCGACCTGGTCGACCGCACGATCGCGACGCTGACCCGATTGGCGCCGGCCGCATGACCCGCACGCTGACCGCAGCACGTACCCCGCGCACGGAGAGGGGCCCTCGATGAAGAACCCGTATGTGCCGATCCTCATCATGATGGCCGTCGCCGGTGTCCTGGCGCTCGGTGGTGTCGGGGCGAGCGCGCTGATCGGACCCAAGCGGTACAACCGCGCCAAGCTGGATGCGTACGAGTGCGGCATCGAGCCGACGCCGCACGCCGTCGGCGGCGGGCGCTTCCCGATCAAGTACTACCTCGTCGCGATGACCTTCATCATCTTCGACATCGAGGTCGTCTTCCTCTTCCCGTGGGCGGTCGCCTTCCACGAGCTGGCCGTGTTCGGCCTGGTCGCGATGCTGACCTTCCTCGCCCTGATCACGGTGCCGTTCGTGTACGAGTGGCGTCGTGGCGGGTTCGAGTGGGACTGAAGGGGGCGAGATGGGAATCGAGGAGAAGGCAGCGTCGGGATTCCTGCTGACGACGGTCGAGGGGCTGGCGGGCTATTTCCGCAAGGCCTCGCTCTGGCCGGTCACGTTCGGGCTGGCCTGTTGCGCGATCGAGATGATGGCGACCGGTGGCCCGCGCTACGACATCTCGCGGTTCGGCATGGAGGTCTTCCGCGCCTCGCCGCGGCAGGCTGACCTGATGATCGTCGCGGGCCGGGTGAGCCAGAAGATGGCGCCCGTGGTCCGCCAGGTGTACGACCAGATGCCGGAGCCCAAGTGGGTGCTGTCGATGGGCGTGTGCGCCTCGTCCGGCGGGATGTTCAACAACTACGCGATCGTGCAGGGCGTCGACCACATCGTGCCGGTCGACATCTACCTGCCCGGCTGCCCGCCGCGCCCGGAGATGCTGCTGAACGCGATCCTCGCGCTGCACGACCAGATCCAGGCCTCGCCGCTCGGCGTGAACCGTACGGATGCCGCTAAGGCCGCCGAGGCCGCGGCGCTCGACGCCACCCCGACCTCGCGGATGACGGGCCTTTTGCAATGACGGGTCCCGAAGCGACCGGCGCCGAGCTGACCGGTCCCGAGCAGGGCGGCCGTCCGTCGATCGACGTCGTCGGTGTCCGCACCGGGATGTTCGGCGCGGGCGACACCGGGGACACCTCGGGCTACGGCGGGCTGGTGCGAGCCGTGGTGATGCCCGGTCCGAGCGACCGACCGTACGGCGGCTGGTTCGACGAGGCCGCCGACGTGCTCGCCGAGGTGCTCGAGGAGGCCGGGAGCTCGTGGGACGCGGCGATCGAGAACGTCGTCGTGGACCGCGGCGAGCTCACCCTGCACGTCCGGCGGGAGCACCTGGTCGAGGTCTGCCAGGCGCTGCGCGACGATCAGGACCTGCGCTTCGAGCTCAGCCTCGGCGTCTCGGGCGTGCACTACCCCGATGAGGCCGGCCGCGAGCTGCACGCCGCGTACCACCTCGTCTCGGTGACGCACGGCCGGCGGCTGCGGCTCGAGGTCGCGGTGCCCGACGCCGACCCGCACCTCCCGTCGACCGTCGCCGTGTACCCGGCGAACGACTGGCACGAGCGCGAGACCTGGGACTTCTTCGGCATCGTCTTCGACGGGCACCCCGCGCTCGCCCGGATCGAGATGCCGGACGACTGGCCGGGCCACCCCCAGCGCAAGGACTACCCCCTCGGCGGCATCCCGGTGGAGTACAAGGGCGCCACCGTGCCGCCGCCCGACGAGCGGAGGTCGTACCACTGATGGCCACCACGCCGGGCGCCGCGAGCAGGCCCAGAGCAACGCAGAGCATCGTCGACGATGCCGACGTCCGCACCTTCGACGCGACCGGCGGCGACTGGTCGGACATCGCCGAGGAGGCCGCGCGGCTCGGCGAGGAGCGGATTGTCGTCAACATGGGTCCGCAGCACCCGTCCACCCACGGCGTGCTCCGCCTGATGCTGGAGATCGACGGCGAGACGGTGACCGAGGCGCGCGTCGGCATCGGCTACCTGCACACCGGCATCGAGAAGAACATGGAGTACCGGAACTGGACGCAGGGCGTCACGTACTGCACCCGGATGGACTACCTCGCGCCGCTGTTCCAGGAGACCGCGTACTGCCTCGCGATCGAGAAGCTGCTCGGCATCACGGACCAGATCCCGGAACGGGCCACGGTGATCCGGGTCATGATGATGGAGCTCAACCGGATCGCGTCGCACCTGATCGCCATCGGCACCGGCGGTAACGAGCTCGGTGCGACGACGATCATGACGATCTCGTTCCAGGCCCGCGAGCAGGTGCTCAAGATCTTCGAGATGGTGACCGGCCTGCGGATGAACCACGCGTACGTGCGCCCGGGTGGTGTGTCGCAGGACATCCCGCCCGGCACCCTCGAGGCGGTCCGTGAGGCCGACGGCACGATCCGGAAGGCGCTCCGCCAGCTCGAGGACCTGATGCTGGCGAACCCGATCTTCAAGGGACGCCTGGTCGGCGTCGGGCACCTCAACCTGAGTGCCTGCATGGCGCTCGGGATGACCGGGCCGGTGCTCCGCTCCGCGGGCCTGCCGTACGACGTGCGCAAGGCGAACCCGTACTGCGGCTACGAGACCTATGACTTCGACGTGCCGACGTCGACCGACGCCGACGCCTACTCACGGGTGGTGCTGCGGTTCGAGGAGTGCTACCAGTCGCTGCGGATCGTCGAGCAGTG
>Ga0066794_10000043_pt1 | contig 23447 bp, 21 predicted proteins | sample PersoiDNA2013190_FD_70945 | JGI IMG/M metagenome (GOLD analysis project Ga0066794, IMG submission 70945) | Permafrost soil microbial communities from the Arctic, to analyse light accelerated degradation of dissolved organic matter (DOM) -... | ecosystem: Environmental > Terrestrial > Soil >... | reverse complement strand
AGGAGCCCGTAGAACTCCTGGCGGACGAGGTCCGGAGTCTTGCTGCGCAGCACGATCCGGGGGCCGCGCAGATGGGTCTTCAGCTCAGCGAACGCCGTCTCGATCTCCCAGCGCTTATGGTACAGAGCCGCCAGCTCCGCGGCCGGCGCCTCTTCAGGGTCGAGAATGCTCGTCGCCAGGCGGTACAGCGGTTCGGCGCCGGCGACCCCTTCCAGAACGTAGTCGATGACGCGCACCGTGACCCCGCGCGTCTTGCGGCGGCGGTCCTTCTGCGACGGGTAGATGAAGCTCAGGTAGGAGCCGTCGGCGAGGCGCTCTTCGCAGGGCAGGCGCAGGTTCTTCTTCAGCCGCCAGAGCAGATCGGCGCCGGTGGCCTGCGCCTGCGCGTAGAGCTCGAAGCCGAAGAACTGCCGGTCGGCGAGGCACAGCATGCCCGTCTGCAAGACGGGCAGCACGCTCCTCGCCAGCGTGACCTCCCCTGCCCGGCAGCCGCTCATGCGGGTGCCGAACAAGGCGTGCGTGCCGTTCTCGACGAGCGACACGAAACGGATCTGCGGATAGGCGCTGCTGCCGCGCGAAGCCCCCGGCCGGCCGAAGGCCTCCTCGTTGGCGCGCTCGTCGGCCACGTCGAGGGTGCTGCCGTCAAGGCTCACGAGGCGCCAGGTGCGGTACCAGGCGCCCTTGGTCTCTTTCGCGGCGATCGGGCCGACGATCTCATCATGCAGCTCCCGCAGCGGCTCGGATCCGAGGCGCGTGCGCGCCTGCGAGATCCCCGACCTGCCGGCCACCTTGACCTGCGTGGAGGGGTCTTCCAGCCACTGCAGCCCCTCCAGCAGGCAGCGCAGCACCTCGCGGCAAGACGACTGCATGTACAGGGCCAGGGCGATCACGTAGTAGACGACCACGTGAGCGGGCAGGTCCCGCTGGCGAATGCTGCGCTTCCCCGTGGCGGTGAGAGCGCCGTGCACCTTCGTGAGCGATACCGTCCTCGTGATCACGCCGAGGCTTATGTAATCGGTGATCCGGGTGCCCTGGGGAAGCTCCGCCGTGGTGCGCGCCATCGCCGCTCCTCCTGTTCTGGTTTCGAACAGGATAGCACGGGATGACGGTTAAGTGAACAGTATTTTGGCTAGCGCGGCAAGCAAGGCGCGGCGCCCAGAGCCTGCGGAGCGGTGCTTCAATGAGTGGCTTCCGACCGACTGCATGAACACAGTGTACACGGAGTGCCCGCATTGCCCATGCGCCAGGAAAGTGAACCTCAACCCGGGAGGACCGGCGCCTTCGTGGAAACCGCTCTCCCTGGCGCGCAGTCGAGGTCGGCCCGTGGCCTGCTCGGCCCCGAACGGGATGCGCCTAAGGCCGAGTGTCCGCAGATCGACCTTCTTCGACGGCTTGCACAGCCCTAAGCTTGGCGGAGGCTCGCTTGCTTCCATCCCTCAGTGACATGACAATGCTTCCCGGCCCGCCCAGCAGGCTCGCTTTCTGCCGGCGGGGTGTCGCCGATTGGCTCCAGCAGCCGTCGTAGTGTGCTACTGGGGGTCTGGTCGGCCCCTGTCTTCAGTCCGGTCCTGGATGCCGGAGCCTCCGTAGGTGCTTGGAATCGTGGTTCGGGACCGGCGCTGCTCGAAGGCGAACAACGTGCCTTGAAGGGTGGAAGGCGCGACCGCAGCCCGAGCGACGCCGAGCGCGAAGGCGAACGTGGAAAAGCCGAGATAGGCAGGCTCCGGCCCATGGCCGAAGACGAACCCCGTGAAGCCGTGACGAACGAGTGTCTCGCGTAGCTTGCGTGGGCTGTTACAGCGATACAGGGTGGGGAAGATGTCAACCGCCTGCCGCGTCCGCTGGACTCTAGCGAGGACGGCGGAATGTGTAGAGTTCGGGATGAGTCGCGGCATAAAGGTGGCATTACCGAGCGAGTTGGGCGTTCGGGCACAGACGAAGCCCCCCGGCCTCAGGACCCGAAAGCATTCTGCAAAGAACCGGTCGGGGTCGTCGACATGCTCAAGCACGTTGTCAATCAGGCACAGGTTGACTGTCTCGCTATCAAGCGGCCAGTCCTCGCCGTCTACAGCGCGAAACTAGTCGATGCAGGGGTTTGAGGTAGCGGCGGAATCACGCTCGATGCCGATCACGGCGGCGCACTTACCCCCACGGCATCGGAGCTCTCTGCGGATCGCGACCTGATCCTCGGCATACTCGCCTCTCCCGCAGCCGATATCAAGCACTACAGACGACGGGGTTATCAGCGCGTTGACGCGCTGATGGAACGCCATTGTACCGTCCGTTCGCGTAAATCCGCCGAAATGGGCCTCGGGATAGAAGGTCTCAGCGAGATTGCGGTCTATGGGCATGTGCCAGCTCCAAATTGGGAAGTGATGTGCTCTCTGGATGATACAGCGTAGCGTCTCACTTGGGGCTGAGGGGCCTCAGCCCATACGAGGCCTTCAGGGAGATACCGCTTGTCAACGCCGGTCCAATACTGAACAGTTGTCGCCGGTCCAATGCGGGATCGTCGAGCAGGCGGGAGAGCGCCGCGGCGAGCGCGGCGGCCGCGCCGGGCGGGAAGAGCAGCGCGGCGTCGCCGACCACTTCGGGCAGCGACGCGGCGTTCGCGCACACCACGGGCGCGCCGAAGGCCATGGCCTCCAGGGTAGACGAACGCCAGCGCTCCGCAGTAGAGCGCCACGAGATCCTCGGTGCCGACGTCGTCGAGGACGCGCAAGCGCGCGCGCAAACCGAGGGAGACGGACTGTGCCTGGAAAGCGGCAGTGGAGGCCGTCTTGCGCGGCCGGCCTGTGCCCCCCGGCAGCCGCGCGACCGCCTCGAGCACCGCGGCGAAGTTCTTGCGCGGGTTGAAGACGTCGAGGGAGAGCAGGTACGGGCTCTCGACGCCGAGCCGCGCCAGCACCGTGGCGATCTGCGCGGCCCGGAGAGGCCGGAAGACCGCCCGGTCCACGCCCCATGGCACCACGCGCAGGCGGCCGGGGGCGACGCGGCCGAAACGCGCGGCGTCGCAGGCGGTCGCCGCGGATGGGGTGACGACGATATCGGCGTGGGCCATGACTCTGCCAGATGAGCACACGGTTGGCGGTGCGGTTCGGCCAGGGCTGCTGATCCGGGTAGTAGCGATCCCAGAAGTCGTGCACCGTCGCGACCTTGGCGATGCCGCGAACGCGAAACGGGAGCAGGTGACGCGGGCCCCAGAAGACGTCCACGCGATCCGCGGCGAGCAGCCGGCTGACGCCGGTCTGCATCCAGACGATGTTGCTGCGCGCCGTCAGGCCGGCGCCCAGGCGCCGGGGCCAGCCCAGATCAAGCGGCCGCCCCGAAAACGGGACGAGCGGCGGCCCCGCCGCATACAGCACAAAGCGGTGCGGCGTGTCGAGTTCGGCCGAGGCGCGCATCGTGTGGTACTGCGAAGCGCCGATGCCCCCGCACGCGGGAGTGGACAGGGCCGTGGCGTCGATGCCGATGGTCGCCATGTGGAGAGTTTACTCGACCCCGGGCGGGCGGCGGGCGGATCGCGCGCTCGGGTCGCGCAGGCGCCGGCCTTCCGGGCTACAGCGGCGCGCCCGGAGACCCCGGTGCGGTAGACTGAGAAGCGCGAATGACTGGAGGCCCCATGAAAGTCGTCATCCTCGCCGGCGGACTGGGTACGCGCCTGGCGGAAGAGACAGAGGTCAAGCCTAAGCCGATGACGGAGATCGGGGAGCACCCGATCCTCTGGCACATCATGAAGCTGTTCGGCGAGCAGGGCTTCCAGGAGTTCGTCGTGTGCCTCGGGTACAAGGGCTACCTGATCAAGGAGTACTTCGCCAACTACTTTCTGCACAATGCGGACGTCACGTTCGACCTTCGGGGCGGTGGGATGGACGTCCATCAGAACACGGCCGAGCAATGGCGCGTGACGCTGGTCGACACCGGCGCCGACACGCAAACCGGTGGGCGCGTGAAGCGCGTTGTGCCATATTTGGGCGGCGAGCGCTTCATGATGACCTACGGCGACGGCGTTGCCGACGTGGATCTCTCGGCGCTGCTGGCCTTCCACGAGGCTCAGGGCAAGCTGGCGACCGTGACCGCGGTGCAACCTCCCGGGCGCTTCGGCGCTCTTGACCTCGCAGATGATGAGGATGTGGTGCGGTCGTTCGTCGAGAAGCCGAGCGGTGACGGGGCCTGGATGAACGGCGGGTTCTTCGTACTGGAGCCCGCCGCGCTCGACTACATCGACGACGACGCGACGCTGTGGGAGAAGGAGCCGCTCGAACGCCTCGCGGCCGACGGGCAACTTGCCGCCTGCCGGCACCGCGGTTTCTGGCAGCCCATGGACACCTTGCGCGACAAGCGCACCCTCGAAGCGCTCTGGGACGCGGGCCATGCGCCGTGGAAGACCTGGTGATGTTCGGCGACGTCTACGCGGGCCGGCGGGTCTTCGTGACCGGCCACATCGGTTTCAAGGGGTCGTGGCTCATGCAGTGGCTGAGCGACCCGCGTGTGCCGGAAGTGCCCTGGGACGCCGGCACGGCGCCGTGGTCGATGTGATGGAACGAGCGGGCGCATATTCTGATGCGGGCGCGTTTCCGAAGAGGGCCTGCCCGGTGTGTGGCTCGGAGGAGCAGGATCTCATCTTCGGCCAGCGCTTCGAGCGCTTCACCAGCGGGAGCATAGGCGATGGCTACGATGTGGTGGCGTGCGGAGCTTGCGGGGCCTGCTTCGCCTCGCGACTCCCGAGCCGGGCACGCTTCGACGAGTACTACGGGGCCGCGTCGAAATACGACCTCGGCGCCACCGACGGACAGCTCTGCGCTCACGACGCCGCGCGCTTCGAGTCTCTGGCCGAGTGGGTCTCGGCACACGTCACCGACCGCGCGCAGCCGGTGCTCGATGTGGGCACCGCGACGGGAGGCTTTCTGAAAACGCTGCGCGAGCAAGGCTTCTCGTCCCTCCGCGGCGTCGACCCGTCGCCGCAGGCGGTTCGCCTCGCGCGTGAAGAGCGCGGCCTCGACGTGAAGGTCGGCGGTATCGACGAGGCGCGGACCTGGGGATCGCGCTTTCACCTGATCTGCTTCTGCGCCGTCCTCGAACACGTTCTCGATCCGGGGGCGACGATCCGCGCGGCGGCAGACCTCCTGGATGAGGACGGCATGATCCTCATCGAGGTGCCGGACGCCACGCGGTTTCAAGACTGCATCAGCGCGCCCTACCAGGAGTTCAGCGTGGAACATGTCAATTACTTCACAGACGGCTCGCTGCGCTTCCTGATGGCCGGCGCCGATCTCGCACCAGTCGCGCAGCGCAGGTTCACGTGGGCGCAGAGCGCTGACGCCGAGGCGCCCGTCCTGGATGCCATGTTTGTTCGACCCGCGGGAGAGGTCGGCGCAGCTACCGCCGATACGCAAGGACCAAAGGCGCTCGTCGAGTACGCCCGGCTCTCCGCAGAGAAGGAAGCGACAGCGGCGCGGACGATCCAGGCGCTGGCCGCCGCTCGCCAACCGCTCTACGTGTGGGGAGTCGGAACCCACACACTCCACCTGCTGAGGTGCTCTGCGCTGGGCGAGTGCAACATCGCTGCGTTCATCGACGGCAACCCGCACTACTCGGGAAGCACATTGGCGGGGCGCCCTGTTGTTGCTCCTCGCGATCTGCCGGCTGTCGACAGACCCATCCTGATCTCGTCGGCCGTGAGCCAGTCGGAGATCGCCGCCACTGCCCGTGACCTGTACGGAGCTGGTGTGGAGCTCATCCTCCTGTACTGATGATGGCGACCACCTTCGCAAACAGCTACCGGGGCCGGCGCGTTTTCGTGACGGGCCACACGGGCTTCAAGGGCGCGTGGCTGGCGCTCTGGCTGAGCGAGCTGGGCGCGGACGTCACTGGCTACGCCCTCGCGCCGCCGACGACGCCGAGCCTTTTCGAAGCGCTGGAGCTCGGCGCTCGCCTGCGGCACGTGGTGGCGGATGTGCGCGACCGGGACCGTCTTGCCGAGGAGATGCGCGCCGCGGATCCGTCGATCGTCTTTCACCTCGCCGCGCAGGCGATCGTCCGCCAAGGCTACGCCGACCCGCACGGCACCTACGAGACCAACGTCATGGGCACCGTGAACGTGCTCGAGGCGGCCAGGCACTGCGCTTCGGTCGATACCGTCGTCGTCGTCACCAGCGACAAGTGCTACGAGAACCGCGAGGGCGGCCACGCGTTTCGCGAAGGCGACCCCCTTGGCGGCCGAGATCCGTACAGCTCCAGCAAGGGATGCGCGGAACTCGTCACTGCCGCGTATGCCGCAAGCTACCCGTCTCTCCGCGGCCTGGCATCGGTTCGTGCGGGAAACGTGATCGGTGGTGGCGACTGGGCGCCGGACCGCATCATCCCGGACTGCGTGCGCTCCATGTCGGTCGGGATGCCTGTCGAAGTGCGCAACCCGCGCGCTGTACGCCCCTGGCAGCACGTGCTCGAACCACTCTCGGGGTATCTGTGGCTGGCTGCGTCACTCGCAACCGCGGGCGGCAAGAGATACTCGGGAGCATGGAACTTCGGGCCAGGCGAAGACGACGCCGAAAGAGAGGTCCGCTGGGTCGTCGAGGAGTTCCAGCGCGAGTGGGGAAGCGGCGAGTGGGTCACGCCGTCACAGCAGGACGAAGTGCCGTACGAAGCCCATCTCCTCGCGCTCGATGCCTCGAAGGCCACGAGAGAACTTCAGTGGCGCCCCGTGTGGGACGCCCGGGAGGCAGTGCAGCGCACCGCATCCTGGTACCGTGGCTATTACGATGCGGTCGCCGGGAGTGTCCCCGGTCCTGCGCTTACTGGAGAGTGCGAAGAACTCACGCGGGACCAGCTTCGCGCCTATGAAGCCGACGCGCGGTCGGCTGGTCTCGCGTGGGCGGGCGGCGGCCCGGGAGGAGAGGCCACACATGGCGGCTGAACGCGGCGGTGATTCGGTGAGCACGCGGACGGAGATCCTGGCTCTCGTGCGGCGCTACTATGCGGAGAAGTTCGGCGACCGGTCGTTCGACGCGGCGACTGACCCGGTACGCTACGCCGGCCGCGTGTTCGGCGCGGAGGAGCTGTGTAATCTGGTCGACGCGAGCTTGGACTTCTACCTCACGGCAGGCCGTTTCACGGAGCAGTTCGAGGCCGGCATCGCCGACTACTTCGGCGTCTCGGATGCCCTGTTCGTGAACTCGGGCTCGTCGGCCAACCTCGTGGCGCTGACTGCTCTCACCTCACCGAGGCTCGGGGAGCGCCAGCTGCGCCCAGGAGACGAAGTGCTCACGGTGGCCGCGGGATTCCCCAGCACGGTCGCGCCCATCGTCCAGAACGGCCTTGTCCCCGTATTCGTCGATGTACGTCTCAGCGACTACAACGTGGATCCCGCGCTGCTGGAGGCCGCCGTCTCGCCCCGCACAAAGGCGATCATGCTGGCGCACACGCTCGGCGTGCCGTTCGACCTTGACGCCGTGATGGAGCTGGTCGAGAAGCACGGCCTGTGGCTCATCGAGGACAACTGCGACGCGCTGGGGTCACGCTACCGCGGCACGCTCACCGGGACCTTCGGGCATCTTTCCACGCTCTCGTTCTATCCGGCTCATCACATCACCACCGGCGAGGGCGGCAGCGTCGTGACCGACGATGAGGAACTGGCTCGGATCGCTCGATCGGTCCGTGACTGGGGGCGGGACTGCTACTGTGCCGGCGGCGAGAACGACACCTGTGGCAAGCGGTTCGCCCAGCAGTTCGGGAGCTTGCCCTATGGCTACGATCACAAGTACGTGTACAGCCATCTCGGCTACAACCTCAAGGCCACCGATATGCAGGCTGCCATCGGATGCGCGCAGCTGGAGCGGCTCGGCGACTTCACCGCTGCCCGCAAGGCCAACCACGCGACGTTGCTGGAGGCGCTGCGGCCGTTCGAAGACCGCCTGCTTCTGCCCTCGGCGCCGGCAAATGCCGATCCGTCCTGGTTCTGCTTCGTCGTGACGGTGTGCGCCGACGCCGGGTTCTCGCGCAACGAGCTGACGCGATTCCTCGAGGCCAATCGCGTGGAGACCCGCAATCTCTTCAGTGGCAACCTGTTGCGTCACCCTGCCTTCGAACACATCGAGCGGCGCGTCGCCGGCGAGCTGACCAACACCGACGCGATCATGGAGCGCACCTTCTTCGTTGGCGTGTACCCGGGCCTCGACGAGCCGCGACTGGAGCACATGGCGGAGGTCTTCGTCCGCTTCATGAACGGGGAGCGGGCAGATGACGGCGCTTCAGGCGCATCATCTTCTCGCGCCGGCTGAGTATGGCCGTCGTCCGCAGGATCCCGTGTGTCGTCGAGGCGCTGGAGGACCATGGCGAACACGTCTACACCGTGCATCTTCGCCCGGGTGTGCAGGCGCCGCGCTTCAAACCCGGCCAGTTCCTGCATCTGGCTCTCGACCCATATGAGCCCGGTGGCTTCTGGCCAGACTCGCGGGTGTTCTCGATCGCCAGTCCTCCCGAAGCACGAGAACTTCTGGCGGTGACGTATGCCGTGAAGGGCGACTTCACCGGCCGCATGGAGCGCGAGCTGCGCGTCGGCACTAGCGTCTGGGTCAAGCTGCCCTACGGCGATTTTGTCGTCGATGGCGCCAACGACGTCGTGCTCTTCGCCGGCGGGACCGGCGTCACCGCATTCACGGCCTTCCTGCATTCCTTGGTGTCCGGAGCAGAATCGCGCGTGTTGCTGTGCTACGGCGCGCGGCGCGCCGAGTTGTTCGTGTACCAGCCGCTGGTCGAGGACTGCGCGCGCCGCGCGCCCAGCTTCGAGGCGCGGCTGTTTACGGAGGACCGCGACGGGCGGCTGAGCGTAGAAGCCGTTTGGGATTCCGTGACGCGCCTGCACGCGCCCATCTTCTACCTGTCTGGTCCGCCATCGATGCTGAGCGCGATCAGCGCCGAACTCTGCGACCACGGCGTGCCGCCCGAGGTTGTGAAGACCGATGCCTGGGAGTGAGTATGGTCAGCTCTTCGACCTCGCCGGAGCCGTCAGGCTGGTCATGCCCATGGAGTTCGACGAGACGCCCGGCGGAGAGGAAGCGTGTGTCCTGGCAAGATGCGTTGTGCGGGCTTGACTATGTCGCGCGGGAGAGTTGTGCGGCGTGCGCACGCCCTTTCGAGAGGGATGGTCGTGCCGACCCTGCTCGCTGATGATGTGCGCCTTCTCGTCGGCTCTCCGCGCCGCTGGGAGCCACTTCGTGACGCCCGCGTCTTCCTGACGGGCGGCACCGGCTTCGTGGGTCGCTGGCTTCTCGCCGCCTTCGTACACGCGAATCGCGAGCACGCTCTGGACGCGCGGGTAGACGTGCTCACTCGCGACCCGGACGCGTTTGCCCACAAATGTCCCGACCTCGCGTCCGACGATGCGGTCACGCTCGTGCCGGGAGATGTTCGCACTGCAGATGCAGCGCGGACCACGTACACTCACGTGATCCACGGAGCCACTCCGTCCGACGCCGACATGAACGAGCGTCGGCCTCATGAGATGCTCGAGATCATCGAGAGCGGCACGCGCAGGATGCTCGGCCTCGCGGCTCACACGCGCGCACGCAGGTTTCTCCTGCTGAGCTCCGGGGCTGTCTATGAGCCGCCGGCGCCTCCGGGAGGGTTCGCGGAGAGTTCGCCGCGTGGGGCACTGTGGCCCATCGAGCGATCTGCGTATCACGCGGGGAAACGCCGCGCGGAAGACCTGACACAGGCCGCGCATGATGCGGGGCTGAGCGTCACAGTGGCCAGGCTGTTCGCGTTCGTCGGGCCCCATCTACCGCTCGACCGCCACTTCGCCATTGGGAATTTCATCGCCGATGCTCTGGCTGGCCGGAGCATCCAGATCCGCGGTGACGGGTCTCCCGTGCGCTCGTACCTCTATGCGGCGGACATGGCGATTTGGCTGTGGATCATGCTGCTACACGAGCAGGCATCCGGGGCCACGTACAACGTGGGCTCTGAGTGCGCCATCAGCATCGCGGAGACAGCAAGTCTCGTCGCTGCGGAGTCGGGTGCGAAGAGGAAAGTGATCGTTCTTGGAAGCAGGGGGAGTGGCGCCGGCGACTGGTACGTGCCGTCAACTAGGCGCGCGCGCGATGAACTTGGGGTGTCCGAGTCCGTGGACCTATCGGAAGCTGTGCGGCGCACCATCGCTTGGTCTCGCGAGGCGGTCGCGCTTCCTCGGGAGAACGGCGGCTCGTGAGAGGCGACGGCCGGCAGGGCTCCAGCCCAGGCTACGCAAGCTTGCTGCGTCATCGCTTCAACGACCATCTCCACAGGTGCTAGGATGTCGCAACCGAGCCGCTGTCCAGCCGGGAGGGCGAGACCATGAGACTGAAAGATGTGACGCCGCTTTTCATCCTCGAGATCGCGAACAACCACATGGGTAGCGTTGACCACGGGCTGGCCGTGGTGCGCGCGTTCTGCGAAGTCACCCGAGAGTACCCTTACACCTTCGCTTTCAAGCTGCAATATCGGCATCTGGACACCTTCATCCACCCCGACCACCGGGGCTCGAGCGAGTATCCCTACGTCAAACGGTTCGAGGAAACCCGCCTGCAGGCCGAGCAGTTCAGGGCGCTCAGGGACGAGATCGGGGCGCAGGGCTTCCTTGCTGTGTGCACACCGTTCGACGAGGCGTCCGTCGACCTCATCGAGGAGCACGACTACGATGTCGTCAAGATCGCCAGCTGCTCGTTCACCGATTGGCCGCTGCTGGAGCGCATCGCGTTGGTCGACAAGCCGATTATCGCTTCCTGCGCCGGTACGTCCCTCGACAGCGTCGACCGGGTCGTGAGCTTCTTCGAGCACCGTGCCAAGGACTTCGCGCTGCTGCACTGTATCGCTCAGTACCCGGTCGCTCCAGACCATCTGCAGCTCAATCAGATCGACTTGCTCAAGCAACGGTACCCGGGGATCCTTGTGGGATTCTCCACGCACGAGGACCCCGCCAACACTGTGGCCGTGCGGATGGCCGTTGCGAAGGGCGCAGCTATCCTTGAGAAGCACGTCGGCTTGCCGACCAACGACGTCAAGCTAAATGCCTACTCGGCGAGTCCCGATCAAGTCCATGACTGGGTCGCTGCCGCCGACGAGGCGCTACGCGCTTGCGGGGTCGCCGGTGAGCGCTGCGAATCGAGCGATGCAGAACGCTCAAGCCTTCTGGGCCTGCGGCGTGGCGTGTTCGCCAGTGGATCGCTGCACGCGGAAAGAGTGCTTGGTGCCGACGACGTCTTTCTGGCGATACCTAGTCTGCCCGGGCAGCTCACCGCGAATGAACTCTCCAAGTACACCGAGTTCACGCTGCGGAACGACGTGGCTGAGCGCGGCCCCATTATCCTGAGCGATGTCGGCAGAGTTGACCACCGTGAGCAAGTTCACCAGATCATCCACGATGTCAAGGAAATGCTCTGCCGCAGCGCGCTAGCGGTTCCGGCCATGGTCGACCTGGAGATCTCCCACCACTACGGTCTTGAGAACTTCGGTGAGTACGGGATGACCATGCTCAGCATCGTCAACCGAGAGTACTGCAAGAAGCTGCTCATCCTGCTCCCCGGGCAAGGCCACCCCATGCAGTATCACGCGCACAAGGAAGAGACGTTCCACGTTCTCTACGGAGATGTCGACCTCACGCTCAATGATGACCAACGGGTCCTGAGCGCTGGGGACGTCGTAACAGTCGAGAGGGGCATGCACCACGCGTTCGGCAGTCGCTCGGGCGCCGTCATTGAGGAGATCTCTACCACGCACTGCGGCGATGATTCGTTCTACCTCGACCCCGCCATCGCCAAGAACCCCAACCGCAAGACGTTCGTCACGCATTGGATGGCATGAGCCGCATCGTCGTCTGGGACGTTGATGACGTGCTCAACGACCTCATGCGTGTATGGCTGGACGGCGTCTGGACGCCCACGCACCCGCGACAGGTCATGCGCTTTGAGGACGTGCTGGAGAATCCGCCGCACGGTCTGCTGGGCATCAGCTCCGGTGACTACCTTTCGTCGCTCGATGAGTTTCGTCTGGGCACCGGCTACGCCGAACAGGTGCCGAACCCGGACATCCTCGCTTGGCTTCAGGTCAACGGCGGCCGTTGTCGGCACATTGCCCTGACGGCGACCGCGCTCCGCACGGCGCCGACCACCGCCGCTTGGGTGCTGCGCCACTTCGGCCGCTGGATCCGGGAGTTCGCGTTCATCCCGGCCCCGCGTGCCAGAGAGGACTTGCCGACCTACGACGTAGACAAGGGCGCTTGGCTCGCCCGGCTTGGCAGCCCCGCGATCCTGGTCGACGACTCGCCGCAAAACGCGGCTGCCGCGACATCAGCGGGCGCGGTCGCGCTTTGTTGGCCGCGACCTTGGAACGATTGCCGCGCCACCGTCCCCGAGACGCTACAATCGCTCACCCAACTCGTGATCTCAGGCGCCGCGTCATGAAGCTGTCGGACTACCTGTTCGAGGAGATCGCCGACGCAGGCGTGGAACACGTCTTCTTCCTACCCGGCGGCGGCGCTATGCATCTGGTGGATTCATTGGGCCGCTGCTCTCGCCTTCAACCCATCATCATGCTGCACGAGCAGGCGGCTACTATCGCCGCCGAGGCCTACTCCAGAGTCACCGGGAACCTGGGCGCGGCACTGGTGACCACGGGACCCGGCGGCACGAACGCGCTGACCGGGGTCGCAGGAGCGTGGATCGAGTCGACGCCCATGGTAGTCGTCTCTGGCCAGGTCAAGCGCGCCGACCTGATGGGCGACAAGGGCGTGCGGCAACTCGGGGCGCAAGAGGTCGACATCGTCAGCATGGCGCGCCCGGTGACCAAGTCTGCGCGCCTCCTCACTGATCCGCTGGCCGTGCGCGGCGCTGTCGAGGAAGCGCTACATGTGGCGCGCAGTGGCCGACCCGGGCCCGTGTGGCTGGACGTGCCGCTCGATGTGCAGGCGGCCGACATCGATCCCGCTACGCAAAGCCCATGGGTGCCGCCCGCAGAGCCCGTCGTCGACGTGGCAACCGCAGCCGACTTGATTGTCGACGAGCTCCGCCAAGCTGCTCGACCACTCATCCTCGCCGGCAATGGCGTCCGGATTGCCGCTGCTGTTGAGGAATTGCAGCAGCTCGTCGAAGTGGCGCAGCTACCGATCGTCACGAGCCGCAAGAACGGCATCGACCTCCTGCCGGGCGACCATGGTCTGTACTTCGGTCGCCCGGGTTCCATCGCTCACCGCTACGCCAACTTTGCCGTGCAGACCGCCGATCTCATCGTGGTGCTTGGCTGTCGCCTCGACTTGGTTCAGGTCGCCTATGACTGGGGCGGCTTTGGGCGCAACGCACGCAAGATCATGGTCGACATCGATGAGCACGAGATCGCCAAAATAGCGCCACCAATCGACGTACCGCTCGTCGCTGACGTCGGATTGGTTATCAAAGCAGTTCTGGAACGTCTGCGCCGGGCTGAAGGACTCGGAGACGAACACTCGGCCGACCGCGAGCGCTGGATTAGGCGCTGCCGAGCGTGGAGGGCCGCATACCCAGTGGTCGAGAGGCGCCATCGCGACCTCGTGGGCAACGTGAGCACATTCGTGCTGGCTGAGGCGCTTGCGGAGCGTCTGACTTCTGAAGACACACTCGTCATCGGCAGCTCCGGGGCGGGCATCGAAGCGTTCATGCTCGCCTACTCGGCGCCTGCCGGTCAACGAGCGTTCCTTACTGGCGGGCTGGGAGCTATGGGGTTCGGTTTGCCGGCGGCCATCGGCGCCTGCCTCGCCGCGGGGGGGCGCACAGTACTTGTGGACGGCGACGGGGGCTTTCAGCTCAATATCCAGGAGCTTGCCACCCTGCGGCGCCTGTCGATGCCCGTGAAGATCTTCGTGCTCGACAACCGCGGCTACGGCTCCATCCGCACCATGCAGCGCCGCCACTTCGAGGGACGGTTGGTGGGTTGCGACGCCTCGAGTGGGCTCTCCTTGCCCGATATCACCCGCCTCGCCACAGCCTACGGCATCCGCACCGCTCATGCGGCGGACCACGGAGCGCTGCCGGCAGTGCTATATGACGTCCTGAACGGCGATGACCCGGTCGTGTGCACGGTCGCCATCGACGAATTCGAGGTGCCGGAGCCGCGAGTGATCTCGCAGGTCATGCCAGACGGTACAATCGCCTCGCGATCGCTTGAGGATCTTTCCCCACTCCTATCGCGCGACGAGTTGCAGCGGGTGCTGGCGGAGTGACTGGAGGCCGGATCGTTGCCTTCCAGCCCGATGCGGCCGACTCTCCGCGCCTTCAGCGTCATGCGGCCACTTCCCCGGCGCCCTTCTGCGAGCGATCCCTACTGCGAAATGCGGGCGAGGGCGCCCTGGGCCGCAATGTGAAATCCGAAGAAATGGGCACGGAGGCGTCGGCGGTTGGCGGCCACCGTGTGATTGCTGACTGCTTGGCTTTGACTAGGCAGCCAGCGACTACCGGCCCACCTGCATCATGCATGGCGGAAGGACTTTCTGGTGAACCCCACACCCCTTGACGCGGTACTCGATGCTCTGCTTTGCGAGCCCATGTCTGCAGTTGTCCGGCGAGAGCAGGACGCCTTCGAGGAGTTGACGACGTCGCACAGTGAGAGGCTCGTGCTCTGCGGCGCGGGGGCGCTCGGGAGAAAGACGATGGCGGGTCTTCGCCGCGTAGGGGTGGAGCCTCTGGCCTTTGCAGACAACGACCCGACCCTCTGGGGAACCGAGGTCGACGGAGTGCCCGTGATCTCTCCTCAGGATGCGGCTCAGAAGTACGGTCGCCAGGCGGCTTTCGTGATCACCATTTGGGGAGCTGAGGCCGGCGATACCATGGCCGAACGCAGGCAACAACTCCTAGACCTCGGCTGTGCGACCGTGGTAACGTTCGCCTCCCTTTTCTGGAAGTACTCTGACGTATTCTTGCCCCATTATGCCCTCGACCTGCCACACCGGACTGCCGCGCAGGCGGCCGCGATCCGTGAGGCGTTCTCACTGTGGGCCGACGACGCATCACGCCGCGAGTTCATCGCCCAGTTGAGGTGGCGCATGCTGGCCGACTTTGCCGCGCTGCCCTCTCCGGTCAGCCATGAGATCTACTTTCCCGACGACTTGTTCGACGTGCGGCCTAGTGAAGTGTTCATCGACTGTGGCGCGTACGATGGCGACACGATTCGGAGCCTCTTGTGCTGCGGCGTGTTTTCTGACGGTCAGATCGTCGCCTTCGAACCCGACGCGGCCAACTTCCGGCTGTTGCAGCGGTATGTGGACACGCTCCCCGCGCCCTTGCGTAAGCTGATTTCATTGCGACAGGCGGCCGTAGGCGCCCGGTGCTGCAAAGTGGAGTTCGACGCGACGGGAATGGAAGCCTCAGCGGTGGGCAGCGGGAGTGTGATCGTGGACTGCCTAGCTTTGGACGAGGCGCTCGGCGACCGCCTGCCCACCTACATCAAGATGGACATCGAGGGCTCGGAACTGGAGGCCGTGACCGGTGCCGCGGGCATCATCAGGGCATCGCAGCCGGTGCTGGCGATCTCCGTCTATCATCACCAAGACCACCTTTGGCGGATCCCCGCTGCTCTCGCAGATCTCACCGACCAGTACCGCTTCTACCTGCGGCCTCACGCGCTAGAAGGCTGGGACCTCGTGTGCTACGCGGTGCCCGTGGGGAGGCTGAAGAGCTGACGCCGTCGCTCAAGCGTTGTCGACTTGCCTCACGGCCGCGACCTCTCTGGTTCATCCGTAGCCGATCGCCGGCGGCCGTCGCGAAAGCTGAAGTACTTGTGGCTCAGGTAGCTGAGAACAACGACGACTGCGGTGAACAGTGCTTGGATGACGTACAAGTTGTACGGCAGGGTGTGTACGAGGATGGGGAGCATGACGAGGCCGGCAACCAAGGTAATCACGTACACCAGGGAGAAGCGTGGCAGTTCGCGCCACACCTTGTCCCTGCTGTGGAACACGAAGTGGCGGTAGCAGAAGTAGGCATTGGCGACGGCGAAAGGCCAGGAGATCACGAGGATGACGAGGTAGTGCAGATAGTCGTGGAGCAGAAACTGCATGAGCGCCCAGATGCCGTAGCCGAAGAGCGTGTTCCACCCGCCCACGACGAGATAGAGGAGCTGCTCGCGGTAACGCAACGCGAATCGGGCGAATCTACCGAACACCGGCCGGTCGGAGAGGCCGGTGAGCGCGCCGGCAATGCGTGTTTCCAGCGTCACGGCACTGCGTCGGGAACCGTGGGGCCGCGTGCTGGGAATTGAGATGTTCGGGTGGAGGCGTGCTGACGTAAGCAAGTGTAGCCTACCTCCTGCCGGGCAGGGGAACGCACTGCCTGCGCGGAATGACTAGTCACTCTGGCGCACCCATGAAGCGAGGCTGAACGTGCCCTTTCTAGGCGTGGTCTCCGGCTGTTACAACGAGGTCGAGAACGTCGAGGACCTGTGCGGCAAGGTTGCCGCGGTCATCGACGGCCTTCCGCCTCGTGATGGTGAACCGTACACGTACGAGTACATCTTCATCGACAACGCGTCGACCGACGGCACGGTGGAGGTCTTGCGCAACATCTGCGCAAAGGACCCGCGCGTGAAGGTCATTGTGAATACGCGCAACTTCGGGCACATCCGCTCCCCTTACCACGCGCTCCTGCAGGCGCAGGGTGAGGCCGTCATCGGGCTGGCCTCCGATCTGCAGGACCCTCCCGGCATGATCCCTCAGCTCGTGGCCGACTGGGAGGCCGGCTTCAAGGTCGTCGTCGGGGTGAAGGAGGAGAGCCTGGAGAAGAGGTCGGTGTTCTTCGTGCGAGGCCTCTTCTACAAGCTCATCGACCGGCTCAGCGAGGTACCACTGGTCCGCAATTTCACGGGCTTCGGCTTGTACGTCCGTGTCGTGATCGACAAGCTGCGCGACATCGACGATCCCTACCCGTACTTCCGCGGGCTCATCTGCGAACTCGGCTACGCGCGCGCAGAGATCCCGTCATCGCGATCTCGGGGTATCATCGGCCTTCCGACATATGGGAGCTACCTGGTCTGGTGAGTGCATTGACGGACGACTACGGGCTCTTTCTGCGCTCTCATGGCCCGGACGGGTTCGAGTGTGTGCTGTATGGCGTGCCGACCGAACGCGGACCGGGCGCCATCCGACACGGAGAGACTCGTGCCATTCATCAGCGTAGTCACCGCCTGCCACAACGAAGAGGAGAACGTCGAGGAGATTGCACGCCAGGTGCGTGCCGTCATGGAGAGTTACTATGCCGGCAGAGGGAGATTCTGTCACTCAGGGCGGTGCTGAGGATGGGGGCTGAGCAGGACCGAAACCGACGGGCCTGCAGGCAGCGACGGACGCCGACTTCGACACTTCCTGCAGGGCCGTGTGTGGGATGGTTGATGATCTTGTGGAGGAGTCAGCGCGGCAGACTTCCAGCTGATGCGGGCCACCATAGTTGAGCGCCATCCGGTGACGGCGAAGCAGTGCCTCGGGCACGAGATGCCATGCAGCGCCACGAGGGCGGCGACCCCAAGCGTCGCCCACTGCAACTCGATGGTGCGGCTGCGCTAGAATAGCCTCGTAGAAGCAACACCATCCGCGCGGGCACCTATAAGGAGGGGCGCAGTCAGCTCATCCGTCATCGCTGCATGTGTCTCAACCTGTATGTCTCAGAACTCCCGGCATGGTTTCCACGGAGTCTGTGCCGCTCATAGAGGCCATTCGCGTCGCGGCATGCCATGAGGGCATTGGCCAAGAGAGTCGGAGTGGACAGGTCGGTCGCCTTCACTGTGGCGAACCGGTTGTGGGCGCTCTGCGCAGGCGTCGTGAGTGCCCTCCTGATAGTGCACTTCCTCACTGCCGCGGAGCAGGGCTTCTACTATACGTTCACAAGCCTCATCGGGCTCCGGATCTTCATCGAGCTGGGGCTGGCCTTCGTCGTACTCCAGTTCGCCAGCCACGAAAAGGGCGAACTTACGTGGACGACAATGCGGACACTCGAGGGCCCGAACAGGGCACGCAATCGTCTTGCCTCATTGGCGCGTTTCTCGCTTGTCTGGTATGGAGCGGGGTCATTCCTCCTTCTAGTGGTGGTCTTGCCTATCGGCTGGGCAGTGCTTTCCAGCAATAGCGCGCCGGGAATCGAGTGGAAGTCCCCTTGGGTTGTCACGGTCATCATCTCAACCGCTTGCCTGCCACTGATACCGCTTTTCGCGATCATGGAGGGCTGTGGCCGCGTCGCGGACGTGGCTCTCTATCGTCTGGCGCAAGGAGTGGTCGCGAGTCTCGCCGTGTGGATTGCGCTTGTAGCGGGCTTGAGGCTGTTCGCCGCTCCAGCCTTCCCACTTGTCGTGTTGGTCATCGCTGTGGGATGCCTCGGGGTTCGCTACCGGCGCTTCTTCCACCGAAGAAATCGAAGCACTGGGACTGCGCGAAAGCAGCCGACCTTGAGCGCCGCGGCGAAACACTGGCTCATCTCAATCGTGGCGAGATGGGTGCCAATCCCAAGGCCGCAGCTGACAAGAGATGGCTCCGCATGACCTTCGTTCGAATGAATCTGCTTCTGCTGAAAGTGGGCATCGACCGAGCCGTTGCATGGGCCGTTCTAGGCCGCACGTGGACCGCTGCCGCGGGGGTTCTCAGCGTGCTGTTGATAACGCGGTTCTTGTCCGGCACCGAGCAGGGCTTCTACTTCACCTTCGCCAGCATTGTTGCGCTTCAGCTCTTCTTCGAACTTGGCTTGTCGTATGTGCTCCTGCAATTCGTCAGTCATGAATGTGTACACCTCCAATGGACGCGCTGCGGCACGCTCGATGGTGACCATGTAGCGAAGAGCCGCTTGTCGTCTCTACTTCGCTGGACGACGAAATGGTATCTGGTCGCCGCACTGCTCATGGTGGTCATCGTAGTCCCGGCCGGATGGTGGTTCTTCTCCTCGCACGGGACCGGCAACGAGGGGGTCGAGTGGCAGTTGCCGTGGATTGCCTTGGGTCTCGTGACGGCCGGCGTCCTTCTGCTGAGTCCAGCCCTGGGATTCCTCGAGGGAACTGGCAAGGTAGCTGAGGTAGCACTCCTGCGTCTCATGCAAGGCATCGCACTCAGCTGCACGCTGTGGGTCTCCTTGGCAGCAGGCATGCGTCTGTACGCCGCCCCCCTTTCTGTGCTCGCTTCGCTCCTCGTCGGGTGGTGCTTCATTCTGGCCAGGTATCGTCGGCTCCTGGTCGACCTCTTGGCCCACCGCGTCGCGGGCGAGGTCGTCAGCTGGCGGCACGAGGTCTGGCCTTTCCAGTGGCGGATTGCGCTGAGCGTGCTCAGCGGCTACTTCATCTTCTATCTGTTCACTCCAGTTCTCTTCGCTTACCGTGGGCCTGTCGAGGCGGGCCAGATGGGTATGAGCCTCAGCATCGCCACAGCTATCTCGACTGTCGCGCTGGCTTGGATGAACACGAAGACGGCTCCATTTGGCGCTCTTGTGGCCAAACACGATTGGACTAGCCTCGACTCGATCTTCTTCCGCACCATGAAACAATCGTTCGCGGTGTGCTTTGTCGGATGCGCAATCACCTGGTCCATTGTGCTAGGGGTGAACATCGCGAACCTGAGGATCTCAGAGCGACTGTTGCCGCCAGCTTCTTTCGGGCTACTTCTTGTCGCAACACTGGTGAACAACATCGTCTTCTCGGAGGCCGTGTATCTGCGCTCTCACAAGAAGGAGCCGTTCCTTTGGCTATCGATTCTGGGCGGTGTCTTGACTGGGTTGTCGACCTGGCTGCTGGGCCGATCATTTGGACCTATCGGCATGCTAGTTGGCTACGTGTTGCTCAGCATAGTTGTTGGTCTTGGAGGGGGCACGATCGTCTTAGTATCGAAACGCACCGCGTGGCACGGCATGCAGTAGCCGACGATGTGCACCGCCGATCACGTACAAGTCGGCGGTTTGCCCACCGTTTGAATACAGGCGCTGGTGCGGCGCTGGCTTGAGATAGGGGAGAGCACTACAGTAAAGTACGCTTTCCGGAATCGTCGGACGACGGTCCAGGCCATCCCCCATGCCCTACGATGGTTGACAGCCTATCGCGCGAGATGACCGCGAGTCTTGGAACGGAGAGAATCAACGAGATATGAGGCGCACCGAGGATTACATTCGCGCCAAGTGCCGCCTGCGCAGAAGATGTTGCAGGGCCAGTCTTGCCGAGTGAGGAAGAAATGCCGCCGAGTCTCTCGATTGGAGTCCCAACATACAACCAAGGGGCATTCCTCAGGGAAACACTGACCTCACTGCTGAATCAGGATATGCCGCCTCTTGAACTGGTTGTTTCGGACAACCACAGCACCGACAATACTGGGCTGATTCTGAAGGAATTCGGCACGCAGATTCGTGTGATTTCTCCACCACAGCACCTTGTGGGTCATGATCATTTCAACTACTTGGCCGAACGACTCCAGGGCGAATGGTTCTCGCTTCTGTGTAGTGATGACGTGGCAAAACCAAACTACGTTCGCACCTTGGCCGAGGGGACCACGCGGAGCCCGGATGCCGTGCTTGTCCGCGCCGGATGGGAGAGCATAGATGAGGCAAGCCGCACCCTCTTCATGAATCGCTTGCCCGGTGTGCGCCGGCGTGTGCGCCCACCGGGCACACTCCTGGAAAACGTGTATGGACCAAAGACAAGTCTCGCGGCTTTCGCCGTGCGCAAGCGTGCCTGGGCTTCGGTGGGGGGCTTCCCGACGGAATGCGCGCTATATTTTGACTGGGTCTTCTGGCTGCGGCTGGCTCCACTTGGTGACTTCATCCTCGAACCCCGGATCATCAGTGGATACCGAACCGACTATCGCCCGGGACTCTGGGAAGCCAGGTACATCGCCGCGATCCCTGATGAGGAACTCATCAGCACTCGTATCATCCCTGAGGTGGCACGAGCCATTGGCGGCGTAGATGAGCGGATCATTCGAAGAGCGATGAAGCGCCGTTTCATGGCCCTGCTTCCCATCTATTGCGAGCTCGTCCCGCTTGCTGGACGTGACGACTTGGCTGCCGCCATGCAGAAGTGGGCAGAGGCGACCGACTGCGTACGGGAGCTTGACGGGTTCCGGCGAGGGGAGCAGTTCGCACGTCGCCCGCACAGGCTACGGGCATTTGCCCGGCGCATCGCCAATGCCATCTGGTGGCCATGGGCGTAGGGTCCAGCCATTCACTGTCTCTGCCCGATAGGCTTCGGAAGGCAGTCCAACTGTCGGGGAGCACATGAATCGACTTGACAGCCAACGGGCGACACTATACGCGTCATCGGCGCCATGAATGAGGGGACGACGGAGGCGCTGTGCTTCCTTCTAATCTCGATGCTGGCGCTGACTCTAGTCTTCCTGGTCACGAGAATCCACCGCCGTCACCCTTTCAGGGTGTGGTCTCCCGTGTACATGGCGCTCATCTCCTATCTGGTTCTGGGTTTCGGCGGCCTGCTGCTATTTGGATTCACAGAAGCTGCGCGAGGCACTTTCTACGGTCTGCCGCTATCTCGTTCTGTGCTTGTCTGGACTCTTGCGCAGATCCTGATTCTGCTTTGCGTCATGTGCCTGGGATCGCTTGCCTATCTCGGCGCTATCCGACCGAGAAGGTCTTTCGGCTCCCGCCTCGGCAGCGCCCCGACGCTAGAACACCCGCAGGAGAGCCAAGGGCTGGAATTGACGCCTGCTTCAATGCTGCTGGTCTTCGCGGTCGCGGTGGTTCCGTTCATTCCTCTTCTTGTCGGCGCCGGAGTCAGCAACGTATGGTCCCGCTCCATCTACTTCGCCGACGAGCACCATATGATGAAGATCATGGGATATTCCCTGGGGATGGTTGCGGTCTTCGCGAGCGGACTGATCTTTGCATTTGGAGTACGCCCGCAATACCGACCATTCCGCATACTTGGTCTCGGAATCTTCGCTGCCTATGAGCTCGTCTTCTTCGCTCTCGCAACTCGCCAGTTTGCTGTTGCCCCCGTTCTGTTCTTCCTTGGGGCACTTCTGGTGAACCCGCGGTCCAAATGGCTGCAAGCATTCGCCGCCCTGAGCATGATTGCGTCACTACTGCTCATCCAGGTTCCTCTCACCCTCAGAGGCCTTTCTCATCAGGGCCTCGCACCCTTTCTGGCCTACATGGCAGCCAGCTGGCGTGGCCTTGCTGACGAGGCGTTGAATCCAGAACAGCTTCAGGCGTTCTTCCTCAACACCCTCTATGGGTTCCCTTTGACCGCATACGTGTCTTCTGCTCCCCAGCTGCCGCCGTCCTACTTCCTCACTAGTGTCAATCCCTTGCCTGGGTCACTAACTTCTTGGTATCAAATCAATATGCTACTTCGGGTCAATGTCTACATTCCGTACAATTCACTTGGAGAACTGTTGAACTACGGCCTACTAGTAGCTGCAGCCATGTTCTTTCTGCTTGGCATCGTGCTCACTGCAGTGGACACTTGGATAAGACGGAGTCTCGCCCAGCACAGATACTTTCTGCCCGTTCTATACGTTGGACTTTCTGCGCTGTTCATACTGAACTCAACGCAATACAATCTGCGATCGTCCGTGCGTATCATCTACTACATGGTTGCAGTCGCTTTCATGGCGCGAATGTTCCACGAGCTGAATCCCGCTAGACGGAACAGTTGATGGGTGGGTCAGTTCGAATGGACCGACTTGTACAGTGTGAGCGTAGGCTGAGGAATTGTGCATGAGAGTTCTCTTGGCGCACGCGTACTTCCATATTCGAGGCGGCGGGGACTTCTTCGTCTTTGAGACCGAGAGGGTCCTGAGGCAGCATGGACACAGCGTGGCGTGGTTCTCGACCATGTCTGAGCTCAACGAGGAGTCCGAGTACGCACGCTACTTCGTCGGTCCTCCCAGCTACACCTCCAGCAGCACACTCCAACAGGTGCTTGGCTTCAAGGCCATGGTGTACTCGCATGAAGCCAAGGAGAAGTTCGCGAAGCTGATCTCCGTCTTTCGACCGGATGTGATCCACGCATTCAGCATCCAAACGCACCTGTCGCCCTCCATCCTGAGGGCTGCGAAGGAGGCGGGCGTGCCGGTCGTCATGGCCTGCAACGACTACAAACACATCTGCCCGAACTACATGCTGTACCACCACGGCTGCATCTGCCTAGCAGGCTGCGGAACAAAGCCGGCCCGAGAGGAGCGCGGTTGCCGAGTGGAGCGGCAGAGAGCGGGAAGCAGGCAGGTTTCGCCCCCCGCGAGCCCGCGGGGCGGGCCCCTGAACCTTGTTCTTGGGCTTTTACCTCACGCCGGAGAGGGCTCCGCCAACAAGGTTCGCAGGCGCACCAGGTTGTAGGCCGCGCAGGTGAAGGTAAAGATGGCGGTCACCTTGGCCTTACCGCGGTGACGCAACTTGCGCAGGCCGCCGATGTCCTTCATCCAGCCGTAGCCCTCCTCGATGAGCTTGCGCCGCCGCAGGCTCACGGCGTAGCCA
>Ga0066794_10000042_pt1 | contig 24192 bp, 19 predicted proteins | sample PersoiDNA2013190_FD_70945 | JGI IMG/M metagenome (GOLD analysis project Ga0066794, IMG submission 70945) | Permafrost soil microbial communities from the Arctic, to analyse light accelerated degradation of dissolved organic matter (DOM) -... | ecosystem: Environmental > Terrestrial > Soil >... | reverse complement strand
CGGCAAGGTTGCGAAACAGCGGTGCCGCGTGCCGCGCGACCTCGTGCGGGCCGCATTCGATCGGCCCCGAGGCGAGGGCGAGGTCCGCGCCGGACCGTCGCCACTGCAGTTCCCGACGGATCCTGCGCACGGTCGGCGCGGCAATCGCCCGCGCTTTCGCCCGCGCCATGCTCTTCGCCATGGGTGCTCCCCACTCGGGCCAGGGACTCAAGCCACCCGGGCCAGAGACTCTGGCCGCAGCGTACCGGGGGAGCGCCGTCGGCGGCCGGTGCCGTAGGATCACCAGGTTGCGATCGGCCGGGCGCGCGCTGCGAAGCCGGTTCGTCGTTCGCCGTCGGCCTTCACGGGCCACCCCAGACCGCATGCCGCAAACCGGCATGACCTCAGAGCAAGTGGGAGTGCGCAGAAGTGAAGAGTGCCGTCGAGACCGTGGACGCCACCAAGGTCAAGTTGACCGTCGAGGTGCCGTGCGAGGAGCTCAAGCCGAACATCGACCACGCCTACGCCCACATCGCGCAGGAGGTGAACGTCCCGGGGTTCCGTAAGGGCAAGGTCCCGGCGCGCATCATCGACCAGCGGGTCGGCCGTGCCACCGTGCTCGAGCACGCGATCAACGACGGCATGGCGAAGTTCTACGGCGTCGCGATGGACGAGACCGACCTCCGCCCGCTCGCGCAGCCCGACATCCAGGTGACCGGCATCCCGAACCTGGACGACTGGAGCGGTGAGCTCACCTTCACCGCCGAGGTCGAGGTCCGGCCCGAGATCACGCTGCCGGACGTCACCGACATCACCCTGACCGTGGACCCGATCGAGGTCACCGACGCGGACATCGCCGAGCGTCTCGACCAGCTCCGGGAGCGCTTCGGCACCCTGGTCGGCGTCGACCGACCCGCCGCCGACGGCGACTTCGTCGTGCTCGACCTCACCGCGATCGCCGGTGGCGAGCAGGCCGACCAGGTCAGCGGCATCAGCTACCAGATCGGCTCCGGCACCATGCTCGAGGGCCTCGACGAGGCGCTCACCGGGCTGTCCGCGGGCGAGACGACGACGTTCACCGCACCGCTCGCCGGCGGCGACCACAAGGGGGAGCAGGCCGACATCACGGTTGTCGCGACCTCGGTCAAGCAGCGCGACCTGCCGACCGCCGACGACGACTTCGCCCAGCTCGCGAGCGAGTTCGACACGCTCGACGAGCTCAAGGCCGACCTGCACGATCAGGTGGCCCGGACGAAGCTCACCGACCAGGCCGTCCAGGCCCGGGATCTGCTGTTCAAGGCGCTCGTGGCCGAGGACATCCCGGTCCCGCCGGGCGTCATCCAGGCCGAGGTCGCCCGTCACCTCGAGGGTGAGGGCATGGCCCTCGACGACCCGCACGGCGTCGAGGTGACCGAGCAGGCGTCCGCCGCGCTGCGCCAGCAGATGGTGTTCGACCTCGTCGCCGACCAGTTCAAGATCCAGGTCTCGAACGAGGAGCTCCTCGACTACCTGGTGAACGCCTCGCGTCGGTACGACATGGACCCGCAGGCCTTCATCGAGTCGGTGGAGAAGGCCGGCCAGCTGCCCGCGATGGTGGCCGAGGTGTCCCGCTCCAAGGCGGTCGCGACCGCCCTGCGCCACGTCACCGTGAAGGACACCACCGGTGCCGAGGTGGACCTCACGCCCGTCGTCGGTAGCGACGCGAACGAGGCCCAGTCCGAGGCGAAGTCCGAGGAGCCGGCCGAGGCGAAGTCCGAGGAGCCGGCCGAGGCCTGAGGCCCCGCGAAAGACGACCCGGAGTCCGCTGCGCCGTCAGCGAAAACGTCGCCGTCCCGGACGTTCTCGCTGACGGCGTCGCGTTAGGGTCACAGCACACGCACAAGTCTGCGCCCCGGCGACGGGACGCAGCGGTGAGAGGGAGATTCGGTGGACGATCGACTGCCCGTGAACGCCAGGTCCGACGGCCCAAGCCTCGGTCTGAACGACCACATCTACAACCGTCTGCTGCGCGAGCGGATCATCTGGCTCGGTTCCGAGGTTCGCGACGAGAACGCGAACGCCATCTGCGCGCAGCTGATGCTGCTGGCCGCGGAGGACCCGGACAAGGACATCTACCTGTACATCAACTCGCCGGGTGGCTCGATCACCGCGGGCATGGCGATCTACGACACCATCCAGTTCATCCAGCCCGCGGTCGCGACCGTCGGGATGGGCATGGCCGCCTCGATGGGCCAGTTCCTGCTGTCCTCCGGCGCGAAGGGTAAGCGCTACGCCACCCCGCACGCCCGGGTGATGATGCATCAGCCGTCCGGCGGCATGGGTGGAACCGCCACCGACGTGCGGATCAACGCCGAGCTCATCCTGCACATGAAGCGAGTGCTCGCCGAGCTGACCGCCGAGCAGACCGGGAAGTCGGTCGAGCAGATCAACGTCGACGCCGACCGCGACCGTTGGTTCACCGCGACCGAGGCGCTCGAGTACGGCTTCATCGACCACGTTGTCACTCACGCCGGGTCCGTGAGCGGCGGCGGCGGAACCCAGACGTCCTGAGCCGCCCGCCGGCCGTCCGACTGCCACCCATCGAGGAGTCCTTGTGAGCCACGAGTCCCAGTTCATCGCAGGCGGGAGCCGCCTGTTCGGGGGATCCGCACCGCTGTTCGGTGCGCCGCTGTTCGATGCGCCGTCCTCGCGGTATGTGCTTCCCCAGTTCGAGGAGCGCACCGCCTACGGCTTCAAGCGCCAGGATCCGTACACGAAGCTCTTCGAGGACCGGATCATCTTCCTCGGCGTGCAGATCGACGACGCCTCGGCCGACGACGTGATGGCCCAGCTTCTCGTGCTCGAGAGCCAGGACCCGGACCGCGACATCACCCTGTACATCAACTCCCCGGGCGGCTCGTTCACGGCGCTCACCGCGATCTACGACACGATGCTGTACATCAAGCCGCAGATCCAGACGGTCTGCCTCGGTCAGGCCGCCTCGGCGGCTGCCGTCCTGCTCGCGGCCGGCAGTCCGGGCAAGCGCCTTGCCCTGCCGAACGCACGGGTGCTGATCCACCAGCCGGCCATCGAGGGCACCGGCTACGCACAGGCCTCGGACATCGAGATCCACGCGAACGAGATGATCCGGATGCGCGAGTGGCTCGAGGACACGATCGCCCACCACACCGGGCGGGACGTCGCGATGGTGCGCAACGACATCGAGCGGGACAAGATCCTCACCGCAGCGCAGGCCGTCGAGTACGGACTGGTCGACCAGGTGCTGCTCAGCCGCAAGGCCGCGACGCTCCCGAAGACCTGACCGCGGCGGCGCCCACGACTCGGCCTCGGGTCCACGCGGCGCCCTTTCGACCGGGTGAATGCCGCCCCAGGACACGCCGATGACCCCGATTGAGACTGACATCGGGCCCCCGGTGGTGTGCAATGGGAGAACACGCACGATGGCGCGCGCGGTTTGACGTCTCCTCCAAAGGGACGGACCGGACTCGACGGAAGGAGACCTCGGTGGCTCGGATCGGAGACGGTGCCGACCTGCTCAAGTGCTCCTTCTGTGGCAAGAGCCAGAAGCAGGTCAAGAAGCTCATCGCTGGACCGGGCGTCTACATCTGCGACGAGTGCATCGATCTGTGCAACGAGATCATCGAGGAAGAGCTCCAGGAGGCCACCGAGGCCGGTCTGGTCGAGCTCCCCAAGCCGAGGCAGATCTTCGAGTTCCTCGAGCAGTACATCGTCGGCCAGGGGCCCGCCAAGCGGTCGCTCGCCGTCGCGGTCTACAACCACTACAAGCGGATCCAGGCCGGCGAGAACGCGCGCGGTGACGAGGACCCGGTGGACATCTCGAAGTCCAACATCCTCCTCATCGGCCCGACCGGTTGCGGCAAGACGTACCTCGCGCAGACCCTCGCGAAGATGCTCAACGTGCCGTTCGCCATCGCCGACGCGACCGCGCTGACGGAGGCCGGCTACGTCGGTGAAGACGTCGAGAACATCCTGCTCAAGCTGATCCAGGCCGCGGACTACGACATCAAGAAGGCCGAGACCGGCATCATCTACATCGACGAGATCGACAAGATCGCCCGCAAGAGCGAGAACCCGTCGATCACCCGCGACGTCTCCGGTGAGGGCGTCCAGCAGGCCCTGCTCAAGATCCTCGAGGGCACGACGGCGGCCGTCCCGCCGCAGGGCGGGCGCAAGCACCCGCACCAGGAGTTCATCCAGATCGACACGACGAACGTGCTGTTCATCGTGGCCGGCGCCTTCGCCGGACTGGACGGGATCATCACCTCCCGCGCCGGTCGGCGCGGCATCGGTTTCGGCGCGGCGCTGCACTCCGCCGACGACACCGACGTGTTCAACGAGGTCATGCCGGAGGACCTGCTGAAGTTCGGGCTCATCCCCGAGTTCATCGGTCGGCTCCCGGTGATCACCACGGTGTCGCCGCTGGACCGCGACTCCCTGGTGCGCATCCTGACCGAGCCGCGCAATGCGCTCGTCCGGCAGTACCAGCGGATGTTCCAGATCGACGGAGTCGAGCTCGAGTTCACCGACGACGCCCTGGAGGCGGTCGCGGACCAGGCGCTGCTCCGCGGCACCGGTGCGCGCGGGCTGCGCGCCATCATGGAGGAAGTCCTCCAGCAGGTCATGTTCGACGTGCCGAGCCGCGACGACGTCGAGCGGGTCGTCATCTCCCGCGAGGCCGTCCTGGACAACGTGAACCCCACGATCGTGCCGCGCTCGGTGGCGTCCGCGGCGGAGAAGCGGGCACCGCGGGAGAAGTCGGCCTGAGAGTCGCCGTCCGGGTCAAGCCCAACGCCCGTCGGACCACGGTGGGCGGCTCGGTCGAGCGGCCCGGAACGGTGGGCGGCTCGGTCGAGCGGCCCGGAACCGGGGAGGTCCGCGTCCTCGTGGTGACCGTCGCGGCACCGGCCGTGGACGGCAAGGCCAACGAAGCCGTGCGACGAGCCGTCGCGGACGCCTTCGGAGTCCGAGTCCGGGACGTGACGGTGGTCTCCGGCGAGCGCAGCCGGGACAAGGTCCTCGAGATCGACGGCGCCGACGCCGCGCGCCTCACGACACTTCTCGGCGGGTAGCGATCAGGCGTTCGTCGGCGCCGACTCCACGAGCTGCGCGCCGCGGGCGACAACCTCGTCGCCCACCGCGGTGATGGTCAGCGCGTGCACGCGACCGGCCGCCCTGATGTCCGGCTCGGCGGCCCGGACGCCCGCGAGCGCGGCCTCCGGCACGAGGAGCTCGACCCGGGCGATCTCGGTCCGCATCGACACCTTGGCCTCCGACTTCACCTTGCGCAGGGCCGCGAGCGCGGTGCCCGCCGCGGTGAGCACGGCCGGGTCGGCGTCGCCGGCGGCGGCCCGCAGCTGGTCCGGCGTCGGCCAGGACGCGCGGTGCACCGAGCCGGAATGCCACCAGGACCAGACCTCCTCCGTCGCGAACGGCAGCACCGGGGCGAACAGCCGCAGCAGCGTGTCGAGCGCGAGCCCGAGCGCGGCCCGCGCGGACGCGGTCTCGGTGGAGACGACCGCGTCACCGCCGCCGTAGGCGCGGTCCTTGACCAGCTCGAGGTAGTCGTCGCAGAAGGTCCAGAAGAACGTCTCCGTCACCTCGAGCGCCCGGGTGTGGTCGTAGTCCGCCAGCGCGGCGGTCGCACGGTCGACCACGTCCGCCAGCGCGGCGAGCATCGCCCGGTCCACTGGCACCGTGACGGCCGCGGGGTCGAGCGGGATCGGCACGCCACCCGCGAAGGACAGGGCGAACTTCGAGGCGTTGAGGACCTTGATCGCCAGGCGTCGGCCGATCTTCATCTGGCCGACCTCGAAGGCCGTGTCCGCACCGAGGCGAGCCGACGCAGCCCAGTACCGCACGGCGTCGGAGCCGTGCTGCTCAAGGACTCCCATCGGGGTGACCACATTGCCCTTGGACTTCGACATCTTCTTGCGGTCCGGGTCGAGGATCCAGCCGCTGAGGGCCGCGTGCTTCCACGGCAAGATGCCGTGCTCGAGGTGAGAGCGCACCACGGTGGAGAACAGCCAGGTCCGGATGATGTCGTGCCCCTGCGGGCGCAGGTCCATCGGGAAGACGCGTGCGAACAGGTCCGGGTTCGTCCGCCAGCCGCCGGCGATCTGCGGGGTGAGCGAGGACGTCGCCCAGGTGTCCATCACGTCCGGGTCGCCGATGAAACCGCCGGCGACGCCGCGCTGCGATTCGTCGTAGCCGGTCGGGGCCTGGCTGCTCGGGTCCACCGGCAACGCATCCTCGCTCGGCAGGATCGGTGCTTCGTGGACCGGCTCGCCGGCGTCGTCGAGCGGGTACCAGACCGGGATCGGCACACCGAAGAAGCGCTGGCGGGAGACCAGCCAGTCGCCGGTGAGGCCGCCGACCCAGTTCTCGTAGCGGATCCGCATGTAGTCCGGGTGCCACTGCAGGTCCGCGCCGCGGGCGAGCAGCGCGTCACGGAGCTCGGTGTCGCGACCGCCGTTGCGGATGTACCACTGGCGGGTGGTGACGATCTCGAGCGGCCTGTCGCCCCGCTCGTAGAACTTCACCGGGTGCGTGATCGGCCGCGGGTCGCCCTCCATCTCGCCGGACGCCTGCAGCAGCTCGATGATCCGCTCGCGGGCGGAGAAGACCGTCTTGCCGGCGAGCTCCGCGTAGGCGGCGGTCGCCTGCGCGGACTCCAGCCCGGGCGGCGCCTCGTCGAGCAGTCGGCCGTCCCAGCCCAGCACGGGGCGGGTGGGCAGGCTCAGCTCGCGCCACCAGATGACGTCGGTGAGGTCGCCGAAGGTGCAGATCATCGCGATGCCGGAGCCCTTGTCCTGGCTCGCCAGGTGGTGCGCCAGGACCGGCACCTCGACGCCGAAGACCGGCGTGCGCACGGTCTGCCCGAACAGGTCCTGGTACCGCTCGTCGTCGGGGTGCGCGACGAGGGCGACGCAGGCCGGCAGCAGCTCGGGGCGGGTGGTCTCGATGTGGATCGGGGAGCCGTCGGAGGTACGGCTGAAGACCAGGCGGTGGTACGCGCCGGGGCGCTCGCGGTCCTCGAGCTCGGCCTGCGCGACCGCGGTGCGGAACGTGACGTCCCACAGCGTCGGGGCCTCGGCCTGGTACGCCTCGCCACGGGCCACGTTGCGCACGAAGGCCTGCTGCGCGACGGCCCGCGCGTCGTCGGAGATGGTCTGGTACGTGTGCGACCAGTCCACGCTCAGGCCCAGGTGACGCCAGAGGTTCTCGAACTGCTGCTCGTCCTCCTCGGTCAGGCGCACGCACAGCTCGACGAAATTCTGCCGCGAGATCGGCTGCTGGTCCGCGGCCCGCACGCTCTTGCCCTCCGCGCCCTCGAACGGCGGCACGAAGGCCGGGTCGTAGTGCAGGGTCGGGTCGCAGCGCACCCCGTAGAAGTTCTGCACCCGCCGTTCGGTGGGCAGGCCGTTGTCGTCCCAGCCCATCGGGTAGAACACCTCGCGACCCCGCATCCGCTGGAACCGCGCGACGACATCGGTGTGCGTGTAGGAGAACACGTGGCCGACGTGCAACGAGCCGGAGACGGTCGGCGGCGGGGTGTCGATCGAGTAGATCTGGGTGCGCGTCTTGGTCGCGTCGAAGCGGTAGGTGCCGTTCTCGGTCCAGGCCGAGTTCCACTTGTCCTCGAGGCCGTCGAGGGTCACCTTGTCCGGGATGCGCGAAGTCATGCGGCGATTGTTCCAGAGCCGCGGAGCGTTCGGCGCCCGCCTGCTCGCGATGACCGGCTCCTATGCTGGCCGGAGTCGCGTCGAGAGGACAGCGCCATGGGCACGAATGGGAACCTGCAATTGCGCGCGGTGGTGACCGGCGCGTCGTCGGGCATCGGCGCGGCGACGGTCCGTCAGCTGCGGGCCGAGGGCTGGCAGGTGCTCGCCGTCGCGCGGCGGGCGGACCGGCTGGCCGCGCTCGCCGCTGAGACCGGCGCGGTGCCGGTCGTCGCCGACATCACCAAGGCGGACGACGTCGCGGCGCTACGCGAGCGCGTCGCCGCGGCCGGCGATCTGCACGCCCTGGTGAACAACGCAGGCGGCGCCCTCGGTCTGGAGCCGATCGAAGCCGCCGATCTCGACCAGTGGCGCCAGATGTTCGAGCTCAACGTCGTGGGCACCATGCGCGTGACCCAGGCCCTGTTGCCCGCGCTCCGGGAGAGCGGTCGCGGCGACGTCGTCGTGGTGACCTCGACGGCCGCGCACGAGCCGTACCCGGGCGGAGCTGGGTACGTCGCCGCGAAGTACGCCGAACGGATCGCGACCCGCACCCTGCGCCTCGAGCTCGTCGGTGAGCCGATCCGGGTGATCGAGATCGCGCCGGGCATGGTGCACACCGAGGAGTTCTCGCTCAACCGCTTCGGCGGCGACGCCGAGCGGGCGGCGACGGTGTACCGCGGGGTGCCCGGGGTGCTCGTCGCCGAGGACATCGCCGACGCGATCGTCTGGGCGCTGACCCGTCCGCACCACGTGAACATCGACACGATGATCATCCGTCCGCGCGCTCAGGCGAGCAACACCAAGATCGCCCGCACCGGGGTCTGACGGCGTCGCGAGGCGGACCCCCGATCGCCCGCCTGTCACCAACGCGACGGCCGAGTACAGCTAGAGTGCGACCCGCGCGACGACTGTGCCGGTCGGCGAGATCGAGCCGCCCTTCGGCTCCTCGGTCACCGTGATCTCGCTGACCGAGCTCAGGTCGCCCTCGGCGATCGCCATCACGGCGCCGCCGTCGGGCATGAAGGTCGGCCCGGCAGCGGCCGTGCCGTCGTGGTGCACCATCCACACCTGGTAGACGGTGCCGTGCTCGGGCATCGGCACCTCCTCGCCCATGACGACCGCCGCGCCCATCTTGCCGCTCATCACGACGTGGGCCGCGCCGAGGTTGAGATCATGGCTGACTGCGTCCGGGGCCGAGACGATGCGCATCATCCGGTCGTGCGCGGCTTCGGCGCGGACCGAGGCCTGCTGGCCGCGATACAGCACGCCGCCACCGGTGATGGCGCCACCAAGGAGCACCGCGACGGCGGCCGCGACGGCGGGCCACCGTCGCCAAGCGGGTACGACGGGAGCGATCCGAATCACGGCGGCGGCCGGCATCGGAGTAGCGGTCGCCCCGGCCACGGTGCTGCCGGGAGCATCGGCGCCGACCGCGTTGGTTACCGCGTCTGCGACGTCGGGCCCGACCTGGGCGGTACGCACGATCTCCGCGAGCACTGCGCCCCTAAGCCGTGCCGGTGGCGCGGTCGCGTCGCCGAGTGCCAGGCCCGTCGTCGCCTCCCGGAGGGTCGCGACCTCGTCGCGGCACTCCGCGCAGCTCGGGAAGTGCGCCTCGAACCGCTCGCGCTCGGTCTCGTCGAGTGCGTCCAGCACGTACGCGCCGGTCAGCGCGTGCAGGTTCAGCTCGTTCATGTGCCTACCCCCATCGCGTCCCGCAGGCGGATCAGTCCGTCCCGGATCCGCGTCTTCGCCGTGCCGAGCGGCACGTCGAGGACGGCGCTGACCTGGTCATGCGTATAGCCCTGGTAGAAGGCGAGTTCGATCGCCTCGCGCTGCAGACCGGTGAGCGTGGTCAGGGCCCGGCGCACGAGCGCGGCGTCCCAGGCCCGTTCCAGCTCCGCGACGACGACGTCGTGCTCTGGCTCGGGTTCCGCAGCGACGCGCACGGTGCGGTCGACCTGCGACTGCTCGCGCCGGACCAGGTCGACGCTGCGGCGGTGCGTGATGGTGAGGATCCACGTCATCGCGCTGCCTCGGCTCCGGTCGAAGCGTGGTGCGAAGCGCCACACGTCCACCAGTACGTCCTGGCTGACGTCCTCGGCGAGGCCGGGGTTGCGGAGCACCCGCAACGCAAGCCCGTAGACCGGGCCCGCGATCAGGGGGTATAGCGCCTCGAAGGCCACGTTGCTGCCGCGGGCCACCTCGGCGAGCAGCGTCTCGGGGGTCACCGTCGTGCTCGCCGGCGCAGCGGCCGCGGCATCACCGTGGCTCGTGCCACCGGCAGGCTCGTGGCCACGCACTATCCGCAGCGAGGGCTCCTCGCGCACGTCACCACCTCCTCGGCTTCCATTTTGACTGGTCCGCCGACCGGGTGCGGCGCGCCCGACCCGATCGCTCAGGCTGGGTGCGCCGCCACCGTGCGTCGCGACCTAGTTCGTTGCCATCGCGCCGAGGGTCTGGCTCGCCATCGCGCCTGGGGTCTCGCTCATCATCGCGCCGGTCGGTGCGGACGTCGGCGTCGCGCCGGGGTGGGCGGTCTTGCCGCAGCCGGCGAGCAGCGCGACGCCGACGACGGAGATCAACGGGAGGGTGGCCAGCCGGCGGGCAGTCGGTCGGATGCGCATCATGGGCTCCTTGGGTCGATCGGATCGGTATCGGGTCCGTTGTTCGTGGTTCGCAGCGCCAGGACATGTGGATTGGTCCGGCTACCCGAACGTGAATGCGTACGCCTCGACGCCGTCGGACGGCTCGAGCTGGGCGACGTCATCCGTGGCGACGCCGTCGTAGAGGGTGTAGAGCGCGGGGGCCCCGCCGACGTCGATGACCCGGCGATAGCCCGGGTCTCCTGCGAGGGTGACGGTCACGGTGCCCTCGCCGCCGAGGACCAGGAACACCTGCGACGCGTAGAAGTGGTACGCCAGGCGGGCATCCTGACCCGCGCGGGCGTACTCTCCCTGCACGTCCCACGTACCGCCGAGCGAGAACGAGTCGCGCGGCGGCGCCGCGTTCAGCTGGAACTGGGCGGGCCGGCCGACGGTCACCCCGGAGTTGTCGATCAACTGCATCCGGTCCGAGCCGAGGTACGTCTCCGGGGACTGCCCGAGCGTTCCGGCGGCGTCGGTCGGGTTCGTGGTCGCCTGATCGCTCGGCGCGGGCGCGGCGAGCAGCTCGCGGATCAGGGCCTCGGTCGCCGCGTACGAGCCCTCGCCGTAGTGGACCTGGCGCACGGTGCCGGTCTGGTCGATCAGGTAGTGCGAGGGCCAGAACTGTTGCTGGTACGCCTGCCAGGTGGCGAGGTTGTTGTCGAGCGCGATCGGGTAGGTGACGCCGAGCCGGGCGGCGTTGTCGGCGACATTGCTCGGAACGTGCTCGAACGCGAACTCCGGCGAGTGGACCCCGATGACGATCAGGCCATCCTTGGCGTAGTCGGCGTTCCAGCGCTCCAGGTACGGCAGGGTGCGTTGGCAGTTGATGCACGAGTAGGTCCAGAAGTCGACGAGCACGACCTTGCCGCGAAGCGACCGGAGCGTCAGCGGGTCGCTGTTGAGCCAACCGGTGAGTCCGGTGAGCTCCGTTGCCGGACCGCAGTTGTGCAGCACGGAGGGGTCCTGCGCGCATGCGTCGAAGCTGAGCACGCGCCCGGCTGCGGCGCCGCCGGCGCCCGGGCCGCGGCGGGCGAGAGAGTCGAGCTGCTGGCGCACGGCGCCGTTGCTCTGGATCCGGTCCGACGCCGCGGTCAGCCAGCCCGGCACGACCCGCTGCAACGGCTCGGCGAGGTTCAACGCGATCACCAGCGCCGTCGCGATCATCACGCCGCCCGCGATGCCTCGCATCAGCACGGTGCGTTCGCGCACGAACCGGATCCGGGCGGTGATCCGCTGCCCGGCGAGGGCGAAAGCGAGCAGTGGGACCGCGATGCCGATGCAGTACGCGGCGGTCAGCAGAACGAGGCCTGGGCCGATGCGCGCGGTCGCGGCGAGGACGGTGATCGAGGCGAGGATCGGCCCGGCGCACGGCACGAAGACCAGGCCGAGCCCGAGCCCCAGCACGAACCCGTTCCCGTCCCGGTTGAGCCGCGGGATCCGGGTGTAGACGAACGGCGCCTCGAGCAGGTGCCCGATGCGCGGCCACAACAGCCCGAGGCCGACGACGCTGAGCACCACGATCCCGGTCCAGCGCAGCACGTCTTGCGGCAGGTGGAGCAGGCTCAGCAGCGCACCTCCGAGCAGCGTGAAGACGCCGAACGACGTCACGAGCCCGCCGACGACCACGAACGGCCGACGCCGGGAGGCCGCGCCGTCCTGGATGGTGCTGGTCAGCACCACCGGCAGGACCGGCAGGACGCAGGGCGAGATCGCCGTGATCAGGCCCGAGACCAGTCCGACGAAGAAGAGGGTTGCCATGACCGGTGTTCGGCCCGGCGGCGCGGACGGATTGGCCGCGAGCCAAAGGATGCGGTTGCGGACGGTCCGCGCCGGTACGATGCGCAGACAGGCTTCGACCCGGCAATCACCGGTGAGCCTCCGGAAGAACGGCGTCGGCCGCGTGGCCGCGCTCAGTAGAACCGGACGGGGCGGCCCGTCATCGCCGACAACGAGTGGTCGTCCCGCTCGCGCCCCACCCGGGTGCAGGTGGCGGCAAGCGGGGTGGTACCGCGGTGGGCTCCGGCCCTTCGTCCTCGCAGCACCTGACGGACGACGACACGACCTGGAGCCACCTGATGGCGTACCCGCTGCACCGCGACGGATCCGACGGCACCGTCGGCGTGCCCGCTTCCCCGAGCTTCCCCGCGATGGAGCAGGACGTGCTCGCCTACTGGCAGCACGACGGCACCTTCCAGGCCTCGATCGACCAGCGCCCCGCGGGCGAGTTCGGCGCGAACGAGTTCGTCTTCTACGACGGCCCGCCGTTCGCCAACGGCCTGCCGCACTACGGCCACCTGCTCACCGGCTACGTCAAGGACGTCGTGCCGCGGTTCGAGACGATGCGCGGCCGCCGGGTCGAACGCCGGTTCGGCTGGGACACCCACGGTCTGCCCGCTGAGCTCGAGACGATGAGCCAGCTCGGCATCAAGACCAAGGCGCAGATCGACGAGATGGGCATCGCCGAGTTCAACGCGAAGTGCCGCGAGTCGGTGCTGCGCTACACCCACGAGTGGCAGGAGTACGTCACCCGCCAGGCGCGCTGGGTGGACTTCGAGCACGACTACAAGACGCTCGAGCCGTGGTACATGGAGAGCGTCATCTGGGCGTTCAAGCAGCTGTACGACAAGGGTCTGGTCTACGAGGGCTACCGGGTGCTCCCGTACTGCTGGAACGACCAGACGCCGCTGTCCAGCCACGAGCTGCGGATGGACGACGACATCTACCAGAACCGGCAGGACCCGGCGATCACCGTCGGGTGCCGGCTGGAGACGGGCGAGCTCGCGCTCATCTGGACGACGACGCCGTGGACCCTTCCGTCGAACATGGGCATCGCCGTGCACCCCGACGTCGACTACGTCGTCGTCGAGAGCGACGTGACCGGGGTACCGGAGCGATACCTGATCGCGGCGGCACGGCTGTCCGCGTACAGCCGCGAGCTCGGCGAGGACGCAGCCGATCACATCGTCGAGCGCCTCACCGGGGCCGACCTGATCGGCCGCCGCTACACGCCCCCGTTCACGTACTACCTCGGCGCCGAGAACGCCCACCGGGTGGTCGCCGCTGACTTCGTCACGACGGAGGACGGCACCGGACTTGTCCACCTGTCGCCCGGCTTCGGTGAGGACGACAAGACGGTGCTGGACGCGGCCGGTGTCGAGACAGTGGTTCCGGTCGGTCCGGACGGGCGGTTCACCCACCCGTGCGTGGGGCTCGAGGGCATGCACGTCTTCGACGCCAACGCGCCGATCATCGACGCGCTCAGGGCCGTGACGCGGGGTACGCCCGAGGGGCCGATCGCCGCTTCCGTCAGCCCCAGCACGGTGCTGCTGCGCCGCGAGACGTACGAGCACTCCTACCCACACTGCTGGCGGTGCCGGGAGCCTCTCATCTACATGGCGGTCTCCAGCTGGTTCGTCCAGGTGACGGCCTTCCGGGACCGGATGGTGGAGCTCAACCACGAGATCACCTGGGTGCCGGAGCACATCAAGGACGGCCAGTTCGGCAAGTGGCTCGAGGGCGCCCGCGACTGGTCCATCTCGCGCAACCGGTACTGGGGCACCCCGATCCCGGTCTGGCAGAGCGACGACCCGGCGTTCCCGAGGATCGACGTGTACGGCTCCTTCGAGGAGCTCGAGCGCGACTTCGGGGTGCCGGTGACCGACCTGCACCGGCCGTTCATCGACGAGCTGGTCCGGCCGAACCCGGACGACCCGAGCGGCCGGTCGATGATGCGCCGGATCCCCGACATCCTGGACGTCTGGTTCGACTCCGGCTCGATGCCGTACGCCCAGGTGCACTACCCGTTCGAGAACCGCGACTGGTTCGAGCACCACTACCCGGGCGACTTCATCGTCGAGTACGTCGGGCAGACGCGCGGCTGGTTCTACACGCTGCATGTCCTGGCCACTGGAGTCTTCGACAAGCCGTCCTTCCGCACCTGCGTGAGCCACGGCGTCGTGCTCGGCTCGGACGGTCGGAAGATGTCCAAGAGGCTGCGGAACTATCCGGACGTCAACGAGGTCTTCGACCGGGACGGGTCCGACGCGATGCGCTGGTTCCTGATGGCCTCGCCGATCCTGCGCGGCGGTAACCTCGTCGTCACGGAGGAGGGCATCCGGGAGAGCGTCCGCCAGGTGCTCCTGCCGCTTTGGAACACCTGGTACTTCTTCGCGCTCTACGCGGGTGCCGCGAAGGGTGGGGCGGGCCTGGTCGCCGCTCCGCTCACCGCCGACGCCGTCGCGAACCTCCCGGTAATGGACCGCTATCTGCTGGCCCGGACCCGCACGCTCGTTGCGACCGTGACGGAGCAGCTCGACGGGTACGACGTCCCCGGCGCGTGCGAGGCGGTGCGTGAGCACCTGGACGTGCTGACCAACTGGTACGTGCGCACCTCCCGGGACCGGTTCTGGTCCGAGGACGAGACCGCGTTCTCGACCCTGGCGACCGCGCTCGAGGTGCTCACCCGGGTGATGGCTCCGCTCGCACCGCTTCTCACCGAGGAGATCTGGCGCGGGCTGACCGGCGGGCGCAGCGTGCACCTGACCGACTGGCCGCTGCTCGTCGACGCCGACGGCGCGGCCACCCCCGAGGGTCTGGTGCTCGCGGCCGACGACGCGCTCGTCGCCACGATGGACGAGGTGCGGCAGGTCGTGTCGACGACTCTCGGCCTGCGCAAGGTGAACGGCCTGCGGGTGCGCCAGCCGCTGATCGAGCTGCGGATCGCCCTCGAGGACCCGGCGGCGGCCGCGCCGTACATCGCGCTCATCGCGGCTGAGGTCAACGTCAAGAACGTCCGGGTGGTCGGGCTCCAGGACGCCGCCGCGAGCGAGTGGGGCGTGTCCAGCCAGCTCACCGTGAACGCCCGGGCTGCCGGGCCACGCCTCGGCCGAGGGGTCCAGGACGTGATCCGGGCCTCGAAGTCCGGCGAGTGGGAGCAGCGCCCGGACGGGGTCGTGGTCGCGGGTGGCGTCGAGCTCGTCGAGGGTGAGTACGAGCTCGCGACGGTGGTCTCGGACCGCGCCGGCGACGAGGTCGCGGTGGGGGTCCTACCCGGTGGCGGCTTCGTCGTGCTCGACATCACGCTCACCGACGAGCTACGCGCCGAGGGCTATGCCCGCGACGTCGTGCGCGCCGTCCAGGACGAGCGCAAGGCGGCCGGTCTGCACGTCGCGGACCGGATCCACCTGACCCTCGCCGTGCCGGCCGAGTGGCGTCCTGCGGTGCAGGCTCACGAGGAGCTGATCGCGAGAGAGACGCTGGCATTCACCGTGACGCTCATCGATGCACCGGGCGAGCTCGCGGTGCTGGTGGCGAAGGCGGCGGCGTCGTCGTGATCCGGGAGTCCAGATCGATCGAGCCGGGCGGGCTGAGTGCCGAGGAGGCCGCGAAGGAGGTCTACGCGCACATCCTGTCCCGCGCGCCCGAGCACGACTTCGAGCCGACCCTGGACCGGGTCCGGGAGGCCTGCGCCCTGCTCGGCGACCCCGAGACGACCTTCCGGGTAATCCACGTCACCGGCACGAACGGCAAGACGTCGACGTCGCGGATGATCGAGCGCCTGGTCCGCGCGCACGGGCTGCGTACCGGTCGGTTCACCAGCCCGCACCTCACCAGCGTGCGCGAGCGGATCGCGATCGACGGCGAGTCGATCAGTGCGGCGCACTTCGTCGAGGTCTGGCAAGAGGTCGCGCCGACCATCCACATCGTCGACACCCGCTCGCGCCAGCGCGGTGGCCCGTCGATGAGCTTCTTCGAGGTCCTTACCGTGATGGCATTCGCGGCGTTCGCGGACGCGCCCGTCGAGGTGGCCGTCGTCGAGGTCGGGATGGGCGGCAGCTGGGACGCGACGAATGTCGCGACCGGCGAGGTGGCCGTGATCACCCCGATCTCGCGCGACCACGAGCGCTGGCTCGGGTACGAGCTCAGCGGCATCGCGAGCGAGAAGGCCGGGATCATCAAGCCCGGTGCCACCGCCGTCATCGCCGCCCAGCGCGAGGAGGTCGAGGGGGTCCTGCTGGACGCCGCCGAGGCGAACCACGCGCAGCTGCGCCGCGAGGGTATCGACCTCGAGGTGATCAGCCGACGGGTCGCGGTCGGCGGTCAGATGATCTCGCTCGGCACCACGATGGGCCTCTACCCGGACCTGTACCTGCCCCTGCACGGCGAGTACCAGGCGCACAACGCGCTGCTCGCCCTCGCGGCGGTCGAGGCCCTGCTCAGCGACGGCGACGCGCTCGACCCGGAGATCGTCGGCGCCGCGTTCGCCGCGGTCGACTCACCCGGCCGGCTCGAGGTGGTGCGCACGTCGCCCACCATCCTGGTCGACGCCGCGCACAACCCCGCGGGGGTCGAGGCGCTCGTCGGGGCGATCGAGGAGGCCTTCGACTTCACCCGACTGGTCGGCGTCGTCGGAATCCTCGAGGACAAGGACGCGGAGAGCCTGCTGTCCGCGCTCGAGCCGTTGCTGGCCGAGATCGTGATCACCCGGTCCAGCTCGATGCGGGCCCTCGAGGTCGCGGATCTTGCCGAGATCGCCGTCGAGGTGTTCGGCGAGGACCGGGTGCACGCGGTGGAGCGGCTCGACGACGCGATCGACCTGGCCGTGCAGCGTGCCGAGGGCGAGCAGCCGTACGGCTCTGGTGTGCTGGTCACCGGATCCGTCACGATGGCCGCGGAGGCGCGGATCCTGCTCGGCCGGGGCTGACCGGTGCCCGGGCCGCTGCTCCGACCGCGTTGGGTTCGGGGGAGACGAGTGGGAGAGGGGTGCGGATGAAGAAGCTCATCAACGATCCCGGCGACGTCGTCCGCGAGGCCGCCGAGGGTTTCGCCCTGGCCCACCCCGACCTGGTGCGACTGCACACCGACCCGCTCTTCCTGACCCGGGCGCGGCCGGCGCGGGCCGGCAAGGTCGCGCTCGTCAGTGGCGGCGGCAGCGGGCACGAGCCCCTGCACGTCGGTTTCGTCGGGCCGGGCATGCTCGACGCCGCGGTCCCGGGCACCATCTTCACCTCGCCGACGCCGGACCAGGTGTTCGCCGCAGTGCAAGCGGCCGAGGTCGGTGGCGGGGTGCTCCTGATCGTGAAGAACTACACCGGGGACGTGCTCAACTTCGAGATCGCCGCCGAGCTGGCGGAGCTGGCGGGCCTGGAGACGCACACGGGCCTGGAGACGCGCACGGTCCTGGTGAACGACGACGTCGCGGTGGAGGACTCGCTCTACACGGCGGGACGCCGCGGGGTCGCCGGGACGGTGCTGGTCGAGAAGCTGGCCGGAGCCGCGGCCGAGCGCGGCGACGACCTCGATGCGGTCGAGGCGCTCGCCCGGCGGGTCATCGCGAACGTTCGCAGCATGGGGGTGGCGCTCGAGGCGGGCACGGTGCCGCACGTCGGGTCGCCCGGCTTCGACCTGGCCGAGGACGAGATCGAGCTCGGCGTCGGCATCCACGGGGAACCCGGGCGGCGCCGGATCCCGCTCGCGAGCGCGGACGCGATCACCGACCTGCTGCTCGACCCGGTCTGCGCAGACCTCGGCCTGGCCCGCGGTGAGCGAGTGCTGCTGATGGTCAACGGGATGGGTGGCACTCCGCAGTCCGAGCTGGCGATCGTCTACCGGCGCGCGGCGCGACAGCTCGAAGACCGGGGCATCGTCGTGGCGCGCTCGCTGCTCGGCGACTACGTGACCTCCCTGGAGATGCGCGGCGCGTCCGTGACGGTCGCGCGACTGGATGACGAGCTGCTCGAGCTCTGGGACGCGCCGGTGATGACCGCGGCGCTCCGCTGGGGGGTGTGACCGTGGTTCTCGACGTGGACTGGGCGATCGCGTGGGTGCGGTTGACCGCCGTCGAGGTCGCGGCCCGCCGGGACGAGCTCGTCGAGCTGGATCGCCAGATCGGTGACGGCGACCACGGCGAGAACCTGGACCGCGGCTTCCGGGCCGTGGTGGCGCGGCTGGACGCGCTCGAGGAGCCGCCGACGACGGTCGGCGAGGTGCTCAGGCTCGTCGCCACGACCGTGATGTCGACCGTGGGCGGTGCTGCCGGTGCGCTCTACGGCACGGCGTACCTGTCCGCGTCCCGCGTCACCGCGGTCCCGGTGCTCGACTCGAGCGGAACGGTCGGGTTGCTCGAGGCCGCCCTCGACGGCGTCGTGAGGCGCGGGAAGGCCCGGGTGGGGGAGAAGACGATGGTCGATGCGTGGTCGCCCGCCGTCGAGGCCGCGCGGAGAGCCGCGGGCCGGGCCGGGCTGCGACCGGCCGAGCTGCTCGTGGTGGCCGCCGAGGCGGCCGAGGCGGGAGCCGTCGCCACCGATCCGCTGATGGCCACTAAGGGGCGCGCCAGCTACCTCGGCGAGCGGTCCCGGGGCCACCGCGACCCGGGGGCGGTCTCGAGCGCCCTGATCGTCCGGGCGGCGGCGTCGGCGGCAGGTGTCGGATGAGCGATACCGGGCCAGGCCGCGCACCCGACGTCGCCCTGGTTCTGGTCACGCACTCCGCGACGCTCGCGCGTGGCTGCGCCGAGGTCGCCGAGCAGATGGCGCCCGACGTGCGGATCCTCGCCGTTGGTGGCAACCCCGACGGCGGTATCGGCACAGACACCGAGGCGGTCCGCGCGGCGCTGGTCCAGGTCATCGCCGAGGGCCTGGGAGCGGTGGTGCTCACGGACCTCGGCTCCGCCGTGATGGCGGCCGAGCTCGCGGTCGAGCTGCTGGCGCCCGCGGCCGCGGCGAGGGTCCGGGTCGTGGACGGCCCGTTCGTCGAGGGGGCCGTGGCCGCCGCGGTCGCCGCGCAGATCGGCGCGGCGCTCGACGAGGTGGCCGAGGCAGCCCGTGGCCTGGCCGCGGTTGCTCCGCCGCCCGACGGCCCGGCCAGCTCGCCGCCCGACGGCCCGGCCGTCCACAGCGCTGCGGTGACGCTCCGCAACCCGCTGGGCCTGCACGCTCGGCCGGCCGCCGTGCTCGCCCGGATGGTCGCCGGCTTCGACGCTGAGGTGCGGGTCAACGGCGTCAACGCGGCGAGCATGCTCGAGCTGATGAAGCTCGGCGCGAGCGGGGGGCGCGAGCTGACCGTCACGGCGACCGGACCGGCGGCCGAGCAGGCGGTGGGCGCCGTCGTCGCGGCGATCTCAGCAGGGTTCGGCGAGGCGTAGCGGCGCGCGCGCCTGCTCGCGCGGCGCAGGTAACCTGAGCAGCGATGAGCGCCGCAGACCCCGGAGCAGGGCAGTCGACTGCCGCCGCGCGCGGACCGCGGTCGGCCCGGCGACAGTTCGCCGCGACGATGCTGACCCTGGAGGCCTTCGTGGCGTTCTTCGGCACGCTGGTCGCCTACGGGCTGCGGCTGGCGCCGACCGGGACGATCTGGGTTGTCGGCGGCGCGGCCACGCTGAGCTGCCTGCTGCTCGCCGGGACGCTGCGCCGGCCGGGTGCCTACCTGGCCGGCAGTGTGCTCCAGGTCCTAGTCCTGGTCGGCGCGGTGGTCGCGGCGACGAAGGATGCCGCCGGCGGCATGTTCCTGGTGACCTGGGCCGTCTTTGTCGCGCTCTGGATCGCCGCGCTCCGGTTCGGGGCGCGGATCGACCGTGAACGGCGCGAGCGCGTCGAGGTCGAGCCCTCAGAACCCGGCTCGGGCGGGCGCGACGCCGGATAGGGTTCCGTCATGGCAGATCCACGGCACCTCGAACGCACCCTGGTCCTGATCAAGCCCGACGGCGTGAACCGCGGCTTGGTCGGAGAGGTGCTGCGCCGGATCGAGAGCAAGGGCTACCGCTTCGCCGCGATCGAGTTCCGCACCGCGACGCCCGAGCTGCTCGCGGAGCACTACGCCGAGCACCACCGCAAGTCGTTCTACCAGCCGCTGCTCGAGTTCATGCTCTCCGGCCCGGTGGTTGCCGCGGTCGCGACCGGCGAACGCGTGATCGACGGCTTCCGCTCTCTCGCCGGGGCGACCGACCCGACGACGGCCGCGCCCGGGACCATCCGCGGTGACCTGGCGCGCGACTGGGGTGGCGGCGTGATCCAGAACATCGTGCACGGTTCGGACTCGCCGGGGTCCGCCGCGCGCGAGATCGCCCTGTGGTTCCCATCGCTCTGAGCCTCGTCTCCACGGGATTCTGCTCGACCTCTCGTAGGCTGCCCCTGTGCACCTCAAGACGCTGAGCCTTCGGGGCTTCAAGTCGTTCGCCTCGGCGACGACCCTCCACCTCGAACCGGGCGTCACCTGCGTCGTCGGCCCGAACGGCTCCGGCAAGTCGAATGTCGTCGACGCGCTCGCCTGGGTGATGGGTGAGCAGGGTGCCAAGAGCCTGCGCGGCGGCAAGATGGAGGACGTCATCTTCGCCGGCACCGCCGGCCGCGCGCCGCTCGGCCGCGCCGAGGTCAGCCTGACGATCGACAACGCCGACGGCGCCCTGCCGATCGACTACTCCGAGGTGACGATCTCGCGGACGCTGTTCCGCAACGGCGGCTCCGAGTACGCGATCAATGGTTCGCCGTGCCGGCTGCTCGACATCCAGGAGCTGCTCTCGGACACCGGCATGGGCCGCGAGATGCACGTCATCGTCGGCCAGGGCCAGCTCGATGCCGTGCTGCGCGCGACCCCCGAGGAGCGCCGCGGGTTCATCGAGGAAGCCGCGGGCGTCCTCAAGCACCGCAAGCGCAAGGAGAAGGCGCTCCGCAAGCTCGATGCCATGCAGGCCAACCTGACCCGGGTCGGTGACCTTACGGCGGAGATCCGCCGCCAGCTCGGACCGCTCGGTCGGCAGGCCGCGGTGGCGCGCAAGGCCCAGGTCATCCAGGCGGACCTGCGGGACGCGAAGGCCCGCCTGCTGGCCGACGACCTCGCCCAGCTCACCGCGACCCTGCAGCAGGAGATCGCGGACGAGACGGCGCTCAACTCGCGTCGCACCGAGGTCGAGGGGTCGCTGGCCGACGTGCGCGCCCGCCTCGCCGGTCTCGAGTCCCAGGCCGCGCAGGCGGTGCCCCAGCTGTCCGAGGCGAGCGAGGTCTGGTACCGCTTGTCCTCGCTGCGCGAACGGTTGCGCGGCACCGCCACCCTCGCGAGCGAGCGGAGCCGGCTGCTCGGCACCGCCGCGGGCGTCGAGGACGACCGTGACCCGGGTGACCTGGACGCGCAGGCCGAGCGGGTCCGGGCCGCGCAGGCCGAGCTCGAGGCCGAGGTGGAGCTCGCCCGAACCGCGCTCGCGGCCGCGGTCACCGACCGGCAGGCCGCCGAGGACAGCGTCGGCGAGGCGGAACGTGCCCTCGGCACGCTGCAGCGCGCGGCCGCGGACCGGCGCGAGGGCCTCGCTCAGCTGGCCGGCGAGGTCGCGGCGCGACGCAGCCGGCTCGAGGCGACCGAGGCGGAGATCGGGCGGCTCCGCGAGGTGCTGCTCGAGGCCGAGAAGCGCGGACAGACCGCCACGGAGCAGTTCTCCATGCTCGAGACGCAGGTCACCGGCGCGGAACAAGGCGAAGAGAGCCTCGATGCCGAGCACGAGGCGGCCGCGGCAGCCCTCGAGCGGGCGGTCGAGCGGATGCGCGAGCTGCGCGAGCAGGAGCAGGTCGCCGACCGCGACCGCTCGACCTGGGCAGCCCGGGTCGATGCCCTGGAGATGAGCCTGACCCGCAAGGACGGTGCGGGTGCGCTGCTCGCGGCGGAGGGTCTGCGCGGCACGCTCGGCTCGGTCGCCGCGCTGCTCGGCGTGACCCACGGCTACGAGGACGCCATCGCGGCGGCGCTCGGCCCGGCCGCGGACGCCGTGGCCGTGGAGTCCGTCGACGCCGCCGTGGACGCACTGCGCTGGCTGCGCACCGACGACGCCGGTCGGGCCCGCCTGGTGATCGGCACCGGCGCTCCGGTCGCCTCGGATGATCACGTCAGCCTCCCGGACGGTGCCCGCTGGGCCCGCTCGCTGGTGACCGCGCCGAAGTCGGTGGATGCCGCGGTGACGGCACTGCTGGCCGGGGTCGTCGTCGTAGAGAACCTCGCGCACGCTCGCGCGCTCGTCGCCCAGCGCCCCGAGCTCACCGTCGTCACGCGGTCCGGGGACCTGCTCTCCGCGACCGCCGCTTCCGGCGGCTCCGCGGACGCGCCGAGCGTCCTGCAGCTCCAGGCCACCCTGGACGAAGCGCGCTCGCAGCACACCGACGCCGTCGCGCGCGGGGAACGGATCCGGTTCGAGCTGGCCACCGCGCAGGACGCGGAGGCGCGGGCTCGCGAGGACTACGAACGGACCCTGGACCGGTTGCACGAGTCCGACGCCGCGATGGCCGCGGTGGCGGAGCAGCTCGGCCAGTTCGGTTCGGCGGCACGGGCCGCGCGAGCGGAGGCGGATCGGGTCCAGAGGTCGCTGGACGGCGCCGTCGAGCAGCTCGAGGCCGGCCAGGTGGAGCTCGCCGCCCTGAGCGAACGCCTCACCGCGGCGCAGGCCGAACCGGCCGAGATCGCCGAGGCACTCACCACCCAGACCGAGGACCGGGGCCGGTTGGCGGACCTCGCCGCGGCCGCCCGCGGCCGCGAGACGGAGGCTCGGCTCACCCTGCGCACCGGTGAGGAGCGCGCCCGCGCGCTGGCGAACCGGGCGGACTCGCTCGAGCGGGCCGCGCAGGCCGAACGTGAGGCGCGCGAGCGAGCCCAGGTGCGCGAACGTCAGCGGATCCGACAGGCCACGGTCGCCGCCGCGGTGCACTCGGGGGCGCAGCGCGCGCTGCTCGCCCTGGACGGCTCGCTGCAGCGGGCGACCGAGGAGCGCGAGGCGGCGGAGGCGGCCCGGACCGAGCGGGACGCGGCTCTCGCGGCCCTGCGGGGTCAGGCGGATGGTCTCGGCCGCGAGCTCGCCGAGCTGACCGACGTCGCGCACCGCGACGAGGTCGCCCGCGCCCAGCAGGCGCTGCGGGTCGAGCAGCTCCAAGACCGCGCGATCGAGGACCTCGGCATCGATCCCGAGGTGCTGCTCGCGGAGTACGGACCGCACCAGCTCGTTCCGGTCCTCGCCCTCGAAGCCGCGGACGGCGGCGCCGCGGCCGAGCCGCAGTTTGTGCCCTACCTTCGGGCGGACCAGGAGAAGCGACTCCGGATCGCTGAGCGTGGGTTCTCCCTGCTCGGGCGGGTCAACCCCTTGGCACTCGAGGAGTTCTCGGCGCTCGAGGAGCGCCACCAGTTCCTGACCGAGCAGCTCGCCGACCTCAAGAAGAGCCGCGCCGACCTGCTCGAGATCATCCGTGAGATCGACACGCGGGTCGAGCAGGTCTTCGCCGACGCCTTCCGGGACACCGCGGAGCAGTTCGAGGGTGTCTTCGCCCGGCTGTTCCCGGGCGGCGAGGGCCGACTCATGCTGACCGAGCCCGACGACATGCTCGCGACCGGCATCGAGGTGGAGGCGAGGCCCGCCGGAAAGAAGGTCAAGCGGCTGTCACTGCTCTCGGGTGGCGAGCGCTCGCTCACGGCGATCGCGCTCCTGATCGCCATCTTCAAGGCGCGGCCGAGCCCGTTCTACGTCCTCGACGAGGTCGAGGCATCGCTCGATGACGTCAACCTGGGCCGCCTGCTGGAGATCTTCACCGAGCTCCAGCACGGCAGTCAGCTGATCATCATCACGCACCAGAAGCGCACGATGGAGATCGCGGACTCCCTGTACGGCGTGACCATGCGCGGAGACGGCGTGACGACCGTTGTCAGCCAGCGAATGCGCGAGGACGTCTCGGCCTGAATCGTCCGGACGGCGTTCACGAGGCCCGAGCCGGCCTCGACCGGGGTGGCCCGGAACGGCCCCGCCGGCACGGCCCGAGCCGGCCTCGACCGGGGCGGCCCGGAACGGCCCCGCCGGCACGGCCCGA